>Ga0209212_1009290_pt1 | contig 10282 bp, 9 predicted proteins | sample RifGroC2_FD_183996 | JGI IMG/M metagenome (GOLD analysis project Ga0209212, IMG submission 183996) | Groundwater microbial communities from Rifle, Colorado, USA - Groundwater C2 (SPAdes) (version 2) | ecosystem: Environmental > Aquatic > Deep subsurface > Groundwater | place: Rifle, Colorado... | reverse complement strand
GAAGTCATGACCGAGCGGGCCACCTTGCCCTTGAGGCCCCGGTTCTTCACCAGGTGCTCCAGCACCAGGCCCAGCACCACGTTGGGGGAGATCCAGGTGCCGTCGGAGTCTATTACGCCGAAGCGGTCGGCGTCGCCGTCGCAGGCCAGGCCCAGCTGCAACTTGCCCTTTACCACGGCTTCCTTGAGGCCTTTGAGGTTCTCTTCGCCGGTGTCCGGGGCGCGGCCGCCGAACAGCACGTCGCGCTCCTCGCGCAGGCCCGTAACCTTGGCCCCGGCCCGTTCCAGCATCGGCCGCAGGTAGTTGCGGGCGGCGCCGTTGACGGAATCGGTGGCGATCTTGAGCCCCGCTTTCTTTATGGCGCCCAGGTCCAGCAGCGACCCCAGCTGTTTAAAATAGTCCTCGCGGAAATCCTGCACCTTGATGATGCCGGCCGTAACGCCGTGGTCGAAGGGAATGAGCTTCTCCACCTCGGCGATCGTCAGGCCCTGCACCCTGGCCTCCAGGTCGGCGGTAATGTCGGGCAGGGCGGGGCCGCCCCAGTAGGGGGTCCACTTGACCCCGTTGTAATAGGGCTGGTTCTGGCTCGCGGTCAGCATCAGGCCGCCGGAGGCGTCGTTGCGCAGCACTTCCCAGGCCACCACAGGGGTGGGGGCCTCTCCGTCGGAGATCACCGCGGTGATCCCCTCGGCGGCTATAGCTTCGGCCGCGATCTTGGCGAAATCCTCGGACATGTAGCGGGTGTCGTAACCGATTATGATCCTGGCCGTTTTGGGCGCGGGTTTGCCGGCTTTCCTGAGATGGAGGAGAAATTCTTCGCCCTTGTAGCCGTATTCGCGGTTCTCTTTAACGTGCTCAGCGGCCGCGTGCGCCACGCGGCGCAGGCTGGAAACGGTGAAATCTTCGCCGATAACGGCTCTCCAACCGGAGGTGCCGAATTTGATGTTTTGGGTCGCCATAGATACTGAAATATAGCATAAGAGGGCAAAAGAAAGCAAAGGCGGCCCGGGAGCCGGGGCTTTCCCGGTAAAAAACCGCTGCCCCTTTATTTTTTGTAAAATATATGACTTCGTAATGAAAAAGATATTAATACGCCCATGAACGATCAAAAACCTGACCTCTTCTCCGGGATCTACCATTCTCCTGAGCTGGCCGCCTACCTGGCGTCCCTTACCGCCGCCGACGAGGGCTACGCCTCCCACGTGGTTTCGGCCATGGAAAAAGCAGGCCTGCGCGGCGAGGCGGTTTCTACTATGGAAGGAAAGCTCCTGGAAACCCTGGCCCGCCTTTCGGGCGCCAGGAAAGCTGTGGAGATAGGCTCTCTCTACGGCTACTCGGCGCATTGGCTGGCCCGCGGCCTGCCCGAAGGGGCCCGGCTGTATTCCCTGGAAAAGGACCCGGCCTGCGTGAACGCCGCCAAGGACGCCGTGGAGGCCGCCGGCCTTTCCCGAAAAGTGACCGTAATGGAGGGGCCGGCCCTGGAAGGGCTTAAGACCCTGGCCAAGCTGGCGCCTTTCGACCTTTGTTTTATCGACGCGGACACGGAGAATTACCCGGCCTACCTGCGTTGGGCCGCCGCCAACCTGCGCCCCGGCGGCCTGGCCCTGGCCGGCAGGGTTTTCGTAAAGGGAAAGATCTGCGCCGAGGGCGGCCCGCAGGCCGAGACCGCCGCGGCGCGCGCCATGCGCGAATTCTTCCACGTGCTTTTCGACGCGGACCGCTTCGTCTCGGCCGCGGTCATACCCACAGCGGAAGGCCTGGCGCTGGGCATAAAAGCGCCCGAGCGCCCCTGAAACCATGAAAAGAACAGCGCTCCTCGCCCTGCTCCTGGCCATAGCGGCCTGCAACGCCAAACCCCAGGAGCGCCCGCGCCTGGCCAAAGCGGGCCGGCCGGCGCCGCAGCTCTCCCTGCCTAAACTGCTCAACGCCCCGCGGCAGGCTATCGGGAGCTGGGACGAGCTGCGCGGCAAGGTAGTGGTGCTGGAATTTTGGGCCACCTGGTGCGACCCTTGCGTGGAATCCATCCCGCACCTCAACGGGCTGGCCGAAAGGTTCCGCGGCCGGCCGGTGGTGTTCATCCACATTACCGACGAGAGCGAAGCCGACGTGCTGGAGTTCCTGCGGCAGCACCCGGTTTCCGGCTGGGTGGCCCCGGAGGCCGGCGCCGAAGTCTTCAAGGCTTTCCGCGTTTACGGCCGGCCGCATACCGTGCTGGTGGACGCCGAAGGCACGGTGGCGGCCTTCCCGCACCCCGCGGACCTTGCGCCGGAGACCATAATGGAACTGCTGGCCGGCAGCTACAAGTCTCCCGCGGCTCCGGGCGCCGCGGTCTCCACCGGCTCCGCGCTGGCGGAGTTCTCTATCTCCCCGTCCGAAGATAGTTCCGGCTCGGCCCAGTACGGCCCCGTCTCGCTGCAGGCCTCGGCCATGTCGCTCGAGTACGCTCTGGAGTGGCTGTACGGCAGGGTGGACCGGTTCGACATAAAGCCGGCGGCCGCCCCGGCCATGGCCGCTTCCTACGATATCCGCTTCCGCCTGCCCGACAGCCGTGCGGCGGCTAAAAAAGATTTTTTCCTCGGCGGCCTCCAGGCCGCGCTGGGGCTGAAGGTAGCCAGGGCTGAGCGCGAGGCCGAGGTCTATGTGCTGAAAAAAGCCTCCGGCGGCCCTGTTAACGTAAAGACCCGCCGGGAGTACGGCGACGCCCGGCTCAACGGCGCCGTGCTGGAAGTGAAAGGCGGGGGGTTTGACGTGCTGGCCGGGCGCCTGAAAGAGGTGCTCCGCCGGCCCGTGCTGGACGAGACCCGCGAGGCCGGGCCTTTTGAATACGAGTTCGAACTGGATTCCGGCGATCCCCGGATAATAGACGCGCAGCTGCAGCGGCAGCTCGGTCTCCGGCTCTCCCTGCTCAAGCGCAGGATAACCGTGGTGGAGGTCTCTAAATGAAGCGCCTCTCCACCAAGCCCACCGTCTACCTGATAGACGGCTCCAATTTCTCCATGCGCTTCTGGGAAAAGGCCGGCGGGACCTCGCCCGAAGAACTGGAAAGGGAATTTATGCGCTGGCTGGGGGACGTGGCCCGCACCGAGACCCTGCGCGCCTCGTGTTTCCGCGTGGTCTTCGACGGGCCGTACCGCCGGCCCGGTTCGGCCGGGCCGTCCGTCACGGTCTACTACAGCGAGTCGGAGCCCGCCGACGAGATGCTGGTGGAACGCGGTTATTTCATGCAGAACGAGGGCATCAGGGCGATCGTAGTGACCTCGGACAACGGCCTGCGCGACCGCGCCGCCGCCGAGGGGATAAAGACCCTCACCTGCGAAGGCTTCCAGCACCTCGCCGACGCGGAGCTCCGCAAGGGCGCCCGGTAAAATTTGTAGAATAATAAGCCTGTAGCGGCCGGGCCGTATGGATCTGGGCTTGTGGCGGAACTGGTAGACGCGACGGACTTAAAATCCGTTGGCCGCAAGGCCGTGTGGGTTCGAGTCCCACCATGCCCACAGAATTTGCAGTTAAATTTGGCAGGAGGAAACTATGGGATTTGCGCCTGAAGGGATAAAACTGATAGCCGGCGGCATCATAGCCGCCGCGCTCGGCGGCGTGGTGCTGGTCTGGTCCAGAGGGGCGGGCGTGCCGCTGCTGGTGCTGGGCCTGGCCTTCGCGGCCTTCTCGGCCTACTTCTTCCGCGACCCCGAGCGCGAAAAGGTGTTCGCTCCCGGCGAGATCGCCTGTCCCGCCGACGGCACCGTGATGACCATCAAGAACGAGGGCACGCCCGGCATCACCGTGGTGCGCATCTTCCTGTCGGTGCTCAACGTGCACGTGCAGCGCGCGCCGATAGAGGGCAAGGTTGAAAAGACCAAGTACACCAAGGGCCGGTTCGCCGTGGCCTACGCCCCCGAGGCCGCCGACAACGAGCGCAACCTCATCAGCATAACCGGGGAATACGGCCGGACGGTGACGATAGAACAGATCACCGGCGCCATCGCCCGCCGCATCGCCTGCTACGTCAAGGAAGGCCAGGCCGTCCGCCAGGGCGAACGCGTCGGCATGATCTATTTCGGCTCGCAGGTGGCCGTCTACCTGCCCGAGACCGCGCGTGTGCTGGTGAAGCCCGGCGACAAGGTTGAAGGCGCCGAGACCGTGCTCGCCGTCTGGTAAGAGGAACCGCCCTATGGAAGAGATACAGGAAAAGAAACGCATTGACATGGCCAAGCTCAAGAAGACCGGGGCGATAGTCCTGCCTTCGATCTTCACCATCGCCAACATGGCCTTCGGCTTCTTCGCCATACTGCTGTCTTCCGAAGGGAAGTTCGTGCAGGCGGCCTGGTTCATTATCCTGGCCTACGTGATGGATATGCTCGACGGCCGCGTGGCGCGCCTGGTGCACGGCGAGAGCTCCTTTGGCGTGGAGATAGACTCCCTGTCGGACTGGATGTCCTTCGGCATAGCGCCGGCGTACATGATCTACAAGCTGGTGCTCAAGGATTACGGCGTGTGGAGCTACCCGGTGGCCTTCCTGTACGTGCTGTGCGGGGCGCTGCGCCTGGCCCGCTATAACGTGAAGTCTCATTTCGGCGGCAGCGACAAGGACTATTTCCAGGGCCTGCCCATCCCCGGCGCGGCCGGCATCCTGGTCTCCTTCGTGCTGGCCTACAGCATGCTGGAAGGCGACGGCGGGGCGCGCAGCATAAAGCTCGTCATGGCGCAGATGCCTTACGTCTACGCGGCTATTCCCTTCATCATGATAGCGCTGGCGCTGCTGATGGTCTCCACGGCCCCTTACGCCGCTTTCAAGGGCGACATGATCAAGCCCACGTCGCTTACGGGCATAATGCTCATCATCGCGGTGCTGTCGATGATAGTGGCCTACCCGCAGGACGCGCTGTTCCTGTTCTTCTCCCTCTACGCCCTTTCGGGGGTTATCGTGGGCATCTACAAGGCCCTTCGAGGGGCCCTCAGTTCCAAAGAGGCCTGAAGGCTTTTAAAAAGCGCAAAAAAGGCCCGGGCGTTCGCCCGGGCCTTTTTTGCTCCCCGACGAGTCAGTTGTTGCCGGGGGCGCCGGGTTTATCGTCGTGCTTACGCGGGAAGAGCGGGGGGACTTTCTGCGGCTCCACGCCGCCGGAGGTCATCCCCACGCCTAGCTGCAGGTGCATCCTGCTGGCCGTAGCCGGCATGAAGGGGTCCAGCCAGCCGGCCACCAGGCGCAGGCACCAGACCATTTCGTTGAGGAAGGCCCTGAGCGCCGCCGGGTCCTTCCTGGCCAGGTCCCAGGGCTTTCTCTCGTCGACCAGGCGGTTAAGCCTGGAGACGCCCCGCCAGATCTGCTCCAGGGCTTCGGAGAACTGCAGCGCTTCTATGCTGCGGTCTATCTCCGGCGTGCGCGAGGAGAGCTCGCTGAAAACCGGCGAGCCTTCCGGCTTGTGGGGCAGGCGGTGCTCCAGGTAACCGGCCGCCATGTTCATGACGCGGGAGAACAGGTTGCCCAGGTCGCTGGCCAGGTCGGCGTTGTAGCGCCGCCGGAACGCCTCCATGGAAAAATCCCCGTCCTGGCCGAAGGGCATTTCCCGCAGGAGGAAATAGCGCAGGGCGTCCACCCCGTAATCCCGCACCACGTCCTCGGCCATTATGAAATTACCGCGGGATTTGGACATCTTGGCGCCGTTGATGGTCCACCAGCCGTGCGCGTAGACCTTGCGCGGCAGCTCCACGCCGAGGGCCAGCAGCATGGCCGGCCAGACCACGCCGTGGAAGCGGAAGATCTCCTTGCCCACCAGGTGCACGTCCGCCGGCCAGACCTGGGCGAAACCGGCCGAGGGGCGCTCCGGGCCGTAGCCGGGCCCGGTGGCGTAATTGAGCAGCGCGTCGAACCAGACGTAGACGGTGTGGCCCGGGTCGGACCTGACCGGCACTCCCCAGGAGACCCTGGTGCGGGAGACGGAGATATCCTTAAGCCCCGACTTCACGAAGTTTAGCAGCTCCTGGGCCCGGTAGCGGGGGGAGAGAAAATCCGGGTGCCGCTCGTAATGTTCCAGCAGGGCCTTCTCATACCGGGCCAGGCGGAAAAAATAGGTTTCCTCGCTTACCCGGCCGGCCGGCGTGCCGTGTACCGGGCAGCGCCCTTCCTTCAGCTCGCTCTCGTCGTAAAAAGCCTCGCAGGAGGCGCAGTAGGGCCCCTCGTAGTAACCTTTGTAGATATCCCCGGTCTTGAGCAGCCGCTCGAAAACGGCCTGCACGCCGGCCTCGTGGGAAGCGTCGGTGGTGCGGAGGAAATGGTCGTAGCTGATGTCGAGCGTTTTCCACAGCGCGCGGAACTCGGCCGAGATCCGGTCGCACCAGGCCTTGGGCGCGACGCCTTTTTCCCCGGCCGTCTTTTCTATGCCGGAGCCGTGCTCGTCGGTGCCGGTCTGGAAATGCACCGGCAGGTCCTTGCTGCGCAGGTGGCGGGCCAGCACGTCGGCGGCCACCGTGGTGTAGGCGTGGCCTATGTGGGGCTTGGCGGTGACGCAATACAGGGGGGTAGTGACGTAGAACTTCTTGCTTTTCATCTTAACCGCGGCCTGGCTTCAGCGGGGCCTGACCAGGTCCTCCAGCTTTATGCCGGCGCGCTCGCCCTCCAGCAGGGCGGTCTCCAGCAGCAGCGCGTAGGAAACGTTGCGGTCCGCCATGCGCCTCAGGTCCAGCGTGCGCCGCAGCAGGGCGGTGAGCCTGCTCTTGGCCGGCCCTTCGGCCCCGCGCCAGTCCTCGCGGGCGCGCGCCAGCAGCAGGTCCAGCAGGGTGCGCACTTCTTCGCGGGCCTTGTGGCTGTCGCGCGGCAGGCCGGCGGTGAATTTGAAAGCTTTGGACGGGTCCCCGGGGCGCAGCGCGGACACGCGCTTGAGGAACGCGCCGGCTTCGGCGGCCTTTTCCAGGGAGCCACCGCCGAGCGCGGCCAGGGCGCCGGCTTCAGAGGGTTCCGTGCCCTGCGCCTCCAGGAGGGCGCGCGCCGCCGGCCTGGGCAGCAGGCCGAACTCTATCAGGCAGGAGCGCGACAGGATGGTGGAAAGCAGGGCGGTCTTGCGCGAGACCGTAAGTATCACCACGGTGCCGGGCGGCGGTTCCTCCAGCGTTTTGAGGATGGCGTTCTGCGCGCCGGTCACCATGGCCTCCGCGTCGCGCACTATGAATACTTTCCAGGCGGAGAGCATGGGCTTCTGCTGGGCCCAGCGCGTCATCTCGCGCAGGGTGTCGATCTTGAGGTTGGAGGTCTCCGCCTCGTCGAGGAAAGCGGCCTGCATTTCGGTGTCCACCACGCGGATATCCGGGTGGGCGCCGCTGGCCGCCTGCAGGCAGGAAAGGCAGGCGCCGCAGGAATCGGAGAGGTCGGTGTGCGCTTTGACCGGGGCTTCCGGCTCCGGGGCCGGAGCGGGAGCAGGAGCGGCCGCCGCCGCGAAAAGGTCGTCCGGGTCGGGCGCGGCCGGGGCCGCCGGCTTTTCCCGGTGCGCCGTATGAGAGCAGTTGAGGGCCTTGGCGAACTCCAGCGCCGCCAGGAACTTGCCCGTGCCGGGCGCGCCGTGAAAGATCATGGCCGGCGGCACGCGGCCGGAGGCGATGAGGGCGCGCAGGCGCTTTATGGTCTTGTCCTGGCCTAAGATATTGGAGAATGACATCGGTTTTATTTCCCGAGCAGCCTGGCCACGCGCGCCCTGATGTCGGTCTGGATGGCCTCTATCGGGCGGCCCGCGTCCACCCGCGTTACGCCGGGCTTGCGGGCCAGCAGCTTGTAGGCCCGGTTCACGCGCCGGCGGAAAAGGTCGGACTGCCGCTCCATGCGGTCCCGCCCGGCGCGCAGGTGTTCCCGCTGGGCGAAGATCCGGTCCGGGATGTCCAGCACCAGCGTGAGGTCCGGCTTAAGGCCGAGCGTGGCGATGCGGTTGAGGGTTTCCACGGTCTTCAGGTCCAGGCCGCGGCCGTAGCCCTGATAGGCCGTGGTGGAAAGGGTGTAGCGGTCGGAGATTATTACCTTGCCGGCCTTCAGGGCGGGCAGTATCTTTTCCAGGGTGTGCTTTATCCTCGACGTCTCGTAGAGGAAAAGCTCGGTCATCGGCTCTATGTTGCTCTTTGGATCCAGGAGTATTTTGCGGATCTGTTCCGAAAGGCGGGTGCCGCCCGGTTCGCGGGTCACTACGACCTGGCGGCCCTGGCTTTCCAGCCAGGCCTTCAGCAGGTCCGCCTGCGTGGATTTGCCGGAGCGGTCCGGGCCCTCGAGAACGATAAAAATACCTTTTTTCATGGCTATGAAATATATGATAGCAAAGCCCGGGGCGGGGGGGCTATTACCCCGGGGTGCCGGCTCTTAAGGGCGGTTCGGGAGATTTTCCGAAACCTGCCGGGAGAACTTGGCGGCTTCTTCGGCCAGCGGTTTGTTCCTGATGCGTTCGGCCAGGCCCTTGGCTAGCTGGCCGGCCAGGCCGCCGAGAAAGCTTTTGGGCGTCTTTACGTTCACTACGCTCTCTTCGAAAACAAGTTCGCGGCCGGGGCTCCAGACGCGCGCCGAACCTTTGATCATGCGCCGGTTGTATACCCCGGCCATGACCTCCGCGAAGTCGGTCAGGTCGCCGTAAACCAGCCGCCCGGCGCCCAGCCAGCCGGCAAGCTCGGCCGGTTTGGCGGCCGTCAACTGCCCGCCTTCGCTGTAGCCGCGGCGCTTCAGCGCCTCGTCGGTCTGCTCCAGCGGGACCAGGCTGTAGCCGGCCGCCTTGAGGCTTTCGTAGACCAGCTGGCGCACCATGGGCGGGCCGTCCACGCTGGTGGTCTCGTCGGAAAAAGGCAGCAGCGCCGTCTTCTCGGCAAACCACTCGCTCCCGCAATCCGCGGCGGCCGCGGTGGAGGAGGCCGTCTCCAGGTCGCTGTAGATCTGACCCCAGAAGATCCTGGCGGCGTCCTTGTCCCCGGCTCCCCGCGCCTGCGCCTGGCGGTAATGCGCCGCGGCGGCGGCGTAGTCCTTCTTTACTTCGGCGGAAACCGCCAGCCCGAGGTACTCTCTCCAGCCGCCTTCCGCAGCGGCGCGCCTGAGCCAGATCTCCTCGGCCTGGTCCCAGCGGCCGCGCTGCGCCAGCCGCCCGGCTTCTTCGGATTCCTTGTCGCCTTTCTTCAGGAAGACCGGCCTTAAGCGTTCCAAGGGCCGGCCGGCGTAGCGCGCAGCCAGTTTGGCGGCGACCGCGCCGAAGAGCCGACCTTCGTTGGCGGCGTACCAGTCGGCGGGGTCCGCGGAAGCGTCGCGGCGTTCTTCCGTATAGCTGAAATTATCGCTCCAGGCATCCAGCTGCGCCATGGCCGGCCAGGAGTAGAGCTTTATCCCGGCGTAAAGCGACGCGGAATAGACCTGGACGGCGGTCTTCACGGTCTGCTTCTTGCCGCCTTTCTCGTAATGAACGGCGGAGCGTTCCTCTTTCCTGGCCGAGGCCGAGGGCGAGGCCGCCTCTATGACCAGCAGGCCGGACGGCTTCAGCGCTGCCGCGAAGGGGTCCTCCGTGCCCGCCTTGGCCACGCGCCAGGCGCAGACCCGGGAGGCCGGCCGGGCCAGGGCCCTGGCCGCGTGCCGGGCCAGTTCTGACGGCCTGAACTCGGGAGCCTGCCTGGCGCCCAGCGCGCCGGCCAGCGCGCCGAGCGCGTTCTCCTCGGCCGGGGGCGCCGTGCGTATCGTCAGGTAGAGGGCGCTGAGCGCGGGCCGCGCGGCCGCCGCGCCCGGCATTTCCGGCACCTGGTGCGGTACCCGGACCGAGAAATAATTGCCGCAGCCGGCGAGGCCGCAAAGGAGGAGCAGTGAGAGTTTATTTATGGTCATAGAGAAAGGCCCCGTTCCCGCCGGGGCCTCTTTCTTTTGGGCCGCGCCGCCGGTCAGGAACACTCCGAGTAGCCGCAGTCGTGGCAGGTGGGGCCCGAACAGCCCGACTCGAAGCTGACGTTGGACGAGTAGCACTTGGGGCAGTACTGGGTGTGGGACGCGTCCCACAGCTCCAGCTTCTCCTGCCCGTTTATCTCGGCGTCGGTGGCGATAATGCCGGTGCGCTTGAGGTGGCTCCTGAACGCCACGGCTATGCCGTGCGCTATGGAATTGATCCTGTTGTCGCCCAGGCCTACCGGCCGGTCGCCCTTGACCGAGTTGAGGTGCTTTATCACCTTTATCGGGTCGCCGCCCTCTTCCAGGTACTTGGAGAGCAGGATGCCGATGAGCGAGGTGAGGCCGCTGATCTCGGTGCCGAGCGGCGGCATGTTGGTGAACACCTGGTACGGGCCGTGCTCGTTG
>Ga0209212_1009288_pt1 | contig 10284 bp, 9 predicted proteins | sample RifGroC2_FD_183996 | JGI IMG/M metagenome (GOLD analysis project Ga0209212, IMG submission 183996) | Groundwater microbial communities from Rifle, Colorado, USA - Groundwater C2 (SPAdes) (version 2) | ecosystem: Environmental > Aquatic > Deep subsurface > Groundwater | place: Rifle, Colorado... | reverse complement strand
TTTCCACGGCGTTTCTGGCGATCAACCCTTCCTTATATAAAGCGTTCGGATTGCCGAAATTTTCCGTCCAATACAGCTCCATCGCTTTTTTGACGCGCTTGTCCATCGGCGCCGCCGCCGCATGGTCCATATATATTCGTTTTGTTTTATTTTTTGTCATCCAAAAAAGAGTTTATCAAAAGCAAGTATTTATCAAAATCCTGTCTGTTCTTTTGAAATGAATCAACAAAAAGACCTCTGTCAACTTTTTCATAACCGTGCACAAGAATATTTCTAAGCCCGACAACCGGCGAAATTTTTTGGGCAAAATCCAACGGAATGATTTTCCCTTCCACCAAAATAACAAAGGTGCTTTTTAGATCATCTGGAGAACCAAGCTCAAGCTCCCTGATGAAATGGATATTGATATCAAGCATCGCGTCAACAATCAATTGGAAATTTCTTTCAAGCGCCCGCAATTTTTCAATATTTGAAACAACTTGATCTTTCGGCAAAGATAAAATCGGCTCAATTTCCACGAGATATTCTTGGATGCTCCTTATTTTGGTTTTTATCAAATTTTTATTGAGCATGGCTGGCAAAATATTTTTTAATCAAAAAATCTCTCAAATCAAAAAGCGGGCGGCTTTCAATAAAATTCTTCACGGAAAATATCTTATATGAATCATAAACATTGCGGTCGGCGCAAAAAAGAACCTGATGCCGGTCAAAAATTTCTTTAAGCAGAAGAGCCCCTGATTCCTTGATATTGCAGAGGTTCACCAGCCGTTCGTCTCGCGCGCCGATTATTTTGGCAATCTCAATTATTATTCTGCCCTCGTCTTCAAACGATAATTTTTTATCGGCCAGATAAGCAATGTCAAAATCGCTCTCTTTGTGAGTTTTGCCGGTCACTTGCGAGCCGAAAAGCATCAGCAAACTAAGCCCGTATTTCTCGGCCAAATTCTTAACCTGCGGTTTTATTTTCTCTGCGTCAATCATAATCATATCTTACAGCAAGATGGCAAATTTGACAAATACCCGCATATAGTGTAAATTATTAGCAGTTTTTCGTACTTTAAATCAAGGGGGATTAGGAATATGGAAAGGAGCATAAATAAGTAAACATTTTTTTATCTTTATGTGTATGTGCTCACTTTTTTATGTTGTCTGTACGAATTTGTGCGTTATGATTGGGTTAGTAACACTTTGACAATCAAAATTCTCAGAGACACATTCGAAAAACCTCGTTGCGCTTAATAATTTAAGTAGCAATGAGGTTTTTTATTTCCCCAATTTTTCTTTCAGCAATTTCTGCAAAACTTCGGGATTAGCTTTGCCTTTAGAGAGCTTCATCCCCTGCCCTACGAGAAATTGTAGGGCATTTCCTTTGCCGTTTTTGTAATCTTCCGCCACGGCAGAGTTATTTTTTATAACTTCCTCAACGATATTTTTAATGAAAGAACCGTCGGAAGTTTGCGCCAATCCTTTTTCTTTGACGATTTCTTCCGGATCCCCACCTTCTTCAAACATAATTTTCAAAACATCTTTTGTCGCCCTAGATGAAATTTCTCCTTTGCTGGCCATAGCGACAAGTTTGGCAAACATTTCCGGATTTATTTTTAAATCACTTATTAAAACGTTCTTTTCTGTCATTAAGCCATTTAAGTCGGAGATTATGTAATTAGCCGCTAACTTGGAAGCTAAACTTCCAAGTGCACTTGGAAGTTTAGCTTCCAAGTGCTTGCAGACCGCTTCAAAAAACTTACCCATCGCAACATCTCGGACAAAAATTTCAATTTGCTCGTCTTTCAACCCATATTTTTCCTTGAATATCTTTCTTTTTTCTTCCGGCAATTCCGGCAAGCTCAAATCAAAATCAAGCTCGCCGATTTTCATCGGCGGTAAATCCGGTTCAGGGAAATAGCGGTAATCGTGAGCCATTTCTTTTTCTCTCTGGGAAAAAGTTTTTTGCTTGTCTTCGTCCCAGCCCCTTGTTTCGTGAATCACTTTTTCTCCCGCTTCCAAAACCGCCGTCTGCCTTTTTATCTCGTATTCAACCGCTCGATCCACCGACCGGAAAGAATTCAGATTTTTTATTTCCACTTTAGTTCCTAATTTTTTAGAGGAAGAATTGGGAAATTTGGCCTCTGTAGGATTTCCCTCTTCGTCAGTCCTTAAAGAGGTCAATTTCCCAGTTCCTCCTCCATCAGACTCGGATAATGAAATATTCACCTCCACCCTCATCTGCCCTTTTTCCATATCGGCGTCGGAAATATCCAGATAACGCAAAACCAGCTGCAATTCTTCAGCGAATTTTCTGGCTTGTCCTCCCGAATTTATATCCGGCTCCGTTACCAATTCCATCAACGGCACACCCGCCCGGTTGAAGTCCACAAGACTGGAAGTTTCGTCTTTGGCGTGAATAAGCCTGCCTGTATCTTCTTCCAAATGTATCCTTGTAATTTTAACGCCGTTTAATTTTCCGCCTTCCACAAGGGGAAATTTATACTGGCTGATCTGATAGCCTTTGGGCAAATCGGGATAAAAATAATTTTTCCGGTCAAATTGGGAATAATCGGCCAGTTTGCCGTTTAACGCCTTTCCGCACATCAAAACTTTCCGGACAGCTTCTTGGTTTATCACCGGCAAAGTCCCCGGATGACCCATGCAAACCGGGCACACATTTACATTCGGCCTTTTCTCATTCGGGTCATTCAAAGAAGCGCAAAACATTTTCGTCTTTGTCTTCAGCTCAACGTGTATTTCCAAGCCTATCGTCGGTTGGTATTTCATAAAATTTTAACAACAAACTACATAATGCAAATATTCGGTCGTTTTATTCGCTGTAAAATTTCTATTTTCTGACTTATCGGCTTTGAAACGATTATATTCTTTCGTAAAATATCCATATTGGCCTCGCAGACTCATTATTTCTTTAATATCATTCAAAGTCATTAAACCTTCGTTATTGTAGCTTAAAAAGATGTATCCTACTTTTGCTTTCAAAATCAAATCTTTAAATGTTTTTTTTACTTGTGTTTTTGAGCAATAAAGGGATTTTTGATTTTGATACTCGCGCAAACCTGTTTTTCCGTAAATATTCGGATTATCGTATTTGGCGATAGTTTCAAGTAGATGATAATTTGTGGCGTACTGCCGATGATTATACGGTGGATCTAAATACAAAATATCACCCTTAATTTTTCCTGCTACCTTGTTTATATCCTCATTAAAAACTTCGTGGTCTTGCTCATTTATTATCAATTCAGCAGGTTTTAAAATTAAATTATTTTGAGCTGTCTTTTTCAACTTTTTCAAAAAAGCGCCATAAACAGAAGCCGTGTTTGCGTATTTATCAATAGACTCAACCAAGCTAGTGATCAAAAAGTAATATTCGTCATCAGAAATTAAATTTTGCTCTTTCCAGCTTTCAATTTTTTGACGAATAGCGTCACATAGCATAGCGTTTTCATCGGAAAAGTATTGCCGCAGTTCTTTTTTATTTTTTGTTCTGTTGATAGACATAATTATTCTAGTGCTGGGTAGCCTGAACCGCAATTTTCACAAACATCGTGTTCTGCTAAGTTAGTCCCGTCTATGTCTATCGTTCTATTGTTCTTTGATTTTTCTTCGCAAAATTCACAAGTTTTATAATGACCTCTTTCAATGGACATTTGAGGATCAAAATGTTCAACATTCAAATATCTGTTAATTATGTCATAGGCAACGCTATTTACCGTATCAAAATCATCTCTACCATAGGTATTTTTTATTGATTTTCTCGTTTCATCGTCAATGTGAATAGTAACTTTTAGCATATAATCTTAATTAAATTAAATGTAAGTTTTCTTTAAAATGTTTTGATAATCATTTTCAACTTGCTCATAAGTTAAAAATTTCAACCGACTGTCAATCGGTTTAAAAGCGGTTTTACTTTTTTCTCTTTCAAATTTTATTTTTCTGTCCTCAGACGACACACAATAAAATTCAGTGATAAAATCCTGCAACTCCATAAATTTAATAAAGGCGTCACGAAAATCCGTTGAATGCTCAATTTCAAAAATTTTATGCGGGAAACCCCTGTTATTAAACCAAATAACATCAGCAAAACTTGCACTTTCCTTTATAATTTTCTCATAAGTGAAAGATGGTACAATATCAAGTGTTGCCAAACTACCCAATGTCTTATTTTGAAAGACCCATTTTTTATCATTTGTATATGTATCCTCAACTTCCGATTTAAAATTTCCAATTTCCAAAAGCATACCTTGTATTTCTGCATGTTTTCTATTTGTCTTTTCTGCTTCATTTTTTGGCTCAATTTGTTTCGGTAATTTATCTAAAAATTCTGTTAGAGCATACACACCTAAGCCAATTCTCGTAAATCTTTCATCTCGTTGCACTCTTTCCATTACAGTATAATCCGGTGTTTTACCAACAATTTTGTTTTTGTCTTTATATTTCCAAATTTCGTGATACAAAAGTTTCAATGGAGCAAAATAACCGTTATTTAACATCACTTTTTCTATCGCTTCAGAATAAGTTGTATCGTTATTATCACGCATATTTAAATTGTTTAAAAATATAATAATCGCTTGAAAGCGCTCTGTATCGCCAAATGCCTTCTTTATTTTGTTTGGCGCGATTGCCGGCCATATTTTTTATTATAATGCTTTTTAAGGTCAATCCTAATTTTTGAGCCTCATTCATGCAATAAAATCCCAGTGGTATCCATTTGCCAGCAGTATATTTATCGCCGATAACAATTGCTAAATATCTCCCATTTTCTAAAATTTCAATGGTATTTTTTAAAACCTCTGCAAATTTTCCTAAAAATTCTTTTAGCGATTTTGCGTTTGATAAATCATCTTTCAAATCACTAAATTTAATTATATCGGCATATGGCGGGTGCAAAATTGCCAATTGGACATTTTTCTTTTTGTGATTTTTTAAAGTTTCTTTTATTTTTTCAAAAGTTTCAATTTTTGTGCTATCGCCAACAATTAAATCAGAAAAATTATTTTTCGGTTCAATATTTTTACCGACATAGTCAACAAGTTTTTTTTGAATATCAATGCCGATAAAATTTCTATTTAGACTTTCTGCCTCGTAGGCAGTTGTTCCGCTTCCTAAAAATGGATCAAAAACAATTTCATTTTTCTTTGTATATCTCAAAATCAATTGGCGCGGAATTTGCGGAATAAAGTTGCCATGATAAAAGCCGTTATGTTTTCCAGTTTTATCTCTTTCGGGAATAATCCAAAGACTATCAGTCCATATTTCTGACTCTTTCCAGTCATCTAAATTTAAATCATTAAAAATCGGCATATTCTTCGCTCGGGCTGCCGGGAATTGAACCCGGTCTACATGCACCCCATGCATGCGTACTGCCGGTATACTACAGCCCGGTTTTATAAAATTTATTATGACATTTTTTCGGCGAAAATTCCATCTTGAAGCCGTTTCACAGCCCCATATCTATTTTCTTCCTTCTTTTTCTGGCGAAGTTGGCGAAGCTGTGGGCTTCGTCGCGCGCTCTTAATAAAATATTTTTTGACGCTTCGGCCAATTCTTGGAAAGACTTTTTTGTTCCGAGCGGAAAAATCAGCTTATCGTTTCCTAATTTTGATATGCCCAACATTGGCGTTTTGATATTATTATCCCGCAAAACTCTGGAAACGGCCAAGACTTGAGGCCGTCCTCCATCTATGACTATCAAATCAGGCGCCGGCCATTCTTTGTGCCGAAATCTTCTTTCTATCGTTTCCCTTAAAGCCGCCAAGTCATCATTTGCCGGAGCGGATTTTATTTTAAACAGCCTATATTCATTTTTATTTTCTTCCCCGCCGGAAAAAACAGCCATCGCTCCGTAAGTTTCTTTGCCGGCAAAATGAGAGATGTCATAGGCTTCCAGTCTGTTCATTTTTCCCTCTCCGCCGCCACTATATTCTCTTATCATCAAGGATGCGTCCCGTATATGCTTCAAACTTTCCGCCTGTTGAGGATTTTCTTTCGTCAACTTTTTAATCAATCTCTTTTTCTCTCCGCTTAAAAATAAAATCAGATTGTTTGTATTTTTCTGATAATCTTCTTTGGAAATCACGCCAACGCAGATGCCCGGGCATAAGCCTATTTGATAATGGAAACAGGGTTTGCCTTGATCGGGCTTGCCCCGCCTATTATCAGAAGAAGATCGGGGTAAACAAGTTCCGTAAGGAAAAATTCTGCGGGCGATTTTCAAAATTTCTCCGGCGATACGCAAGCTTTTATACGGCCCGAATACTTTGGCGGAACCGGCGGGAAATTTTTCTAAATCTTTGCCTCTCGCGATAATAGGTTTGGGATAATCAGTCTTGGCAATGATAATATAGACAAAAGACCGGTCGTCTTTTTCCCGAATGTTGTACTTCGGCCAATGTTTTTTTATCAGATTGGCTTCAAGAATGAAAGATTCCAGAATCGTTTCCGTGACATAATGCTTCATCTTGGCCGCCAAGCCGACCATCTCCTTTATCCTCGGATCAATGTCGTTTCTAAAATAACTGGCCACTCTTCTTTTTAAGCGAGTTGCCCGGCCGACATATAAAATTTCTCCTTTCTTATCAAGGAACAAATAAACTCCCGGCTTATCCGGCAATTTCGTTTTTCTCATCAATTATTTTTTTGGTTATCAGAGGATAGATGTCAAAAAGAGCGAAGAGCAGGCTTAAAACAACCGGCCCGGCGATAAAGCCGATGGGACCGAAAAATCCCAATCCTCCAAACATGGAAAGCAAGATAATAAACGGATGGATATGCATCCCTTTTTTCATTAAAATTGGGGACAATAAATTGTCGGACAATCCGATAAGAACGACTCCCCATATCGCCAAACCGACAGCCACAGGATACGAAACAGCGGCAGAAAGATATAAAACGGCAGGAGCGATGACGACCCCGGAACCGACAATCGGCACAAAGGAAGCCATGGCCGACACGACCCCCCAAAGAATCGGATTGGGAACGCCGAAAATCGCAAACCCAAGAGCGGTCAAAAATCCTTTTACCAGAGCGATCATAAGCGACCCGCGGACTATTGAGTTTATGGCCAGTCCGACCCTCCTCATTATTTGCTCGTCGTAGTAATCGGCAAGAGGGCTAAACGCAATCAGTTTCTTGACAATGCGTTCGCCGTCTTTCAAAAAATAAAACAAAGAAATAGCCATCAGTAGCAAACCTATCAAGACTTTAAAAAAGCTGGAAAAAAAATTATCCAGGTTTCCGATTATCCAACTGGCGAAGTTTTTTAAATATTCTTTCAGGTCAACGGAAAATTCCGGAGCGAAAAAATTTATTTTTTTTTCAAAAAAGTCCGTTGCCATATTTAGAAAACTCCCGCCGCCAATCTGCCCTGACGATATGTGATTATAAAAAACCGTCGCTTCTTTAAAAATGGCTATGCCGATAAAAATCGCCGGAAATAAAATAATGACAAGAACGATAAACACCGCGATAAAGGAAGTTAATGAACTTTTGCCTCCGAAAATTTTCAGCAGCCTTTTGTAAAAAGGGTGAGAGGCGATGGCGATAATGGCGGCCAGAAATATCGGACCGATATAAGGCTTGAATATGAAAAAGGCCAAAACGGAAACCCCTGCCGTAAAAATTATGAAAAAAATCAATTGCAATCTCGCCGTGCTTATCATAGTTTTAATAATATACCTTTTTAATCTAATGTCATCTAAAAAGTCAAAATGAAATTAAAAAAGTTATCACTTTTTAGGCGATAGCGTCAAAAGTGATAACTAGTATTAGATTTTTTTTATTTCAAATATTTTTTCAGATACTTTCCGGTTTGGGATTTTGGTTCTTTGGCTATTTCTTCCGGCGCGCCGGAAGCTACGAGTTTTCCGCCTTTTTCTCCGCCTTCCGGCCCGAGGTCAACGATATAATCGGCGCATTTGATAACGTGCATATTGTGCTCAATAACGATAACCGAGTTGCCTTTTTCCACCAGTTTGTTCAAGACTTTCAAAAGCATTTCTATGTCCTGATAATGCAAGCCGACTGTCGGCTCGTCTAGAATATATAAAGCCCTTTTACCGAGCGGCCCAACCAGTTCTTTGGCCAGCTTTATCCTCTGGGCTTCCCCTCCGGAAAGGGTGGTGGCCGATTGGCCGAGTTCGAGGTAACCCAAGCCGACTTCTTCCAAAACTTTCAGCTTGTCCGTGATCATATAAATGCCGTCAAAAAATTCTCTGGCTTCAGTTACGGGCATCTTCAATATGTCGCTGATATTCTTTTTCTTATGTCTGACTTCAAGCGTCTCCCGATTAAATCTTCTGCCTCTGCAAACATCGCACTCCACCGTTACCGCCGGTAAAAAGTGCATTTCTATGACATTAAAACCGGCGCCTTGACAGGCCTCGCACCGTCCGCCGGCGACATTGAAAGAAAAACGGGAATGGGAATAACCCCTTTCTTTGGCTTCCGGCAATGAAGCGTAAAAATCCCTGATGTGGGTGAAAATGCCGGTATAAGTGGCCGGATTGGAACGTGGGCTTCGGCCGATGGGCGACTGATCCACCATCACTATTTTGTCTATATATTCGGCGCCTAAAACTTTGGCGGCATTTTCCAACGGGCCGTTGATATTGATTCTGGACTTTATCCGGTTTAAATTTTTATACAAAACATCGTGAAGCAGAGTTGATTTGCCGCTGCCGGAAACTCCGGTGATGCAGACGAATTTTCTAAGCGGAAATTCGGCGTTAAGATTTTTAAGATTATTGGCTGTTGCGCCGATTATTCTTATCGTTTCCGTCGTTTTTTTTCTTCTCGACGGTATTTCTATTTTTCTTTTTCCAGAAAGATATTCCAGTGTTTGCGATTTATTTTCTTTCGGCAAATTACCTTTTAAAAGTTTTTCTGTCGCTCCAGTCGCTACCACTTCTCCCCCGCATTTGCCCGCTTCCGGTCCGAGATCAACCAAAAAATCGGAAGCGAAAATCGTTTCCTCGTCGTGTTCCACCACGATGACGGTATTACCGAGGTCTCTCAAGGCTTTCAAAGTTTTTATCAAGCGGTCGGTGTCTCTCTCGTGCAAACCGATGGTCGGTTCGTCTAAAACGTAAAGCGTTCCGGAAAGTTTTGAGCCTATTTGCGAAGCCAGCCGTATTCTCTGGGCTTCTCCGCCAGAAAGAGTTTCCGCTTCCCTGTCCATCGTCAAATAATCCAAACCGACTTCCAGCAAAAAAATAAGCCGGTCCGTAATTTCTTTGACGACATTGCTGGCGATTTTTTTGTCTCTCTCGCGCATCTTGTCTTCGTATTCAACGGAAAATTCGTAAGCCTTTTCTATAGACATAGCCGTTACCTCTTGAATATTTTTACCCCTGATTCTGACCGACAAAGCTTCCGGCTTTAATCTTTTGCCGTGACAAGTCGGACAAATCGTATCCAAAAATAAATCGGTTTTTCCAAGCCCGTTGCAAGCGGGACATGCTCCGTAAGGACTATTGAAAGAAAACAATCTCGGTTCAATTTCCGGAAAAGCGAAATTATCGTTCGGGCAAGTCCAGTTGGCGGAAAGAGTAAGTTCTATTGGCTCTTTGCTTTTTTCTTTAAACACGGCGACAACCAATCCCTTGCTTTGACGCAAGGCGCTTTCCACCGCTTCAAAAAGCCTGGTCTGATCTTTTATCATCACTCTGTCAATAATTATTTCTATACTATGCGCTTTATATCTGGACAAGATTATTTTCTCGCGCAGATTTTTCATCTCGCCGTCTATTCTAGTCTCGCTGAAACCGAGCGACAGCACATCATAAAGCAATTGATAGTATTCTCCTTTTCTTCCTCTAATAACGGGAGATAAAATCGTTACTGTTGACTCTTTCAATTCTTTGGCTTTGTCTATGATGATATTGACCATCTCTTCCGGCGAAAGCTTGTGTATTCTCGCGCCGTCAATAGGGCAAAACACTTCTCCCAAACGGGCGTATAAAACGCGGAGATAATCGTAAATTTCCGTCAGCGTGCCAACCGTTGAACGGGGGTTATGAGAAAGTGCCCGCTGGTCTATGGCGATGGCCGGCGAAAGACCGGTAATCTCGTCCACGTCCGGCCGATCCATCTGACCGAGAAATTGACGAGCGTAAGGCGAGAGCGATTCTATATATCTTCTCTGCCCTTCGGCAAAAATGGTGTCAAACGCCAAGCTTGATTTGCCTGACCCGGACACGCCGGTAAAAACAACCAGCTTGTTTTTTGGAATTTCCAAACTGATGTTTTTGAGATTATGCACCCGCGCGCCTTTGATGA
>Ga0209212_1009287_pt1 | contig 10284 bp, 8 predicted proteins | sample RifGroC2_FD_183996 | JGI IMG/M metagenome (GOLD analysis project Ga0209212, IMG submission 183996) | Groundwater microbial communities from Rifle, Colorado, USA - Groundwater C2 (SPAdes) (version 2) | ecosystem: Environmental > Aquatic > Deep subsurface > Groundwater | place: Rifle, Colorado... | reverse complement strand
ACATACTGAAGATTTGCCCGGCCATATTCACGGTGCGCCGATGGCAACACCTCGCCGCCAAAATTATGTGCTAAAAACTGGGCCCCGTAACAAACCCCCAATAAAGGTAATTTACCTTTAATTTCCGATAAATCTGGAACTAAAGCATTGCTATCGCGGACCGAAAAGGGACTTCCCGAAAGGATGACTCCTTTGGTAGTGGCATCAATTTCAAAATGGTTGTAGGGATGAATCTCGCAATATACATTTAACTCGCGAACCCTTCGGGCAATCAGTTGTGTATATTGAGAGCCAAAATCAAGAATTAGGATTTTTTCCTGCACAGCTATGGTATTTTTGAATGAAAAACTAAATTTTTGCGGCAAAGATAAGATTTTTAATGTGATTCCGGCTTAATTTACCCTTTGATAGGAAAATGTTCTTCTCAGCCTTGCTGCATTTTATTCAACGTTAAATACCATACCATCCTCGCACAAAAAAGTATTTGGAAAAACTGCCCGGGCTTCATCTAACATTCCATCCAACGATTTATAGCGATGCGAAAAATGCCCGATAATCAATTTCTGGACATTAGCCAATTTTGCTATTTCAGCCGCTTGGCTGGCTGTAGTATGTCCGGTCTGTTTTGCCCTTTTTTTCCCCTCGTCAGAAAAGGTAGCCTCATGGTATAAAAGATCCACTCCATTAATTATAGGTATAATTGCCGGCAGTTTGGCTGTATCGCTCACAAAAGCATAGGAACGTGGGGGAATAGCATCGAATGTAAGTGATTCATTCGTATGACAGACACCTTCTTCTGAAATAAAATCGGCCCCTTCTTTAATGGCTTGCAACCATTTTATTGGGATTTGCAGTTCTTTCATTCGGGCTCCATCAAGCCGCCTCAGCCTTGGTTTTTCTTTAAAAAGGAATCCGCAGGTTGGTATCCGGTGTCGGAGGGGAAACGATTCTACCGTTAATTTGTCATCTTCATAAATTATTTCTTCCCCATTATAATGCAAGGGATGGAAAACAATTTCATACCCCATTCCATGATCCATGGTCGATACAAACTGGTCAATCAGTTCTTTTAGCAGGAAAGGGCCATAAATATGCAGAGGTTCCTTTCGGTTGATAAGGTTCAAGCTTGAAATAAATCCAAAAATTCCCAGGAAGTGATCGCCATGCAGATGACTAATAAATACATGATTGATCCGGGTATATTTAATTTTGAAACGCCGCAACTGGATTTGGGTTCCTTCGCCGCAATCAATTAAAAAAAACCGCTCAAGCACATTGAGTACCTGAGCGGTTGAAAATCGGTTGGGAGCAGGTAATGCAGAGCTACTCCCCAGTATTGTTAAGGAAAAAACCATTAAGCTCCTTCCTTGGTAATCACATCGGCAGCTTCTTTAACAGAATTGGTAATGTTCAATACTGTATCAAGTTGAGAAATAGTTATCAATCGCTCCACTGCTGTTTGCAAACCTGAGAGAACAAAAGTACCATTGGCATTTTTGCAAAGGCGGTTTGCCACTAAAATAGCCGACAGACCTGAAGAGTCACAATATCGGCAGTTACTCAAATCAAGAATGATATTTTTCTCACCATTACCTGCAATCAGCACCAATTCTGATTTCAGAGAAGGTGCAATATGCGTATCAAGTTTATCTATCATTACTTGAATCTGTGTATAGTTGTCCAGTTTGTCGATTTTGAATTCCATGGATTGAAATTTTTACATGGTTAATATTTGAATTTTATCAAATATAATAAAACTATTGCTCACTACTGCACAAAACTATTTACTTTTTTTTACTCTTGTGAAGCATCTTCTGCGGCTTTCGATTTTTTCGACTTAGCCGTAGATTCCATTTCGTCTTTAAGTGCTGCTAATTCAGCAATGTCACCAAGGGTTGTCTTTTCCATAGTGTCTGCTGGTTTTTTCGATGCTTTTTTAGCTGATTTAGGAGCAGCAGTGGCTGATGCAGCCGCTTTGCTTGCTTTTTCTTCAGCTCTTTTTACATCTTCGAAAACCCGGGAGTGGCTCACAATGATTTTCTTAGCTTCTTTATTGAATTCAATTACTTTGAATTCCAATTTCTCATCCAGTTTGGCTTGTGATCCATCTTCTTTTACCAAATGTTTTGGGGTACAGAAACCTTCAACACCATAAGGCAATGAAACTATGGCTCCTTTATCGGCCAATTCAATGATGGTACCTTCGTGGATTGAATCCATGACGAACAACGTTTCAAAAACATCCCACGGGTTCTCTTCCAATTGTTTGTGGCCCAAGCGTAAACGACGGTTTTCTTTGTCGATTTCAAGAACCACTACATCAATTTCGGCACCAATGGCAGTAAATTCTGCTGGGTGTTTGATTTTCTTTGTCCAGGAAAGATCTGAGATATGGATCAAACCATCCACGCCTTCTTCAATTTCAACAAATACGCCGAAGTTGGTGAAGTTACGTACTTTGGCTTTATGTTTCGATTCAATTGGATAAGCTTTTTCGATGGCTTCCCATGGATCGGCTTTCAATTGTTTCATACCCAATGACATTTTGCGTTCGTCGCGGTCGAGGGTAAGGATAACGGCATTGATTTCGTCGCCTACTTTTAGGAATTCATTGGCACTGCGAAGATGCTGTGACCATGACATTTCCGAAACGTGGATTAAGCCTTCAACTCCGGTTGCAATTTCAACAAAGGCACCATAGTCGGCCATCACAACCACTTTGCCGGTTACTTTGTCGCCTACTTTCAAGTTAGCATCTAAAGCATCCCATGGATGAGGGGTCAATTGTTTCAGACCTAAAGCAATACGTTTCTTGTCATCATCAAAATCAAGGATAACCACATTCAGTTTCTGATCCAATTGAACGATCTCTTCCGGATGTGTAATCCTGCCCCATGAAAGGTCAGTAATGTGGATAAGGCCATCAACACCACCCAAGTCGATGAATACACCATAGGAAGTAATGTTTTTAACAGTTCCTTCAAGAACTTGTCCTTTTTCCAGTTTTGCGATAATCTCTTTTTTCTGTTGTTCGAGCTCAGCTTCAATAAGAGCTTTGTGCGATACAACCACGTTTTTGAATTCATGGTTAATTTTAACCACTTTGAATTCCATAGTTTTGTTCACGTAAACATCGTAATCGCGGATAGGTTTCACGTCGATTTGTGAACCGGGAAGGAAGGCTTCGATGCCAAATACATCCACGATCATACCGCCTTTCGTACGGCATTTGATGTAACCTTTGATGATTTCGTCTTGTTCCAGAGCTTGATTAACTCTATCCCATGAGCGGAGAGCCCGTGCTTTTTTATGCGAAAGCGATAACTGACCGCTACGGTCCTCTTGACTTTCGACATACACTTCAACTTTGTCACCAATTTTTAGCTCAGGATTGTAGCGGAATTCGTTCATATTAACTACACCTTCTGACTTGTAGCCAATGTTGATAAGGGCTTCGCGCTTATTCATTGAAACTACGGTACCGTCAATCACTTCGTTTTCGGTAATCGAAGAAAGTGTCTCATCATAAAGTGATTCCATTTTGCTACGTTCATCACTTTTCAAAGAATCGTTTTCGTAAGCATCCCAATCGAATTCTTCGGGTTTTACAGCTACCACACGCTCTTTTTTAAATTCAACAGCCTCTTGCTCCTGAACCTCATTCTGCTCCATTTCCTGAGCATCTAATACTTCGTTGTTTTCCATTTAGATAATTTGAAAAATTAATATGTTAGACATTATTTTAAAAAATGCAGCGCAAAATAACAGCTTTATAACGAGATGAGCAAACCTTGTGATTCTTTTTTTAGCCTATTTTCAATGTTGTATAGTTTGCAGAATGAATATTTTAGTATCAAGTAGTCAGTATCAAGATACGGGATTGAGAGATACAGGACACAAGATAATGTGCTAATGTATTAATAAACAATCATTGTTGACCGATAAAATTTATTTCGTCCCTACGGGACTTAAAACTGTAAATGTAACTAATTATTTACCAATATTATGTCCCTACCGGGACAATCCGCCTTGCGGATTAAATATTGGTAGAAATAAAAGTTACCCCTAGTTTTAGCAAGTCCCGTATGGACGAGATATAGTAAGGCATTGCGGGTTTAAAAATTATTTTTGTCGGTCAGTAGTGAATTGATTGTGCCCATTATCCGGCTTTAATGTTTTAAGAATTATTGTAATTTAGCCCACGGTATGTTAAAGATCCGCATCAACTTCCTTTCAAAAGGTAGTTATTGATTGTGTGGTATTTAGGATTGGTTCTATTTGAAAGTTATCTATGAAAAGAGTATTAGTTACCGGTGGTGCCGGATTTGTGGGTTCACATCTTTGTGAAAGATTGCTCAACGAGGGAAACCAAGTTTTGTGCATCGATAATTATTTTACTGGCGACAAACGGAATATTGTCCATTTAATGGACAACCACTTTTTTGAAGTGGTACGGCACGATGTCACTCAACCTTTTTTTGCCGAAGTGGATCAGATTTACAATTTGGCTTGTCCTGCATCCCCCATTCATTACCAATACAATCCCATTAAAACAGTCAAAACTTCAGTGATGGGAGCCATTAACATGCTGGGTTTGGCAAAAAGGATTAAAGCAACCATTCTTCAAGCTTCCACCAGTGAAGTTTATGGTGACCCCGAAATTCATCCACAAACCGAATCCTATTGGGGGCATGTGAACCCCATTGGAATCCGCAGTTGCTATGATGAAGGAAAACGGTGTGCCGAAACCTTGTTTATGGACTACCACTGGCAAAATCAGGTGGACATTAAAATTATCCGGATTTTTAACACGTATGGCCCCAAAATGCACCCCAACGATGGCCGGGTTGTTTCAAATTTTATCATCCAGGCATTGCAAAATAAAGACATCACCATTTATGGAAGTGGCCTCCAAACCCGAAGCTTTCAGTATGTGGACGATTTGTTGGAAGGAATGACCCGGATGATGAATTCACCCAAAGGATTTATTGGCCCGGTAAATATTGGCAATCCCAATGAATTTACGATCAAAGAATTGGCCGATCTGATGATTGAATTAACCGGTTCAAAATCGAAAATAACTTATTTGCCATCGCCCATGGACGATCCTACGCAACGTCAGCCCAACATTTCGTTGGCCAAGGAAAAACTTAATAACTGGGAACCCAAGATACCTTTGAGAGAAGGATTGGTAAAAACCATCTCCTATTTTGATAATTTATTAAAAAATAACGGATAACGATGAATATTATTGAAACCAAAATACCCGGACTGTTGATTATTGAACCTAAAGTTTTTAACGATGCACGGGGTTATTTTTTTGAGACTTTCCACACTCAGAAATACAAAGATGCCGACATTGATGCCGATTTTATTCAGGATAATGAAGCTTTTTCGGGCTACGGTGTCATCCGGGGGCTGCATTACCAATTGGCTCCCTACTCCCAGGCAAAACTGGTACGTGTCATTAAAGGTTCAGTTTACGATGTGGCCGTTGATGTACGGGAAGGTTCACCTACTTTTGGCGAATGGGTGGGAATAGAACTATCGGAAACCAATAAACTTCAATTTTTTGTTCCCCGGGGATTTGCCCATGGATATTCCGTAATTTCCGAAACGGCCATTTTCTCTTACAAATGTGACAATTTTTATCACCCTCAAAGCGAAAGAGGAATTAACTTTAATGACAAAAACCTGAATATCGACTGGAAAATCCCTGAACAAAAAATGATTATTTCGGTAAAAGATAATGTATTACCTACACTTGAAAACGCGGATTTAAATTTCAACTATGGAAAAAAAATATAAAATATTGGTAACAGGGGCAAATGGGCAGCTCGGAAATGAACTTCGGTTTTTAGCACCTCAGTACCCTGATTGTCAATTCTATTTTACCGATGTGGAGGAGTTGAACATTATAAAATCGGGAGCGGCCGAAGAATATGTGAAATCACATCCGGTTGACTTTATCGTGAACTGTGCCGCATACACAGCTGTTGACCGGGCAGAAACGGATCAGGACAATGCATTTTTAATAAACACCGTAGCTGTGGATTATCTGGCCGATGCCGCCAAAGCTATCAATGCCTGCTTAATCCACATTTCCACCGATTATGTTTTTGACGGCACCAAAAATACCCCTTATGGGGAGGAAGATGCCGCCATTCCGGAAACCGTGTATGGCGATACCAAATATGAAGGAGAAAAACTACTGCTTTATTCCGATATCAATTATTTGGTCATCCGCACCTCATGGCTCTACTCCTCGTTTGGGAATAACTTTGTGAAAACCATGATCAAATTGGGTAACGAAAAAGAATCACTCGGTGTGGTTTACGACCAGGTGGGAACGCCTACCTATGCCCGTGATCTGGCCAGGGTCATCCTTGAAATTATTCCAAAAGTTGAAATTAACCCTGATGATCCTTTTCAGGAGATTTACCATTATACCAACGAAGGGGTTGCCAGTTGGTTCGACTTTGCCTGTGAAATCTTCCGCCAAAAAGAAATTAAATGCAAAGTAAACCCCATTACCACCGAACAATTCCCAAAACCCGCCAAACGGCCTCATTTTTCGGTATTAAGCAAGGCCAAAATAAAAAGGGACTTTGATTTAACCGTTCCACATTGGGTAGATAGCTTAAAAGATATGCTTCATGAAATATAAGATGATAATGTCCGATTAAATATTTTCAAACCCGAACTTATGCAAAACGAAATTTTAACCGATGTAAAACGGAAAGCCCAACAGTGGCTCAATGGCAATATTGACGAGGAATCGAAAAAACAAATCCGCCACTTATTGGAAAACGATGAAAACGAACTGGTTGAATCGTTTTACCGCGAATTGGAATTTGGAACAGGTGGTTTACGTGGCATCATGGGCGTGGGCACCAACCGGATGAACATTTATACTGTTGGAATGGCTACCCAGGGTTTATGCAATTATCTGTTAAAACAATTCCCCAACCAGGAAATCAGTGTGGCTTTTGCCCACGACAGCCGCAACAATGGCCGCCTGTTTTGCGAAACCGCCGCTCAAATCTGTTCGGCCAATGGTATCAAAGTCTATCTGTTCGATGCCTTGCGCCCTACGCCCGAACTTTCGTTTGCCATCCGCCACTTGGGATGCAAAAGCGGCGTGGTGGTTACAGCATCGCACAACCCAAAGGAATACAACGGGTATAAAGTGTATTGGGAAGATGGGGGTCAGATTATTGATCCGCACGATACAAACATTATTGTCGAAGTGCAGAAAATTACCTCGGTGGACGAAGTGAAATGGAAAGGCAACAAAGCCGAGATAATTACCATTGGCGACGATATCGATCAGGTATATATTCAGGCACTGAAAGGGTTATCGCTTTCGCCGGAAGCCATCAAAAACCAAAATCAACTTAAAATTGTTTACACCCCCATTCATGGAACAGGCGTAAAATTGGTCCCAATGGCCTTAAAAGCTATTGGGTTTACGAATATTATTGCCGTTCCCGAACAAAATATACCCGATGGGAATTTTCCAACCGTACATTCACCCAATCCCGAAGAATCAGCCGCGTTGAACATGGCTATTGAAAAAGCCAAAGAAACCGGTGCCGATTTGGTAATGGCCACCGATCCCGATGCCGACCGCGTAGGCATTGCCGTAAAAAACAAAGAGGGTATATTTGAACTGCTGAACGGAAACCAGACAGGTTCGTTCCTGCTTTACTACCTGTTGACCAAATGGAAGGAGAACGGCAAACTCAAAGGCCGCGAATATGTAGTGAAAACCATTGTTACCACGGAACTGATTGCTAAAATGGCCAACGACTTTAAGGTGGAATACCACGATGTGTTGACCGGTTTTAAATACATTGCCGACATTATTAAACGAAGCGAAGGAACTAAAACCTTTATTGGTGGTGGAGAAGAGAGCTATGGTTATTTGGCCGCAGATTTTGTGCGCGATAAAGATGCGGTGATGTCATGCATGTTGATTGCCGAAGCTGCTGCCTGGGCTACCGACCAGGGAAAATCCATTTTTGATGTACTTGCGGATATTTATATGAAATACGGCTTCTATAAAGAAAAACTGGTAAACCTGGTACGCAAAGGAAAATCGGGAGCCGAAGAAATCCAGCAGATGATGAGCAGTTACCGCTCGAACCCGCCACAATTCATCAACGGTTCGGCAGTTATTAAAATTAAAGATTACCAATCGCAGAAGGAGATGAACTTTATTACCGGAACCAAAGACATTATCCGGTTACCCAAATCAAATGTACTCCAGTTCCTCACTGCCGATGGAACCATTGTTTCGGTCCGCCCTTCGGGGACCGAGCCCAAAATTAAATTCTACATTGGCACCAAAACCGAACTTAAAAAGGCATCCGACTATAAAAAAATTGAAAAAGAGCTGGATGACAAGCTGAATGCCATTTGTAAGAGTTTGGGGATTTAGAAAGAAGTTAGAAGTCAGAAGCTAGAAGTCGGAAGTTAGAAGAAGGAAACCGGAATTAGAAAAAGCCCTAAATAGGGCGAAAGAACAAAGCCAAGGGCAACGCCCTTGGTAAAGTGGCAAAAGTGAAAAGCGGTGCAACTAAATGGTTTGCAATGAAATAACTACCTAACATGCACCGCAATATAAAAATCTTAATTCTCATAAATACGATGCATATTTGATTTATTCGTTATCCGGTACACTTTGATTTTATTGGATTAGAGAAAAATTAAAAATACTTTGTATAACCCGGCTTTTTATAGGTCGGTTTTTTTAATTCAAAGTTTATCAATATCATTCTGTTTTTTTGATTCTTTAAGTCTTTCTTTTGCTTTATAGGCAGTATTGCTACATTCTTTTATTTCTTTTTCATGATCCTTATTTTTTGATACAATTTCAAAAGATGAATAATATGAGTTCATATCTGCTCCTTTATATTTATCTCCATCATATTTATATTTGCAATAACTTTCAGATTCAGCTTTTATATATTCATTTTCCCATATATGTTTTTCGTCTAAAACAAGTAATTTAGCGTCATTCGCTGGTTCTGTTTTTGTTTGACCAAATTTTGTTTTCCAAAGTGTATTATTAATAAACTTACCAGCACCATATTTTTCTTTAAATCCGTTTTCAATTTCATCTTTTTGGTCACAATTTATTTCAAATAAAGTATCTTTATAAAATTTTAATAATAAGCTATTTATCTCAATATTTCCAATGAAGTATTCTGACATTTTAATTTCTCTTATGTTCGGGCATCCAAAAATTTCTTTATCATAGGATGTGTTTTTTAATAAACTGTAGAGAGTATCATATTTAACCTCAGTAAATATTAAACCAAAATCTTCCCTATAAAATTCACTTGCTATATTTCCTTTCTTATCAAATTTAAAATCACGGAATTTTTCTTCATACCCAAAATATTTTGGAGATTCTTTGTATTTTGAATCTTTATATCTTTTATAATCCTTTCTTATTTCTTCTTTTATTAGGTTTATGGCTTCTATATATGTTGTTTTCTCAATAATAAAACTAGATAAACCTTTTAAGTTTCTTGCTGCATAATAGCCTGATGTATCGGAATAATTTTCATTATTCAATATTTGCTTTTGATTAGAACTAAAATCACATGAACTAAAAAAGACAACAATTAAAACTATGGTTATTGCTTTCATAATATATTAGATTACTGATTTAATAAACATTAAATTATTCCCCATTTCTTTCATGTTTTTATAATTTTTGGTCTACTGTTTAAAGAAGAAAAGATACAAATTGTTTTAATTCAAAAATATTATTGCTTCAACTTTTAATTTTTTATTTTAATCTCAAGTTTTGTTGTGAAAATATTTTCCAATATTCGTAGATAGTTGTGAACAATTAAAGACTTATATTGTATTGAATATTAGTTATATATAATCAATTTACCCAAATGCAAAATGTTAATTACTTCAAAAATGCCAGTTTTAGTATTGCTTAATACATCGAAATTGTATTACTTTGAATAGTATATAAAAGAAAAGAACCTTGCTACGAACAAGGTTCAATTCTGCTCCTATTTTAGGAAGGAAGATTGGTTTTAAGATAAACCATAACCCCTAAGATTAAATAGAGTAGCTGAAGAAAGACCGCAGAAACACTTAGGAATGTTTGCGGTTTTTTTCTTTTTCGCTTTCTTTTTTGTTCCACTTTTTCAAGTTTAACATGATGTAAAGATATAGCACATGCAAACTATTGTGAAATTCACTTATTAACATTTTCGGAGGAAATATTTTCAAATAGAAAATATTTCCTCCGAA
>Ga0209212_1009284_pt1 | contig 10286 bp, 8 predicted proteins | sample RifGroC2_FD_183996 | JGI IMG/M metagenome (GOLD analysis project Ga0209212, IMG submission 183996) | Groundwater microbial communities from Rifle, Colorado, USA - Groundwater C2 (SPAdes) (version 2) | ecosystem: Environmental > Aquatic > Deep subsurface > Groundwater | place: Rifle, Colorado... | reverse complement strand
ACGTAGAGCGCGACCGCCAGCACGACCGCCGCCGCGATCACGAAGTCGAACGGCGCCAGCAGGTCGCGGATCTCCTCCCACCGCGCCCCGAACGCGCTCCCCGCCCAGACGAGCAGGATCGACCAGAGGAAGGCGCCCAGCGTCGAGTAGAGGACGAACTTCGCGAAGGGCATGCGCGCCACGCCGGCGGGGAAGCTGATGAAGGTGCGCACGATCGGCATCAGGCGGCTGAAGAAGGCGGTCGGCGCACCCCAGCGTGCGAACCAGTGCTCCGCGATATCGAGGTCGTGGTGGCGGATCAGCAGGTACTTCCCGTAGCGCTCCAGGAAGGGGCGCCCACCGTAGCGCCCGACGGCGTAGGCGATGATCGAGCCGGTCGTGTTGCCGGCGGTGCCGACGACGACGGCGATCCAGAAGTCCCACGGCCGGCCCGTCAGGGGCTCGAGCTGGCTCGAGTCGGAGACGAGGAAGCCGGCGAAGGGGAGGATCAGCTCCGAGGGGAGCGGGATCATGGCGCTCTCGATCGTCATCGCCACGTAGACGCCCACGTAGCCGACCGCGCCGTAGAGCTGCTCCAGGAAGGGGATGACGAACTGGTCGATGAAGCCGGTCACTGGCCGGCCAGTCTAGCGGAGGGGGCGGCCCGGAGGGGGTCGCTGGGCGCGGCCGGCGACGCGTCGAACGACCGACGTTCTGCTGGGCAGCACAAAACGCCGCTCGCCCGTGCGGTCGGTCGGCGAGGCGGCCGTCCCAGGCCGTCGATGCCTCGTCGCACGTCCTCGAAACGCGCTGACCGCGGGTGCCGGGCGTCGGCCGGCCGCTCGGTCCGTCCCCAGGCGGCCGATCGGTCCGCTTGGCGGTCGCTGGCGATCGAGCGGGCGCCCGACGCCTGTCGCTTGTTCTGCTGGCCAGGACGTCGGCCGGGCTGAGGCCGCCCTTCGGCCCGGCGAGCGCCGGTCGGCCGTGCGCGCCGCCCCGCCGCCGAACCTGGCCGTCCCGTGGCGGTATCCTCAGTCGCGTGGTGGAGATCCTCCTCACCGGGCGTGACCTGACGATCGAGCAGGTCGTCGCCGTGGCGCGGGAAGGGGCGACGCCCGTCCTCGCCCCGGAGGCCCGGACGCGGATGGAGGCGAGCCGGGCCGTCATCGAGGAACTCGTCGCCCGTGGAGAAACGGTCTACGGCGTAACCACCGGCTTCGGCGACCTCTCCACGCGCCACATCCCCCCGGCCGACGTCGACCGGCTCCAGGAGAACCTCCTCGTCAGCCACGCCGTCGGGGTCGGGCCGCGCGCCGACCGCGAGACGGTGCGCGCCATGCTGCTGCTGCGGGCGAACACCCTGGCGCTTGGCTATTCGGGCTGCCGGCCGCTCATCGTCGAGCGCCTCCTCGACTTCCTGCGGCTGGGGATCCACCCGGTCGTCCCGGAGCAGGGCTCCGTGGGCGCGTCCGGGGACCTCGCGCCCCTGGCCCACCTGGCCCTCCCCATCATGGGGCGCGGCGCTGTGGAGAAGGGGCGGCACGAGATGCCGGCGCTGATCGCCCTGCGGGAGGCCGGCCTCGAGCCGATCCGCCTCACCGCCAAGGAGGGACTCGCCCTCCTCAACGGGACGCAGATGATGACCGCCATCGGGGTCCTCCTCCTCTCCGACGCCGAGCGGCTCGTGCGGACCGCCAGCGTCACGGCGGCGATGAGCGTCGAGGCGCTCCTCGGCACCGACGTCGCCTTCTCGGCCGCCTACCAGGCGACCCGCCCGCATCCCGGGGCCATGTCGGTCGCGGCCGAGCTGCGGCACCTCCTGCGGGACTCGCAGGTGATCGCGGCCCACCACGGCGAAGCGCACAAGGTGCAGGACCCCTACTCGATCCGCTGCGTCCCCCAGGTCCATGGCGCCAGCCGCGACGCGCTCGCCCACCTGCGGCGCGTCCTCGAGGTCGAGATCGACAGCGCCACGGACAACCCGCTCGTCTTCGCCGAGGCCGAGGCCGACCCGACCGCCCTGGCGACCGGCGGCGGGCGGGTCATCTCGGGCGGCAACTTCCACGGCCAGCCGGTGGCGCAGGCGCTCGACTTCGCCAAGATCGCCCTCGCCGAGCTCGGGGCGATCAGCGAGCGGCGGACCGCGCTCCTGATCGACGGGCGGCTCTCCGGCCTGCCGCCCTTCCTCGTGCGCGACCCGGGCGTGAACAGCGGGATGATGCTGCTCCAGTACACCGCGGCGTCGCTGGTGAGCGAGAACAAGGTGCTGGCCCATCCCGCGTCGGTCGATTCGATCCCCACCTCGGCGAACCAGGAGGATCACGTCTCGATGGGGGCAACTGCCGCCCGCCAGGCACGCGAGATCCTGCGGAACGCCGAGATGGTGCTGGCGCTGGAGCTCCTCTGCGCCGCGCAAGGGCTCGACTTCCGGCGCCGGCTCTCCGGCGGGCTGCGCCCGGGGTTGGGCGTCGCCGAGGCGCACCGTCGCGTCCGCGATCGGATCGAGCACCTCGAGACCGACCGCGAGCTTGGAGCGGACATCGCCGCCGCCATCGAGCTCGTCCGGACGGGAGCGCTGGCCGACCTGGCGGGGTAGCTCCGCAGGAAGCCCCGCGGGCCGGGTGCCGGCCCTCGTGCCCGCCCGTGCCCCGGCGTACACTCGGGTCGTGGGCGAGATCCGGATCGTCGATGTCACGGACGAGGCGAGCTTCGGCCTCGTCCCGCCCTGCGCCGACCCGGGCTTCGACCACCGGACGTGCGACTACTGGGAGAACGAGTTCGGCGGCTCGAAGGCGGCGCGGGCGAGCTGGCTGGCGTCGGGCGAGCCGGAGGCGCCGGCCCGGCCCGACCTGGCCGGCAACCCCTTTGCGCCGCGCGGCCCCAGCGCCGTTCCCGACTGGCTGACGGGTGGCGGGGACGAGCCGGCCGACAACCCCTTCGCGCCGCGCCGGACCGTCGAGCGGCCGCGCACCGCCGGCGTGCCGCGCAAGCTCGCGCTCCTCGATCGGGGGCGCGGCGTCTTCGGCTCGTACGCCAAGGCGCTCCTTCTCGACGGAGAGCCGGCCGCCTATGCACAGTTCGGGCCACTGTCAGCGTATCCGCGGGCCCGGCAGATCCGCGAGCTCTACCCGCAACTCCCCGCCAGCCCGCTCCCCGCCATCATCACCTGCATCGCCACCACGCGGGAGGCGAGTCACGGCGGGCACGCGAAGCTGCTCGTCGAGGCGGTCTGCGACGACCTGGCCGGCCGTGGCTTCAGCGCCGTCGAGGTCTACCCCGAGGCGGGGGCTCACCCGGAGCGGACGAGCGCCGCTTCGCCGCGCTTCTGGCGGTCGGTCGGCTTCGCGCTGGCGGCCGACGACGACCGCTTCCCCGTGATGCGCCGGGAGCTTTGAGGGCCGAGGCGCGCCGGGTCAGACGCCCAGCTCGCGGAGCAGCCAGACCGCCAGGACGCGAGCGCACGCCGCGACCTCGTCGAGCGAGACGTGCTCGTCGGTCGCGTGGGCGACGCGGACGTCGCCCGGCCCGAACATGACGGTCGGGGTCCGACCCTGGTCCAGGAGGAGGCGCATGTCCGAGCCGTACGGGACGCCGACGAGGCGTGGACGACGGCCGAGGACGTCGGCGGCGGCCGTGGCGAGGCCGGTCGGCAGGGGATGGTCGGGCGGCAGGAACGCGGAGTCGAACCGGCCGCCGGCGGCCTCGACGGTCGCGGGGTGGTCGCGCAGCCACTCGTCCGTGGCGCAGGCACGGGCGATCGCCGCTCTCAGCTCCGCCTCGGCTCCGTCCGCGGTCTGGCCGAGGCGGACGCCGTAGCGACCCTCGGCGACGATCCGATCGGGGAGGGTCGAGGCCCAATCGCCGCCGGCGACCTTGCCGATGATCGTCGGGTAGGGGAGACCGAGCGGCTGCATCTGCGGCGGGAGCGTGGCGGGGTCGTTCCGTACCGCCTCGTCGGCGCGGAGCGCCTTGTGGAGCACGAAGAGCTTGTCGAGCGCCGAGACGCCCTCGCGCCTGGTCGCGGCGTGGGCGGCGCGCCCGGGGACGGTGAGCCGGAAGGTGATCGCGCCGGCCTGGGCGGTCACGATCTCCAGGCGGGTCGGCTCCGCGATGACGGCGACGTCGGCGGTGTGGCCGGCACGGATCGCGGCGAGCATCCCGGCGCCGCCATCCTCCTCGGAGGGAACGGAGAGGAGGAGCGCCTCGCCCGCAGGTTCCGTTCCGGCCGCGGCGACCGCCGCCGAGACGGCCCGCAGCGCCTCGAGCGCCGCCACGAGCCCGCCTTTCATGTCGCAGGCGCCGCGGCCGTGGAGGGAGCCGTCGCGGATGACCGGTTCGAACGGCGGGGAGCACCACCGCCCGGGATCCCCCGGCGGGACGACGTCGACGTGCCCGGCGAGCATGACGCGCCTCCCCGGCCGCGAGCCCGGCAGCCGCCCCACGACGATCGGCAGGATCGTACGCTCCACCTCCATGCCTGGGAAGTCGGGGTCGGCGGCGATCGTGGCCGGGTCGGCGGGGAGCAGCCCGACCTCGAGCCCGGCCCGCTCGGCGAGCCGGGCGAGCGCCTGCTGGGCCGCCTCCTCGTCGCCGGTGACGCTGGGGATCGCGACGAGGGCGGCGAGGTCCTCGGCGATCCGCTCGGGGTCGACCGCGGCGACGGCGGCCGACTCGATCGGGCGGAGACCGCCCGGGCGGTCGGTCACCCGCGGAGGATCGGGCGGGTGAGGCAGGTCGGTCCTCCGCCGCCGTTGATCGCCACCTCCGAGCCGTCGAAGGTGTGGACCTCGCAGCCCCGATCGGCGAGCGCCCTCGCCGTCCGGTCGTTGCCGGCGAGCATGACCGCGACCCCCGGCCGGACGGCGAGGACGTTGGTGGCGAGGGTCTCCCACTCCTCCTCCGGAACGGCCACGAGGTCGACCTCGCGCTCGCGCAGCAGCTCGTGGAGCCCCGACGGGAGGAGCGGCAGGTAGACGACGGCGAGGTCGTCGGCGACCGGCGAGATCAGGCTCAGGAGGTGGAGGCAGACGGAGGGGCCCTCGCCGTAGGGGACGTCGAAGAGGTGGACCCCGCCCCCGACCAACGCGGCGAGCTGCCCGGCGCCGGCGCGGTTGGTGCGGAGCGAGCGGCCGATGCAGAAGGTGTCGCGATCCAGCCAGAAGGTATCGCCGCCGTCGGCCGTGCCGGGCGCCACGATCCGCCCGGCGATCGGGATCGACTCGGCCTCGAACCAGCGGCCGAGGGCGGCCTCCTCGCCGAGCCGGTTCGGCTTGCCCGAGCGGAGGAGGATCGCCCCACGGTCGGTCACCAGCGCCGGGTCGAAGGTGTAGACGAGGTCGGGGCTGAACGTCTCCTCTCCGAGCTCGCGGACCCGGACGCCGAGCCGAGCGAGGAGGTCGCAGTACGCGTCGTGCTGGCGCTGCGCCAGGGCGAGGTCGACAGGGCGGAGGAAGCCGTGCGCCCGCTCACCGAAGGCGGCACCGAACGTGGGCCCGGGGCGCTTGACGAGCACCTCGCGAAGCGGCGCGACCATGCTCTGCGCGCCGAAACGGCGGGGCGCGGGCGCGGTCGCGGTGTTGGGGCCTCCGGCGGCGGCCTTGGGGGCGGGAATCGGCCCTTCGCGCATGGCGGCGACGATACACTCTCGGCCGGATGCGGATCAGGATCGGCACGGGCGTCTCCTCCCAGCGGACCGACTGGCCGGCGCTCCGCGATGTGGCGATCGCGGCCGAGCGCGCCGGGCTCGATTCGCTCTGGACGTGGGACCACCTGCTCGCCGACGAGGGCCCCTGGGAGCAGCCGATCCTCGAGGGCTGGAGCGTCCTCGCCGCCTGGGCCGCGGTGACGGAGCGGGCGACCCTAGGCCTCCTCGTCGCCGCCAACACGTTCCGCAATCCCGGGCTCACCGCCAAGCTGGCGACGACGCTCGACCACCTGAGCGGCGGGCGCGCCGTCCTCGGCATCGGCGGTGGCTGGTTCGATCGTGAGCACGAGGCGTTCGGGATCGACTTCGGGTCGGGCTTCGGCGAGCGGCTCGACCGGCTCGACGAGGCGGTCATGCTGATCCGCCGCCTCCTCGACGGCGAGCGTGTCACCCACGAGGGGCGCTTCTACACGATGCGCGACGCGCTGGTGGAGCCCCGACCCCTGCAGGCACGGCTCCCGATCCTGATCGGCGGGCGGGGGCGGAAGAAGACCCTGCGCATCGCCGCGAAGTACGCCGACCACTGGAACATCTGGAACGAGTTCGGCTCGGCCGAGCTGGCGATCGACCTCGCCGGCGTCCTCGACGCGCACTGCGGCGACGTCGGGCGCGACCCGGCGGCGATCGAGCGGAGCTTCTCCCAGGAGGGGATCATCCGCGACGACCCGGCCGAGGCGCGCCGCGTCTTCGCGACGGCCTACCGCGGCCACGGCCTCGACCCCGACGCCGGTGTCTTCGCTCTCTGCGGCCCGCCCGATCTCGTCGCCGACGGCCTCCGCCCGCTGATCGAGGCGGGTTTCCGCCATTTCATCTGGGTCCTCCGCACCCCCTACGACACCGAGACCCTCCAGCGGCTGGGGGAGGTGCGGGCGATCCTGGAGGGGTAGGGGCGGCCGCTCCATCCGACCGGACGGCCATCGGTGGCCGTGATCCCGTGGTGCATCATCAGAGCCACGAGCACGCTCGGCCCGCCGTCGAAGGCGGGCGCATCGCCCGGGGCAAGCTCATTCGTGCCCGCAGCGATGTATCAGAGGATCAGTCGAGGCGGAGGGCCAGATCCCCGCGGTATCGCAAGGCGAATCACTACCGCGCTGACCGCTTGCCGGCCTCCCCGCGGCGGGTGTACCGTCGGGCCGCGGGTGACACGAGAAGGGGTGGCGCGATGACTCTGACCACGAGCGGGCCCCGGACCGTCCGGGCGCCGCGCGGGCCCGAGATCTCCTGCCGCGGCTGGCCGCAGGAGGCCGCCCTGCGGATGCTGATGAACAACCTCGACCCAGAGGTCGCCGAGCGACCCGACGATCTCGTCGTCTACGGCGGGACGGGCAGGGCCGCCCGCAGCTGGGGCGCCTTCGACGCGATCGTGCGCGAGCTCCGCCGGCTCGGCGACGACGAAACGCTCCTCGTCCAGTCGGGCAAGCCGGTCGGCGTCTTCCGGACTCACGAGTGGGCGCCCCGCGTGCTGATCGCCAACGCCAACCTGGTCGGCCGCTGGTCGACCTGGGAGGTCTTCCGCGAGCTGGAGCGGGCGGGCCTCACGATGTTCGGCCAGATGACGGCCGGGTCGTGGATCTACATCGGGACGCAGGGGATCCTGCAGGGGACCTACGAGACGTTCGCCGAGGCGGCGCGCCAGCACTTCGGCGGCACGCTGCGGGGGCGCGTCGTGCTGACCGCCGGGCTCGGCGGGATGGGCGGGGCTCAGCCGCTCGCCGTCACCATGAACGAGGGGGTGGCGCTGGTGATCGAGGTCGACCCGGCGCGCGCCGAGCGACGCCGCCAGATCGGCTACGTCGACCGCCTGACGCGCGACCTCGACGAGGCGCTCGGCTGGGTGCGGGCCGCGGCCGCGGCCGGGGAGACGCTCTCGGTCGGGCTGGTCGGCAACGCCGCCGAGATCGAGCCCGAGCTGGTCCGGCGCGGGGAGCGCTTCGATCTCGTCACCGACCAGACGTCGGCCCACGACGAGCTGAACGGCTACGTCCCGGGCGGGATGCCGTTCGAGGCTGCGCTGGAGCTTCGGAAGACCGACCCGGACGAATACGTGCGCCGCTCATTCGCCTCGATGGCCGACCACGTGCGGGCCATCCTCGCGCTCCGCGCGGCCGGCTCGATCGCCTTCGACTACGGCAACAACCTGCGCGCCCAGGCGCAGCGCGCCGGCGTCGAGGACGCGTTCGCCTACCCGGGCTTCGTGCCGGCCTACATCCGCCCGCTCTTCTGCGAGGGGAAGGGACCTTTTCGCTGGGCGGCGCTCTCGGGCGACCCGGAGGACATCCGCGCGACCGACCGGGCGATCCTCGAGCTCTTCCCCGACGACCCGTCGCTCCGCCGCTGGATCGAGATGGCCGAGGCGCGCGTCCCCTTCCAGGGGTTGCCGGCACGGATCTGCTGGCTCGGCTACGGCGAGCGGGCGAAGGCCGGGCTCCGCTTCAACGAGATGGTCGCGCGCGGGGAGCTCCGGGCGCCGATCGTGATCGGGCGCGACCACCTCGACGCGGGCTCGGTCGCCTCACCCAACCGGGAGACGGAGGCGATGCGCGACGGATCGGACGCGATCGCCGACTGGCCGCTTCTCAACGCGCTCGTCAACACCGCCGCCGGCGCGACCTGGGTGAGCATCCACCACGGCGGGGGCGTGGGGATCGGCTACGCGCAGCACGCCGGCATGGTCGTCGTCGCTGACGGGACCGACCTTTCAGCGCAGAAGCTGGAGCGCGTCCTGACGACCGACCCGGGGATGGGGATCGTCCGCCACGCCGACGCCGGCTACGAGCGCGCGATCGAGGTCGCCCGCCAGCGCGGCGTGCGGGTGCCGATGCTCGAGGAGCGCTGACGCTGTCGGGCGCGGTCGGGCGCCGGGCGCCCGAGCCGGCTCAGGACCCGCCCCGCTCTAGTCCTCGCAGATGAGCCACTTGCCGCCTTCGTTCACGAGCTGGGTCGTCTCGTCCATGTCCTGGCTCTGGGTGAAGGCGTCCGAGAACTGGTTGAGGGCGGCGTCAACCATCTGGTCGGTCGCCTCGATCCCCTGCTGCTTCAGGAGGTCGCGGACGATCTCCCGCAGCACGGCCGGATCGACCTTCATCGACACCTTGCCCTTGATGGAGACGGTCGCCTTGTCTCCGCTCCGGCTGACTTCCTTCACCTCGAGGTTCTCGAACTTGATCGTCATGCCGTCGACGATCTTCTTCGGGTCGACGCCCTCGGCCGCCCCGGTGAAGGCCTTGCTGAGGTCGAACTGGTCGGTCACCTGCTGGCGCTTGGCGGCGCAGGCGTAGTCGGCGACCTTGTCGAACTGCTTGGCCTCGACCAGCCCGACGACCGTCTTGACGGTGGCGACGGGGTCGCCCGTGGCACCGCCGGTGCACGCACCGAAGACCGTCGCCGCGGCGATGATGAGCGTGATCAGGACGCGCGTACAGCTCCGCATCTCTCGTCCTCCATTCCCCCGGTTGGCCTTGCCTCGCCGCTCCTGGCGCGGCGACGTGGCGGCAGTCTAGGGCACCCGGCGCAAGCCTACTCCGGTACGGACGTAAGGGGACGGTGTCCGGCGCAGGGACCCGATTCGGCTACGTCGCTCGACGTAGCGGCCGACCTACCAGATCCCCACCGCGCTCGCCAGGCGGACCGCCTCGGCCGGGTCGCCACTCCAGGCGGGGCCGTGACCGGGCAGGATCGTCGTGACGGGCAGGTCGCGGATCCGCTCGAGGGAGGCGAGCGCCCGCGCTGAGGAGACGTTCCCGGCACGCGGCATGATCCGCGGCCCGGTCGCGCCGCTGAAGATGTCCATCGTGACGAGCGCGTCGCCGGAGAAGAGGACACCGCGATCCGCCAGCACCAAGCCGCTCGAGCCGGCGGTGTGGCCAGGCAGGTGGACGACCCGCGGCGTACCCGGGACATCGAGGGTCGTGCCGTCGCCGAACGTCTCGGCGGCGAGGATCCGCGGCGAGCCGTCGCGCCCCCCGACGCGCAGCCACTCGACGAGGAAGCGGAGGCCAGCGAGGCCGGAGCTTGCGTAGCTCTCCTCGTTGCGGGGTCTTGGCGCGCGCCCCGTCGCCACGCCGAGGTCGTCGGTGTGGATGCAGAGGCGGCGCCCGTCGTCGCGGCGGAGCCGCTCGGCCGCGCCGAGATGGTCGTCGTGCGCGTGGGTCAGGAGTATCGCCTCGACGTCGAGGACGCTGCGCTCCAGGGCGGCGAGCCCGTCACGGATCCACCGGTAGCTGGCCGGGATCCCCGTGTCGACGAGGGTGACCCGCCCCGCCTCCTCGACCGCGTAGAGGTTGAGGAACGAGCGGCCGAGGTCGTGGATGCGGTCGGCGACCTGGGTCATCGGTTGTGCAACGATACCGGCCGTGGCGAAGCTGGTCGAGTGCGTTCCCAACTTCAGCGAGGGTCGTCGCCCCGCGGTGCTGGCGCGCCTTCGCGCGGCGATCGAGCGGACGCCGGGGGCGCACTTCCTCGACCAGACGGCCGATATCGACCACAACCGGAGCGTGATCACCTTCGCCGGTGAGTCGGGCCCGGTGACGGCCGCCATGGAGCGGGCGGTCGAGGCCGCCGTCGAGCTGATCGACATGGAGCGCCACCGGGGCGAGCACCCGCG
>Ga0209212_1009283_pt1 | contig 10286 bp, 12 predicted proteins | sample RifGroC2_FD_183996 | JGI IMG/M metagenome (GOLD analysis project Ga0209212, IMG submission 183996) | Groundwater microbial communities from Rifle, Colorado, USA - Groundwater C2 (SPAdes) (version 2) | ecosystem: Environmental > Aquatic > Deep subsurface > Groundwater | place: Rifle, Colorado... | reverse complement strand
GGGCTACATACCCTTTCACTTTCGTTACGGCCTATTGCCTCCCTGTTTACGCTTCACAGTGCTTGTTCCCATCTTGTATAGATAGTCCGCCCACTGCGCAAAACTCGGTTCCTGGCTGTTGGCTAACTTTGCCAGGGTGACTATCTCAAGTCACCAGACTTTGTGCGCCTCACGGCGCACCCCTCTCAGAACCGTTCTTGCGCTATTTACGCACACGGCTCCTCACATAGTCCCTTCACAGAAAATCCAAACATCCTTCTCTGCTATGCGGTGCAGTTTCGTCTCCACCGGTTCCCCGCTTCCGTGAACGGCCGATGTTTCCTCACACCACCCTACCATGTGTAGCCTCCTTCCCTCCAGCAGCATTACCCGCCTTCACTGGTAATACGAGGCTATCCGACTCCCTGTGCCTCATTTGAGACCTTTGAAAATCTACCCTCTTTGTCATTCCCGCGAAAGCGGGAATCTATGAAGCCATTGAGATGACTGGATTCCTGCTTCTGCAGGAATGACGATTTGCCAAATTTCGGGAGAAATTCAAAGGTCTCCATTTGCCTTCCTCCCTCTTCAGTTGTCCGGCATACTCTCTCTGTTGCGAGAGAGACACAGGGCCTCCCGGGTTGCCGTGTAATCACAATGTCAAACATGCCATGGTCTCTGACCCCGAGGAAGCAGGCATCACCTTGCCTTTTGCGGCAATGCCTGTGTTGACTTCCACTACCTATACAGTGTCGTCCTTCCCATCGCGACAATTACGAGGCTCAATCCCTTCAACCTTGCGGCTTACGGCCTATCTGCTTGCTGTCCTACGCTGGGGACAGATTTCAAATCTGTCCCCACATATAGCCTCCAAGAACTTGCTACCCGGTGGCTGGCCAACCTTCCGGGGCGGGATTCCCACCCGCTGGATTACGCAACCTTGCCCGGCCGCACATAGATTCCTGTCCCTAATTCTATTTTTTCCGCAACCATTTCCAGACCGGCATGATCCGGATATTTGCACCCTCGAAGGTCAGCTCCCGCTCTTCATCGTTGGTAAGGATGAAACCTTCCTCGATGGCGAAGGCGTTCATGGCCTCGCGAAGCCCTCGAAATTCTCGCGGTTCGTTCTTCGGCGTCAGATCCCAGCAAACCTGGATGGCCTCTTTGGGCTTTGTTCCCTCCTTGACGATGAAATCGCATTCCCGCCGGCCTTTGTAATAGAAGCATTCCGCCCGGCGTCTGAACATCTCGACTGCGACGGCGTTCTCCAGCAATTTCCCCCGGTTTTCCGAGAAATCCGTTGAAAGCAGGGAAAAGCCGGTATCCAGGAGGTATATCTTCTTGGGATTCATGATCCTCTGCCGCGGAGAATAGCTGAATTTGTCGTGAGCGGTTAGGAAAAAGACCTCCTGCAGATACCCGAGATAATTGGAGATGGTCTGCTTGCTGCCGGGAAGTTGCTGACGCTTCAGCTCTTTTTCAAACATGGAGATGGAGAACAGGTCGGAGAATGTGTTCAGGCTGTAGCGCATGACGGCTTCCAGAAGGGTTTTGGCCTTGACGTTGTAGCGTTCCAGGATGTCCCGGTAAAAGATCGTCCGATAATAGGTCTGAAGGAGTTCGCGTTTTTCCAGGACTGTTTCCTTCTTGACGACTTCCGGAAATCCGCCCTCTTTCAAATATTGTTCGAAGGCCTTCAGGACCCGCCCTCTGGCCGGCGTCAACAGGGTCCGCTCGTCGTCGGGGATGCCGTGAAAGCGGAGGAATTCCGGGAAGGAAAAGGGCATCATGAGGATGTTTCGGCACCGGCCGCGCAGTTCCGTCGCAATTTCGCGTTCCAAGAGGCCGGCATTGCTGCCCGTGACGACGATGCGGTAGCGGTTCTGATTGTGGAGGGTCCTCAGGACGCGGCTCCAGCCGGGCAACTGCTGAATTTCGTCGAAAAAGAGAAAGGTCGGCGCTTTTCCGGCGACCTGTTGGAAGGCGGTGAGCAGAGCGTCCGTGTCGGCGGCGGTGAAATCCGTAAGGCGGTAGTCTTCGAAATCGACAAACAGGATATCTTCCCGGCTCCAGTTTCCCTGCGCCAGGAGATCCTGGATCAGTTGATACATATAGCAGGTTTTCCCTGCCCGTCTCGGACCGGCCACGGCGATGATTTCCGACGTCCGCTCCAGGACCAAATCCGGCACGTCCCTTTTTACCAGAGGCGGGAAGACCTTGTCTCCAAGCCATTCTGCTATGATTTTCTTGATGATTTCGGTATTCATCATTTATTGTCCATCGAAGTGAACAATTTCTATCATTATTGTCCACTCAAGTCAAGAAAAATGGGGGGGCAGGTCCTAACATTTTAGCGTTGCGAAGCAATGCTGAAATGAAAGCCCTGACCTCCGAGTGACTGCCTATCTCTTGCTAATGACTGACGTTTTCCGCGCGAGTGACCTTGAAAAACGTCAAAAACAATATTTTCAAGTCAAATAAAAATGACCCGTGATTCAAATAATACTCGTCAAATTCCACCTTTTTCGGAATCGCAATATCGTCGCGGCCATTGATCTGCGCCCATCCCGTGATCCCCGGAATCAATCGATGAACACCTTTCTCCGTTCGCAAGGCAATCAGATCTTCCTGATTGAACAAGGCAGGCCGCGGACCCACAAAACTCATATCCCCCTTCAGAACACTCCACAATTGCGGCAGTTCATCCAGGCTCGATTTTCTCAGAAAGGGACCTATCGGTGTCAGATATTCATCGGGATTTTTCATTAGGTGCGTCGCAACCGCCGGTGTATCTATCCGCATCGTCCTGAATTTCGGCATCTTAAAAATCTTGTTGCCCACCCCCACCCGATCGGACCAGTACAACGCAGGCCCCTTGGAAGTCAGCCTGACCAAAACCGCAATCACCAGGAAGGGAAACAAGAAGATCCCAACTAAACAAAACGAAATGCAGAAATCAACAATTCTCTTCAATTTACAAATATTAAGGTGTTCTCTCGGTTCGTTCCCAAGTCGTTTTTTGTACATCGGCAATAGCTCTTAAAAAACCTAAAAATAGGGCCGAATTCAAATTACAGAAATAAAATGGAACATAAATAAGAAAAGGCAATTTCGCTTTCTTAATACCTGCCCACCCAATAATGGCAAATAAATAGAAAATACACTGTAAGATAAAGAGATATTTATATATAAACTCATCCAAGAGAAAAATGTTCACCATAAAGAGCAAAATCAGCAAAAAGGGGACCATCCAACGAAATATTCTGTGTGACCAATAAATAAAAGATCGCAAGCCTAAAAGTGGGTTTAATAAACCAACTAAACAAGTGACAGCTATATAATGTCCGGCGCCATCTCGTACATGGCGATTAAATTCAGCCTCCATTGTTGGAGCCACATCTTCATAAACTATCGCATTTTCTTCATAAAGACTTTTAAAACCCTTTTCGACAATTTTCATTGATAATGTAAAATCATCATTAATTGTACGAGGGGAGAAAGGTTCGAATAGGTCTCTTCTTACGGCATATATGGCACCATTGGCACCCGCAACATACCCCAGTTTACTCTCCATCTTTTTTAGTGAAGTTTCATACTTCCAATAAAAACTTTCACCTTTTCCACTTGTGGTTTCTCCAGGATTTCTATAAATTAATCTGCCGCTTACACAACCTACAGCCGGATCTTCAAAATGCTTTACAAGCCTTTTTAGGGTATCAGCCGAATATTCTGTATTTGCATCCGAAAATACTACTATCTCGCCTTTTACTGATTTAATGGCTCTATTTAACATGCCAGATTTCCCGGTCCGTGGAAATTCCAATAGATGTATATTTTCATGCACTTCAGTATATTTTTTCACAATCTCATTCGTATTGTCCGAAGAACCATCAGATGCTATCCATATGTGTAGAAGGTCCTTGGGATAATCAAGCATCAAACAATTTTCGATTTTCACACTTATAACTTTTTCCTCATTGTATGCTGCAATTAACAAACTTACTTGAGGCCATTCAGTATAAGCATCGACAGCGTTATTTTTTTTGAACTCAAATATATTGCTCAATAGATATAAAACTATTGGGTAGCCGATATATGCGTAGAAAATGATTCCAAAGGCAAACCAATATATTATTTTCATTCGTTGATTAGCTCTTCTTGAATAGATATTTCGCGAACGTTTTCGCAGATTTTAATGTCTTTTTTATTTCTTTTGGATTTTTTATCATCTGAAAGGATTTATACATAAGATACCTTGGACTTAAATAATATCTTGTCCTCGCATAATCACAAAAAGAAACTAATTCACGTGCACTTAAGTCCGGTGTGCTTACTACACAATTGTGCAATCCATCACCAGTTAACCACTTGCTGTAGTCTTCAGTACGAAGATAGCCATTATTTTTAGCCCATTCATACGCTTCGGTACCAGGATATACCATTAAAGGGAAAAATTGGAATGTATCTGCTTTTATTTCTTGAGCAAAACGTAGCGACTTCATTAATGTTTCTTTCGTTTCACCTTGATTACCTGCCATAAAACATGAATGGATCATTACCCTGGCTTTTCTTGCATCCGCTACAAATTTCCTCATTCTGTCAATCGTTATACCTTTATTTACATTTTTTAAAATTGTGTTATCAGCGCTCTCAAAACCTATTACAATTAATCTACAACCGGCTTTCTTCATCGCTACCATAGTTTCATACGTGAGATTCGCGCGGCATTCAACTGTCCATGTAAGATTTATCTCTTCTTCAATCATCAATTCACAAAATCTTTTAGTGTGTTCCTGATCAAAAGAAAATGTGTCATCATCAATAAGCACCTCTGCAACTTGAGGAAACTGCTTTTTTATGTATTTAAACTCTTCAACAATATTTTCGGGACTTCTCTTCCGTTGTCTTCTTCCAAACATCTGTTCTGGATATACACAAAAATTACACTTCGCGTAACAGCCACGACTCGTGAATATTGAAACCGTCGGATATCGACAGTGTGCATAAAAGTAATTTTCAATTGTCAGGTGTTTTTTATAAACTGCAGAAACAAATGGAAGAGAGTCAAGATCTTCAATATACTCTCTATCAGGAGTTGATATAATTTCTTCATTACTCCGAAATGTTATACCCAACACATTCTTAAGGTTCTCTCGGTTATGTATTCGGGCTGATAATTCTACCAATGTCATATCGTATTCACGACGCGCAACAGCATCTATTCTTTTATCAATTTTCAATGATTCAATCGGAAGTGCTGAAACATGAGGACCGGTTAAAACAATAAAACTCCTCGGTAATACATCCTTAATCATACCCGCAATTTCGATATCATTATATATGCTTGGCGTCGATGTATATACGATAACCATTTCCGGTTGAAAATCTGTTGCTATTTTAAAACATGCCTCTCTTGATAAACCATCAGCAGGTGCATCTACGAGCTTAACATCATGACCTTCTTTTTCAAGCACACCCGTAGCGTAGGCATGCCAAATCGGGTAATAAATGGTACCACTTTTTGTAACAGCCGGACTCCGTGAGAATCTGGAATATTTTGGGAAAAAAGGCGGGTTAAACATTAATATTTTCATAAATGGTCTTACTTTAAGCTATGTATCCAATAATTTTAGAATTATCGTGATTGATTAAAATATTTCAAATCATTTTCGACCATTTCTTCAACGAGACTTTTAAATGATTTAGTGTAGTTCCATCCCAACTCCTTGCTAGCTTTTCTTGTGTCGCCTTGTAGCAACACAACTTCTGAAGGTCTATATAGTGCAGTATCTGTTATAAGAAAATCATTCGGATTTAAATCAACACAATTGAAAGCAATTTCAAGAAATTCTCTAACAGAATGCGTTTCTTGAGTTGCTATTACATAATCATCTGGTTGATCTTTTTGAAGCATCGTCCACATTGCTTTAACATATTCTCTTGCGTCTCCCCAATCTCTTTTAGCATCAAGGTTTCCCAAAGTTATATTTTTTTCCAGCCCTAATTTAATTTTTGCAGCAGATGAGCTGATTTTTCGAGTAACAAATTCAAGGCCACGCCGAGGAGACTCATGATTGAACATTATACCGTTCGATGCATGTATATCATAAGCTTCTCGATAATTTCTAGTTAAATCAAAACCAGCAACTTTAGAAATACCATATGGCGATCTTGGATGAAATGGTGTATTTTCGTTCTGAGGGGTTTCTTTTACTTTGCCAAACATTTCACTGGAGGCCGCAAAATAGAATCTACAGTTGGGTGATAATATTTTTAGTGCAGACAGGACATGCTGGACGCCACAAATATTCATATTTATTGTGGAAAATTCATCCTCAAAAGAATAACTTACAAAACTTTGAGCAGCAAGATGATAACACTCATCGGGCTTTACTTTGTCAAAAACACTGAAAACACTTGCATAATTTTCTGTTGTTGCAGAATGAAATTTTATCTTTTCCAAAATACGTTTCAGTCTCCACAGGCGATGTGTTGGATCCTCAAGCGCCACCCTCCTTACTATACCATGTACTTCATATCCCTTCTCTAATAGTAATTCTGTCAGATATGAACCATCCTGTCCAGTAATACCTGTAATCAATGCTTTTTTTTTACAACTCATTTTTCACCTCTACTGTGTGATTTCCTCAAATACTTTATTATATACTTCTATGGTCATTTTTGCTGTATTTTCCCAAGAAAATGTTCGCGCTTTATCAATTCCCTTTATTGCCATTTCTCTTCTCAATCTATCGGAAGACACTAACCTTATAATACTATCTTTTAAATCAGCGACGCTATTTTTTTCAAAATATAAAGGTGCATCGTCACATACTTCGCTGAAAACTTCTAAGTTTGAAGCTATACACGGTATCCCTGCAGCCATTGCCTCCAAAAGAGGTAAACCAAAACCTTCATCTTTTGAGGGAAACACAAAGGCAATCGATCCGCCCAATAGCGCTCTTAAGTTTTCATTATTCAGATTTCTAAGAAATATAACATTATCGACTATACCCAACGATTTTGCAAGTTCTCGTTTAGAATTAACATCCTGTTCGCTTGCTTTGCCAGCCAGCACTAGCATAATCTTTTTTGAATCCATGGCAACATACTTGGCAAAAGCTTCGAGTAAAATTTCTACATTTTTATAAAGTCTCATATTACTGATATGGAGGATATATGGGTGCTTAATATTCCACTTCTCCGATGAATACTCAAAGTCTTTTTGGTTGTTTCTTTTTTCATATGGCTCATTTATTCCGAGATAAATTGGAAATATTCTTTTTCTGTCATAGCTAAAAATCTTCGCTATCTGATTTGCAGAATAATTAGATATGGTAATAATCGAATGACATCTGTGTACGGAGAAGCCGGATAAGAGTTGTACATATTTACCAATTATCTTTCTCTGTACAGACTTACCCCAGAAATCATAGTTCATATGCATTGTATCGAAAACAGTCATAACCAAAGGTCGTTTAATAAAGGCTGGTGGAATATACTGAAGAGAGTGAAACACATTGTAAATCTCGCCTTGCAAAAGCAGAGGAATAGCTAAATGTTCTTTAATTCTATAAGGTAGGATGGATGTTGGGATAATATGAAAATTATCTGCATTAACAATGCTATCATATTCGTTATTTACTATAACAGTATAACGATTATCTTTATCAATTTTTGCCAAATTGATTATAAGGTTTTCAGCATAGCGTGACGGTCCATTTTGACCTTTTCTCATACTCCGGGCATCAATCACGATATGTTTAGATTGCGAATTAATTTAATTTACCTCCTGTGGTTTATTTTGAACAATAGACTCTACTGTAGGAAATCTGCTATTGACGGCCGCATTTTTTAAACATTAGGGGGTGCGCCCCAGCCCCTTCGATATCCTGGAGGTCTCGAAAAAGACCCCCTGATTAACGATCGCCGGGCGGCTGACTAAACCTTACCCGGGAGGGTCTATGCTCTCGCATTCCCTCTCGACGCGGGACCAGCGCCAGGTTCGGACTATAATCTTCAATATTTTCTGCCTATAATTGTATAAGTCTGTGACAGACGATAGATAAGCGGAGAAGTTGAATTTCTAACCCTGTCGTTTATTTTAATAATCTGACTCTGAAATAGTTTAACAACGGGGTATCCAAGCCCTATATACGTTGGCCAAAAAATAAGGGGAAGGATTAAGCCGCCTGGTTCGCATTTGAGAACTTCATTGCCGCTTTCCTCGAACGCCTTACAATACTCATGCCACAAAAAAGTGTTTTCATAGTGGGGGAAGTTGCGATAGCTTCTCCTAAGTATACCCCGTAAAGGCTGTTTCCTCACAATTAAATTATTTGCGAGCTTAATGGGAAATGCAAGGATGTTCAATATAGTTTGTGTTGAAAATTTTTTTGGTATAACCAAATGGATATGAATTCCTCCTGGTTTGACAATACGCGTCAGATTATCGATAATTGGTTTTAAATCGCAGAAATGTTCAAGCAACCCAAAACTCATAACACAGTCAAAAGTATTGTCAGGTATAATTGAATCCATTAAATCATCTAACAAGAAAGATCCCTTTGCATCAAATGCATCAAAGTTTGCCCGTGCAAGACGAAGCGCTTCCTGTGAATAATCAGCGCATGTTACATTAAACCCATGCAAGGCTAAATATAATGCGTTTCTTGCCCCACCGCATCCTACTTCAATAATTTTGGGGTTCTTTATATTAGATAAGTGATTAACAATATGATCATAGACAACTTTGTAATTCCACATCTGTTCCAGATCGGACGGGTTTCGTGGATCTTCGACATAGGTCACCGCCTTACCAGTATATGCTCTTCCCCAGTTCTCGCGAGCTTTTTCCGACATACAATTCCCCCTATTACAACTTATTTCCAGATTCCACAGGTGTCCGGTCAAAAGGGGGGCTACTCCACATCACATGATACAGTCGGTTTTCATGGTTAATAACTGAATTATTGAACAGGCTCAATTTATAAGATTTCGACCATTTCGACATTAATATCGTTAAATAAATCAATAATTTTTTCCGATTTATTATCATTATAGCCGGTGGCTAAACTTATTGTTTTGCTGAACAATGAAATACAACGTAATTTATTATGATACATACATTTTAAATTGAACAACGCTGAACTAAAATATGATACCACTATACCAAAATCATTCTCGGCGACTATTTGTTCTGCACATTTATCACTTGTAATGATGTTGAATCCCTGACTTTCAAAATAAATTTCCTCTTCCTTACGCCCAAAGTGATGATTCTTATAATAAGGCTTTTTAATATTTAGTGATCTTATGAATTTGATTGACATTTCTCTTATTGCATGCCAGTCGTTAGCTTGTATATAAAACCAAAGTGGTTGATCCAGGAAAAGGCATTTCTCCTTATTGAAATCGACTGCTCCATGTATTGTATTAAACGATACCTCTTTCTTTTTCGATGGTTCGCATTCTATTAATTTTACATTCGGCGCATATATATATTCAATTTCCTTCCTGTCTAAACCAAATTGATTTCCCAGATAATTTTTGTACCTTAAGCCGCGATGTAATAATCCATTAAAACTTTTCGCTAAACCTCTTACGAATAAGGCCTGTGTCACTTTGCGTATTGCGTACGTACCAAGCCCATCGGAAAATAAGCAATATTTTACGCGACTCCTTAAGTGCTTATCAAAGAATATTCTATTATTCATTGGCCAAGCAATATCAGATATGAATAAATGTGTTTCCATATCTTTATTAGCATAATGTTTAATAGTTTCTATATTCTTTTCGCTCATCAGGAATCTCTTGCGCCCTAAGGTACTGCCACCGACATTTTCTAAAAATTCAATTTTTGACCATAAATCATGATTAATATTCTTATAATTTCGACTTAACTCAAGTAAAATAACGTTTTCATATTTTGATCTCCTGAGAATATTTTTTACTATTATTTCAGCAATAAAAACATGAAACGGCGTATGCACGATAAAAATGTTTTGCATCACGATTTCAGATTTCCTCTATTCCAAGACGGATCGCTTTCAATCGATCAAAATACATGCGATTCAACCCCCGATATTCCTGATGATCCTGGCCGGATTTCCACCGGCAAGTACCTTTGGCGGGATGCTCTTGGTAACCACGCTCCCGGCGCCGACTACTGCGTTTTCGCCAATGGTAACCCCGGAAAGAACAATGGTATTGGCACCTATCCAACATCCCTTCTTGAGAACAACCTCCTGCGACACATAAACCCCCTGATCAATGATCGGAATGTCGGGATTGTCGAAACGGTG
>Ga0209212_1009281_pt1 | contig 10289 bp, 11 predicted proteins | sample RifGroC2_FD_183996 | JGI IMG/M metagenome (GOLD analysis project Ga0209212, IMG submission 183996) | Groundwater microbial communities from Rifle, Colorado, USA - Groundwater C2 (SPAdes) (version 2) | ecosystem: Environmental > Aquatic > Deep subsurface > Groundwater | place: Rifle, Colorado... | reverse complement strand
AAAAAAAAGCTCCGGCCATGACGACCGGAGCTTTTTCTTTTCAATTCGGGATAAGATTTTTGCAGACGCCATTCTAAATTCGCTGCGTTCCCTATCGGTTATCGTTAAAGTGTTTACGAAAACCTCTACTCCCTGAACCCTCCTGCAAAATCAATGACGCACATGCTATCGTAGTCCGGATGAGGACCACAGGAAACCCCCGCGGCATTAAACGCCATGCTGAAGGTGTTTGTGCGATGACCCCGGTTAGTCACTCCGTCACTGATAATCAGCTGCATGACCATGTTCCGGGGATCATCCGGGCCATAACCGATGTTTTCAGCTATATGATTTTCCCATTTTCCATGCCTCTCGATACGTTCCTGCATACCTTGGCTACGTTTGCCAACATGGCCGATTTCACCGGAGCGGCCCTGTTCCTCAGCAAGCTCGTCAGCTGCCGCGGCAAGCCCGTTTGACCAGGCAAGTGGCGGCAGGGGCTTTTGGCGGGAAAGGAAAGTAATCGCTTCATCAACGGCTTTAACCCCTTCGCTTGTCTGCACACGACTTGCGATGCCCGGCTGCAAATAGAAATCCCCTTGGAATCTGTCACGGAATTCGCGCAGAAATTGGGCATAGGTGTGCGGCTGGCTGCGCGCCAGATTGATCTCCGACAGCACCTTTGCGGAAAATTTTTGATCCAGTGCCGTGGCCGGTACTGCCAGCACAAGTAACAAACAGATTGTTAAAAACAGATGGTTCATTATTTGTAACCACTGATGAGAATATTTTCGGATTCGCAACCACTTGCATGTATCACAGTTTTCAATGGCAATAAACCTTTTTGTTATCAACTGCAAAAGTACGCCAGTGGATGGAGGACAGAGTATAGACCCGGCATCAGCCACGCAGATACAGATCTTCAGTAAAGATGTTAGGCTCAAAGCATGGCTGGGAAAATGTATATGCATGCCTGACATGGTCAATGCAGCCATCGCTCAGGATAGAATCGACATCCTCGGCAAAAGCGAGCTGCTCGTCGCTTGGAATGATGAAGATCCCGGTCGGTGAGCCGTCTGTCGAAATAATGTCCTCCCGGTCGGAGGAGCCAGGCGACTTGTTTTTTTCGACATCGAGCTGCATACCGAAAACCTTCATCCCCTCCATCGTCAATTGTCGCACATACCAATCATCGTTACCTGATCCATGGGAAAAAACCACCCCATCCAATGGCCCCACTGCCGCACAATACGCCCCGATATATTTTTTGAGCCGGTAGGCCTCGATTTTCAGGGCCAAGGCACATCGTTCGTTGCCGTCCAACGCTTCCTGTATCAAGAGCTTGCGGCTGTAATTCTTGCCGGTAATTCCCAGGAGGCCGCTTTTCTGGTTCAGGATGCTGTCCATTTCATGCGCCGACAGATTTCCCCGATTCATCTCGAAAGAGATGATACCAGGGTCAATGTCACCACAGCGGGTATTCATGACCGCTCCTTCGAGCGGGGTCATGCCCATGCTGGTATCAATGGAGATGCCGTTGCGAATAGCGCAGAGGGATACCCCGCGATCCAGGTAAATGGTCACAAGATTGCATTCAGCAGGGCGTTTACCCAATAGCGCCGCGGCACGCCGGGAAAGATAGAGGTGGGCATGGCCGTGAAAACCATAGCGCCTGACGGCATAATTCTCATACCATTCGTAGGGGAGTGCATAGATAAAGGCTTGTTCCGCAATGGTCTGGTGAAATGCCGTGTCGAATATTGCAATGTGCGGGATGTCCGGTAACAGTTGCCGGCCTGCTTCGATGCCGGCAACATTATGGGTAATATGGAACGGTGCGAGCCTGTGCAGGCTGCGGATGGCCGAAAAGGCCTGATCATCAATAACAACGGAATTACGAAAGTGCTCCCCTCCATGTGCTACCCTGTGGCCGACTGCAACAATGTCCTGTTCGCTCGCAATGACCCCTTGCTTTTCGTCGGTAAGTTCGGCGAGGATCAGTGATATCGCACCACGATGGTCACAGTAATCGACGTAGACGCAGCGTTTTTGCTTGCCAGGAAGGATGTGGATCAGGTAGGAGTCGCCGATGCCGACCCGTTCGACACGGCCCAAGGCCAGCAGAGTAAAGTCATCCTTGCGAAAAAGTCGAAAATGGATGGAATTGCTCCAGCAGCTGAGAGTCAGAATGTTCATGATGTTGTCCGGTGCGCCAGGTTAATAAAATTGTTTAATCTTACTCCGGCGATACATTTCTGTCAAAGGGTTCTCCATCCCTACCATCCCGAAAAAGTTGTTCAGCATCAAGCAAAATGATCACAACTCCATATTCAGAACCTGTCCTCAGCTGACTTTAACACCGATCCTGAAGCCCTCTTGATTACTCTGCCGATGACCACCTCCCAATCATACTATATAATTAGCTTGTTTTTATTATAATTTTATTATTTAATTGTATTGCTGTCCATTTCAAAAGCCATGAATGCCTTTCCGGCACTGAGGAAACCATTATTGCAGGCTCACCTCTTAATGTCGCCAGGCTTAAATAATTCTTGCTAATTTCAACATGCGGTTGTATGTATACACTGTTTGAAACCAGTAAAAGATCAAAGGAGAAAAAAATGTTCGAATCAACACTTGTAAATGTTCTCTTTACACTCGTTTTCTTCGTCGCATTTATGGTTGCCTGCCCTGTATTATGTTTCTGCTTTTCAATCTTCTCCGATACATTAAACCTTAACGGCAGTTTTGATAAGATCGGTGAATCTCTCGTCAGTCTGATTTTTATCCCCTTCATCCTGTTATTCAAAATCATCGATGCAGTCACATCGCCATTTGTTGACCCTAAAATGAAATACGCCATTGACCATCGCGACGACCTGAAGGCTCGCAGCTAACCTGAAAGCAGGCAGCACGTATTCATTTCATCATCCTTTCTTCGTTTGTCTCGGGGTGATTGGATTGAACATATCAGCTTGCCCACCAAACGATATATTCTGGGATGATTCAGCAAAACCGGGTTCCCGTTAAGGGTTCCCGGTTTTTTTTGATTATTTCACCGCAGGGGCTGATTCAGGGTGGGGTTTCCGTAATTTGTATTATGACTTGCAGGCAGGTACGATCCCAATGTAATATCGGGATAAAAGGGGAACAAACGATGAGATCACGAGGGCCCAGGACTGTAACCCTGCCCAGCGTTGAACAAGCAAATGAGCTGGTCAAGCGGATGCGTGGTGAGGTGGACAGCAACAGCAACTACCGCACAAAATCGCTGAAGATCCATGGCCCGATCTGCGCCAAGTGCGGCCGCGAGTTCGATAACACAACCCTGAACCAGTTGACGGTCCACCATAAGGACGGTAACCACCACAACAACCCTCCCGACGGCAGCAATTGGGAAAACCTGTGCAGCCACTGCCACGACGACGAGCATTCGCGAGGAGTGCTGGGAGATTATTTAAGCAGATGAGAGCTGCACAAACAGCAACTACTTCTTATCCGGCCAGTAAGTTCCCCCCACAATTTTAGCTGTAATGCTACCGACCGTCACCTTCGACTTCATCTGCACCGGAATGCGGCGTTCATCGTCCGTCAGCCAAATATAAAGGTCACCAGTCCGGGCAAAAATCCCCTCAAATTTTAGTAACGGCTTGATCAAAACCGTATTGAACTTACCCAATGGAGTCTCGACCACTTCCCGCCGCAGCACCTTCACTTCGGTGTTCCAGAGTTTCTTACCGTCGAAAATCTCGAGAAAGTAAGAATTACCAACCGTCAGAGGTATCGAACGAAAGAAATAGAAACTGGAAAGGGTGTCGTAGGTCTGTTTGGTAATCTTTTGGGTCGTCTCCTTCTTCTTCAGCAGGTCCTTGGTATGCACCTCCAACCTCTGCCGGTTAAAGGTTGCCTCTTTATGTCGTTTTGTCCGCCCCTCACTGATCCGCTCTCGGTAGAACCTGGGGACACCAATATTGAGCGGGGGTGAACCAGCTATAAGTATCGACTCAATGCGATCATCCACCGGGAAGAAGATCTTCAGCCAATCGTCCGAGTGCGCGGTGGATACGATATGGAGCTCATTCCCCACAGCTTTTATCTCCTGCACCGCCCGCCCGGCCGGGATTCCGGTATAGGATACATCGAACACCAACCGTTCGGGGATCGGAAAGGCAAAGCCCGGCTGAGAGACCATCAGCAGCGCTGCTAACATAGCAATAGCCATGACAGAAACACCTGCCAGTCTGTTCATAAGAGACCTTGCCATTACCTGGAACCTCGAACCGACATCACGCCTGCCCGCCGGCTGGTTCTGCTTCAAAAGCAGCGCGCGCTTTGTGCATCTGCTCCACCTCATGCAGCTTTTCTCCCAGCCAGGCGTGGAAGACGCGGGCATTTTCATAACTCATCACCACACCGGTATCGATAAAACGCACCATGGTTTTTGCAAGATCATCCGGCTCCACGACGGTCTCCTTGCCTATTGCCCCTTCCGGGGTGATCTCATGGGAAATCGAATCGGGCAGAGGCTGCCGCTCCAGGTAGAAGTTTATCACCATTTCCCCACGCGGCGAAAAGCCTCCCTGGGCCCCATTGACGTAGGTCGGGTTGTAGCCGTAGTTAAAAAGATACTTAAACTTGATTTCCGGTTTTTTGTGGCTCATTGCTGCTCTCCTTTGCTGTAATGACAATGTGGATCTGTCCTGATTGTTATATCCACTTATCACACTCCATGGCAATGAGGGAAAGAAATTCTTGCTTTTTTATCTGCACGGCACTATAAAAGATAAAAACAGTCCTGTTTATTGGAGGGTATCATCCATGTGCCGCAAAGCTGCCGATCTTTTACTGATTTTAACCATCACACTCATGTATGCAGCCCCATCATTCGGGGATGGTGCAGTTCCGCTGGTTCTCTTCGACCAAGGGCACAACCAGCGCTTCCTGATCGAGGACAGCGGAGAACTGCAGCTGTCCATGCTGGCCGAAACAATCAAGGCCCAGGGTGCGCGGGTCATCTCAACCAGTATTCCGCTATGCGATGAATCCCTGCGCGGGGTTTCCGGACTGGTCATCTCCGGGCCATTTGAACAACTCAAACCGAATGAGGTTGAAGCCGTTCTCAACTTCCTGAAAAGAGGCGGTCGCCTGGCAGCCATGCTGCACATCGGCCCCCCCTTGGCCGGGCTGCTGGCAGCTCTGGATGTTGACAGCTCAAATGCCGTGCTGCACGAGCGCCTCAACATCATCGACAAGAACATCAACTTCCGTGTAAAAACGCTTTCAGACAGCGCCCTGTTCACAGGTGTCAGCCAGTTTTCAGTATACGGCGCCTGGGCTCTCCACGCCGGTGCTTCATCCACCATCATCGCCAATACATCGCCGGAAGCATGGGTCGACCTGAACGGCGATGGCGCTCTTTCCAAGGGTGATGCCGTTGGTGCCTTTGGAGTTGCACTTCATGGAACGCTTGGTGCGGGAAGTTTTGTCATTTTCGGGGATGACGCCATATTCCAGAATCGCTTCCTTGACGCGGATAACAGAAAACTCGGCGCCAATCTTGGTTCCTGGCTGTCGGGACATTAAGTGGAGCAGCCAGGTCCGGACAACCCGTCAGAAACGACTGTGCCGACCTCCCCCCACGCAGAGCAGCTGCACTGCATCAAAATTGGAACAGGTCCGCACAACATCCTCCTCCTTCACGGTTTTGCCGCCTCTGCGCACACCTGGGACGAACTCGTCCCTTTTTTCCCACCGGATAAATTTACGCTGCACCTGCTTGAACTGAAGGGGCACGGTGATTCGACCACGTGCTCCGGCAACGACTATTCCCCTCAATACAATGCCCTCCTGACTGCGGCGCATATCCGCTCACACGGCCTGAAAGACGTGACACTCATCGGCCATTCCCTGGGAGGCATAATTGGCCTGCTCAGCGCAATGGACTGCCCGGAAATCACCCGTCTCATCCTGCTTGATGCCCCGGTATTCCCGCAGAAGATCCCCCGTTTCATGCGGCTGTTGCGATTGCCTTTTATTGGTCCGCTGCTGCTGTCTGCAATACCTGCAGAGAAAATCGCCCGCAAAGGGCTGGAGGCGGTCTTCCACCGGCCGGAACGAATTACCGGGCAGCTGATCGAGCGCTATGCGGCCGTTTACCGCCGCAAGGGTTCTGCCCGCGCCCTGGCACGCACGGTTCGGCAGATAATTCCGCCCAGTCCAGCGGCGCTCATTGCGCGTTACAAGACCATTTCCATCCCGGTGTTGTTACTGTGGGGGGAAAATGACCGGGTAGTAAAACCGTGGCAAGCAGAGCGTCTTGACAAGGAGTTGCAGAACTCGCAACTGATCTTGATTCCCGACTGCGGTCACAATCCTCATGAGGAACGTCCGGAGCAGGCCTACACCCTTATCCAGGATTTTCTCTCGGGAGGAGTGTTGACAACCAATCACTCACCTGATAAAAACATTAAATCTTAATAATCAGGAGGTACACTCATGAAAAACGGATTTACCAAGATGGCCCTTTGCGCCGCCGCCCTGCTGTTATCCGCCAGCCTCGCCTTTGCCGCCGACGTCACCGTCAAGACCCCTGACGTGAAAGGCGCTGCCAAGGCTACTGCCGACAGCGCCAAGTCAGGAGCCAAGGGTGTCGCTACTGACACCAAGGCAGCAGCCAAAGCCAAGATCGTCGATATCAACACCGCTACCGAAACTGAATTGAAGGCCGTTCCCGGCATCGGCGACACCTATGCAGCCAAGATTGTTGCCGGCCGCCCCTACGCCAACAAGGCCCAGCTCAAATCACGCAAAATCGTACCCGACACGGTCTATGAAAAGGTCAAAGATCTGATTACAGCTAAAAAAATCAAGAAATAGACATAGTTAATTTTGATGGCCCGTTAAAAAACCGCCTGCAGTGTTCAGGCGGTTTTTTAATGTCCCATCGTGTGGGGCTGTTATTTCTTTGCTTTGCCGGCAGCATACTTCGTGATCAGATAATTTGCAGTGTAGATATAATCATCCATATAATCATGTTTGCCGTCGTTGTTAAGGTCGCGCTTTGGGGTTGCTGCGCCGCTGTCTTTCAGAAAAACTGTAAAATCAGACTCAGCAGGCGAAAAAAACTTGATCGGTGGTGTCAAGGTAAAAGGATACTCTATTATATCTTTATCAGTCAAAATTGTCAGGCTTGCCTGCATAATATTTGCCTGCGGCAAGGCTTCAACAATCCATGTAAAAGAATCATCGTCCTTATTGAGTGATACCAGTCTGGCGCCATTCAGGGCGAAATTAGGCGATTTTTCACCGTTACCTTTCAATTCCACCACTATTTTTACAGGTGTTTTCCCATCGTTCAGGGCAATAGCCGGTTCCTGGCTGATATCTGGTGCGATTTTTTTACTAAATAGTGCCATAAAAATTGCCGGAGACTTTTCCCCCTTATATGCGCGGAAGTTTTCAATGCCCCCTTTGTAGGATGTTATTTTAACTGTTGCTGGTTTTGGTGGTTCTGAAAGCTGCTTATTTTCTGATACTGATTCAACCGAATTTTTACCGATAGGTGGCTCCATTGACTTGGCCGTTGCCGGTTCGCTAAATTGCAATAATTCGCTAGCGGTATCAACCGTATTAATGTCGCTCTTGTTCGTATCATCCGGTGGCATGTTCACTAAGCCGAGATAGGTAGAAGCTGATGTTTTCGGTGCTGTGACAGTGGACGTAGAGTTCGGCTGGCTGAATGGGACACCAGGTGATGATATATAACCGGTTGTGGCTGAGGGAGAGCCGGGGTCTGATATTACCGGCAAGCCTTTACTGTCGATAATGCGGCTTGATGATATTGTAACAACAGGCACTCCTTTGTACGTTGCAAATGAAACTGTAGCGATCTGGCCACTGCCGGAAAATATCTTGGTGCTAATAACAGCGATTCTGACAGATCCTGGTTTATCGGTGTTTGCTGCAAACATGGCTCCGCTGACAAGGCTGCCTTGGGTTACTGTCGGCGAAGCCAGACTCGAGGTATCGTAGTTCAGGATCAGCTCGATCCCGGCAACTCCTTCCATGTTGTTGCCCTTGATTATGGATACACCGTTACCAGAAGGTTCGACTGACAGCGAAGCACCCATGGCAAGGGATGCACTCATCAGCAAAATCAGAATAGCAGTGAATATGCGTACAACATGAAACGTCATGGAATTTCCTTGTTATCGCAGCAATTATTGTTACTGCAACAAAACGCCACTGACCACCGCCCCCATGCCGACTACCGGGTTGCCCCGCGCATCGATCACATTTACACCACTTACGGAGAAAGACGCAGCCGAAGGCATGACGCCATTGGTGATCTGCAAAGTAACGGTTGCAACCTCGCCCACCTGTGTAACCCCTGCCACAACAGCATTTACCAGAGTCAGTTGAATCTTGCCGGGCGCTGCGGCGGTAGCTGCGGTATAAACCGGAGGGATCTGAATGCCGCCGGCAAATGTGCCAGACGGGATGATAACGCTTGATGCCACTGAGTTGTTCACTATCTCAGGTGTAACACTGGCCGGCAGCGTTATGGTAAAACCGGCTCCTGCAATGGCGGTGTCGGCCGGCAGTGTACCGGTCAGGCTTAGTTTTAGTGTCGCCTCTGTTTTTACCTGTGCAGTCGGTGTTGAACTGTCTCCCCCACCACCACAAGCGGTAAGGGTAAGAATCATCATTGCAAAAACAATACTCAGATTGTGTAGTTTCATAATTATTACTCTCCTTAAAAGCAGCATCAGGAAAAAACCAGCGGACTTGCACAGATTCATATACTAAACCTCTCATTGTATGTGTTCTACCTACCAGGTTCCAATGCCGACAACCCGACGCAGGATGATGATCACGTCAGCCAGGTCAATGATCCCGTTGCCGACCGGATTGCCGTTAGCGTCAAGCGGGGCAACATCATAGCGCACGCGCTCCTCGGGCATCGGCACATAGGTCCCATCTTTAATGGTAAGGGTTCTGAGAGCGTCTGAGATACTGGGTTCAGTCCCTGTTGACCGGCCATTTCGGAGGGTGGCCGATACGGAAACTGTGCAGTCAGCAACAATGGCCCCGGTGGTGTAGGTGGCACCGTTCAAAGCGCCCCCACAGCCACTGATGCTTACAATACCATACCCCTGCAGCGTGGACACCGCAAAGCTTTGTGTGGCACCGTTTGACAATGTCTGGGGTACGGATGGCAGAAGGAGTGCGCCGGTTCCTACGTTTGGCGTCACAGTGTAGTTCCTGACTTGGGCGGCCATACAGGTTGCGCTGGTACCACCGTTAGATCCAGTGCAGGTCCAGCTCCAGGGACCGCTGCCGGAGACTTCTGGAGTGGAGCCATCACTGCAGAGGCTGCTCGTGGGCTTACTCGTGACACTGGTGCCGCCGGTCGCACCGCAGCTGCCGTTCACTGGGGCAGGAACCGATGCGAAGCTGGCAGAGCACGAGGCGCTGGCTCCGCCGTTCGACCCGCTGCAGGTCCAGCTCCAGGGACCACTGCCGGATACGTCGGGAGTGGAGCCATCGCCGCAGAGATTTGCGGTGGGAGCGATTAAAAGCGTGCGTCCATGGGCGGAACCACAGACACCATCGACCGGAATGGCAGTAGTCTGGCTGAAGGTCGCCACCACTATATGGTTGGTGGCAATACTTTGAATAATGTAGCGGTCTCCGGAGAGTGAGTTGAAGACATTAACCCCGTTGTCTGTCAAGGAAGAGACGCCATATCCAGCTTCGGGCGTAATGGTACAGGTGGATGTCCCTCCCGGCAGGACGGGGGACGTGCACTGGATAGAACCGCCGGTTCCGGCGCTGGCTGTTATGAAAAAGGGAACCGTAGTGCTGGACTGGGCTGTCGTTGGGACGGCCATACGGTTGCCCACATTGTCCGTGGCAACACAGTAGAATCTATAGGTGTGGCCGTAGACGCCGCTATAAACTGCTGAGGTCTGGGTTGTGCCGGCAAGCCAGAGTGTATAGGCACTGCCGTCAGTGGAAACATAGACATCGTAGAACGCCACGCCCGATCCGGCATCATTTCCACCCCAGCCCACTGCGATGGAGACCGAACTGTTGATTGCCGGCAGATTGCCTGTAGCGCCGGTGGGATCGGTGCGGTCGATGGTGTTAATGACCGTCCCGGTTGAGATGGGGGCATTGGCGTCGAATACGATGGTAGCCTGGTTGGTGATCGACGATCCATCGGGAAGGTCACTCCTGGGGCGGACGCTAAACGTCACATACCCTTCGCCGCGGTGCTCCGCATCATTAGGGGGTAGGAAGCCGGC
>Ga0209212_1009278_pt1 | contig 10290 bp, 12 predicted proteins | sample RifGroC2_FD_183996 | JGI IMG/M metagenome (GOLD analysis project Ga0209212, IMG submission 183996) | Groundwater microbial communities from Rifle, Colorado, USA - Groundwater C2 (SPAdes) (version 2) | ecosystem: Environmental > Aquatic > Deep subsurface > Groundwater | place: Rifle, Colorado... | reverse complement strand
TAAGCGTAACGGGGGTGAAATTGTATCTTGAAATATATACAAGACCGGACCCGACAACCAAAAGTAAGATTAAAACTAACATATCAGCCTATACTAAAACCTAATACCGTAAGTATACCTCAAATATTGTTAATTAAGAGAAATCTAACACAATCGATACTCGGCGAATAGGACAAAAATTAAAGCTTTTTATCATTCAGGTGATACGCCTCGCTTGTCCAACCGATAAGCTCTGCATCGATCTCCTCTTTTCTGCTTACATCAATACAGTTCTTGTATCCTCTTGTCGATGTCGGCACAGCTTGTTTCAATCTCGGACTATCAAGCTTACGGTTTAAGCCAAATCTGATCTCTAGCCTATCCTTCTTGGGAAGAGCGGCCAAGAAATCAAAACTCCCGAACAAATGGATACAACACGGAATAGATACAATCTGGCACTTCCCGATTTCTTTATCAACCATATTAACTAGGTAGTCAAATATCTCCTTAGCTATTTCCTTATTCTCAAAATGAGACTCAATCGATACTTTCCGGCAACTATGAGGCTGGCTTTTCTTCTTAAACACCCTTTCACACTTGGGACAAGTCCACATGATCTAATCATACTTAAAACCTTTGAAGATACACAAATTCACTCATCAATTTACAAACAACATTCTTGCGAATCTTACTGAGAAATAATGACTTAACCTATTTCAAACTAACATAAAAAGTGGACCCTACTCCCAGTTTTGATTCAAACCAAACCTTACCTCCAAGATTATCAACCAGTTTTTTCACCAAATACAATCCCAATCCGGTACCCAACGGCTCCTTCACCCTCACGTTATCTGCACGATATAATTTTGTAAAAATTTGTTTTTTTGCACTTTCGGGAATACCATAACCATTATCTTTAACGGAAATCTTCGCTCCTTCTTTAGATTTCTCAATCTTTACCTCGACTGTTCCTTTCTCCTGAGTATATTTGACGGCGTTTGATATCAGATTTTGAAAAATTACCCTTCCTGTTTTTATACCAATGTCGAGTAATGGGATGTCTTTTCCATAGTCTTTAATGATATCGATTTTTTTATCCGAAATTTGACCTGCCAATTCGCCGATAACCGAATCACAGATCTGTGCCAGGTCCACCTTCCCTCTTTCAACTACAAACCCGGCAGCTTCGATTTTAGTCGCATCTAAAAAACCCGCTACCAAATTCAACATCCCTTTTACGCTGTTTTGAATTAACTCTAACACCCCCACTTGATCATTTTTAAGACCACTCTTTTTCTCAAGAAGTAGCTCCAAATTCCATAATATTCCGGTAATAGGACTTTTAAGCTGATGGGATGCTAACGAAATAAATTCATCTTTTGCCTTATCCAACTCCAATTCTTTAGTGACATCTCTAAAAACCTCTATCACTCCAACAGTCTTGCCGTTAAAAATTACAGGCGTCATAGTAATTGCTGCAGGGAATTTCGTCCCGTCTTTCCTCTCGTAAATAAAAGTTTCCACGACTTTCTTACCTGACACAAACGCCTTTTGGAATGGGTGTTTCTCTTGCGGTATCAATACTCCTTTATCATCGTAAATATGGAGAACATCACTAAGTTTCTTGCCCAGAAAATCTTTTTGACTGCCATTCAATAATTTTTCCGCCGCCTGGTTCACGCTAATAATCACCCCATTTTTATCAGTCGCCAATATTCCGTCCCCCAAACTCTCCAGGAGCGCCTCATTCTTTGCCATAGATAAAGCCAGCGCGGTCCTTTCCTCTTCCAAATCAGCCAACAAATTTAGAGTCGCTCTTCGAATATCCTCAACCTCATTGGTTGAATCCTGGTCGGTCATCATTTTATACTTCTCTGTTTCTCAGTCTCTCTATTTCTTTTTTTAGCTCTATCATCTTCAGTTCCCTGCCTATGGCAGCCTTATTTATTATCTCAAGATCTACGATCTTCTCTTTAAGCTTTTGATTGACGATATCTAGCTCCTTTGTTCTTTCTTCAACTTTTTGCTGCAGACCGATCTTTATTTGCTGCTGCACACTCCTGCGCTCGGTGATGTCCTCAATCGACAATAATATTATCCTTGGTTTAGCCGGTGTCGGGGGTATACGCCTGGCATTTAAAAGCATTGTTTTCCGACCGATAGTCTCAAAGTTATGTTCCATTTCATAATCATCGAGTGTATTTCTCTTGGTAATAATTTCTCTAAGAAGTTTTTTCAATTCAGGAATATTCCATTGCCCATTACCCAGGTCATAAATGAACTGCCCCAAAGTCTCTTCACTTTTTACCTTGAAGGTTTCAAAGAAAGCTTTATTGGCCGAAAATACTTTTAATTCACCATCCATGATCAATAAAGGATCTCTCACTGTTTCAACAATATTCTCCGCGTACAAGCGCGCTTCACTCACCTTACCTTCCATCTCCTTATAATGGGAGTTCATCTCCTCCAAAACAGCTATCCTTTTCTTCAAGAGAGTAATTTCAGCATTCGAACTTAACCCAGTCTTATTCATTGATTCAATAAATGGTAATTGTCTAAAATTATAAGGCATAAGAGACCAAAAGCAATCATTGTTACACTTCACCTCCAAAAGCATCCTGCGCTCGCAGGATGCTATGAAATTAACTAAAAATAATACTAATTATTGCTGGTTAACATCAACATTAATATTTTCCGGCACGTTGATCTGTATACCTTCGGACTGCACTCCCCGCAAAGCAGGAAGTCCGTATACGTATCCCAGATAAAGCAGCACCAACAAAATAACGATTCCAACAATCAAACCCAATGACCCACCCGAATTATCGGAAGGTGGCGGATTATTTACAATAGTTGTCACTTTTCGTTTCACCTCCTTTCAAATTATTATTTCTTTATAATCTTTGTCCTGTTGCCAATCTGTAAACAATAATTATCAATGCAATAACCAACAGAATATGAATCAGATTCCCACCGATAGCAAATACGTTCAGTCCGAGGAACCAACCAATTATCAAAATCACGACAATAGTCCACAGTAAATCCATTTTATTTCACCTCCCTTCTTGTTAACTTCATTACATCTAAAGTATAGCAAAAATCCTGCCTATTCAGAGTTTCTTCTAATTACCCTAAGCTCTCTATACACTCACCAGTGTAATATCTTTTACATCAATTATTGATTTTTAAAACAATATCATTTACAGTAGAAGTAGTATTAAATAATACAAACAAATTAAATGAAGATCAGAAAGATTTTTACTACGATTACATCATTATTACTGGTCTTCATTCCCCTCCTGACCACCTTTCTATACTCTGCACCGACTCCTGTTTATGCAGCCACTTCACCCAGCCTTGGACAGGCTGATAGTTTTGCTATTTTGGCGGGCACTCCAAACATTACCAATACCGGCACTTCTGCTATAACCGGAAATGTTGGGCTGGATCCGGCCACGGGGGCAGGTATTGGTTTAACATGTGCCGAAGTGACTGGGACAATATATGATAATGATGGCGCCTACACAGGTGGAGGTGGTGGAAGCACTGCCTGCCGAATAACCAATGCAGCCTTACTCACTCAGGCAAAGGCTGATTTAGTAAGTGCGTATGATGCTTTGAGTAGTGGTGATAATGCTACTTGTACTGTCACCTATGCAGGGACACAGGATTTGGTTGGTTTAAGTCTTGTCCCTGGTGTTTATTGCGCAGATGCTTTTGCGCTGTCAGGAACACTCACCCTTAGCGGATCGGGCGTCTGGGTTTTTAGATCGGCATCCACTCTCGTTACATCTGGAACTGCCAATGTCATAGGTGGTGATGCGTGCAGTGTTTGGTGGAAAGTAGTAAGCTCTGCCACCCTCGGAACGAACACAGATCTGACCGGAAACATTCTCGCACTAACAGACATCACCATGGCTACAGGAGCTGATTTAAGCGGACGAGCATTAGCTCGCAACGGAGCCGTGACTTTAGACAGCAATACAATTAACAAATCCAGCTGCAGTACCGTTCCGGTCACCAACAACCCTCCTGCTCCCACAGCTGCCCCTCTCGCTCCCATCGACTCTACATCAGCTCCCAACCCTCCCTGCCCCCCAATCATCGAGGGAGTAGTTGCTCCTGCCATAATTGACTCAAATAGAGTAGATGCTGATAGTATCTTTGTCAGCTGGGGTCCTTATTCTGGAACCGACCAATTTAACGTTCGGTATGGTCCTTCAGACGGCAACTGGTTATACAACACGGATGTCACAGGCTTCTCCACAACTCTCAACGGCCTCCCATCGAACACACCCCTTTGGGTCCAGGTAGCCGCAAGAAACGAATGTCAAATTGGAGAATACGGACCGGCGAGCCTCATCGGGAGAATTGCCCTAGTCAGTTATCCGGACACATTTGTTCCCCGGTTACCAAACACCGGATTAGCCCCTGAAGACAACTACTCGAACTGGTATATTCTGGCAGGAGTTTTGTTGGGATCTTCCGCACTTCTGATTTCAATTCGAAGAAAAGTTTAAGCTCCCTCAGGTGTCGAAACACATCGATCTACTATCGCTGCAAAAAAATATTCTGGCCGTGCTTTCTGGAATGCTGTTCACAATATCGTCGGTTGGCTTGTACCAGAGCATCAATTTTCATCACCTAAATAATACTGACAATAAAGTTTTAGGTATCGAAGACCAAAAAGACATTGTCGGGTTTCCCATAAGACTAATTATTCCTGCTCTCAATATCAACACTGGTATACAGTATCTGGGCTCAACGGAAGGAGAAATGGATGTTCCCAACAATTCCACAGACGTAGGATGGTTCATGCTGGGACCTCGACCGGGTGAAAACGGCAGCGCTGTTATCGCCGGACACTTAAACGAAAAAAAAGGAGGTGACGGGGTATTCGCTAATCTAAACAAGCTCAAGACAGGAGACAAGCTGTATATAGAAGACAGTAACAAAAAAATTCATTCCTTCGCTGTTAGGGAAAGCCGCCTCTATGACCCTGGATTCGCAGACGAAGTTTTCGTTCCAAATGGTAGTCCTTATCTAAATCTTGTTACTTGTGAAGGAGTTTGGGACAGAAATAAAAAAATCTACAGTAAGCGCCTCGTGGTATTCGCCGACATTATTTCTCAAAGATAATCCTTACTTTTAGAAAAAGCCGAAAGTTTTCACTACGATAAGCTTTTTTCACCTATTTTCCTGACCATCCCTTTCAGAGGATAACTTACATAAAATGTCGAACCCCTCTTTACCTCAGAATCAAACCGTACCGTTCCGCCCGAAGCTTTCACTATTTCGTAAACAATATACAAACCCAAACCGGTTCCGGACGGATCAACGTCGTTCGCATTGTCGGCTCTAAACAGTTTTGTGAAGATTTTGGCTTGTTGATATTTTGGTATCCCCATCCCGGTATCGGAAATTGATATCTCAAGAAATTTTTGTTTTTTAATATTAATTACAATTTTTCCTCCACTTGGTGTGTATTTAACGGCATTAGAAATCAGATTTTGGAATATAACACTTAGTATTTTTGGGTCCGCCCAAAAATTATCCAATCTTTTATCATAATTCTCTCTTATTGTTAGTTTTTTCTCCTCTATCTCGTGTTTAAATAGTTCCAGGGTAGTTTTTGCTACATTCTCGATGTTGGTGGATCCTGGGTCAACAGCAAAAGTCCCCATGCTGATACGTGAAACGTTTAGAAGTGAATTCACGAGGGTTGTCATTCTTTTATATGCGTCTCGAATTTCCCTTGTCAGCTTTAATTGCTTGGGCGTTAGAATCCCGTTTGTTTCTGATTCCAACAGTTCCGCATACCAACCTATTGCCGTCAGAGGAGACCTCAGCTGATGTGAAGCCAAAGAGACCAGCTCTGTTTTGGCTTGATCAATACTTCTTTCTTTTGTTACATCTCTGAATACAACTATGCAACCTGTCACCACACCCTTTGAATCAAAAATTGGAGCAGCTGTGTCTGCCACCGGAATTTTTTTACCATCCTTTCTTACAAGAACGGTGTCTTCATCCATCCCGGTTTTTATCCTTTTTTTAATAGCCTCCGAAATAAAGTCGACCGCCGGTTCCCCTGTCTTTTCGTTTATAAAACTGGTGACCTGACCATAAGGTTCTCCAAGAGCGTCTTTTTTTGCTATTCCAGTGATTTCCTCAGCCATTTTGTTGAACAAGATAATTTTTCCTTCTTTATCACAAGCAAACGCCGCATCACCAATTGAACTTAAAATCGCCTCGTTTCTATCTGATAAATCCTTTATTATTGCCGCAGTCTTTGCAAATCTAATCCTGACTTCCTCTTTTTCCTCAGCCGTTTTTGCAAGCTGCTTGGCTATTTCTACCAACTTGAAACGAACTTCTTCCTTTCCCTTAGCCAATTTCTTTAATTCCACAGCCCCCTTGGAAACTTTTATTCGAATTTTCTCTTTCTCTTTGGCAACTGTCTTTAATTTTGCTGCCTTCTTTACAAGCTCAACCCTAGCCTCTTCCTTTCCCTTAGCCAATTTCTTTAATTCCACAGCCCCCTTGGAAACTTTTATTCGAATTTTCTCTTTCTCTTTGGCAACTGTCTTTAATTTTGCTGCCTTCTTTAGGAATTCAGCTCTAACCAACTCATCCTTTTTAGCCATCGTTTCTAACTCCTTTGCTGTCTCTGCAACTTTAACCTTGGTCTTCCCTATATCCTTAGCCGTTGTTTTTAATTCCTTTGCGGTCTTTACTACCTTTGCCATAATCTTTTCCCTAACCTTTGAGGCTTTTTTTAAGCCTATTGAGGACTTTTCAACTTTAACCTTGGTCTTCCCTATATCCTTAGCCGTTGTTTTTAATTTCTCATATCGAATTTTAGATGCGACCAACTCTTTATTTTTTTTCATTTCAAAAACATACTGTTGTCTATAATATTAATTTAATAGTAACACTATGTTGTAAGTATTCCTACATTTATTACAGCCCCCTGTTTTAAATATCATAGACGATCAGACGGCACAATCCAGCCTCGTAATATTTATGTCTTACTTGAGTGCCTCGCCAAATAGATAATTTCACAGCTCTAAGTAAAAAAAAGAACCCACTCGTAATGAGTAGGTTCAACTTGGATATTCAGTAATTATTCTGAGTTCTTGACATCTGAAAACTATTTCGTGTTACTTATCACTTTTGGTTCAGGTATGGATACAATTCCAAACTTATTACATGCATCTATGTATTCTTTCCATCTTGTAACAGCCATATCGCCTCTTATCCAACAGTTTCCGCAAGGTGAATATCCACACAAGACAGCAGTTTCGACAGAATCGAAATATATTAAATTCTTCATTTGACCTGTTTCTGCTTTCGCTTTTCTATGATGTCTCGTCGCACTTGGACAATAATCTGGGTTCCCATATTTCCTCATAGAAATATAGCCACCGAGAAGCGGTTTTATCGACGACTCTACAACCACCGTTCCTTCTTCACTGATAACGGTAACCAAGTAGTGTCGCGAATTATCTGACTCTCTCTTTTCTAAATTCATTTACCCACATTCTATCAAAGTTCACCGGCTGGGACTATTCCCGAACTTCTTAGACTCGTCAACATACCTTTTCATCTGACCAATAGTACTCTTTGGTCGGGTACCTATTCAATTTTGTTAGGTTACTATCTCTGTCGTACTCAACTCTTTGAGCTTGGCGATCAGTTCCTCCACCGAATAGACAGAGGTATCTATTTGTTTACCCTGAAAGATCCTTAACCCTTCAATGATTCTCCTCAATTGTTCCCCCGACGGGCTGATACACGAACGACTGCTTGGCTAAAATAGATAATGTCTCGATCAACTAATCACTTAAGCTTTCCTTGAACAACAATGCCGGCATATAATTTGGTGCCAAAACCAATGCCCTGTCAATTTTTTCCCTAGCCTTTACTAAGTCACCCATACCCTTATAAGCAATAGCCGACTCCAGATACAACTCCGCAAAAGGTTCGTATGTTGCCAAACCGATTTTTGCCAACTCCAAAGCTTTTTGATACTCTCCCAACTTGTTATATGTTTGCACCGGCTGGATTTGATACCACAACATCCTCATCGGCCAGCCAATAGCTCTTGACCTCTCGAATGCTTCTCTCGCGGCTTTGTAGTCACCCAAAGCATAATAACTTGTCCCCAGATTGAACCAAGCATACATATCGTCTTTGTTTTTCTCTATCTCTACCTTGCTCGTCTTCACCGCCCCCTGATACATTGTTTTTTCATCCCAATCACGACCAATAATTGCTTTTACTAACGGCTCCTGCTCAATGCGATATATCGGCATGTACTCCCTATTAAAAGGCTTCCATTGGCCTTGCTCAAAACTCTCATACTTGTATTTAACACCAACTCCAAAGTATGGATCGTCGGCAATAAATACTCCCAACTCGTCGTCGTAGCCACGAATAGTCATGTTATGTCCAATGTCTTCGTTCGGACGTAGCCAGTTTTCCATTACCAAGTAAATTCCGTTTGTCAGGAGAGTTTTTAATATCTGAACATTACCGTTGAAGAGCAGCTTCCCTTCGATATTGTAATTATTTTTTAGATAGTCTCTAATCTCATACGTAAAAACGTTACTATCCGAGGGGTTGGTCCTTAAGGCGTCTTTTGTTTCTACCTGGCTCACGTTATAGCCAAAGTACTGTAAAGCCATTGCCGTTGTCGCCGGTCCACAGTTATTGTATGACTGAGACACCCATTTTGCGGAAGGTAAAACAGCGCTAACTCCCGGTTGTTTAAACTCAACGGCTGGCTCCACCACCTTCTCTTTAAATATGGGTAGGTCGAGAATCGATGGCGTTTTCGTCTCTTGACCGTCCACCGGACTATTTCGACTATTCTTCCATCTCACAATTCCCCCAAAAACCAAAAAAAATAACCCGATTATAATAAATAACGTAAACAGCAATCTGTTTCTGCTCTTATTTTTATACATAAATCAATGCCTAATATCTTTACAGCTGTAACAATAATAACAAAATAAAAATAGAATATTCTACTTATCCTTGGCCAGTACTATAGATTTGTTTGCTCGCCGGATGGGACGATTTTCGAACTCACCACGGAATGGACCTGAACATAGCTCTAAATCAAACCGCTTGAATTAGTCCTCTTCTTGGTCACCATCATCCTCAATTTCCTGTTCTTCTTTGTCATCAATTCCATCGTCATCGTCATCTGCATCCTTCACATCCATTACACTATCTCCATCGGTATCTTGATCACTCTCATCTTCTACTCCATCCTCATCTAAATCATCGACCTTTTCTTCGATAGTATCAATTAGATCATCACCGTCATCATCGATATCAACTTCGTCCGATATCCCATCATTGTCCTCATCGAATTCTGACGAATCCTCACTGTCGACTACCCCATCACCATCATCATCGGGGTCGGATTTGTCGTCAACCTCATCATTATCATGATCAGTCGGTAATTGATCGTTTACGTCCAAGATCCCATCGTTATCATCATCTACATCTATCGAGTTTTCTATCCCATCATGATCATTGTCATTGGCCAGTACGGTCGAGCTTCCTATGCTTTGACCTGCGATAAAACCACCAATCAACAAAAATAACGAAGCGAGAATAGCTGGTATGTTCATTTTTAGATTTAATTATGTTATCAATATTAAAATATACTCGATTATTAAATTTTAGTCAAAAAATACTGGATACGTTCTTTAGCCGCCTTAAGCACTCATCCGACACCCGTATTTTACAACCGAAAATCGACCTAAAAATTCAACAGTACTCGCCGGCTGGGACGATTTTCGAACTTTTTGGATGACTAGTCTAAAATATTGATATATGAAATTAACAAATGATAGCTATACAATTTTTCTTGGTACTAAGAACTTTACCGAACGCTATTACCGAGATAAAACAGGATGGCTTAAAATTTCAGCCAAGGGAAGAGAATTTCGAATGACTGCTGAGCAATTACTCAATCATTTGTTGCCTGCAATAGCAGGTGTCAAACCAAATGTAATTCTAAGGGTAGAACACATAAAATGAATAAGGGGAAAATATGATTTAGCTTCTCAATTCTAGTCAGCTTTTTCCCTCCACCTCAACCTGGAAACCACCATAAGCCATTCTCTTCATGTCAAATGGTATTTGCATATCTTTGACTTCTTTCATTTGTTCATTCATCTCCGCCATTACTTTGGCATTTACTTCATCACGATGTTCTTTCGAATTAAAAACGATAAAGGAAAACCACACAGTCTCATCACTGCTTGCTCCAGCCATTTCTGTAAACGCACGAGC
>Ga0209212_1009275_pt1 | contig 10292 bp, 9 predicted proteins | sample RifGroC2_FD_183996 | JGI IMG/M metagenome (GOLD analysis project Ga0209212, IMG submission 183996) | Groundwater microbial communities from Rifle, Colorado, USA - Groundwater C2 (SPAdes) (version 2) | ecosystem: Environmental > Aquatic > Deep subsurface > Groundwater | place: Rifle, Colorado... | reverse complement strand
GTTCAATATGATATGCGAGACGGAAAGCGATAAGGTGGCGGAAGACATAAAAATTTTGAAAAAAATAAGAGACGCTGTGGCGAGTTTGCGCTATTGACTAATTTGTAAAGATGTGATATATTTTACAAATTATAAAAATTGAAATTTAACAACTAAATATAGGAGGGTTTTAAAATGAATGGACAGTGGATCAAAGATGAGGATGGTCAGGAATTTATCATCAGTAGAGATGAATTAAAAAAGAAGATTAAAAGTGAAGAAAAAAAAGAAGTAAATGTAGAAAATGTTGAGGATGATGCAGGTGTATATATAAAAGAAGCTGAGATAAATGAATCAACTCATCTCAATGAAAAATTCATAGACGCCCGGATAAAACAGTCAGAAGATTTGAAAGAAAAGATTCAAGAATTAAGCATTAAAGCTAAGCGAGGACTTATTATCGCGCCTATCGGGTTTTTTCTCAATAAGTGCCCGGATTGCGGAAGAAAGATAGATAAAGTCGTATTGCGCGACGGTGGGTATCCAGATTACGGTTCAAAATACAAATATTACAGTTGCTCATGTGGTTACGAGTTCGGGAAAGTAGTATTTTGATTTTTTAAAAAAAGCCGTACGAATAAGATCGTACGGCTTTTAAATTTGCCTGTGGATAAAGTGGGTTGACTTTATATGCGGGTGGATTATAATGGGTAATATGTGGGGATAAGTGGATAAAGGTGGGGATAACTAATAAAAACTGTGGATAACTCATAAAATACTTATGTTTCTTGGAGAATATCAGCATTCAATAGACGAAAAGGGGAGAATGGCCATTCCGATTAAGTTTCGGAAGCTTTTGGAAAAGGGCGCGGTGGTGACGAGGGGTTTGGACAGCTGTTTGTTTTTGTATCCGAAAAAAGAATGGGAGGTATTGGCGGAGAAGATTGCCGCTCTGCCCATTTCGCAGGCGGACAGCCGGGCTTTCGGGCGGCATATGCTTTCCGGCGCGATGGAAGTTGAAATAGACAAGCAAGGCCGGGCGGTCTTGCCGGATTATTTGAGAAAATTCGCCGGTATCAGCAAGAAGACGGTGGTGGCCGGACTCTACAACCGAGTGGAAATCTGGGACGCGGAGAAATGGGAGTCTTACAAACAATCAACCGAAAATCAGAGCAATGAGATAGCGGAAAGAATGAGAGAGTTGGGCATATGATTCACAAGCCGGTTCTTTTAAATGAGATATTGGAAACATTGAATCCTCAGCCGGGGCAGTTGTTTATAGACGGCACGGCCAACGGCGGGGGACATACTTTCGCGATTTTGGAAAGAATCAAGCCAAACGGCAGGATTCTGGCGATTGATAAAGATCGTGATTTGATTGAAAAATTGCAGGCGGACGGCGTCGTGTCTGTTTGCGGCAGTTATAGGGACATCAAAAAAATCGCCGACGATCACGGGTTTCATCAAGTGTCCGGAATTTTGCTTGACTTGGGTTATTCCAGTCACCATCTTGAGCAGTCGGGCCGGGGGTTCTCGTTTCAGAAAGACGAACCGCTGATTATGCGGTATGAAACGGAGAGCGACTTAGGAACCGGCCTGACTGCCAAGGATGCGGTTAATCAGTTTTCTGAGAGTGATTTGGCGGATATTTTTTACCGCTACGGCGAGGAACGATTTTCCAGAAGAATCGCTAAAGCGATTTATCTGGCGCGGAAGAAAAGAAAGATTGAAAGAGCTTGCCGATATTGTCGCGTCCGCTTATCCTAAAAGGTTTTTTTACAAAATACATCCGGCCACGAAAGTTTTCCAGGCATTGCGCGTATTCGTGAATAACGAGTTGAGCGAACTGGAAAACACTCTGCCTCAGGCGTTGGAAATATTGGCATCAGACGGAAGGATCGCGGTGATATCGTTTCATTCTTTAGAAGACAGAATAGTGAAGAATTTTTTCAAGGCGGAAAAAGAGAAGGGGATTATAAATATTATCACTAAAAAACCAATAATTACGAGTGCCGAAGAAGCTAAAGCCAATCCGCGGGCGCGCTCGGCAAAAATGAGAGTCGCTGAGAAAAGTTCATAAAGTTATAAAGTTTATAAAGTTCGTAAAGTCCAGAAATGTTGCGAAGCGACCCAATGACTTTTGACTTTAATAACTTTATAAACTTTTAACTCATTATTATGTATTTAAGCCACGCTTATCAAACCAAACATATCAGTATAGACGGAGAATATCTGAATCGCTTTTTTCAAGTAAGCGCGACTGTTTTGCTTTTTCTTATTTTGCTTTACGCGGTAGAAAGAAACTCGGCGCTGTCGTCCGAAAGAGAGATCAGGCAAAGACAAACGCAAATAACTTCGGCCGAAGAAGATTTATCCAAACTGGAAATCAAAGCCGCTAAACTGGAGTCTGCCCAGAGCATAAAATCATCCGCATTGTCCGAAAATATGGTGCCGTCCGGGAGAATGCGTTTCGTGAGCGTTGACGATGTGGCCGTTTCTATGAAATAAAGATGAAACCCAATGAGGCTAGAAGGATCAATGTTTTATTTATTTTTTTCTCTATCGCGGCTTTTTTGATCGTCGCGCGTTTTGCTTATTTGCAAATCATTCGTCCGGAGATTTATCTTGGCAACTTGGCGCGTGCCGGTTTAGTTGGCGATATCGGTCCCGAGCGTGGTGAAATTTTCGTCCGCGACCGGTTTTCAGCCGAAAAGCCGCTCGCTATCAACAAAGCGTTTTTTTTGGTTTACGCCGAGCCCGATAAAGTGGAGGACCCGGGACGAGTCGCCAATGCTTTATCAGGGATTTTAAATCTTGACCGCGATGAGTTATTTAAAAAAATAACCAAGCAAAACGATCCCTATGAGGTTATCGCGCAGAAAGTGCCTGAGGATATCGGTAATCGGATCAAAGAATTAGATTTGAAAGGCGTGAAGCTGTCGGCTCAGAAATGGCGTTACTATCCTTATGAAAATATGGCCGCCCATATATCCGGTTTTGTTGGAATGAAAGGGGACGAAAAAACCGGCCAATACGGAGTGGAGGGGTTTTACGACGATGAATTAAAAAGCGGTTGGACGCAAAAACTTATTTTATCGCTTAATCCGGAAGTGCAGTTTAAGATAGAAGAAAAATTGAAAGAGATGGTAGAAAAGTGGGGAGCTTCGGGCGGTTCTGTGGTAGTGATAGAGCCAAGCACCGGCCGGTTGCTCGGGCTAGCCAATTATCCCGATTTTAACCCCAATGAGTACGCCAAAGTTGAAGATATTTCTTTTTTTAAAAATTCGGCTGTTTCCGACCAGTTTGAACTCGGTTCCGTGTTCAAGCCGATTACGATGGCTATGGGCATGGAAGAAAAAGCCGTCGCGCCGGATACGACATACGAAGACAAGGGGATAGTTTCCATAGGCAGCTGGTACATACAAAATTCCGACGGCAAGGCGTACGGAACGCGGACTATGACTCAGGTGCTTGAGCGGTCGCTGAATACCGGCGTGGTATTTGTCCAGCAAAAAATTTCCAAAGATAATTTCAAAAAGTACGTTAAAAATTTCGGGTTTGGCGATAAAACGGGCGTTGATTTATCAGGCGAAGCGGCGGGCGATACCAGAAATCTTAAAACCAACGGCGATATAGAATTCGCCAATATGTCTTTCGGGCAGGGCATCGCCGTCACGCCGATTCAGATGATTTCGGCGATTTCCGCTTTAGCCAACGGAGGCGTCTTGATGAAGCCGCGCGTGGTTGATGAAAAGATTTATGCCGATGGGGAGCGGCAGATTACTCCGTCGATTGAAGCCGGTCGGGTGGTTTCCAAAGAAACCGCTCTCGCACTGACCAAAATGCTTGTTTCAGTGGTGGAAAACGGATATGATAAAGCGAAGGTGCCCGGCTATTTGGTAGCCGGGAAAACCGGCACCGCGCAGATTCCGGAAAAAGGAAAGAAGGGCTATTCGGAAGACACCATTCATACATTTGTCGGATACGCGCCGGCTTACAGTTCGCGATTCAGTGTTTTAATAAAGCTGGACCGCCCGCGTGGCGTGCGCTTCGCCGCCGAATCGCTGACACCGGTATTTTCGGATATTATGTCGTATCTTTTATCTTATTATGAAGTGCCGCCTGATTTGACGCATTGAGGTTTGGCCTCCGCCTGAGAGATCCGATGTCCGCCCCTTGCAATTTATTTACCACCATAGCTATTTGTCTTCGCGAGAAAGAAAGGAGTTGTGTTAGATTATAGTTGTTGGACATCGGATCTCGCCACATTGGATTTTGTGTTTAACTTGGAAATTTAACTTGGCGAGGTCGGGTTTCCAACAACGGGAATATTTAATAACTCTACTATTTTATTGCAAAGACAAATAGCAATGAGGTAGCTGGGAATCAGCGGGCGGAAACCCGACCTCCATGAAGAAATTAACACTAATTATATTAAAATTCCTCGCTCGTCTGATGATGGCCCGGCGCAAGCCGAGAGTTGTCGGTGTCACGGGCAGTGTCGGAAAAACCGGCGCCAAAGACGCGATTGCGCGCGTTCTCTCGGCTAAATTCAGCGTGCGCAAAAGCGAGAAAAGCTACAACAATGAATTTGGCGTGCCGTTGACTATTTTGGGCATTGATTCGGGCGGGAAAAACATATTCAAATGGGTGGCACAACTGGCCAAGTTGCCGGTGAATTTTTTGCGCCCAGGTTATCCGGAGGTTTTGGTGCTTGAGATGGGGGTGGACAAACCGAAAGATATGGATTATCTTTTACGGATAGTCAGACCGGATATCGCCGTTTTTACTTCGGTGGGCGAAATACCGGCGCACGTTGAAAATTTTCTAAGCAGAAACGAATTACTGAAAGAAAAAGCCAAGCTTGCTTTCGCCGTGCCTCGGAGCGGATTCGTGGTGTATAACAATGATTCGCCTGACTGGCCAGAGCTTTTCAATGGCAAGGTAATGGCTGGAAGAATCAGTTATGGGCTTATGAACGACGCCGATATCAAAGCGCACAGGCCGGAAATCAGGTTTGCCGACGGAGAAGCGGCAACGCCGGTTCCTTTGGGGATCGCTTTCAAGATAGAGCACAAAGGCAGTACCGTGCCTTTTCGGATTGACGGTGTGTTTTCCGACGCAGGCGCGTATTTAGCCGGTGCGGCTTCGGCTGTCGGGATAATTTTCGGCATGAATCTGATAGAAATTTCGTCGGCCTTTTTAAATTATATTCCGTCCCGCGGAAGGATGAATCTTCTGAAGGGAATCAGAGGCAGTTATATTCTTGACGATACTTATAACTCTTCACCCGTTTCATTGCGCCTGGCTCTGGACACTTTGCCGACCAAAAGAAAAATCGCCGTTTTAGGCGATATGCTGGAGCTCGGGGAGTTCAGCGAATCGGCGCACCGCGACGCCGGCCGCCATATGGCCAAAGTCTGCGATATTGTTTTCGCGGTCGGCCTAAGAATGCAATTTGCCAAAGATGAATTGATCGCGCGCGGCTTCAAGGAGAACGAAAACGTTTTTTATTTTGAAGATTCCGAATCGGCCGCTTCCGAGGTAAAAAAAATTATCAGAGAAGGGGATTTTATATTGGTCAAAGGTTCGCAAGGAATGCGCATGGAAAAAATAGTCAAAGAGATAATGGCCAGCCCCGAGAAAGCAAGCGAACTATTAGTGCGACAAAGCGGGCAGTGGTTAAAAACATAGAAGAGCCGCTATCGTCTAGTCCGGTCCAGGACGTCGCCCTTTTCACCCACCTAAATTTTTATATGGCCTTATCGTCTAGTCCGGTCCAGGACGTCGCCCTCTCACGGCGAAAACACGGGTTCAAATCCCGTTAAGGCTACTAATAATAAATAAATCACCTCTTGGAAGGGGATTTATTTATTATGTGATGAAAGGGATTTGAAGCCAACTTCAAAAACTAAACTGCTTTAGTTTTTGAAGTGGCCGGCTCTGGAGGAGCGCATTTTTCTTGCGCGTTTGACGCGCGGAAAATGCGCGGGGGAAGAGAAATCCCGTTAAGGCTACATTACTGAAAAATTTAGGCGGGCGAGCGGCGAAAACACGGGTTCAAATCCCGATAGCGGTACGTAAAATAAGTTTATTAAATAAAAAACCCGGCCGTTTTTCAGCGATAGCGCAGAAAACGGACGGGTTTTTGTTTTTTAAAAGATGGAAAACGCTTTGAGAATCAATGCTTCCGTCGCGTCCCAGCTCATACAGCCGTCGGTGACGGAAACGCCGTGTTTCAGGTCGCGCGGATCAGCCGGAATTTTCTGACTGCCTTCGCGTAAGTTGCTTTCCAGCATCGCACCGACTACGTTGGAACGGCCTGACTTGTATTGTTTGAAAACATCCAAGAAAACGCCCTCTTGCTTGACATGATCTTTCCCGGAATTGCCATGCGAACAATCAACCACTATCGCCGACGATAGGCCTCTTTTGTTCAGCATATCGGCCGTTGCCCGAATATGCCCCGAATCGTAGTTGGTCATATTTCGTCCGCCACCGCGCAGAACAATATGCGTCCACGGATTGCCCCGGGTGGTTACCCTGGCGATATGGCCGTCGTCGCCAATTCCCAAAAATACGTGCGGATGCTTGGCCGCTTCCATCGCGTCAATGGCTATCAACACGTTGCCGGCAGTATTGTTTTTGAAGCCGACTGGGGCGGAAAGTCCGCTGGCTAGTTCTCGGTGTAGTTGAGATTCCACCGTGCGCGCTCCGATTCCGGCCCAAGCAACGCAATCGCTTAAATACTGGATAGTGAACGGATCAAGAGCTTCGGTGCCGATAGGCAGGCCGATTTCGGAGATCCGTTTGGCTGTTTCGCGCGACAGTCTGATGCCTTCCGCGATATCACAGGAATCGTCAAGCCACGGATCATACATCAAGCCCTTCCACCCGACAGTCGTGCGCGGTTTGGCGAAGAACGCGCGCATCACGATGAAGATTTTATTGCTCACTTCATCGGACAGCTTTTTGAGTCGCTCCGCGTATTCAATTGCTTCGTCGGAGTTGTGGATGGAGCAAGGTCCGATAATCGCTAAAAAACGATTATCTTCCCAGGAAAGAATCTTGGCGATTGTTTCGCGATAACCGGCGATCACCCGATAAATTTTCTGGTCAAGCCGGTACAGCCCCTTAATTTCCCTCGGCGATGGCAGAGATTTGATGCTCATAATTCTGATGTTCTCAATAACCTGTTTCATAACATTCTCCTTTCTTTGTTTGTTGTTGTCAATGTGCTTTAAACTAAAACAAGCTCCGGGTTTCCGGAGCTTGTTTTTGATATCTAGATTGAGTGTCGTCGGTGTTACATATCAAAAGCAAACTCCGGAGCCGGAGCCCAAAAATAAAAGAAAAAGAAATTTGCTTTTTGCGATATGTTTTTCATCTTTTTTATTATATTCGCAATCGCGATAAAAGTCAATATTCGCTCAATTTCCTCATTCGGTTGCGTGATTTCCTCATTCGTTAATGAGGAAATTGTTATTTTTCCTTATTATTTCCTCATTATTTTTTGCGATAAAATAGTTTGAAAATCGTTTGACTGATCACGCTGATCGGTTACAATGAAATCAAATTAACATTAATTCAAATATTATGATTATATTGCAAGGTTTTCTTGAGCGTTTTTACGCGATGAGGAATAATAAAACTGCCGTGGCGGTGATTGTGTTTTTAGCGCTTATCGCACTGACTTCTTATCAGTTTCCGGCCGCCAAAGATCGCGTCTGGAGCGCGCTGTCAAGCAATGTATTGTCTATTTTCAAGAGTGGCGTAGTGAGCGAAAACCCGATGGCGGAATCAGAGTTATCCACAGTGGGTACAGAGCTCGGCGAGGCGGTCAATAAGGAAATCTCGGCTGAAGCCAGCTGGGCAATAAGGAAATCGGTGAAGGGGGAGTCGGTATGGAAGGTTTATTCGGAAATGGCGCGCGCCAACAGCGACATCACGCTTAAAAATCAAACGATCAACGGTTTGAAGAACCTAACCATATTAAAAAACAAGATTTCAACGGAGAGCGTAAAAAGTAATTCGCTTAGGGAAGGCGATGACTATTCTTTTTTGAGTCAAGAAGCGGCCGTGAATTACGCGAAAAAATTATCGGAAGCGAACAAGCAGATGCAGGAAGGAAAAGTGCTGAAAGACTTATCTCAAGACTTGCAGATGGCCTATCTTCTGGCTAACGCGCCCTCATATCAATTCTTATCAACTTTGCAGGCGGATAATTTGAATTTGCTTAATTGACACGCCGTAAATTGCCAGCTATTGCCCGCGCAAAATTTTTGGACAATAATTTATGACTGCTTGGAAATTAAGTAAGGACGCAGTTTTAGCCTACAACTTAGTATCTTTTGATGATATTTTAAAGCTAGTCCAAAAATTTAGGCGGGCTATTGCTTTTATTTTAAAAGCGTGTTACCCTGTGTTTTAGTAGATAGGGTTTTCTCTTTAGTTTTGTTTATAAAACAAGCGAGAAGGTCGTCCTATTGAGTAACAAAAAACTATAAATATTTTATGGGAAAGAGATTATATGTCGGTGGTTTGCCTTACAGCACGACCGACGATGAATTGAAGGACGCTTTCTCGCAGGCCGGAACCGTGACATCAGCCAATGTCGTTATCGACAAGATGACGAATCGCTCGCGCGGTTTTGGTTTCGTTGAAATGTCTTCTGACGAAGAGGCGCAAAGAGCCGTTGAAACACTCAACGGCAAAGACCTCGGAGGCAGAAACATCACGGTGAACGAAGCGAGACCGTTGTCGGAAAGACCTCCTCGCCGAGAAGGCGGAGGCGGTTTCCGAAGAGACGACAGCTTTAGAAGCCGAAGAAGCTACTAAGCTTGTTTCAGAAAAACCGGCCGCCTGAGGCGGCCGGTTTTTTATTTGTTTTGTTTTTAAATCTTACCTATTGAACGGCCGTTCAATAGGTGAGATTTGCAATTGTGGATAACTGTCATTTACAAAATGGCTGGGGGGAGTATGATATGGGCATAAATATTAAGTTTAAAAAATATGAGTGAAAAATTTGATCCGAGCGATGAAAAATACAAGAAAGTAGAAAATTTACCAGAAAAATATCAAGGTAAATTTGTCAACGTTCCTAAAAGTTAAGGAGGTGGTTTCGTGCGTAAAGAAGCAATGGAAAATTATAAGGCGAATGAAAAAGACGCAAAAGAAGAAAGAGAATCTATTTTTGGCGATGAAGATAGAACTTTTATGGATATTGCGCATCAAGAAGCCCTTGATGAGGAGTGGAGACAACTATTAGAAAAAATAAACAAACAGATAGCTGATGAGGGCGAAAAAACAAATGAAGAGCTCGCTGAAATGGTGAGAGAAAAAAAAGATAAAGAAACATTATGTAAGGTAGCTAAAAGATTGGGCACGCTTCCAAGTTATGCGGCGGAAGATATATCTGTTATTGCTGAGGGCATAATAAAAAAACTTCTTTCTTCCCACGAAACAAGCGATGATCGCTCTTCAAAACAGTTATTAAATGAAATTATCGGCGTGACAATGGCTGCTGATAAAAATAAAGATTTTTCTGGATGGAGTCACAGCATCTGTCATCTTTTTGAAATGTATAAGAGGGGAGAAGCTTCATTGTTAGATGCTCCAGATGAAGTGGTAGCAAAATTAGTTGATGATGCAGTTGCTCGCTCTATTCAAAGCCGTCAGGAAGGAAATATGAGTAGAATTGTTGGTCCGTTACTTCAATATAATTTAGATCATATCAATCCAGATCGATTGGACGGGAGTTTTTCTTTCAAACCAGATTCTTTGAATAATGAAGAATTTATTTCACTGTTTAGCAATGCTGATTACGCTAAGTCACTAAGACTTTTTTGTGCGGCCAGAACGCCAAGGGAATTTTTAAAACAACTTATTAAAGAGAATATTAAGAGTTTGCCCAGTGGGTTAGAACCAGAGAAAGTAATTACTCTTTTGCGATCAATGCAAGATAATGTTAGTAGAGAAGAAATGAATGCGTATGTCAATAAATTTTATCGCATTAATAATCAAGATACGACACTTGAAACACTAACAGGGAATCTTTCCGAGTCTGAAAATGCTTTAGAACGGATTGATGGGGTATATGTTGATGTTGAAGGGACATTGATATCAGGAGGTGAATTAAATAGCAGTTTGGTTAATTATCTAGAAGAGCAGAGGGAATTAGGCAGAAAGGTTGTAATTTTTTCTGGAGGAAATCCCGAGGAACTGACAAAGAATTTAAGTGCGCTGGGGTTGTCGGAAAAATTTCTCCCGGTAATCTCAAAGTTAGATTTTAAAGGAAAAGTGCTTGAAGAATT
>Ga0209212_1009267_pt1 | contig 10296 bp, 8 predicted proteins | sample RifGroC2_FD_183996 | JGI IMG/M metagenome (GOLD analysis project Ga0209212, IMG submission 183996) | Groundwater microbial communities from Rifle, Colorado, USA - Groundwater C2 (SPAdes) (version 2) | ecosystem: Environmental > Aquatic > Deep subsurface > Groundwater | place: Rifle, Colorado... | reverse complement strand
CGCGGGATAACGGTTTTAAAGATGTTCTTGTAAAGGTTGTGCGCCTCGGTTAAAACCTCGTTGGCGTGAAGCGTGCCTTTGCTGAACATGGTGATAAGGTATTTGCAATGGATCTTCGGGTTGGTATTTTTCTTGACCAGGTCTACCAGGTCGTTATGTTTCTGCAGGGCCCGGAGCGCCAGGTATTCGGCCTGAACGGGAACCAGGACCAGGTCCGAGGCGGTCAGGGCGTTGATGGTCAGGTTGCCGAGCGCGGGCGGGCAGTCGATAATGATGAAATCATAATGCGGCAATTTCTGGAGCGCGTGTTTTAGCTTGAACTCCCTGGACAAGGTTGTTTGCAGCTCGACCTCAAAAGCCGAGAGGTCGATGTTGGACGGAATTAATGAAACTTTATCGATGGACGTTGTCTGGACGACCAGCGAAAGCGGTTTATCGTTGACCAGGCAGGTGTAGATGTTCTCCTGGAAGGAGTCGGGGTTGAGGCCGGTGGAGATGGTAAGGCTGGCCTGCGGGTCGAGGTCTACCAGAAGAACGCTTTTCTTGAGGGTGGCCAGGGAAGCTGCAAGATTCAGGGCGGTGGTGGTTTTGCCGACGCCGCCTTTGTGGTTTGAGATCGCGATTATCAAGTGGCCCCCTTAAAATAACACTGTATATCCAGATATGCGGATATCTAAATATACCGGATATCCGCGGCTGCTGTCAAGAAGACTGTGCGCCATAGTTAAAAACGTTTCTTAAATTCCGCGCAGGCGTCTTCCGGGGAGACATTTAAATATATCTCCGTAGTTGCCAGGTGGTCGTGCCCAAGGAACATCTGGAGGTAGCGGGTGCTTAGGCCTTTCTTTACGCAGGCGGCCGCGAAGGTGTGGCGCAGGACGTGGGGGGAATTCTTTTGAGTAATGCCAGCGCGGTCGGAAACGCGCTTAACGATTTTCTGAATTCCTCTAACGCTGTAATCAATACTATCGTTTAGGGAAAAATAATGAGATAGGACAGTGAAGGCCCTTTCAGTTAGCGGCACAATCCTGCGTTTTGATTTTTTACCGAAAGGCCCGCCTTTGCCGTAGACCCGGAGGCGGCGGTCTTGCCAAAGCATGTTTTCTTTAGCCAGGGTTGCCAGTTCTGAAACGCGCAAGCCGGTGTCCAGGAGCGTGAAGATTATGACTTTCTCAATTCCTGTGCGGCAGGCATTGGCGAGCTGGTCGGCATGTTCGCTTGTTAAAGGCTCTCTTTTGTATTGATACATAGTTCGTATTTTACTAAAAAGGCGAACTATGGGCGTAAATTTATATCAGGGCTTCCTATGGGAAAGGTATTTAAGGAAAGCTGAAAGTTCGCTTTTATAGATGGAAGGCGAACAGGGCGCGGCCGCCGGGCGGGGGGATATCTATATATCCATGTATACAGATATCCGCTATATTACAGCCAGCGCCAGGTTAATCCGCTTTTGCCAGCTCGGCCAGGAGCGCTGCCAGCGTTTTTTTTCCAAGTTTGTGTGTCGCGAGCTTTATCATGGCGTCATAAAGCCTGTCTTTCGGATCTGTGATGGAAACCCCGTTCATTTCCAGGAAGATCAGCGCCGCGGCCAGGGCCGTGCGTTTGTTGCCGTCAACAAAGGGTTGATTCTCCGAGATATGGAACGCATAGGCGGCTGCCATCTCAAAAAGAGAAGCGTGCAGGAGCTGCCCGCCAAAACCGGACTGCGGAACTGAAATAGCCGATTCTAGTAAGCCCAAGTCCCGCGCCCTGGTATCGCCGCCATAGCGTCTGATCTGGTCATTGTGAATATCAATGACCTCTGCCAATGTAAGGAATAGCGGCCCCATTATTTTGCGAGCTTACGGAGTGTTTTTCCGTGGAGGGTATTTACACTGGCCATAGCTGCGGAGAATTTCTTCTGCCGGGACTTTTCGATGGAGGGGGAGATAACAAGGCTGCGCCCGTCCGTGGATATTTCCAAGGGCGTAGTCATGCTGATGTTCAGCAGCGCGAGAATGGGTTTATCTATTATCAGGGCCGCGCTGTTGCCATGCGGGGTTAAATGTTTGGTCATAATGCCTCCTAGGTACTACATTGTAAGTATACTGTATATACAGGTTGTTGTCAAGGGATAGGCACAATAGGTGAGTGGGCCGGATATTGGTATAGGGAAGACGAACAAGACACCACAGAATGGGGGATATCCGTATATCTATATATACGGATATTTAAAAGAGTCCCCCGGCTTAATTGTTTTGAAAATATGCTGGTAGAATAAGGGGCTTTTGCTGTAAATACAGTTTGTTCAGTGTGCTAAATGCCGCGTAGAATCCAGCGCCTGGTTCCCCAGGGCAGCTTTTTGAGCCTTTGGCGAGAGGGGTCTTTATATTCTTAAACAGGGAAAGTTCAGGGGCGCGGCGAGATGCTGCCGGATATGCGGATATTTAAAGAGCCGGCGCCGGCTGGCGTGTCAGGTTAGGCTTGCCATGAGTGTTTTAAAATCCCCAAAGGAAAAGGGCTTGCGCAAGATGGCGTGAATGCCCTTGCCGGAAAGCTGGCGGTCTATCTCTGCCTGGTCAACGGCCGTTATGACCACAACCCGCGTCCGCGGGTCTACGCGCCGAAGGTCCGCCAGCACTTCCAGGCCGGATCTTCCGGGCAGGAGAAGGTCGAGGAAAACCACGTCCGGTTTTAACCTGGTAAAATGCCGGAGCGCTTTCTCTCCATCTTCGGCTTCGCCCACGATTTCATGCCCGAGCTTCTGCAGTAGGGATTTTATGACGTGCCGCGTCATTTCGTTATCTTCAACCAGCAGTATTTTTATAATGCCACCTGTTTCTTATAAAGTTTTAAGCAGCACGTGCTTACGTCAGGGCTTTGGTTACTGCGGCCAGGAAAACTTCCACTTTAAAAGGCTTTTCAAAATATACGTCCGGGACCTGTTCCGGGGGGAGCAGCGCGACCGAGCCGGACACAAGCAGGCTTTTGGCGCCGGCCTGTTTTCTCTCGAAGATCTTTATCAGGTCCGTGCCCAGCCCGTCCCCGAGCATCAGGTCCGTTATCAGCAGGTCGTAATTCTTGGAATTTATGAGCCGCGCGGCTTCGGCAAAACTGGAAGTCTTTGAGATTAAATAGCCTGTTCCGGTAAACAGGCGCGTGTAAACATCGAGCATAGCCTCGTCGTCGTCGGCCACAAGGATATTTCTAGGCATCGTATTTTCCCCTTACCCCGCCTGAAGCCCTCACCCGCACATAGCCCCCCGGCTACTTTATGAGTGTAACATAAGTTACACTCGACCGACAGAGGCGGATGGCCTACGCGCGCGTAGGCCACAAAACCCATGACGCCAATCAACTTATTAAAAGTGGTATTTGGCGGGGGCGTGTAATGCGTTTATGACGGGCTCTTAAAGGCCCCTCAGGCGCTTTCCGGAGGTGGGGGGGGGGGGGGGGGGGGGGGGGGGGTACACGAGCGAATAGTGTCTCACGCACCTTGCGGATAAGCACGTCGAGCGTGAAAGGTTTCTGGATAAAGTTCACGTCCGGATCTAGTATGCCGTGCGCGAGGACGGCATGGTCCGTGTAGCCAGACATGAAAATAACTTTTATGCCGGGGCGCAGGGCTTCCAGGTCCGCGGCCAGTTCAAGACCGTTCTTTTTCGGCAGCACCATATCCGTCAGGACGAGGTGGACGGGGCCCTTATGCCGTTTGCAGACCGCCAGGGCTTCCTCGGCGCTGGCGGCTTCAAGAACAACGTGGCCGTCCTGCGCGAGGGTGCGGCGGACGAGCGTCCGCATCTGGAGATCATCCTCGACCACCAGAACGGTCCTGCTCCCGGCGGTCAGCTTTTTAAGGACCGCGGGCTGTTCGATTATTGCCGCCTCGCCCGTGGCCTGCGGAAAATAGATCTTGAAGACCGTGCCGTGCCCCTCTTTGCTGTGGACGACTATTGAGCCGCCGCTTTGTTTTATAATTCCGTGGACCGTGGAAAGACCGAGGCCCGTTCCCTGGTCGCGCGGTTTTGTGGTAAAGAACGGCTCGAAAAGGTGGGATTGGATCTCGGCGCTCATGCCGCAGCCCGTGTCGCTGACCGACAGCATTACATAGTCGCCCGGCTCAAGGGTGCCGTTGTGGTGGAGATACGCTTTCTCCATGTGGACGACGGAAGCTTCAATAGTGATCTTGCCGCCTTTCGGCATGGCGTCGCGAGCATTGATACAGAGATTCAAAAGCACCTGTTCGAGGTAGCCCTGGTCCGCTTTTATAAGCGCGGGCGCCGCGCTTGTGACGGCGGTCAGCTTTATATTCCCGCCGATGAGCTGCTTAAGCATTGTCTTTATGTCCAGAATGACCGGATTTACGTCCAGTACTTTAGGCTGAAGCACCTGCTTGCGACTGAAGGCCAGGAGCTGGCGCGTTAACGCGGCGGCGCGCAGCCCCGCTTTGTTTATTTCTTCCGCGTCCTGGTGCCGGGGATCGTCCGGAGCCAGACTTTTAAGCAGGAATTCGCTATAGGCTAAGATCGCGGCCAGGATGTTATTGAAATCATGCGCGATCCCGCCGGCCAGCCTGCCGGCTGTTTCCATCTTTTGCGACTGGCGGAGCTGTTCTTCAAGCTTTGTTCTTTCCTGGCCGGCGGCTTTGGCGGCGCTTATGTCTTCTATCATACCGAGATAGCGCGGATTGGCGTTGTCGAACGCCGGCAGCGGCGCGGCGGTCAGGCTTGTCCAGACCACGGCGCCGCCGGGCTTGAGGTAGCGTTTTTCGAGCTGAAAGACTTTTATCTTCCCGGCGTTCAGCAGCGCCAGATTGTCCGACTGGTCTTTTATATCGTCGGAATGTGTGATGCTGGGCCAGTCGGCGGCGGTCAGTTCTTCCAAAGACCGGCCGACGATCCTGGTGAACATCGGGTTCGCGCTTAAGAACCGCCCTGTTCTCGCGTCGACCAGGCAGATGCCCATGGGCGATTCGGTAAAGATGGTTTTAAACAGCGCTTCGCTTTCTGTTAGCGACTCCAGCGCCTTCTCCCGGACGGCAAGTTCTTCCGCAAGTTCGCGGGTGCGTTGTGCGACCAGGATTCCCAGTTTGTCCTGATCGGTCCGCTGTAGAATATTGGCCGCTTTAATTTTCAGCATGGCCCGCAGCTGGACGGTTAACTCCCACAATTCCAGGGGTTTTAAAATAAACGCCTCGCCGCCCGCCTCGAAAGCTTTTTCGCAGATTTCCTTGTTGGGTTTTAAAGCGGTCAGAAAGACTACCGGGATATGCCTGAGGCGCACGTCTTCTTTAAGCCGCCGGCAGACTTCAAACCCGTCCATTGCGGGCATGACTATATCGAGCAGGATTATGTCGGGGTTCACCGCCAGCGCCAGGTCTATGCCTTTGAGTCCGTTGGTGGCGGTAGTAAAACCGGTGCCGGGAAAAGCGTACTCTACGGCGGTATTGAGGACCGCCAGGCTGTCCTCTTCATCGTCGATAGCTAAGACGTTCATTTTAGTAGTGGTCATTTCATCCTATAGATCCCGGTTTACCGCGCGGAGCATTGATTTTCTTTTTCGGGGAAGATAAGCGTAAAGGTTGTGCCTTTGCCTACGGAGCTTTTTACTTCTATCCGGCCTTTGCAGGTTTCCGTAATTTGTTTTACCAGCGCGAGCCCGAGGCCCAGCCCGCCGCTTTTTCTGGTCATGTAGTCGGCCACCTGGTAGAAAGGGTCATAGATAGCGTTAAGTTTCTCCGCCGGTATGCCGATGCCGGCATCTTCCACGCTGAGCCGGATGCCGCCGGCGTTTTCAACCAGCGTTATTTTAACGACGCCGCCCGGAGGGCCGAAAGTGACGGCGTTTCTTATGAGGTGCTTTATCGCCACGGTTAGTTTTTCCGGCTCGCAGTTTATAGTCGGGGCGGTTTCGGGAAAAGAAGTAAGCGCGGATGCGCTATGTTCCTTGAAAACAGGCTCCAGCTCCTTAACAGCTTTTCTTATCAGGTCCGCGGCATCAGCCGCCGATGGCTGCGCCGGGCACATTGAGTTTTTGGAGGCAGTATACGCGAGAATGTCGTTGATAATTTCACCCAGGCGCAGCGCGCCGGTCTGCGCGGCGTTTATTATGGCTTCGGGCGCGCCCGCGGGCCCGCTGTTTTTGATTATTTCGATTCCGCTCAGTATTTTTGTCAGCGGGGTCTTTAATTCATGGCCGATCACGGACAGGAAAGCGTCTTTCATCTTTTCAAGCGCTTGCAGTTGGGAGTAAGCGGCCAGAATTTCGTCCCTGGCGGCTTTGGTGTTTGTAAGCTCCAGGGAGAGTTTTCGTTTCTGCAGGCAGCGTTCCACGGTAAGGTGGAGCATTTCGTCGGAGAATGGTTTTACCAGGTAGTCATAAGCCCCCGCTTTGATCGCGCCTATGGCGTTCTCAAGATTCGGGTCGCCGGTCATTATGATTATGTCGCACGTGCAAGCCCTGGCTTTTATTTCTCTGGTCAGGGTTATGCCGTCCATCCCCGGCAGATTTACGTCTATCAGGGCCAGCTCGAAAGGCTCCAGGAGCACTTTACTCAGGAACTCCTCGGCCGACCTGGCCACCGTGGCCGCAAAGCCGCGGCTTTCAAGCGCGCGGCCGAGAAAGCCGGACATGGAACTGTCGTCTTCTATTATGAGTATTGCGGTTTTACTTTCTTCCATTTGATTTCTCATCCAGCATTTCACGGATCTTAGCCAGCAGCTGCGGGAATTCTATAGGTTTGTGAAGCTGGACCGTATCGTTTATATGGTGTTGATCCAGGATGTCGGCATCGGAGTAGCCTGTCATATAAAGAAGCCCGATATCCGGGCGTGATTGCAGCAGCTCCTCGGCCAGCTCGGCTCCGGTCTTGCCGGGCATTCTCATGTCCGTGAGCAGCAGCTGTATTTCCCCTGTGTGTTCTTTTGCGAGCGACAGCGCTTCCCCGGCAGTGGAGGCGGCGAGCGCGTTGTAGCCCTGCTCTTTAAGGACCCGTAAAAGCACCGCCCGGAACGCGTCGTCGTCCTCGGCTATTAGGATGGTTTCGGTGCCTTTAAGGCTGGCGCCCCGTCCAGGGCTTTCAGGCGCGGCGGTTGTTTCGCTTTCATCGGCTGCCGGTATATAAACCGTGAAGGTGGTGCCTTCGTTTAAAACGCTGTCGACGGTTATCTGCGCGTTATTCTGCTTTATCACGCCGTAAACTATTGAAAGCCCCATCCCCGTGCCCTTCCCCATCGGTTTGGTCGTAAAAAACGGCTCGAATATCCTTTTTTTGATTTCCTCGCTCATGCCGGTGCCGGTATCGGACACGGAAAAAACCGCGCATTTTCCCGCGGCCTGGCCGGCGGGGGGGAGCCCGGCCGCGGACCCGGTTTCCTGCGTTTTTATTGCAATGGTCCCGCCCTCCGGCATGGCGTCCTTGGCATTTATCACAAGGTTCATTATGACCTGCTCAAGATGCGTGGGATCTATCCTTATCAGGGTTATGCCTTCCCTGGGCGAGAACTCAAGTTTTATATTCTCGCCGGTTATTTTGCCGAGCATCGGGAGCAGCCCTTTTATGGCGTCGTTCAGGTTTACATTCCTTTGGACGGCCGCTTTTTTGCGGCTGAAGGTAAGTAGTTGTTTTGTTAGCGCCGCCGCCCTTTCCGCGGCCTTTTTCACTTCCAGCGCGTCCGAAAGCTGCTGGGGCATATTTTCCAGGTCTTTTGTCAGAAAATTGGTATACCCTAATATAGCGCCGAGAATATTATTAAAATCGTGCGCTATGCCGCCCGCGAGCTTGCCGACGGTGTCCATTTTCTGGGCCTGCACGAGCTGTTCCGACAGCAGGTTCTGGCTTAAGATCATGCTCATCTGGTCGGCGGTCGCCATGAGGAAGTTCACGAACTCCTCGTCCTCGGCACCCTCCCGTACGGTTAAAAAGTTTACAACGGCTTCGACCTCGCCGCCCACTATGATGGGGATGGCGACGGCGGCTTTTATGCCGCAGGCAAGCGCGATGTTCTTGCGCGGGAAATTGGCGTCTTTTGTAACATCCGGGACCCAGGCCGTTTTCTTGCTTTCCCATACCCTGCCGGGCAGGCCCTCGCCTTTTTTAAACCTGAAATTACTGGACTGCGTCGCGAAAGCTTCGATCCCTTGCGCGGCCGTATGATAAACCGAGACCCGGTACAAACAGGGTTTATCCATATCCGGCAGCCACACTTCACCAATGGGCCAGTCGGCTATTTCACAGATGTTGGTCACCAACAATTTAAGAGACGCTTTGCTGTCCTGCGTTCCCGCCGCCCTCACATGCAGATCTCTTAAGAATGAAAGATATTCGTTCATCTTTTTCCTGTGGATTATCCCGGCCAGGATATCCGCTATGGCGGAAAGAAAATTAATATCGGTTTCGGAGCGGACATGGCCGGGCGTGATGTAGATATTGAGGACGCCGTATGTCCTGGCGCCGGAGATTATCGGGATTATATAATGCCCGTGGTCGGTCATCCCCTCATAGCTCATTTCATGGTCGCCGTCGACATGCGCTTTAAACAGGGGTTTGCCGCCGGCCATTACCCTGCCGCAAAGGCAGTTGCCGGTGGCCACTTCACCGCAGGTTTTTATGAAAGCCGCCCCCAGGCCGGCGCTGGCGGCTATCTTTAAGGTGTTTGTCTTTTCGTCCGCGAGAAGAATCGCGCCTTTGGCCTCCGCCGAGAACTGTTCAACCGAGAGGATCTCCGCCAGCGTGCGCTGAAGGATCTCGGCCAGCGGCCGGTTCTCCATCTGGAGTTTTAATATTTTATTCAGGACTTTGCCGGTTTGAAGATGTTTGAGGATCTTTTCCTCCGCAAGCAGCTTGTCGGTTATGTCTTTCCAGATTCCGATAAATTCGGCCAGCTGGCCGGTTTCGTTCAGCACGGGGAAGATAACCGCGTCTTCCGTATAGAGCGCGCCGTCCTTCTTTTTGCTGGTTATCTGCCCGCGCCAGGTCTTCCCGCTTTCTATTGTCTGCCGGAGATCCTGAAAGAATGACTCGGGATGTTTGCCGCTCCTGAAGATGTCGGGGCTTTCTCCCACGGTATCGGCCTGCGTGCGGCCGGTGGCTTTTTCAAAGGCGGGGTTCACGTAAGTGATCCTCCCGTCAAGGCCGACCATTACGACGCTGTCAGGCATCTGCGCCGCAAAGCCGGAGAATCTGGATTTTTCACACGCGATCGCTTTGTTGTGGTAGCGCAGCAGAAAAAGGACCGCGATCGCTATAGCGGCGCTATCGAACGAAGTCCCCCAGAAATGCGGCAGCGACGCATGGTCCAGGACAAGCATGATAAGAAATTCGGCCGCAAATACAAGCAGCACGATCTTTAGCGCGGTTAACTTTATGTTTTTCATGGTTCTCTTCTCGATAGTTGGGTGATGGGTATGGATCCGGATACGGCCCGAAAACGCCCGGAACGGGGCAGACGGGGCTTGGGAGACCAATTAAGATAGATGCCGTTATTGTGTGTAGCCAGCCGCATTTATGTCCCCTTTGGTTTGGTCATTATAGCGCATTTAAAAACCTTATTACGGGAAGACCGCGGCAGGCCATAAAAAGACTGCTGGTTAGCCGGCCGCCGGCGTGGGATATCCGTATATATGGATATATGCCAGAAGAACCAGGTTGAATTTTCTGACCGCCCCCGCTCTACCCTCCCCCGGTGTCGCGAAAGTAACACTTTTGCGACACTCAAAGCGGCGCGGCTATAATTTCACGACGAGAGGGGGAAAACCCGGATTGAACTTTCGCGACACTCGCGGCCAGCTCGCCGAATTCTCTTTTTCCCCGCTGCTGAATTCTTCCATTACTGGCTCTGTTTCTTCTCTCTTTCCCGCAAGGCCGCGGTTGTTGGCGTGGGCCTTGCCGCCAACGGCGGCAAGGGGGGCGCGCGGCCGCGCTAGGGGTGGGGCAGGGCTGTTGCGGCCCTGAGAGCCCCACGAACCGGCCCGCCTTTGGCGGGCGGGCGCCGCGCCCTCCCAGGGCGCGGCGGTGGGGCGTTCAGGCGCGGCCTGGCCGGCTGCCGGCAGGGCCACGCCTGCGAAGGGCCGCGTAAGGAACTCCACTTTTATCAGGAACTCCGCTCGCGAGTAAGCGCACATTTGCCCCGGACGGCAAGTTAACATAACGATGTTATGTATAACCCAAGCCCGCCCGCCTCCTTAAAATCTATCAGGAACGGAGCGGGCGCAGGGCGAGCAATACGCCGGGGAAAGGGCAACTTACGATAATGCATGCATTATCGGAAAGGGCGGTTCCCCTGCGGCCAGCGCACCGCGCCGAGCGTACCGCCCCGC
>Ga0209212_1009266_pt1 | contig 10296 bp, 7 predicted proteins | sample RifGroC2_FD_183996 | JGI IMG/M metagenome (GOLD analysis project Ga0209212, IMG submission 183996) | Groundwater microbial communities from Rifle, Colorado, USA - Groundwater C2 (SPAdes) (version 2) | ecosystem: Environmental > Aquatic > Deep subsurface > Groundwater | place: Rifle, Colorado... | reverse complement strand
GGATACTTTGCGTGATGAGAGAGCGATCTGTGTATATTGTCTCGCACAGTACACCGGCATGAAGAAAGTGTGTCCATCCCGCTGACGTGAATCCCTTGCAACAATCGTTACTTCCTCATCTCAAACAACACTTCGGATTCCCATCCTTCCGTTCACTGCAAGAGGAAATTATTCGCGACTCGCTTGCATCCAAAGATGTCTTTGCGCTGCTACCGACAGGGGGCGGTAAATCACTGTGCTTTCAACTTCCTGCTCTGCTTCGTCCCGGACTCACCCTGGTGATCTCCCCTCTCATTTCCTTGATGAAAGACCAGGTGGATGCGCTGCAAGCGAGCGGCATCGCTGCGACGTTTCTTAATTCTTCTCTCCCGCCCGAAGAATCACGGCAGAGGATTCGCGAGTTGCATAATGGTAGGCATCGATTGCTCTACGTCGCCCCGGAGCGTGCCGTGCTTTCCGGGTTTCTGTCCGACATGACAAACTGCCGTGTCAATCTGATTGCCGTCGATGAGGCCCATTGCATCAGCGAGTGGGGTCATGACTTCCGGCCTGAATACCGTCAGCTTATCGAATTGCGCAAGGCGCTCCCAGGCGTTCCCATGATGGCGCTGACGGCGACTGCGACCAAGCGGGTCCGCGACGACATCGTCAAATACCTGCAACTCAAGACTCCGTCCTGCTTTGTGGCAAGTTTCAATCGTCCGAATCTGAGTTACAGAGTCCTTCCCAAGTCCGATCCGTACAGACAGTTGCTAAGGTTCCTCCTTGCGCGGCAAAAGGAGAGCGGCATCGTCTACTGTCAGAGCAGAAAGATGACGGAGAGTCTATCAGAAAGACTATCCTTAGACAGCATCTCCGCTGCGCCGTATCACGCCGGCATGGAGCCGGCTGAGAGAACAAAGCACCAGGAATTATTCCAGCGGGATGAAATCCACGTGATGTGCGCGACGATTGCTTTCGGCATGGGCATCAACAAGTCGAACCTTCGCTTCGTGGTGCATTATGACTTGCCGAAGAACATTGAAGGCTACTATCAGGAAACGGGACGTGCAGGACGCGATGGGCTGCCATCGGAGTGCCTGCTCTTGTTCAGCCGGGGCGACGTCGTGAAGCAACTGCATTTCATCGATGAGAAGGAGGACGAGCACGAGCGGCGTATCGGAAGAGCACAATTGGAACAAATGGTGCATTATGCCGAAAGCGGAGAATGCAGGCGCGCACAGTTGCTGGAGTATTTTGGAGAACGGTTCCCGCATCAGACGTGCGATGCGTGCGATAATTGTCTGATGCCTCGCGAGACGTATGACGGCACGATCGAGGCGCAGAAGCTCCTCTCGTGTGTCTACCGCATCAAAGAGAAAAGCGGCTTCAATGTCGGCCTGCGGTATGTTGCTGAAGTGTTAACCGGCGGCGATACAGAAAAGATTCGACGATGGAATCATACTGATCTGTCTACGTATGGCATCGGCAAAGAGCGGAGTCGCGAACAATGGATGGCGATCGGGCGGGAGTTGATGCGCCTCCGCTTGTTGAGACAGAATGATGGCAGCGGCTTTGCGGTCGTTGAGACGACGCCTTCAGGTCTCGAGGCGTTGAAGCGACGACAGACTGTTTTGTTGACAAAGCCCGTGAAGACGGAAGAAGCCCTCAAGGCTCGTGGAGCCGAACAGGAGTACGATGAGGTACTGTTTGAGTGCTTGAGGACGTTGCGCAAACGTGCGGCAGATAGCCGGAATGTAGCAGCCTTCATTGTCTTCTCCGACGTGGCGTTGCGTCAGATGGCACAACAGTATCCGACAACTACCGCCGAATTCATGCGTGTCAGCGGCGTGGGCGAAAAGAAGCTGAAGGATTTCGGAAAGATGTTCATGGATGAGATTGCCGGGTATCTGCGAACGACTCCGCGGAAGGAGTTTGCGACGATGAAAGCAATTCAGCCATCGCCTCAGTCTATGGCGGGCAAGAGGGTACATCAGGTGGGAGAGCGGCTTCATGCTTCTCACGGGGTGAACAAGACAACGCGGGAATCGTTGAGCCTCTTCAGGTCGGGGAATTCTGTCGCAACGATCGCGAGGGTGCGCAACCTCCAGGTCGGTACGATCTACACACACCTGTTGGCGGCACTGAACGCAGGTGAGGAAATAGATTTGGACCGTCTTGTCAGTGCGGAGGAGCGGCGAGAAATCAGCGTCGCATTCGGGGAATTGGGATATGGTAATCTCACGGGCGTGTTTGAGATGTTGGGCGAGCGTTTCAGCTACGGTGTGTTGCGGATTGTCCGGGAGGTGGAACACCAGAAAGGGCCAAGAGTAAACGTGTGACGGTTTCGTGATTCTCGGGCCCGCAAGAACTCTGTCGTATAGAAAAGCACAATCGAAGGCACAATATCAGGTCACGTTCGCATTTCCTGATAATCTACTCCCAATCTTAGGAATTCAAGCTTCGATGGACTAACGATTCCTTTGTCAGTTCTCAGAAACGGGGTTTCCGGTAGCGGCACGTTCCTTGCAGGCAGCGCAAAGGCATCCTGTCAACACTGATAAGCGAGACATGGACCACGATGCTCTCGAAATCGTCGCGAAGAGTCAATCCATCCTGAGTATCCTGGAGCAGCTCCGGACGGTGGCGCTTTCTGACAGCACGGTGTTGTTGATCGGCGAGACCGGTGTTGGTAAGGAGCGATTTGCCGAGTACCTGCACAAGAAGAGCGCCAGGAGATTCAAGCCGCTGGTGAAAGTCGGGGTCGCAACGCTGCCACGGGAGCTGGTCGAAAGCGAATTGTTCGGTCACGAAAAAGGCTCCTTCACAGGCGCGGCGATGGAGAAGAAGGGTTTGTTCGAAGTGGCGAATGGAGGGAGTCTGCTTCTGGACGACATCGATGACCTTCCGATTGAAATCCAACCAAAGCTTCTTCGCGCGATGGAAATGCATGAGATCCAGCACGTCGGGGGCACGCGGACGATCAAGATTGATGTTCGATTCATCGCCGCATCTAAAGTGAGTCTGAAGGAACTTGTTGATCAAGGTCGTTTCCGTGCAGATTTGTTCTATCGCCTGAATGTTGTTCCCATAGTCATCCCTCCTCTCCGGGATCGACGGGAAGATATTCCGGCCTTGGTTGAACAGTACGTCAGCCACTACCTGCCGGAGAAGCAGGTGACGGTTTCCAAAGAAGCGCTCCGAGCACTTGTCAATCATTCCTGGCCCGGCAATGTGCGCGAGTTGGTCAATGTTCTCGTCCGTGTGCTGCTGTTTGTGAACGACCACATCACACTCGAAGACCTTCCGCATGAAGTGCGGGGCGAAGATCCGATCGATATGCTCGTCAAAAGTTGCTCTCGTTGTTTCTTTGAACAGCGGATGAGCTACGAACAGATCGTCGCCTGCCTCGAGACGAACTTGCTGCGCAAGGCTCTCGAGATGCATCACGGCAACAAATCCCGCGCCGCTGACTTCCTCGGGCTCAAACTCTCCACCTTCCGCGATAAGCTTGCGAAGTACAACCTCAACGGGATTCCGTTATCGAGTTAGCGGGTTCCCGACAACTTCATTTCTTTCTCTTCTCTTTCGAGGCCTTTTCGACGTCTTCCTTCCGGCACGCGGCTTGTGCGTGATTCAAGTCATTGTTGAATTTCGCAGCATCACGGAGGGATACGTTCGGCATGTCCACTCTCGCTGTTCCCGGATTGCTGCAGGAGGTCCGCCGCTACGGACGGTTCGACGTCAACGCATGCTTGAGCTGCGGAAGCTGCACGGTTGTCTGCAACCTCTCGAACGGCTCAGCCTCGTTTCCGCGTAAGCCGATTCGGCGTGCATTGCTCGGACTCAAAGGCTCGTTGTGCGGTGGTTTGGAGCCCTGGCTCTGCCACGACTGCGGCGACTGCTCCGTTGCCTGCCCACGGCAGGCTGAGCCGCGCGAGTCCATGATGACGCTGCGGCGCTACCTCATCGCCCAATACGATTTCACCCGCCTCGCTTCCAAAGTTCTCGGCTCACGAATCGGCGAGATCCTCACCCTCTCGCTGGTGGGCCTGCTCGTCTTCGCACTGGTGCTCGTCTACCATCTCTACTACATGAAAGTCCCGATGACCGTCTCGGAATTCGTTTCGACCGAGATGGGATTCGAGCACATGTTCCCCACCATCTGGAATTTCACGATCGTAGTGTTGCTGATACCCGCCGTGCTCCTGCTCATCAACACGATCCGCATGCACCGCCTTGCCCTGCCTGGCAATGATCATGTGAAGATACCGCTTCGTTCTTATTTCGTCGAAGCTACGACTGCGTTTGTGCATATGTTCTCGCATACGAACATCAGGAAGTGCATTCAGGGAATCCACAAGATACGATGGACGAAGCACTGGCTGCTTGGAATGGCGGTCTCGATGATGTTGTTCATCAAATTCTTCTTCCTCGATTGGTTTCAAACCGACTTGATCCATCCCATCTATCATCCCCAAAGGTGGTTAGGGTATTGTGCAGCGGCGATCTTGCTGTACATCCCGCTGGATATTCTCGTTGGCCGAATTAAAAAACGGGTAGAGATGCACAAGTTTTCTGAGCCGAGCGATCTTATTCTGCCGGTGATGTTGCTTCTTGTTGCACTCAGCGGACTTGCGGTGCACGTGTTTCGGTACCTGGAATTCGCTTTGACTTCACACATTCTGTACGCAGTGCATCTCGCCATTGCAGTCCCGCTCGTGCTCATCGAACTGCCGTTCGGGAAGTGGTCGCACGCCTTTTACCGACCGATCGCCCTCTATTTTCAGGCAGTGAGAGAACGCGCACTGACGGAGGAGAAGGTCGATCAACCTTCGGAAGAACTTGTCCCTGCAGGAGTCGAATCAGCATGAACGGAAACGGACACGACAAGAAAATCGGTGCCGCATTGGTCGTTGGGGGCGGAATCGGGGGTATGCAAGCCGCGCTCGATTTGGCTGAAGCAGGCATCAAAGTCCATCTCGCCGAGAGTAAGCCATCCATCGGTGGCGTGATGTCGCAGCTCGACAAGACCTTCCCCACGAACGACTGCGCCATGTGCACAATCGCGCCACGACTCGTTTCTATCGGCAGGCACAAAGATATTGATGTCCTGACACTCTCGGACGTCGAAACGATTCAAGGAGAACCCGGCAACTTCCGGGTTGCGCTCAGCAGAAAAGCCCGTTACGTGGATGAAAGCGCCTGCACCGGCTGCGGCGCGTGTGTCGTCAATTGCCCGACACGCAACTTTGTACAGGTGCAGGAAAAAGCCAGGACAGAGTTGGCACCGGAATTCAAAGCCAAAGTTGTTTCCATCATCGAGCACAACAAGAGACGAGACGGACCGTTAATGCCAATCCTTCAACAGATCAATGCAAGCTTTAACTACTTACCCGAACCGGTGCTGCGGTATGTTTCGCAGGAGACCGGCTATTCATTGTCTCATATCATGAGGGTGGCAACGTTCTACGGCTCGTTCAGCGTCGTGCCTAGAGGGAAATACGTTGTACATGTCTGCTTGGGAACAACGTGCTATGTTCGGGGGAGTGAGAGACTGATGGATAAGTTCAGCGACATCCTGAAGATTCGCCCGGACGAATCAACTTCAGACATGCTGTTCACGCTCAAGACTGTCCGATGTATCGGATGTTGTGGATTGGCACCTGCAGTCATGGTCGGAGATTCAGTTTTCGGAAAGCTCACCAGTAAGGCAGTGCCCGAAATTGTCAACAAGTATCGAGGGCGTTGAACATGCCGAAGCTCACGCTTGAAGAACTTAGGAAGAAACGAGAAGAAGCCCGCAAGAGCATCTATCTGAGAGCAGGTGATTTCAAAGGAAAAGTGATCGTGCACATGGGAACCTGCGGCATCGCTGCAGGAGCCAGGGAAATCATCTCCACGTTTCTGGACGAGGTTGAGAAAACTGGAGCGAAGGACATTATGGTAACGACGTCCGGATGTGCCGGGCTGTGCTCCAGGGAACCGATGGCAACGGTCGAAGTACTGAACGGCCCGCCGGTCAAGTATGGGGAACTTACTCCAGAGAAGACGAGAAGGATCTTCAAAGAACACATCATGGGTGGCCGCCCGGTAGTCGAGTGTGCACTGGGAGTCGGTTCAGAGCTGGGAGGATGAACCAATGGCCGCACGAAGAATAGAACTCATGCTCTGCACCGGCACCGGCTGTGTTGCCGGCGGATCGTTCAGAATCAAGACCGCCCTCGAGGGCGAAGTGGCGAGAAACGGCTTGCAGAACGAAGTGTCGGTCGTGTCCACCGGCTGCAATGGCTTTTGCGGTCAAGGGCCTCTCATGGTCGTTGAACCTGAAGGGACCTTCTATGGCTGGCTACGATCCGAGGACATCTCTTTTCTTGTTGAGGAACATTTTCTTAAAGGACGACCTGTTCCGAGACTTATGTTTGTCCCGAGGGAGACGAAAGAAGAGGTTCCTTTGCTGCGAGATATTCCTTTCTTCAAGAAACAGACTCTCGTCGTACTGAGGAACAAGGGCCTGATCGACGCGGAGAAAATCGATGACTACATCGCCAGAGATGGATACGCCGCCATCGAAAAAGTCCTCACCTCGATGAGTCCCGAGGAAGTGATCGAGGAGATTACGCGATCCGGACTGAGGGGAAGGGGGGGTGCCGGATTCCCGACGGGCGTGAAGTGGAGAATCTGCCGGAACGAAGCGAAAATGCCAAAGTATGTCATCTGCAATTGCGATGAGGGAGACCCCGGCGCGTACATGGATCGGAGTGTGTTCGAATCTGATCCCCACTCGGTGGTTGAGGGTCTGACGATTGCCGCGTACGCCATCGGGGCTTCGCGCGGCTATATCTACGTCCGATCCGAGTACCCCCTGGCGATCAAGCGAATGCAGATTGCTCTCGAACAGGCGAGAGAATACGGTCTGTTGGGCAAGAACATCCTCGACTTCGGCTTCTCGTTCGATCTTGAGATACGTGAAGGCTCGGGCGCCTTTGTATGTGGAGAAGAGACATCGCTCATTCACTCGATCGAAGGAAAAAGTCCGGAGCCGAGGCAGCGACCGCCATTCCCCGCGCAAGCAGGTATCTGGGCTTGTCCGACAGTCATCAACAATGTGGAAACTCTTGCAAATATCCCGGTGATACTCAACCGAGGTGCCGACTGGTTTTCGAAGATCGGAACGGAAACCAGCAAGGGAACAAAGATATTCTCGCTCGTGGGGAAGATCAATAACACAGGTTTGATCGAAGTTCCAATGGGAATCAAACTGCGCGAGATAATTTATGAAATCGGCGACGGCATCCCGGGAAACAGGAGATTTAAAGCGGTCCAAACGGGCGGTCCGTCGGGAGGATGCATCCCCGCCAGTCTCCTAGACCTTCCCATTGACTATGAGAGTCTCATTCAGGCAGGATCGATGATGGGTTCAGGCGGGATGATCGTGATGGATGAAGATACCTGCATGGTGGACGTCTCGAAGTTCTATCTTCAGTTCACCAACGACGAGTCGTGCGGAAAGTGTACCACCTGCAGAGACGGCAGCGACGCATTGCTGGAAGTTCTGACGAGGATAACGCATGGAGAAGGACGGGAAGGAGATATCGAGTTCCTTGAAGAATTGGGGACGGCCATCAAAGACGCATCGATGTGCGGACTTGGAACAACGCTACCTAATCCGGTTCTCTCCACACTCAAGTACTTCAGGGATGAGTATGAGGCACACATAAAGCAGAAAAAGTGCCCTGCGGTCGCATGCAGAGGAATAATATCCTCACCGTGCCAATATATGTGTCCATTACATACAGATGTTCCTGCCTATGTTACTCTGATTGCCAAGGGGCAATTCAAGGAAGCGCTTGATTTAGTGCGTATGACCAACCCTCTCCCGATCATCTGCGGAAGAGTTTGCATGGCGCACTGCGCAATCAAATGCAGGTCAAGAGAGGCGGGCGATGCAATTGCCATCAAGGAACTGAAAAGGTTTCTCACCGACTGGGAACTCAGCGCAGGGGAGTTGCCGGAGATTACTCCTTTTCCGAGAAGGTATGAAGAGAAGGTTGCCATCATAGGTTCAGGACCTGCAGGACTGACTGCCGGCTACTACCTTGCACAAAGAGGATACGAAGTGACTGTGTTTGAAAGATTCCCTGTTGCCGGTGGTATGCTGGCGCTGGCCATCCCTGATTACCGATTGCCCAAGAAGTTGCTGCAATTAGAGATAGACGGAATCAGGCAAGCAGGGGTCAATATCAAAACAAACTCACCGATTGAGAATATTGATGCTCTCCTCCATGAAGGATTCAAGGCCGTGCTGATTGCCGTGGGTGCGCACAAGAATCGCAAGCTAGAAATTCCGGGCGAGGAAGCAGATGGCGTTATCGATCCCATTACATTGCTCAGGAAAGTGAATCTCAGAGAAGATGTCCCTCCTCTTGGTGAAAGGGTGGGAATTATCGGCGGTGGAAATACGGCGATTGACGCGGCCAGAACGGCTCTCCGGCTGGGCTCCAAGGAAGTAACGATTTTTTATCGACGAACCCGCTCCGAGATGCCGGCCATTCCGGAAGAGATCGAGGCAGGCCTTGAGGAAGGAGTTAAGATAGAATTCCTGGTCGCACCAACAAAGGTAATCTCGGAACACGGACGATTGAAAGGGATTGAATTTGTTCGCACGAAACTGGGCGAGCCTGACGCTTCCGGCAGGAAACGACCAATTCGAATCGAAGGTTCGGAGTTCGTAGTAGAACTTGATTCGCTCCTGCCGGCCGTGTCGCAGGATACAGAAATTCCGGACGGATTTGGAGTGGAAGTCTCGAAGGGGAATGCGGTGGTCGTGAGCACCGAATCGCTTATGACCAATCGTGTAGGTGTTTTCGCTTGTGGAGATGCGGTGACACTTCCGACGGATGTAACAACCGCAATGGCTGAAGCCCGACTTGCAGCGGACCTCATTCATAAGTACCTGAGAGGGGAGGATCTGAAGCGCGAATACAAACTCATCAGACCGTCCGTTCGCGTGGAGCCACTCGAGATGACAGAAGATATAGCAGAAACGAGAAGACCCAGAATGCCGAGAGTCTTACCGGAAGGGGCAAGAACGAACTTCGATGAAGTTGAGCTTGGGTACACGGCGGAGATGGCGATGAAGGAAGCGCGGCGGTGTCTCCGGTGCGATTGGGATCTACAAAGAATGCGTGAGAAAGTCAGAGAGCAAGAAATAGTGGTCGAGAGATGACGCTCCACGAAATCATCCAGATTCTTCAAGCTGAGCCGATCCTCAACGGGGAAGTGAGAGATGTGACTGTACAGATTGCTTGTGGCTCCGATTTAATGAGTGACGTGTTGTCTTTTGCCAAACCTGGCGCGTTGCTTTTGACCGGCCTAACAACTGTCCAGGTTATCTACACCGCGGAAATGGCGGATATCAGGATTGTGTGTTTTGTGAGGGGCAAGAAACCGCAAGAGAAGACTGTGAGACTTGCAGCAGCCAAGAACATGATTCTGATAAGTACCTTTCTGCCTATGTTCGAAAGTTGCGGCAGGCTGTATCAACGCGGTCTCAAGGGTTGTTCGGGGATATGAATAACAATGAGACTTCTCCGGTACCGACGATCGGCAGGGCACAAGAGCTAATCTATGAGTTGAAGGTTGAGCAGGCGATGACACGAGCGGTTGTCGCTGTGTCACCGGAGAACACGATGGACGACTTGCGAAACATCATGAGGGAAAAGCAAATCTCTGGGACTCCCGTGCTGGAAGGAGATACCTTGGTCGGGATTGTCAGCATTGAAGATCTCATCAAGTCGCTTGCTCAAGGTCAACCGCCGGCGAAGGTTAGAGAGAAGATGTGCACAAATGTCGTGACCCTTTTTCCCGATGAGCCGATTGTGTTTGCGCTCAACCAGTTCCGGCGTTATCGGTATGGACGATTCCCTGTCGTCGACCGGAAGAGCAAGAAACTCGTGGGCATGCTGACGAAAGGTGATATCGTGCGATGCCTATTGAAGAGACTCGAAACCAATAACATTCAAGCAGAGCTTTGTCAGTACAGGCCGGGCCATCTGTTTGAGGACGTCATTGCGGATCGATCCGCTCTGACGTTGCGCTATCAAGTCGAAGGTGGAAACTTCGAACATGCCGGTAACGGCAGCAGTAGGCTGAAGAACAGTCTGCTCAGACTCGGCATCCATCCTGAGGCGACAAGAAGGATTACTATCGCATCATACGAAGCTGAAATGAACGTTGTCGTTTTCACACAGGGGGGCGAACTGATTGCGACCATCGAGCCGGATCGAGTGACGGTAAACGCCGTGGACGAAGGCC
>Ga0209212_1009264_pt1 | contig 10300 bp, 7 predicted proteins | sample RifGroC2_FD_183996 | JGI IMG/M metagenome (GOLD analysis project Ga0209212, IMG submission 183996) | Groundwater microbial communities from Rifle, Colorado, USA - Groundwater C2 (SPAdes) (version 2) | ecosystem: Environmental > Aquatic > Deep subsurface > Groundwater | place: Rifle, Colorado... | reverse complement strand
GGCTAAGCTGTTCACCAAGCCGTCCAATGTGCTGGTGATGGACGAACCGACCAATGACCTGGATGCCGAGACCCTCGACCTGCTGGAGGATCTGCTGCTGGAGTATAGCGGCACCTTGCTGCTGGTGAGTCATGACCGTGAATTTCTTAACAATGTGGTCACCAGCACTTTGGTCGTAGGCGCGGATGGCCGGGTCAGGGAGTTCGTGGGAGGGTACGACGACTGGTTGCGGCAGGCGGCAGCAGAGAATCTGTCAACTGTTGCCGGCCTGAAGCCTGTTCAGGACAAGTCAAGGCGTCAGGCCGAGCGTGCCCGCAAGCTGAGCTTCAAGGAGGAACGGGAGCTGGAGGGCATGCCGGAGCTGATCGCTGCTTTGGAGGAGGAACAGGAACGGCTGCATATGACCCTGGCAGATCCAAATTTCTACAAAAATGCCGGGGCCGAGGTGCTGACCTTTAATGTCCGCCTGGAGGCGCTGGAGGCGGAGCTGGTGCAGGCTTACCGGCGTTGGGAGGAACTGGAGGCACTGAAGCAGGAATCTCGTGCAGCCTGATTGACATGTTCCCTTGCTTAAAGTAATGTATACAAATTTTGAACAATGATAAATGAACCACAACAGATACAGAACATGCGGGAGATCTAATCAATGAGAGGGATTATGCAAAGATCGAGACGTAACATGGTAAAGACAATTATGGCAGGAGTGATGCTTGCCATGGCATTTACGGGAGTGTCCCTTGCAGCGTCGCAAGGTGGAAAGATTGCAACGGTTACAATTCCACAGACTCCAACACAATACGCCAGTGAACCGCAGCCTCTCACGGCTAACCAATGCGGACAGTGCCACCCCGGCCTGTTCCGCAACCTCAGGGATGACGGCGGACGGCACCGTTTTGCATGTCAGAACTGCCATAACACATTCCACGCCTATAACCCGCGCAAGGGGAACTGGGATGCAATCATGCCCAAATGCGCCTCCTGTCATGAAGCGCCCCACGGTCCCAAAATAACCAACTGCAACGCCTGTCATGCCAATCCCCACGCGCCAAAGAAGATCGACGCGTCAGCTCAACTTGCGACAGCCTGCTTCGACTGCCATGGCTCCGTCCGGGATCAGCTTGTTAAGAACCCCAGCAAGCATTCCAAGGTCCCTTGTATGAACTGCCATACGTCTCACGGCGCGATACCTTCCTGCTTCAGCTGTCACAAACCGCATGTCGAAGGACAGGCGTTGACGACCTGCATTCCGTGCCATCCGGCTCACCAGCCGTTACGGGTCACCTACGGCAAGGATGTACCGTCTCGCACGTGTGGCTCCTGCCACGCCAAGGAATTTAATGCGGTATCGAAGGACTCCAGCAAGCACAAGAAGGTCGCCTGCGTCACCTGCCACAAGGATCGGCACCGGTTTATCCCCCAGTGTTCCGGTTGCCATGGCAAACCGCACCAAAAGCTGATTCACGAGAAATTCCCGCAATGCCTCACCTGCCACATCGACGTTCACGACATGCCGGTCATGCCGTCACCGTCAAAGAAATAGCCCGGAACAATAAATACATCCTGACGTAAAAAAGCCCCCGGCAGACTGCCGGGGGCTTTTTTGTAATTGCCAGGTTCGGCTTCAAAGCGGGGCTATTTTCCCACGTCAAGCAGTTCCACATCAAAAAGCAGTGTGGCATTGGGGGGAATCACTCCACCGGCACCCCTGGCGCCGTAGCCAAGTTTGGCAGGGATAATCAGCTTGCGCTTGCCGCCTACCTTCATGGACATGACGCCTTCATCCCAGCCGGGGATGACCTGTCCTACCCCGATCACAAAATCGAAGGGTTGCTTGCGATCTACAGAACTGTCAAACTTGGTGCCATTCTCCAGGGTGCCGGTGTAGTGCACCTTGACTTTTTTGCCTGCCACCGGCGAGGCGCCTTTACCGATTACCTGGTCGATGTACTTGAGCCCCGAGGCGGTCGTAACGGTCTTGCCTGCCTTTGTCTCGTCCTTTGCGGCAAAGGCCGGCACGGCAAGCAACGTTGCCAATACACCCATCAATACCGTTTTCATCATGTGCTTCATTTCTTGTAGCCTCCTTAATTGAATTTGTTACCTGCTGCATCAGCGTCTTACTTCTTTTGACGTCCCTTTTCGTTGATCAGCTTGACAACGCCTTCGGTAACGTCCAGAGGAACCACATTGCCGGCAAGATAGACCAAATCGCGCTTAACGGTCACAAGTGTCAGGCCGTTGCTCTTGGCGTATTCTGCTGCTGCCTGCTCAATCTTTTCGAAAAGGGTACGGCTCAATTCCTGTTGCAGTTCCTGAAGCTCATTGTCTGCTTTCTGGACGAATTTCTGGTATTCAGCGACCTTTTTTTGAAACTCTTTGGCTTTGGACTCACGTTGTTGCTGGGTAAGGGTGGGGAGTTTGGCTTCTATTGCGGCCCGTTGTTTGTCCAACTGTTTCCTTTTGCTTTCGATCTGGTTCTGGAGTTTATCTTTCTTTTCAGTGAGCTTGGCCTGTCCGGCCTTGCCGGTTTCCGACTCGGTACTGACACGGATGAGATCCACGTAGCCGATCAGAATTGCCGTTTGCGGCTTGAAAGCCTCAGGTGTGATCTGCGGGGTGACAGCTGGCGCTGTGACCGTAAGCGCTGGTTGCTCCGCAGGTTTTGTGCTTGGGGATGCGGCTGTTTTGGGAGTTGCTTCTGTTACTGCTTGCGGTGCAGGTGGTGACGCTTTTTGATCGCCAGTAGTGCTCTGCGCAATTGCCACGGTTGGCAAGGCACAAACCAGTAACAGGGTCAGGAGCTTTTTGTAGACGGATTTCATGGGTTAACCTCATGGGCAGGCTCTGCCTGCTGTATCGATAAAGTGACTGGAAGAGGATAGATGGTTTCCCGGCAGGAGACAACCTTGTTTTTCATCCTGCCTTTAGATTGTTGCTGCAAGCCGTGCCCCGTTTGATAATATCAAAAATAACAATAAAAAAATAAAACAGCTTGACAATGGTGGGGTGATTTTTCTAAGATTGTTAAATAAACAAAGGCTGTGATGAGGAGTAGTAGTTGTTTCGGGCTTTCCAGAGAGCCGGTGGTTGGTGTGAACCGGTAAGCACGAATGATGAACTCGCCTCGGAGCCGCTTCGGTGAATTGAATAATCGAAGCCGTTCTCCCGCGTAAAGGGTGTATTGAGGCCAGGTGAATACCCGGTTTGGATTTTGGTTGAGACCAAGGCAGGCAAGAAGGAAACGGCGAGGCGTACAGATGGTACGTTGAGCCGATGACGACGAAGCCAACGCTGGTATCAAGCAAAAGCCGAAGTGGGCGCCGGGCGAAAAGGGTGGTACCGCGAACGCTATATGCCTTCGCCCCTGTTTGGGGCGGAGGCATTTTTATTTTCGCTGCTCGCATGTAATGTCCTTGATATCAGGTACACTTTCATCACCGCGCAGCAACAAACGAAAGGAGCGAATGGCATGGCTAAGGCAAAAAAACAGGATGACGATCGGCAGTTAATCAGGATTTTTGACACTACGCTGCGGGACGGCGAACAGGCGCCGGGCAACAGCATGAACATCGAAGAAAAACTGCGGATCGCCAAACAGCTGCAGAAGCTGAATGTGGACGTGATCGAAGCCGGCTTTCCCATTGCTTCCGATGGTGATTTTGAAGCGGTCAAACTGATTGCGCAGTCCATCAAGGGACCGCAGATCGCCGGACTGTGCCGTTCCAGCGAAAAGGACATCGACCGCGCCTGGGAAGCGCTGAAGTATGCCGGTGACAAGGGGCGCATCCATACCTTTATCGCCACTTCCGATATCCATATGAAATACAAACTGCAGATGGAACCGGCCAAGGTGCTGGCATCGGCGGTCAAGGCGGTCAAGCGGGCCGCTTCCTATACCCCCAACGTGGAGTTTTCCTGCGAAGATGCCGTGCGCACACGGCTGCCGTTTCTGGCTGAGGTGGTTGAGGCGGTTATCGCCGCCGGCGCTACCACGGTCAATATTCCCGATACGGTCGGTTACACGATCCCCTTCGAGTACTTCAACATCATCAAGTACCTCAAGGACAATGTGCCCAATATCGACCAGGCCATCATCTCGGTGCACTGCCACAATGACCTGGGGCTGTCGGTGGCCAACTCCATCGCCGCCATTCAGGCCGGCGCGCGCCAGGTGGAGTGTACCATCAACGGCATCGGCGAGCGGGCCGGCAACTGTTCCCTGGAGGAGTTCGTGATGATCCTGCGAACCCGCGGGGATATCCTGCCCTTCACAACAAGTGTGGTCACCGAACAGCTCACTCCGGCCAGCCGTCTGCTCTCCACCATCACCGGCATTGGTGTCCAACCCAACAAGGCAGTGGTAGGCGCCAACGCCTTTGCCCACGAAGCAGGCATCCACCAACACGGCATGCTGATGGACAAGACCACCTACGAGATCATGACCCCCGAATCTGTCGGGCTTTCCGCCAACTCGCTGGTGCTGGGCAAGCATTCCGGCCGGCACGCCTTCAAGAAGCGCCTGGAGGAATTGGGCTACGATCTGGATGATGAGAAGCTCAATCGCGCCTTTGACCGCTTCAAGACCCTGGCCGACCTGAAGAAGGAGGTCTTCGACGAGGATCTGGACGCCATCGTGATCGATGAAACCCGCGATGATATCAAGTACAAGCTGAGCCACATCACCGTTACCTGCGGTTCCTTTGCCGTGGCCACCGCCACGGTGCAGTTGGAGGTGGACGGCATAGCGCTTCGCACTGCCGAGTTGGGGGACGGGCCGGTTGATGCCACCCTGAAGGCCATCAAAAAACTGACCAAGACCAAGGCCAAGCTGATGCAGTACAACGTCGGCTCCATCACCGGCGGTACCGATGCCCAGGGCGAGGTTACCGTACGGGTGTCCGAGGGCAACCACATTGTGGTGGGAAAGGGTTCCTCCACGGATATTATCGAGGCCTCGGCCAAGGCCTATATCCACGCACTTAACCGTTTGAATTACAAACAGACAAGATTGGCGGAGACTGTATAACGCTAACAGACGCTACTTTTGCCGCAATAGTTGTTGAAATAGGAGCCGGGCGTTGCCCGGCTCCTATTTTTTATAAAAGGTAGGAGACAAAAAAGATAAAGAAAGTCTTTTTGCTTGCATTAATGTAATTGTTTGGTAATCTTTGCTCATTATCATGAAATGCCCTTTAGCGACAGGAGGTGTCCATGAAGAAGATCCTATGCAGCTTGTTCACAGTTGCTTTAATGCTTCCTGTCCCTTGCGTTGTGCAGGCTGAAACCTCAGTGGATTCTGCCACTATCTTCAGATTCGAGAAGCGCGACATCGGAACCTCGAAAGAAACCATCATGCCGGCCACCCAATTTTTGGGGCTGGATGTGGACAAGCTGGCAGATGGCAACCTCTCCCTGCATCTTTACGGCTGGGGACGTGCCGACCTTGCGGACAAGAGCTATAACAACGACAAGACTGATGGCAGTCTGGGCTACGGTTATCTACGCTACCGTTTCAAGCAGGCCAACGCTGATGTTCGCGCCGGCCGTTTCTTTGTGCATGAGGGGGTCGTCAACGAGCAGGTGGACGGTGTCGGTGCCCACACCGATCTGCCGCTGGGTTTCGGCATTTCGGCTTTTGGCGGCGCCACTGTGCACACGAAACATCTGTATGACGAGAGCAGCGACGGCAAGGGTGACAGTATCTTTGGCGGGCGTGCCAACTACCGCTACAAGGGGATGCTGGAGCTGGGTCTTTCAGCGGTTTATGAAGGCAATGCACCCACTTTGCGGAATCACACCAACGGCAACCATCGCCTGATGGGTATGGATCTTTGGCTGACCCCGGTCAAGATGGTAGAGGTCATGGGGCATTCCAGCTATAACCCTGAAACCAGGACAGCAGCCGAACATACCTACCTGATCAACGTCAAACCGGTCAAGCAACTGATACTCTCAGCCGAATTCAACGAACATCGCCAAAAGAGTTACCTTTACGCCTGGAGTATGTTTTCCGGCGCAGCGCTGAATCCCGACGAGAAGTCCCGTTCCGCGGGCGGCCGCATTTCCTACGAAATTAACCAGGCTATTGAAGTGACCGCCGACTATAAGCACTACACCCGCAATGCGGGCAATGCCGACCGCTACGGCGCGGATGCCAAACTAACATTTCTGAATAATACCGTACGCAGCGGTTTCGGCTATCATTATTTGCGGGCCGGCTCCGCTTTTGCCATTGGGAGCAATCCCAGCGCCTCTTACCACGAACTGCGTGCGTATGCCCTGCATGATTCAAAAACTTACTTCGCGGCCATCGATGTGTTGGATTATATCTTCAAGGACAAGATTTATAATGAAAAGAGTGCCTGGGAGGGTACGCTCTCGCTGGGTTATCACATAACGCCGGCACTGGCCTTGTCCGGGGATATCACTTATGGTCGCAATCCCCAGTTTAGCGAGGACTTGAGGGGCCTGCTCCGCTTGACCTATAACATGCTCTATGATGGCAAAGGAGGGAAGAAATGAGACGTTTCCTGCGGTTGCTCCCTGTCCTTGCGCTCAGCGGCCTGATTTTGGGTCTGGTGGCCTGCGCACAGATGAGTGCCATTCCGGTTGTGGCTGCCTACCACCCCGAATCATTGGCGGCAGGTCAGCAGGCCAGCTGTTCCGAATGCCATGAAGACCAGCAGAAAGGGACAATGAAACCATTCTCTGCCTTCAATCATTCCGCATCCTTTATCAACAATCACCGCTTCTATGCTGCCTCTGACGACCGTCTCTGTGCAACCTGCCACAAGGGTTCATTCTGTAGCGATTGCCATACCAACCAGGTTGAAATGAAGCCTTCCACCAGATATGGCTATCGCCCCGACCGGGAGATGCCGCATCGCGGCAATTTCATGACCCTGCACAAGATCGAGGGTAAACTCGATCCGGCCGGTTGTTATCGTTGCCATGGCAGAAGCAATAATGAGCGTTGTGTGGCATGCCACCACTGAGGGAGATCTCTGTTATGAAGAGTGTGCTCAAATCCGTACTGGTTGCTTGCCTGTTCCTGGTTGCTTCGGCTTGTTCCACAGGTAACGACAGGGCTCCCAATATCGACCCGCGTACCGGTAAACACCCAACCGCCTGGGCGGTCGCAAATGTGGGTGGAAAACACCCCTCGGCTTATCTGGCCGGTCCCAGTGCATGTTTTGAATGTCACGGCAAGGACCTGGACGGCGGCATCAGCAAGGTGAGCTGTTTCAGCGCGTCACGTAGCGGCATTGCCTGCCACCCTGGCGGGCCATCGGGTCATCCGGATGGTTGGGCCGCGGCGGATGTACATGGAGCGGCCGCCAAGGCTGTCTCCAGCGGGATTCGCGGATTTGCCCACTGCCAGATCTGTCACGGGTTAGATTTCCTGGGGGGCATGGCAAAGAAATCCTGTCTCAATACCGACGGTTGTCATGGCGCCGGTGTCCTGGCGGCCCATGCCCGCACCCCGTGGCGAGATGTCGGCAATACCGGGGCCCGTACCCATGCATCGAGCGACGTCAGCAATGCAGCGGCCTGTGCCGTATGTCATGCCAACGGCGCCAATTCATCCCGCACGCCTTCACCAGCGCCCCCGGCTGGAACGGCCCCCGGTTGTTTCAACAATACCCTCTGCCACGGCATGGAAGGGCATGCAGCGGGCTGGAATGCCCCTGGCGCCCATGGCGCGGCTGCCAAGGCAGCCGCGGGCGGTATCACGATCAATGGGATCAATAGCCCGGTCAGTTCATTCGGGGCCTGTGTCAGTTGTCATGGGGCTGATTATGTTGGCGGGGCTGCCGGACAAAGCTGTCTGAATACCGCCGGTTGCCATGGCGCTGCCGTCGCCGCCCCGCACGCGCCCCGCCCCTGGCGCTCGACAAGCGGTGGAGCGACTCATACCAGCACCGATACCGAAAATGCCGGACAATGCGCCGTATGTCACACGGCCGGAGCCAATTCAACGCGAGTGCCGCGGGCAGGTGAGCGGGCCGGATTGACCGGTTGCTTTAACAACACCATGTGCCACGGAGTAGAGGGACACGTTGCCGGTTGGAGCGCCGCTGCCCAGCACGGAGCGGCAGCAAAGGGGGTCCCCAGCGTAACTACAGGATTTTCAGCCTGCCAGCTCTGCCATGGTTCGACCTTCAATAATGGAACCCCGCCAGCGTGCATGAACACACTGGGCTGCCACGGCCTGTTTATATCGTCGCCGCATCCGGCAAAGCCTTGGTCATCCACGCTGGCAGGCGCTTCGACCCATACCACGACCGACCCCGGCAATGCAGCCACCTGCTCCATCTGTCATACCGCCGGGGCCAATTCGACCGTGGCGCCGCCCAACCCGACAACCGGGGTTGCGGGTTGCTTCAACAACACCCTGTGCCATTTCCATCAGATACCGTATGCACCGCCTTTAGTTGCGGCAACCGTCCACGGCGGGATTGCGAAGCAGGACTTGAGGGTCTGTCAAAGTTGCCATGGTGTGAGCGGCAGCATCAAATTTGATGGTTTGGCGCTGTCCAGCGGCGTCACGACCATAGCCTGCTCCAGTTGCCACACCTTTGCCAAGGCGCATCCCACCGACTGGCAGGGCAGCGGAATCTTTAGCCACCGGACAGCCGGCAATATCGCCAATGCCTGCATCTTATGTCATGATGTCACGCAGGGGCGCACTGCTCCGCTCCCGGCGGCACCCAGCTGTTTCAGCGCAAGCTTTACCAATGGTCTGGGTCAGGCCAGGACCTGCCATTCCGGCGGTGCCGGTGTTGCCCCGCATGCGCTGCCCTATAATAACCACAACAGCACGGCCCGTACCAACTCCGCGTATTGTCTGGGATGTCATCAGGTTGCGGCTGATGTTACCACCTTGGGCGGCAAGCTGATTCCGCGCTGCCTGACCTGCCATTTGAGCGACCCGATTGTGACCTCCAGCGGCTGCACCTCCTGTCATGCCAACCCGCCGGCTGGAACGAGTTATCCGGATATTGCCGCTTCTCACGGACCGCATGCCAGCTCAAGCAAGTTGGCGCTAATGACGCTGGCTTGTGCCGACTGTCATACCGGCCTTGGCCTGGGAACCGTTGACCATCAAGTCCGGGCCAAGGCCCGCACGGCGACCGGGCGTGGAAATCCGGTCGTCTTCGGCAGCGGAGCGCTACTGGTGGCTGGTGGCGGTACGGCATCATCTTTCAATGATACCACCGGTCAGTGTGCCAACGTCTATTGCCACGGTGCCAAGATGCCGGGCGGGGATAGCACCGGCACAAACCTGTCTCCGGTGTGGGGAACCATCATCCTGCCGGCAACCCTTACAACAACGGGCTGCGGTACCTGTCACGGTTTCCCGCCAACAGCAGTTTCGGGGCATCCCGCAGTTACCATCCCGGCCGGCTTCCCTGGTACGGCAACTATCGGTGCCACCTGCAGTTGCCACGCAAACATCAACGCGGCCGGCAACAGCTACGCCAACATCTTTGTCAGCAAGGCCCTGCATATCAATGGTCTGCTGGAAGTTTCCGGTGCCCACAGCGTGCCGTACCTTGTCCATAATGTCGCCGCATCGTCCTCCTGCCTGTCGGGAAGTGGCGGTTGCCATAACCTGGGCACAAGCGCCTCACCCTATCCTGCGGCTGCAAGCACGGCCCCGGACTGCATGGCGTGCCATACCCTTGCCGATCCCCTGGTTGCCGGCAACGGACTGGGCAACTGCAGGTCCTGTCACGGCACCGGCGGCACCGGCACTGCTGCTGCCCCGACCGGTGTCAGTTGGCCAAATATCAGAGGCAGCAACAACAATGCCCGCCACCCCAGTCACGAGGGTTCGACCTGCGGTGATTGTCATCCGGGCGTTGACGCCACCGGCAGGACGGTTACGAATGCAGCTGGTTCAGGTTCCGGGCTGAACCATGGTCCCAACAAGAACAAGCTGTCCGGGAACACGCAGACCAACTCTACCCAGACAGTCACCGGCATTATTCCTAACGCTGCCAGAGGCACCGGTTCTACCTGCAGCCACAGCAGTTTGCCAAACAATGCGTGTCACAGCGGTCCCGGTACGCAAACATGGACCGCCCCCTGACATGAGATGATCCCTGCAAGACTCCGTTAAATATAAATAAAGAGGCCGGGCACTAATGGTGGCCGGCCTCTTTCAGTATCAGGTGCGTGATTCAACCGATTCTGACGGTCTTGTAGAGAAAATTCTTAAACTTGAATAGCAGTCGCTGCTCCTCTTCCGGATCAGCCACATCCCCCAACGCCTTCAAATAACGCGCCACGGCCG
>Ga0209212_1009262_pt1 | contig 10301 bp, 16 predicted proteins | sample RifGroC2_FD_183996 | JGI IMG/M metagenome (GOLD analysis project Ga0209212, IMG submission 183996) | Groundwater microbial communities from Rifle, Colorado, USA - Groundwater C2 (SPAdes) (version 2) | ecosystem: Environmental > Aquatic > Deep subsurface > Groundwater | place: Rifle, Colorado... | reverse complement strand
GTTCGTCAACCTGTTGGCCAGTTTCACCAGCAAGCGCGGTTCGCTGGCAGAGCAATTGGAAGCTACCGAGTCTGTTTTGGAAGCTGCCAAGAAGGAATCTGCCTCGAAAGCGACGAAAGCTGTTGCAAAAGTCGCCGCCGCTGGCAAACCCGCTAAGACTCCTGCCGCAAAATCCTCAGCAAAGTCTTCGGACGATGATGGCGATGATGAGGGTGAGGGTGGTGATCAAGAAGCATCTGACCAATCCGCCAAGCCCGCTGAACCCGCTAACCTTTGGGATTGAGGAGATAAACATGGCAATTCAAGTCGAAAAGCTAACTCGTTCATTTTCTTACAGTGGACTGACCTTGCCTGATCCAGGTGAAGGTTTGTCGTTGGAGGAGGTGCGCGACGTGTTCAGCATACAGTTTCCTGAAATCGTTTCTGCCGCCATCGAGGGGCCGGAACGCAAAGGGAACAAGCTGGTATTTACGATCCGGAAGGCCGTCGGCGCGAAGGGTTAATCATGGAGTCATTACTGAGAAAAAGGCTTAAAGCCATATCAAAGGGTGACTCTGAACAGGAGAGGGAGCTAGTGATAGCTCCTTTTTCATCAGACGGAGACAAATTATGCGCACAAGCACTGGAACGGCTCTTAAACAAGTCGAGCCGCGCGCAGATGTCAGACCGCTTACTAGCTCCCTCGGGAGCGTTGCCAATGTTTTTCTGACGCTTCCGTCGGTATCTGAAAAGGTGCCGGTTGAAGCGACATCAACAGTGACTGCAGAACGCTGGGTGGAAGTCGCCCTGCAGGTTCTGGAGTTGGTTGATGAAAAGGAAATCAAAGTTGGCAAGAACCTCGATCCTCGCGAAGTGGTGCAACAGGCGCTCTCCATTTGGGCGTCCAAGCATTGCAGTGGGATAAAGGTGTTAGGTGGGTTTGGCATCTCCGCAGCATTAAGCGGTGACGATCTAAGTGTCCAAGGGCACGATGATTTAAACGGGGAGCACTGGCTTATTGGGCTGTGTTCTGCGCAAACGGAGATCTACTTTACCTTGAAGCCAAAGGTTGAAGCTCTGGAGGCGTTATTCCCCGGCCTTGGCCATACAGCCGTGCATTTTGCGGAAATGGCCAGCTACAGAACGGTGACGATGTTTACGCCGAATGTGGCATTCGGCCATGCCCAGTATCTTTACTGGTATGGACAGGAAACTGATGATGACTATATTTCCGAGGCCAACGGTTATGGCGACGAAAATGGTGAGGATGAAGGGAGTGAGGAGCATTCGTTCAAACCGAGTGATTTCCTGAAATCTTTCCCTGATTTTTTCTTTTCTGGCGAGAAGCTTTCGCCGGAGCATCTGAAGTCAATCGCGGAGTCGGAAGATTCCGAAGCTGGCGAGGTGGCGCGCATTATTTTGTCGATCAATCAATCGTTCGATGATGAAGCACGTTTACCCGACCTTGAGGACTGTGAAGTCGATCAAGTGTACTTCTCAGGCTATATGGGCTGGGATGACAACGATTCGCTATCACGCTGTGCGGATGATTTTATCCAATCAGCCAACGAATGCTCTGACTCATACACCGACTTGTTCGGTGTAACCAAAGTTCCATTCAACAAGAAAGCGTTCCAGAAATGGCGCGCAGGGATGGAAAAAGGATTCGAGCTTTACACCCAACTAGATCGTCTGATGCAACTTATCGGCACGACCAATCAATAGGAGTTCAACATGAAAGTACCTGCATGCGCCATATCCGGCGAGGATGAATCTTATCTTCTGACGGATGCAATATTGCTGTACCGCAAGGCTTCTAAGTACGGGAGTCCTGGCAACGTGGTGTTCGCTTCAGCACATGGAGTGAGCATCGAAGATTCCAAGCCAGTCATTGGCGCCGGGGTCGCAGTGTCAAAATCCGGGTTGGTCGAGATGTTCAAAACTCTCACCCCCGAGGATTTTGTGAAGCCAACCTTGTTTGAGAGCCATATCCTCGCCAAAGGCAGCAACCATCTCGCATGGTATTGCAAGCCGCAGAAGCGTGGCATCTGGTTCAAATGCAAGGAGTTTGGGGAAGTGAACGCGGAAGCTGATCATTCAGGCCTGGTGTTTATCATCATGGGTGGTCAGTGGTTTGTGTTCGCAGTGAAGGGTAAGTCGAAGCCGACTGCAAAAACTCCGCTTTACGTCGCGCCGTACTTCAATGTATGGAACGGTGGAGGGATATGCACAGGCAATATTGACATCCCCAAGGGGCCGGCGAAGTTCAACCCACAAGCGTGGGAGGATGCTTTCTTCCGTACCTATTTCACGCACCCGAACGAGAACGAAAAAGGTCGTCTAACGACCTACCGTGGTGGCATCTTCGCATTGTGGCGCGCTCTGCTGAAAGGCAAGGCGTTTCCAAGCGAGTCTTTGGTGCCAATGGAAAAGACGCTCGGGCAAGTTTTTGACGAGATGGTGAAGCGTACTGAATCGGGGGAGAGATAAATGATTGACCCTCGTGATGCTGCGCTACAGAGTGTAATGCCCGCCGTGATGGTGCCGCGTTTCACTCCTTTTGAACCAATGGACGCGATCGGTCAACGCCTGTTGATCGCCGCAAATGGTACGTGGCTGGAAGTGCGCCTCGCGTGGATTTATCTCCGCGTGCTGGTGGCTCATCCTGCCGCCGTAACTGTCCCGTATGGCAATGTCGAAGGTGAGATGTCCTTCAGCTTCGGCAAGCTGCCCCGTGCGATGGTGACCCAGTTCATCGAGGTTGCCAGGGAACGCTGTCCTAACGAATGTGCCGCATGGGTAGTCTGGAATCAGACTGCCGACACGGTGCGCTTGTTGATGCTCGACGATGAAATATCGGTCGGCCACGGCCATGTGAGAGTCAACCTGCCTGAACTGGAGGAAGACGAACACATGATTCTGGATCTGCACTCGCACGGTGAAACGGGCGCGTTCTTCTCCAGAACTGACAATAAAGACGATCAAGGCGGTTGCAAAATTGCCGGCGTTGTCGGAAACCTTAACCAGGAATGCGTAACGACAGCCTTTCGCCTTTGTGCGAATGGGCTTTTTGTGACGCTTCCGTTTGACGCATACCCAAAAGGGTAGAAAGGAGCAAATATGATCCACCATATCCATTCCAACCTTGTTGGAAGGAACAGTGAAATCAAAGTGGTGTTGGTCGGAGCGGGTGGCACAGGCTCTCATTTGCTTGGCGGATTGGCAACAATCCATCATGCCATGCTTGAGCTGGGTTATCCCTTCGGTTTGGATGTGACCGTAATCGATCCTGACGCGGTTTCAGCCAGCAACATCGGCAGGCAAAAGTTTGCGCCGTCCGATATTGGGCTACCGAAGGCATCTGTTCTTGTGAATCGTTGCAACCTCACGTTGCGGACGAATTGGAAGGCCAGTGTTGAGTTGGTAGAGAAAAGCTCTGATATAAGGGCTGACATTATCATCGGGTGCGTTGACAACAGGAAGGCGAGGGCGGCGATCATTGCTGCGGCCGGGAATTCTTGGGGCACGCCACTGTATTATCTGGATATCGGTAATCGTGAGCATGATGGCCAGGTTGTTCTGGGTGAGATTCTGCCGCGAGGTGCGAAGAACACGCCGGAGCGATTGCCTCACATCGCTGACCTCTATCCGGAGATCATCGATGAGTCGCTTGATGGTGCGGATGACGGTCCTTCGTGCAGCCTGGCGGAGGCGCTTGAGAAACAGTCGCTGTTCGTCAACATGACGATGGCGAATGCGGCGATGAGCCTGTTGTGGAACCTGTTGCGGTACGGGCAGATTACGCATCATGGCCAGTTCGTCAACATCAAGAGCGGGCGTTCAACGCCCTTGGCGGTCGATCCCGAAGCGTGGAAGCGTTTCGGTTACAAGCTGCCAAAGGTTCGAGCAACAAGGCAGGCTAAAAAAGCTGCCTAGCGGCATCCCCAGCAATGGGGGTGCTTCTTCTGGATTTCCACAGGGAACCCAGAAGAAGCACGGTATTGACCGCACTGTAAAAAGTGGTGATAATTTGCTTGCCTTGGCCGTCAGCGCTGTGTGGACGTTAAAGTAACGCAGACTTTCATACCTGCTATCACCAGATAGCACCTGCACTACCAATCATTCCTCTATCCGAGCGTTGTTCCGCCTGTGCGTCTGTGCGCCCATTCGCGACCGCGTTCAGTCATTCATTTTTCAGCCCCGGCTGAAAATCGTCGCTCCACGCAAGGAGCATCTCAAACCCGCCACATCGTGGCTTTTTAAACAGGCATTCATATTCCGTGAGGAGATGGCGCCATTTTTTTGGAGATCCAAAATGAATCAAGCAGTCGATAATAAAGAAGGTTCCATTTCCCTGCGCGTCAATCAGAGCGCTCTGATCAAGAACCTGAAGTTTTCGTTCAGCAACAGTTTCACTGTTCTGACGGAATTATTGCAGAATGCCCGTCGTGCCGGCGCAACTTGTGTGCACCTGGTATGGGATGAAGAAAAGTCGTTGTTGTCTGTTACGGACGATGGCGATGGAATCTCTGACTTCCAGAAGCTCCTGACCGTTGCTGAGTCTGGCTGGGACCAGGAGGTTGTGGAAAACGATAGCCCGTTCGGTATGGGTTTCCTGTCCTGCATGTTCGCGGCCGAGAAGGTGGTTGTCCATTCCAATGGACGATTCATCGAATTCGAGACATCGGATGCGCTGGACTTCAATTCGACTCAAGTGCGTAACAGCGACCGCTCCTTGGGCGTTGGCACAATCGTTGAGCTGCATGGTGGTGACATTGCCAAGCAGATGGTGAACTTCCCAAAGCTTCGCGGTTTAGGCAGCCATTCAAAGACCATCGACTTTGTGCAGTTATTGGTGAAGGGATTCCCGTTGCCGGTATTCTTCAACGGCGAAGAGGTAAAGCGTGGCTTTGCGTTGGACAGTGCTGATTACGCGTTCTTCGACACACCGGTCGGCAAAATGGCGATCCCCGGCTTGAAGAAGGGCAGATACAGTGCCCATTATATTGAAGGATATTTGCAAGGAATCTCAGTTGAGTATCCTTCAAGCCTCCAAGAATCCAAGCTGGTGGTGGTCCATCTGGACAGCAAGGCCTTCTTTGGGCGCATGCCGGATCGTGACAAGCTGGTTAATCGCGGTGAGTCTATGGATCGTATTGTTGCGGCTATTGACGAAGTGTGGAGAACTCACCTGAAGTCCGAGTTGGCTGCATTGGGCGAGGAAGCATTCCTTCAGTTATATGTGGAAGCGACTCTTGTGGTTTGCCCGGAGCTTTTCGGGCAGATGTCAGTGCTGCCAAAGGACTTCGTTGAACTGGTCAGTGATGAAGCAATCATTTCCCAGTGTTCGTACGACGATTCTCCAACCAGTCCAGTCGTAGCGCATATCAAGCGTGAAGATATTGAGTCAGGGAAGGTCAGGCTGTTTACGCTTGACTCGCCGAACGAGGAAAATCTCGCTGCATGGATTTATGCCAAGCAGATCGGTGGACGTATCGTTGATTCCTCTAAATATAGCGAGTGGCGCAAAGACCATTGGGCTAAGCCTTTTATCGTTGATCTTGACCAGGCGGAAGCTGCCGTCACGGTGAACGATGAAATCAAGACGGCGCATTTCTCTGGGAACTACGTTACTTGCGATCTGGTGTTGTGTAGCAATTACACAATCAACCTGACTACCGAAAGCGGTGATGTTCTTTCCGTCACGGTGGATAACGACAGCTTGTACTGCCCTTATGACGAAGATAAGAAAGGCGGTGAATGCTTTATCGTTCCCGCTGAACATAATGGTCACCATGCCATCTATCAGGCCCATAGCTATATTGGCGAGTTCGATGATCTGGATGAGAGTTCTCGCAGCCAGGACGAGGACGAGTTTTGCCAGTTGGTTAGTTTGTTGCGTGGCAACCGTTCTGCGGCGGGGATTTTCGAGGATCGCATCTCTACCTCGAACATCTTCTACGTGAACGAGCTGAAGCAGAAGACCTTTATCACCAGGATGGGCGATTCGAGCTTACCGAACTCGCGCGCAAATATGGCGGTAGAGGAATTTAATGACGAATTTGCGGCGGCGCTTGCCACTCATTTGTCTCAATCCGGATGCAACGTGAATGCTGAAATGGTGAAGGCTGCCATGGACGCCTGCATGACGCATCCTCAACCTGAGTGATTGCCCCTGTGGTGATTGTTCAATAGTTGGTGTACAGCAAGGGGATATTCCCCTTGCTTTGCATTTTCGTCCTGTTTCGATTGTGCTTGTGCAAGCACAATCGAAACCAGATGGTAAGGATTTTTCAGCCACGGCTGAAGATAGGAGCTGCGCCTACGCAGCATTTCAAACCAGTCGGGTGACCGGCGACCTTAATTTGGAGGTAATTATGAAAATCATCAGTCACTTTTTTCTGATGTTGTATGTCCGCGGCACAGTAGCCCGTATGAGTCCATCGGATGCAATCGGCTTTCTGAACGCTGCAATCAAACTGGAGCGGCGCAAGCGGCACAGCGAACGGGCGGTTAAGTTTCTCGAAGCCCAAAAAACGAAAACTGAACAACGCTTTCGTCACGTTGTGGCTAACGCCACGCTCGATCACCTTTCTACGGGAGGCTCATGATGGAAGGCATATTGGCACCAAATGGGATGTTGATCCAAGGGATTATCTTGATCACCGGCATCGTTGGTCAGTGGTATGTTGCACGAATGAATGTTCGTGGCTTCTACTATTGGGCTGTCAGCAACGTGGTACTGATCGCCGTGTCACTGCATTTTGGTGGTTACGGTATGGTGGTGCTGTACGGATATTTCCTTGTTATGGCCGGGTACTCCATTCTTCATTGGGGTAAACGCCAGGCCGAGGAGCGCGCAGCCAGGGAGTGTCATCTTGAGCTGCTGAAGATAGCACGCGTATTCGTGGAGTTCGCGAACAGGCCTGAGATACTTCAAGCAACCAACCCCTTGCACGACCCTCTTTTTTCTGTGGGGCGCGCAAAGGAAATATTGATGAATGCCAATATTGGCATAGTCGATACGCAGCAAGGGCCTGCCCCGTTTGTTATGGCCGGCGAGCAAGCCTAAGCAAGAACATATCCCAACCTCACGGTTGGGATTTTGTTCGTCTGGATTGGCGTTTTATCGCGATTGCTTGTTGTTGAGCGTATCTGTATAATTCTGATTCGTCAGCGCTGTGTGGACGTTAAAGTAACGCAGACTTTCAATACACGCTATCACCACCACGATAGCATTCTGCAGCACCCTCCCATCGAGTTGAGTGTCGTTTCGTTTGTGCGCCGTGCGCCTACAACCGTGACCGCATCCGGTCGTCCATTTTTCGGCCCTGTGCTGAAAATCGTCGCTCCACGTTAGGAGCATCTCAAACCCGGCACAGCAATTAGATTGTCGTGTCATTCAATTTCAAACTCACGCCGAATTTCACCAGGCAACTGGTAACGGCATTCTTAATTTAAGGAGAACTATCATGGGTGACGGATTTTTTCGCCTCTTAGAGGTTGGACTATTTCTCGTTGCGGCTGCCGTAAATCCACCTACGGCACCACAACAGCCAGTTGTAGAAAAACCAGCAGTCGTGCAACAAATCGTGGTACCGGGACAGCAGAACGTTCCGGTGGCCGCTCTAGTTACTACTTCTGCAGTTGCAGCAACCGACGTACAGTAATTCGTCGGCTCAACCAGGCTGGGCATCCGCTCAGTCGTTTTTAACGCGCATCTCAATGAACGGCATTCCACGGAAACGTGGGAGCCTCATTGGCATGCGTTTTCTTTTTTGAAAGGAAGAAAATATGAAAACGAATCTTGTTATCGCAGTATGGGTCATTATTGGATTTGCGGCAGTCACGATCCTGTATTTTCAAGACCAAGATCCAATGGTCAATGATTACATGGCGCGTGTCGATACCATGAAGGCGCAGCAGCTCAAACAACAGGAAGTTGCGGTCGCGATGAATTCGCGGCCGTAACTGGAATCATAACCTCACATCCCGCGCAAGCGGGTGTGGTAGCAATCAGTGCCCGCATGGGCAGAAAGGAGCCAGAAATGGCAACTCAAGGCATAGTTTCGATCATTTACAACGGCAAAATGTTATTCAAAGTTGTGGCTGGATCGGATGGTTACAACGCGCCAAAACTCGTTGAATGGGCGAAAGCTTACGATGGAGTGATGGCGGCTGAAGTTTTTTATAAGGCTGCAATCCAGGTTGGTTTCGGTAGTCCAGAGAATCTGGTTGTGCAAGCGTCGGATGATTCTCTCACCTATGGTGATGAGTTATCTTACGAAGATTTCGGCGTCCTTTACCGTGATTACTCGAAGTTCCTTGACCCACGTTTTAATCCACGTTGGGAAAATGGAACTGCGGATCACATCGCGATTGTCGTAATTTCTGAAGAGCAGAAAGCAAACCCGCATGGCTTCATTGGCCGCTTCGTCACAGCCAAGCTGATAGACGGGGAAGATTGCGAAGCCAGGCAAGGGGTTTGCACGCATCAGGTTGGCGAAACCCTAGTTGTTATGGGGGAAACCGGCAAAGTGTACGAATGTTGCCTTCCGGCCAACACCATTCCGGTGGATGAGTTGTGGGGCAGCACACGCGACTTTGCAATCCAGATCGGGGTTCAGGGATAGCACACTCCTCAACCTAGGAGGTTCAACTACCCAGAGGGATGCACTATCCCTTTTGGGTGGTGGTTTCTTCTGGCTTTATTAGGAGCAATTATGAAAAAACCGAAAGCAAGTGCATTGTTTAGGCAGTCGGCCGATCCGTTTGATGCGGGCTGCATGAGGGTGCTTGAAATGGAAGAGGAGATTGATACTCTTTCAAATGCTTTGGCTGCGATGGTCAACACGTTCGGAACCTCTCACAAGGAGTTGCGCTCAAGCGAAACAGACCTGCCGCCGTCACAGTTCCAGATTGCAACGCAACAAGCGCGTGATGCTCTAGCGTTATCGGGGCATGAATCGCTGATTGCGGATCACCTGATTCGAGCTGGAGTTGTTAGGCTGGCATCTGCGTAATCTATAACATTCACCGTCGGCGCGAGCTGGTGGTGATCAATAGCCCGAATGGGCAGAAGGGATTCCAATGAAAGATTTAAGCAAGTGTCCGCAATGTGGTGGTGATGCAGATCGAGGTATTGATAACTGCATCCCGCCGAGTGCGTATATGTGCAGCAAATGCTGTGCACAGGAGGAAGCGGAGAAAGCAGCTATTCCGCCTGCTGGATTCACTCTTGTTTACGAAGGGTTGAGGCAAGATGGAGATATGCGCTGGTCACATTTTGACCAGAGATGGACTCTCGTTTATTCGGAGAACATGAGTAAACGCATTGAAGATTATGACTTTCCTTGCGCAAGAAGATCGAGCAAGTAAATCATGAACATCACCATTTGGTGAAAGAAACTTAAACTAACCGCCCGGAGGGATGCACTTGTCCCTCACGGGTTGGTGTATCTCAGAAGGGTTTAACCTAGAAGGAGAAGTGATAGTGAACATCACTATTAAAAAATATGACGACTGGGGTAAGGTCGTCGGTGAAACGGCGATTGAGATGTCTGAGCAGGAAATTGCCGAGGTAATTAACCGAGCGTCGGATCTGATTGCCATCAATCGTGCTTCACGGCGCTCCAGTGGCGATATGGAAGCTCCGATAAACGACTTGGAAAAGGCATTGGTTTCTTCAGGCGTTTTCTGAATGTCAATCATACGATTTCCCATCCAGGGCATCGGATGGTGATCAACAGCCCGAAAGGGCAGAAGGAGCAATGATGAAAAATCAAGCTAACTACTCCGAGTACGAGTGCCCGTATTCGCATATCGAAAAGGAGTGCGGGCATGAACTGCGCGGCCCGGAAGGATATGAAAATACCTATGGTGTATGGTGTGCATGTGGATTCAGAGCGCCAGTGTTTGCTCTCGATCCCATCGAGCTTGGGCTGAAGAAAAAGGAGTAAATCCGACATCGGAAGCTCGGCGTCAATCATGACATTCACCATCTTCGGGTGGTGATCAACAAACAGCCGAAAGGCAGAAGGGAGTCAGCGATGGCTATGCTGATAACAAGTATCAAGGACATCAAGGATAAATCCACCCCGGATGGATTTTTGCTGTTCTGCCAAGAAGAGGGTGTTAATCCAGAAAGCTACACCGAGCCGGAACATGGCGTGTGTGTGGGCAAGATGGATATGTACCGTTACGGAGCAACGGCGGCAGCGCAAGATTTGGCATCAAGCGTCAAGTCGATGTTATCTGCGTAATTCAGCACATTCACCATCAGCACCCGCTGACCGGTGAAAGAAACTAACCAGCCCAGAGGG
>Ga0209212_1009260_pt1 | contig 10301 bp, 6 predicted proteins | sample RifGroC2_FD_183996 | JGI IMG/M metagenome (GOLD analysis project Ga0209212, IMG submission 183996) | Groundwater microbial communities from Rifle, Colorado, USA - Groundwater C2 (SPAdes) (version 2) | ecosystem: Environmental > Aquatic > Deep subsurface > Groundwater | place: Rifle, Colorado... | reverse complement strand
GTGTAGGCCAGGGCCGAGCCGATCAGGAAGGCGTTGCGCCAGCCCAAGGCGGAGGTGAGCCAACCGGTCACCGCCAGCGACAGGGAGGCTCCCACCATGAGGGAGCCCACGTAGATACCGACCGCCCTGCCGCGCTCGTTGGGGGAGAACCGCTCGGCGACCAACTTGATCCCCGGCATGTAGGTCCCCCCCATGCCGATGCCGGTCAGCCCGCGGAAGATCATGGCGCTGGTGTAATCGTCGGCATAGAGGGCGAAGAGGAGGTTGGCGGTCGCCGACCAGAGCGCCGAGGCGATGAAGATGTTACGCGTGTTGAGCCGGTCGGTAAGCGCGGTGAGGATGACGCCGGCGGCGATGTACCCCAGTTGGTACACCGACAGGATGGAGCCTGCCATGGTGTTGTTCATGCCCCATTCCTCCTTCAGTTCCGGAAGGACTGCGGAATAGTTGATGAACACCATCATGATGAAGAGCTGCACCAGGCAGAGGGTCAGAAGCCATCGGGTTTTAGGGGACATGTCTAACTCTCCCTCCCCTTCAAGGGGAGGGCCGGGGTGGGGATGGGGTGGGGTTGGCGGAGAGCCTCCCCATCCCCCTCCTGTCCTCCCCCTTGAAGGGGGAGGGACTTACAAGGGAAGTTTTGCTGAAATAAGGGAGTAAAGAGTGCCTTAGAACTTGTACCCCACGCTCAGGGCGACCAGATGCGCGTCGGTCTTGTACTCGCCGTCGGCCAGCGGGGACCCGAAGCTGTTACTCCTGGTCCTGTCCTCGTAGAGCTGGTAACCGTAGGAGAAGGCGACGTTCAGAGGGTTGAAGTTCAGATCGGTGCCGACGCAGAAGACGTGGGTGTCGGCGTCGGGGATCGAAGGATCGAAGGTGCTGTCGGGTACGGCGCTTTCACCCCAGACGTAGCCCCCCAGCAGGGCGACGGTGTCGTTCATCTGGTACTTGGCTCCCAGGTTGAACCCCCAGCTGTTCTTCCAGTTCCTGGTAGTCTCATCCACAAAGCCGTTGTCTAAGGTGATGGTTAGCTTGTCGAACGACGACCATCCCTCCCAGCGCACCCCCGCCTCCAGAGTCAGCCTGTCGATTCCCCTATAGGCCAGAGCCGCAGTCACCTGCTGAGGCAGCGTGATGTCGGTTTTGCCACCGGAGTTAAGTGCGCTCACCGGGAGCACGTCGCTGGAGAAGGTCACGTCGCCGTCGATATCGACATCCACCTCGCTGCGATAGGACGCGCCGAAGGTGAGATCCTTGGTCACGTCGTAGGCGACAGCGACGTTGAAGCCGACGCCGGTTCCGTCACCCTCGAACTTCTGGCCCAGGTCGAAGCCCGGAGGGAAAGGGGCTCCCAAAAGCGCTGTAGGCACTTTACTCTTCAGGGTCGCGTCGAGCAGGATGATGTCCACCCCGGCCGCGATGGAGAGTGCGGGAGTCACCTGGTAGGAGAGCACCGGGTTGATGTTGAAGGTGGTCAGCTTGGAGTCGGTGGCCAGGTATCTCCCTTCCCAGTTGTCGTCCCACTCTGTGCTCAGGCCGAAGGGGTTGAAGATGCCCAGGCCGGCGCTCACCTTGTCGTTGAACTTGTGGGTGGCGTAGAAGGCACGGCGTCGCTGGAGGTCGATCCGCCCGGGATGTTGCTCTCGAACTCGCGCGAGGAGATGATGGCTGTGGTGCCGATCTGGAACTGAGTCCCCTCCAGCCGATTCATCAGCGCCGGATTGTAGAAGATGGTGCTGGGGTTGTCGGAATGGGCCGTGACTGCATTCCCCTGTCCCAGGGCCGAGGCTCCGTGGGTGAATACGGCGTATCCTGCGGCGTGAGCGCTGGTGGCCGCGCCACCCAGAGCGAGCAGCGGCGCCAGCAGCGTGGCTAGCAAGGTCTTCTTCTTCATGACTCCTCCTTGGAATGATCGTAAAACGGCAGTTTCAATGCAAATTGCTTCAGCAATCGAGCGCAAGCCTGGAGTTCATCCACCAAGAGCAAGTTTTTAACATGAGTGAATTATCACATCCGGCGGCTGCTGTAAAGCTAATGCCGCTAGACCTGCCTCGGGTGCCGAATTAATTTGTATCCATGTAGCTATTAAGTATCGGCCGCACGGATCGTTGCCTAAAATTTTTATTTATGATAGCTTCATTCAGTTGAACAACCTGTCCCCACTGGAGAGTAAACTGATGCAGACTCACAAATATCTTATGGAGAACGCCGACGAGTCGCGTCGGCTTGACATGAAGACGGACGACGATGTGACCGCGCGGCAGGCGCACTGGGCAGGCATCGCGCCCGGCATGCGGGTGGTCGATATAGGATGCGGCCCGGGCAAGACTACCAGCAGGCTTAGCGAACTGGTGCAGCCGGGCGGTTCCGCGGTCGGCGTTGACCTTTCGGAACAGCGGATGGAGTTTGCCCGGGAGCACTACGGCAACAGCCGCACCACCTTCGCCCGCTGCGATCTTCTGAAACCTCTTACCGAATTGGGGCAGTTCGATTTCGCCTGGGTCCGGTTTCTTTTGGAGTACCATCGTACCAACTGCTTCGAGCTGGTCAAGAACATCTCCGATATCCTGAAGCCGGGCGGGATACTCTGCCTGATCGATCTGGACTACAACTGCCTCAGTCACTTCGGCCATTCGCCGCGCATGGAGCGGGCTGTTGCCGCCATCATGAAGAGCATTGAGGAGAAGGAAAATTTCGACCCCTACGTCGGCAGAAAGCTCTACTCCTTCCTCTACGACCTGGGTTACCAGGAGATCGACGTAAAGGTGGAGGCGCACCACCAGATCTTCGGTGAGCTGAAGCGGACCGACGAGTTCAACTGGACCAAGAAGGTGGAGGTTGCCGCCAAGCAATCCGGCTACGGCTTCGATGAATACGAGGGGGGCTTCGAGCAGTTTCTGGAGGAGTTCAGGACCTTCTTCGCCGACCCGCGCCGCTTCACCTACACACCGATGATCTCCTGCAGCGGGCGCAAGCCTTAGGGCTCCATTTTTCAGCTCATCGGAACAGAACCTTCAGCTTCGGCTGCCGCGCTATTTGTGGCAGCCGAAGCTGTTTCCAGGCTCTGTATTTACCCACCAATTAGGCGTTTGCATCGCCTCCCCCTCCCTTGACGGGAGGGGGTCGGGGGGTGGGTGAAGCTGCCAACGCGGGAAAATGTGGCAACTACCCCCACCCCCTAACCCCCTCCCGCAAGGGGAGGGGGGAATAATTTGCAGGAGTTTTGGAGCTAGGCGGCCGTCTCCCTGGCTGCCAATGGGAGGGTGGGGTTGGGGATGGGGTCGTTTGGGCGCGGCTGCTCCTTGGCTCCCCTGTTCTTGTGCCGGTTCAGAAGCGCGGCCAGGAATTTGAGGAAATGCGGGGCGTTGTGCTGTACGTTCAGCACCCAAAGGGCGTATTTCTTTTCATAGCTGATGCCGGCGGCTTCGGCGTAGGCCACCGGGTAGACCAGCACGGGCAGGTCGGTCTGCTGGTATCTCTGCGTCAGGATGGAGAGGGTCAGATATACGATCTCCTTGGATAGTTGCTCGGGATCGATGACGATGACGTGGATGCAGTTGGTCAGGTCGGAGAGATTCAGTCCAATGTCGGAGAGATTCACCGTGACCAGCGCCTTGATGTTGCCCTGTTTCTTCAGGGTATAGCAGTGCCTCTTGAGGGTGAAGCCGAGTTGCCCGTACTCCTTGGAAAGTTCCTCGCAGTCGAAGCTGTCCGCCTCCAGGTTCAGGGCGTGCAGCAAAAGCCCCCCCGAGTCGTGCTCGTAGAATCCCTCCAACTCCAGCAAGTCCTCAGCCGTGGAACGCTCCAGGCTCCAGGGGCCTGAGAAGTTCCACTCCTCGGCCACATTGCGCCGGTAGTGCAGGTAGGCCAGTTGATCCGCTGAACACCCCATCTTGTCGTTTATCACCTTCACCGCCCCGCCAAAAACCCGGTTCGGGAACTTGTTTTCCGGCCGGTAGTAGCAGATCACGTAGTTCATGTGCGCCGAGTTCAGGTTGTAGGAGTCGTTGATCGACTGGGCCAACTGGTTCAGCACCACGAGGCCGCCGTTGGTCGACTCGCTCTTGTTGGCGGCGTGATGGTGCACCAGCCAGCTCTTCCGGTAGAAGCGCAGCATCGCCATGTGTCCCAGGATCGCCCCCCCTTCGTGGTACACGAAGTGCCGCGCCACGCTCGGGTTCTCGGTGTAGAGCCTGTCGTACATCCGCTTGAGCGCGTGCTTGTTGGCCTGGACGAAGGCGTACTTCTCGGGGTAGATAAACCCGGTTTCGAAGAAGAACTGCCAAAGTTCCTCGGTATTGACCTTGTTGTTCAGGTAGGAATGCTTGTTCTTGGCGAGGTAAAGCAGCGACAGCAGGTTCACGTGCTCCCTGATATCCATGTCCAGGAAGCTCAGGCCGCACCTGACGAAGCTGGAGCCGTCGTCGCGCTGCTTCACCTGGCGGTAGATGACCTGCGCCAGGCAGCGCACGCTGAAGCCGTTGGCGATCCTGAGCTGCAGGTCCGGGATGATCATGCCGGGAAGCAGCACCGACAACTCGGGCTCCTCCTGGACCGCGAAGCCGGAGCCGGAGACGTCCAGCACCTTGAGGTCGACCTGCTTTCCAGTGAGCGGATGCTGGAACAGGGCGTTGGGCAGCGGCAACAGCTCGTGCCGCACACTGCGGATCTCCTTGGCCTTGAAGCGTTGCATCTGGCTCTGCATCGGCTCAAGGACGTACCCCCTGCTCCTTTGCCCCAGGTTCTGGGTCAGGATGCGGCACAGCCCGGAATAGAGGGTGAGCGGGCCGCTGCTGAAGACGACGTGCACAGGAACGTCGGGGTTGATCCAGTTGAAGGCCTGGCCGGGGGAGCTGTCGGTCTCGATCCGGAAGGAGACCGCGCTGAAGTCGACCAGGCTCCCCTGCAGCCGTGCGCTGTTTTGCAGAAGCTCGGCCCGGATCCCTTGGCAGGCGTGCCTTCTGGTCTTGCGATAATTCACCTCGATGCACTTTTCCGGCAGCAGGAAAATCGCCCCCTTTTCCCATAGGGTGATCAGCTCCGGGGTCGCCAGCACCAGCTTGCGTCCGTCGTCGATCAGGATGTTCTCGAAGCTGCAGGCCCTGAGGCTCGGCTTGAAGTCGCCGGCATCGGTCCAGTGGCACTCTAGCTTGTGGTTCAGGCAGGGGAGGGGGGTGGCTTCCAGGCTGACGGTGCGCGCATATCTCATGTGGCTGAAGTTGACCAGGATGGACTCTTCCCGGAAGTTTATGAAGTTGAGCCTGTTGATCAGCTTGCCGAGTCCGATTTCCCTTTCGCTTCCCTGGGTGAACTCGATCTCCGTTCCCGGCGAGTTGAACTCCAGAATCTTGCGCGCGCTTTCCATCTGAACTCCTTATATTTTGAATAGCAAAGGACAGGACGGGACGAGGCCTCCCCTGTCTCTGGCCGCTGCCAACTCTTCCTATCGGCAATTTGGCGCCCTGATTTAATATCACGAAACAGGTAAAGTTGCATCTGCAAAAAAGCCTTGATGCGACAGAGGTTACGCTGGAGGGGTTCTAGCTTTGCTTTATCTGTTTCGGCTGCGACGGCTTTGGCCTGGAGAGGAGGGTGGGGTGATGAGGGGTGGGGTGATGAGGGGCGGGGACTGGCTCCGCAGGTGCCTGTCCCCTTTGGTAGGGGCAGGGGGGTAGGGGCGAATGGGGCGAATGATTATTCGCCCCTACAAGGACCAGCGCTTAGAGATGAAGATCAGCCTCGTAGGGTGGGCCGTGCCCACCGACCGGCGGTGCGATTGGTGGGCATGGCCCACCCTACGGGAAACGAAATGTTAGCGCTTATCGGGGATAGGGGCGAATGCTATTCGCCCCTACTGGGGATGGGAGGGGACGGCGCGCAGGGGGGTGCGGTGCGCACCGGAGGCCGGCGCCTCAGCGGTCGCGCCGCCCCGGCCTATGACTGCTTCGGCAGCGCGCTGGCGGCACTTGATCAAGGCGTCCACGATCTTCTTGTCGAAGTGGCTGCCGCTCCCTTCCCTGAGCAGCCGGAAGGCCTCTTCCACAGCCATCGGGTCGCGGTAGTGGCGCTGCGAGGTGACCGCCTCGTAGAAATCGGCCACGGCGATGATCTTCGCGCCCAGCGGTATGTTCTGCCCTTTGAGTCCCTTGGGATAGCCGGTGCCGTCGATCTTCTCGTGATGGGCTCCGGCGATCTCGGGGACCTGCTGGTAGATCCCCTCGAAATTGACCTGCTCCAAAATGTCGCGGGTCTTGTGGCAGTGGGTCTTGACGATCTCGTACTCCAGTTCGGAGAGCCTGCCGTTCTTCTTCAGGATGGCGTCGGGCACCCCGATCTTGCCGTAATCGTGCAAAAGCGCCGCCACCCGGATCATCTCGCGCTCGGCCGGAGGCAGTCCCAACTCGTCGCAGATCTCCTCAGAATACTCGGTGACCTTCTCGGAATGTCCGGCGGTGAGGGGGTCCCGGGCGTCGATCGAGGCCGCCATGACCTTGAGAAAGGAGCTGAACTGGGTCGACTTGGCCATGTGCAGGTTGGCGTTTCGTATGGCGATGCCGATCATCGGGGCGATACCCATCAACAGGGTCACGTCGCTTTGCACCAGCGGGCGCCTGGACTTCAGGTTGTCGACCGCGATGATCCCCACCGACTCCCCCTCGCAGATGATGGGGCAGCAGATGAAGGTCTGGGACAGCAGCTGCTTGGCGAAGTTCTGGCTCTTGCCGGACAGGGTCCCCTCGATCTCGCTCACGTCGCCGACCAGGAAGGGGCGCTGCTCGCGGTAGGAGACCACGAACACCCCCTTGGCGTCGGGGCGGTCCAGCTGGAAGGTGGTCTTGCTCAGGAAGCTGAGCTGCTCGTCCTGGTAACCGAAGCCGGCCTGGAACTCCAGCTTGCTCTTCTCCTTGTTGGCCAAAAGGATCAGTCCCCGGCTGTAATCCAGGCGTTTTTCCAGGACCTGGATCACCCTGGAGAGGATGTCGTCCAGGTGGGTCTGCTTGCTGATCATCTGGCCGATCTCGTTGGCCACCAGGGCGTTGTTGTAATTGATCTCCATCTGGCGGAACAGGTTGTCGGTCAGGTCCTTGAGGTTCCCCTGGCTGGCGAGCAGGGCCTGCTTCTCGCTGCGCAGCGCGAAGACGGTGAGCAAAAGCACGATCAACGCCGAGCCCGGCGCCACCAGGGTGACGGCGCTGGCAGGGTCGCGCAGCGCACAGAGCCCGGTGAGCAAAAGAAGCGCCAGGGCGCTGTAGTTCCTGGCGTACTGCCAGAAGGTGTTGCTGGTCTTTTCCCAGGAGACGATGTAGCGGCAGGCGGCATCGCCGCGGAACACGCATTCCGGATGCTCGATGCGCGGCAGCTTGGCGTTGAAGACGGTGGCTACGGCCTCGAAGAAGCCGATCCGGTTCTGGCACTGGAAGGGCTGCTCGTTGGTCCCCGGGCGGGGGGTCACGGTGATCTGTACCTTGTTGTGGGCCAGCTTTTTCGAGGTGTAGACCGAGGAGCGTACGAAGTTGTTGGTGACGGTGTCGCCTATGATCTCGTAGGCCTTGGCCGGCCCGATCAGCCCCAGGAAGTACTGGCGCATGATCCCCATCGACTCGGGAGAGGCGGCATAGCGCCCGGCTTCGCGTGCGATGTTGGGGTTGCCGGTCAGCTTGACCAGCCTCTCGTAGAACAGGTTCACCTGCTCCTGGGTGAACCAGTGCGCCTGGTCGGCCACCTCGTAGGGGGTCATGCCGGCATAGCGCAGCGCATCCGGTATGCTGACGAAGTTGTACTTGTTCTTGATCAGCTTCAGGTAGGTGTCGCAAATGCTACTGTTGTAAAGCCTCGCATCCTTCATCTTTTTGTTCCTTCAGTTGCTGCTGCCACTTTCGCACGCTTCGGCTCACTGCCTCTTGCCCCTGCTCCTGCTGGTCAACTCGGCCAGGTACTTCAGAAAATGCGGAGCGTTGTCCTGGATGTTCAGCGTCCACAGGGAGTATTTCTTGTCGTAGGGGATGCCGGCGCTCTCGGCGTAGCTCACCGGATAGAGCAGCACCGGGATCTCTTCCTGGTCGTACTTCTGGGTCAGAATGGAGAGCACCAGTTGGACGATCTCCTTGGGGAACTGCTCCGGGTCCAGCACGATGACCTGGATGCAGTTGGTGAGATCGGAGAGGTTCAGGCCGACGTCGGAGATGTTCACCAGCGCCACCGCCTTGACCACGCCGTTTTTCTTCAGGGTGTAGCAGTGCCTTTGCAGGGTGAACCCCAACCTGTGGTACTCCTTGGAGAGTTGGTCGCAGTCGACCACGTCGGGGGTGAGGTGCAGCGCGTTCAGCATGAGCCCCCCCGATTCCTGCTCGTAGAACCCCTCCAGCTCCATCAGGTCGTCGGCCGTGGAGCGCGCCAGTTGCCACGGCCCGGAGAAGTTCCAGTCGTCGGAGGGGTTGCGCCGGTAGTGCAGGTAGGCGAAGGTGTCCAGCGAGCACCCCTTCCTGTCGTCGATCACCTTGACCGCGTTGCCGAAGACCCGGTGCGGGAACTTGTTCTCCGGCCTGTAGTAGCAGATCACGTAGTTCAAGTGGGCCGAATGGAGGTTGTAGGAGTCGTTGATCGAGGTGGCCAGCTGGTTCAGGACCACGAGCCCGGCGGTGCTGGAGGCGGTCTTGTTGGCCGCGTGGTGGTGCACGAGCCAGGTCTTCTGGTAGAAGCGGATCATCGCCATGTGCCCCAGTATCAGCCCCCTCTCGTGGTAGATGAAGTGCCGGGCGATACTGGGGTTCTCGGTGTAGAGCTTTTCGTACATCTCCTTGAGCCTTGCCTTGTTGGCCTGCACGAAGGCGTACTTCTCCGGGTAGATGAACCCGGTTTCGAAGAAGAACTGCCAAAGCTCCTCGGTGTTCACCCTGTTGCTCATGTAGGAGTGCTTGTCCCGGGCCAGGTAGAGCAGCGACAGCAGGTTCACGTGCTCCCTTATGTCCATGTCCAGAAAGCTCAGGCCGCACTTCACCGAGGCGGGTAGGTCGTCCACGCTCTCCACCTGGCGGTAGATCACCTGCGCCAGGCACTTGACCGTGAAGCCGTTGGCGATCCTAAGCTCCAGGGCGGGGATGATCATGCCGGGCAAAAGCACGGCGAGCTCGGGCTCCTCGTGCACCGAGAACCCGGAGCCGGAGACGTCGATCACCTTGAGGTCGACGGGCTTTTGGCTCAGGGGGTGCTGGAACACGGCGTTGGGGAGCGGCAAGAGCTCCTGGCGCTGGCTTCTGAGCGCCTTGGCCTTGAAGCGCCGCATCGCGCTGTGCAAAGGTTCCATCACGTAGATCCTGCTGGTCTGCCCCAGGTTCTGCGAGATGATGCGGCACTCGCCGGAATAGATGGTGCCGCTTTCGGAGCTGAACACCACCTGGATCGGCACCTCGGGGTTGATCCACTGGAACATCTGGGTCGGGTCGCTCTCGGTCTCGATCCGGAAGGAGACGGCGCTGAAATCGAGCAGCGTCCCGCGGAACCTGGCGCCGTGCTGCCAGAGGTCGGCCCGGATCCCCTCGCAGGCGTGCCTTCTGGTCTTGCGGTAGTTGACCTCGACGCTCTTCTCCGGCAACAGGAAGACCGCGCCCCCTTCGCCCAGAGAGATCAGCTCCGGGGTGGCGACCACCAGACGCTGTTGGTCCAGGATGAAGATGTTTTCGAAGATGCAACTGGTTAGGGTGGGCAGGAAGGGGGTGGTGTCGCTCCAGCGGCATTCCAGCTTGTTGTTGAGGCAGGGGAGGGGGATGGCTTCCAGGCTGACGGTGCGCGGGTATTTGGCGTGCCTGAAGTTGACCAGGATGGAATCGCCCTGAAAATTGGTGAAGTTCAGCCTGTTGATGAGCCTTGGCAGCCCTATTTCCTTCTCGCTACCCTCAGAAAATTCAATGACTGTGCCCGGTCTGACAAATTGCAGTATTTTCCGTGCGCCTTCCATCCAGACTCCTTTACATCAAACAGCAAAGCTTCATATCGATGGGCATGAATAAGGGCTGAAAGGATCATTGCGGCCGCCGGACCGATCGGTAACTGGTCCGACCGCAGCGGGCGCATCGATTGTTAGCACAAACAGGACAAATTTTCATCAAGAAAAAAAGATTTTCGCCTATTGTAACAATGCCTTGGCCCCAGCGGGCGTGCCCGATGCCACATTCAGCGCCGCCGGCCGCTCCCTTTGCGCGTCACTCCCCCAAGAGGCGCCGTCGGCGTTAGGTATTACGGTCGCCTCCAGATAGGCGTCGAAGTCGAGGGTCCGAGCGCTGGCGCCCGGCATGGGGGCGTCC
>Ga0209212_1009256_pt1 | contig 10304 bp, 9 predicted proteins | sample RifGroC2_FD_183996 | JGI IMG/M metagenome (GOLD analysis project Ga0209212, IMG submission 183996) | Groundwater microbial communities from Rifle, Colorado, USA - Groundwater C2 (SPAdes) (version 2) | ecosystem: Environmental > Aquatic > Deep subsurface > Groundwater | place: Rifle, Colorado... | reverse complement strand
TTTTTAACCTTTATGCCCAGGATGACGAAGATTATCAAAAGTAAAGAAGCGTTAGGGACACTACAGCAGCGGCTGCCGTAAGGCAGCGATATTGCAAGGTCAGCTTACGCTGACCACTACTTCGTCATTCATTATTCTTTGTTATTTGCCTGCTGGCAGGGTTATTTCAAGAAAGAAAGGGGTATTAAAAGCAATGGCTAAGAGTAAAGCTGTATCTACTAAGGCGAAAAAATGGGTGTATTCTTTTGGCGGCGGTAAGTCTGACGGCAATGAGAGTATGAAAAATTTATTAGGCGGCAAAGGGGCAAACCTGGCGGAGATGGCCGGAAATAAAGACCTGCGCCTGCCGGTCCCTCCCGGATTCACCATTACCACCGATGTCTGCGTCTATTATTACGCCAACAAACGTAATTATCCTAAAGGCCTTAAAGAGCAGGCCGACTCCGCCATAAAAAGAATTGAAAATTTAATGGATCGTCCATTCGGCGATGTCAATAATCCGCTCCTGGTTTCAGTGCGCTCCGGAGCCAGAAAGTCAATGCCGGGGATGATGGAGACCGTGCTGAATGTCGGATTGACAGAGAAAACTATTCCCGGGCTTATCCGCCAAAGCGGCAATGAGCGTTTTGTTTATGACGCCTACCGCCGGCTGATTATGATGTATTCGGATGTGGTGATGGAAAAGGCCGCCGGCATTGAACCCGAACATGACGAGGGAATCCGCAAACAGCTGGAAAAGATTATGTCGGAGATGAAGAAGCAAAAGGGGATTACCAGCGATACCGGCCTGGGAGTTGAGGATTTGAAAAAACTTTGCGTCTTATTTAAGGCTAAGATAAAAGAAGTCATAGGCAAGGAATTCCCCGATGAGCCTTATCAACAGCTCTGGGGCGGGATTGGAGCGGTGTTTGCCTCCTGGAACGGCAAGCGCGCGATCAGCTACCGCCGGATAGAGCGTATTCCGGATGAATGGGGCACCGCGGTGAATGTCCAGAGCATGGTTTTCGGAAATATGGGAGAGACCTCTGCTACCGGAGTAGCCTTTACCCGCAATCCCGGTAACGGAGAAAATAAGTTTTACGGAGAATATCTTATCAATGCCCAGGGCGAGGATGTGGTGGCCGGAATTCGCACTCCTGCCCCGATTAATCAGTATTCCCAGAGTGAACACAATAAGGATTTGGTAACTCTGGAAAATGGAATGCCTAAGCTCTACAAAGAATTGTTTGATATCCAGAGGCGCCTGGAGAAACATTATCATGATATGCAAGACATTGAATTTACCATTGAAAAAAACAAGCTCTTTATGCTTCAGTGCCGGGTAGGAAAACGTAACGGCCCGGCGGCGGTAAAGATGGCCGTGGATATGGTAAAAGAGAAGCTGATTAAGAAAGAGACCGCGGTCTTAAGGGTAAGCCCGGATCAATTGGATGAGCTGTTGCATCCGGTAATTGACCCCAAGATGGAGATGGAACACAAGCCGGTGGCTAAGGGTTTACCTGCCGGGCCGGGTGGGGCCCTGGGGATGGTGGTATTCTCTTCCAACGACGCGGTAGAATGGGCCAAGACCGGCAAAAAAGTAATTCTGGTAAGAGAGGAAACCAATCCTGAGGATGTTGAAGGTATGCGTGCGGCCCAGGCAATTCTTACTGCCAGAGGCGGAATGACTTCTCACGCCGCCCTGGTGGCCAGAGGCTGGGGTAAGTGCTGTATTGTCGGCTGTGGCGGTTTGCACATAGATTCGCGAAGCAAAACCATAACTGCCGGTGATAAAATTATCAAGGAAGGCGACTGGATTACCTTAAACGGCACTAAGGGTAACGTATACCTGGGGCAGTTAAAGATGATGGATGCCTCGGAAGAGAATAAGTTATTGATTGAGTTTTTAAAGCTCTGTGATACTTTCCGCAGGCTTAAGGTGCGCACTAATGCCGATACCCCGGAAGACGCCCGCAAGGCCAGATTTTTCGGGGCTGAAGGCATTGGCTTATTCCGGACCGAGCATATGTTTTACGGCAAGGGTTCCGAAGAAGCCTTGTTTAAACTGCGCAAGATGATTATTTCTAAAACTAAAGAAGAAAGGAAGCAAGCCTTAAATGAGCTTTTCCCTTATGTAAAATCCGATATTAAAGGGACATTGGAGGCGATGCAAGGCTTTCCGGTTACTATTCGTCTTTTAGATCCTCCCTTGCATGAGTTTATACCCAGAGAGGAAAAACAGCAGATCGAGCTGGCCCAGAGCTTAGGGATAAACCTGGAAGAATTCAAAAAACGCGCCGATGCCCTGCATGAAAACAATCCGATGATGGGCCATCGCGGGGTGCGCCTGGGAATTACTTATCCCGAGGTAACTGAAATGCAGGTGCGGGCTATTTTCGAAGCCGCCGCGGAACTGCTTAAGTCCGGGGTAAAAGCCGAGCCGGAGATAATGGTGCCGGTGGTTTGCGCGGTGAAAGAGTTGACTGATCAGCAGGCTATATTTAAGAAGGTTTACCAGGAGGTCCTGCAAAAATATAACCTGAAGAAGATACCGTATATGTTCGGGACGATGATTGAAATTCCCCGGGCGGCATTGATCGCGGATAAATTAGCCGAGGTGGCCGAGTTTTTCTCTTTCGGCACCAACGACCTAACCCAGATGAGTTTCGGCTTCTCCCGCGACGATATCGGAGGATTCCTGCCGGATTATCTGAATAAAGGTATCCTGGCGGATGATCCCTTCCAGACCGTTGATCAGGAAGGCGTGGGGCAGTTGATTGAAATAGGTATCCAGCGGGGAAGAAAAACCAAAAAAGATTTAAAGGTGGGTATCTGCGGCGAGCACGGAGGCGAGGCTAAGTCAGTAGAGTTCTGCCATAAGGCGGGGATGAACTATGTGTCCTGCTCACCGTTTAGGGTCCCGATAGCCAGGCTGGCCGCGGCCCAGGCCGCGTTAAAGGAGAAAAAATAATGTTTTTTTGCTCACTTGTGACCTTCAGACTGTGTCATAATCTCTTAAAATGACCATTTTGTCATTCTGAGGGAGCAGAGCGACCGAAGAATCTCGTCGGTAATTTAAAAGACGAGATCCTTCGCTATCGCTCAGGATGACATTGTGACACAGCCTGCTTGTGACCTTATAACTATGGAATCACTTAAAGCTTATCTAAAAGACATTCGTAATATTCCCCTGCTTACCCCTAAGGAAGAGCTGGAAGTAGCCAAAAAGGTAAAGCGGGGAGATAAAGAGGCGCGTAAACAAATGATCCGCGCGAATCTACGGATCGTAATCAATATTGCCAAGCGCTATGCTTATTTTGGCCTGCCGCTTATGGATTTGATTGAAGAGGGGAATATGGGGCTGATGCGGGCGGTGGACAAGTTTAATCCACACAAAGGATTCCGTTTTTCCACTTATTCCGCCTGGTGGATAAGGCAGGCCATCGGCAGGGCCATCTCGGACCAGTCCCGGCTTATCCGCCTGCCGGTGTATATGGGTGAGACGATTTACAAGTGGAAAAAGGCCAATGAGTCGTTGTCCCAGAAATTAGGCCGCCTGCCTAACGATGATGAGCTGGCCAAGGTAATGAAGGTGACCGTGAAGAAGCTCAAGCAGGTCAGCTCCTGGGTCTCCAAAACCTCTTCCTTAGAGGCCCCTATCGGGGAAGAAGGGGAGGATAAGGTCAGGGATATGGTTGAAGATACCAATGCCGAATCCCCGCAAGAAAAAATCTCCAAGGTTATGGACAAAGAAAGGATAAGCGGCCTTCTGGATCATATGACTGAGCGCGAACGCAGGATCCTGGATTTGCGCTTTGGCCTGCAGGATGAAAAACAGCATACCCTGGCCCAGATAGCCAAAAAACTCAAGGTCTCCCGGGAGAGGATCAGGCAGATTGAAAAGGTAGCTCTTAAAAAACTGCGTAAGTTGGTATCAGCCCAGGAAAAGGAAGATTAAAAAAGGCTTTTCGGATGAAAATAGAGTTTGGGTTATCCGCGTTCCGTAGCGGCGCGATTTATCGCGCTTGAGAGGAGATTTTTAGTTGAAAATTATCGACGAAAAAGGAAAATTATTCGGCAGGATAAATGTGATTGATTTTCTGGTGCTTTTGTTTTTCTTGGGCCTGACTCCGATGTTTTACTTCGGCTATAAGATTTTTAACAAAAAGCCGCCTCAAAATACGCCGGCGGCGATAGTTGAGGCTCCTAAAACATTTATTGAAACTGAGCTTAATTTTATTTTGAATAAACTCGAACCCGAGACCGCCCAGCTTATCTTAAAAGGCGATCGGGAAGTAAATGAAAAAGGCGAGGTTATCGCCGAGATTATTTCTTTAGGCAAAGCTATCCCGGTAGCTTACGAGATTGATCTGGGGAATCAACAAAAATTAATCAAGGACGACCCGGTGCTCAAGAAAATCCCCGCCCTGCTTAAAATAAAAGCGGAATTCAAGGATAATGTCTTATACTATAAAGAAAAACCGATCAAAATTAATTCTGTAATTGATTTTATTACCGCTAAGTATAAATTAGAGGCGCTCTATCCGTCTGTCGCGGGCGCGATCGCGGCTTCGGAAACCGGCGATAAGATAAAAGACACGCTTATGCCTTTGGAGCAAAAAATATCCCTCCTGAACCAGGAGATTGGCATCCTAAAAGAAAGAATCAGGATGATTGAATCTTCTCAAGGCGAAATAAAACAAAAGCAAAAACAAAAATAATTTATATGAATCTTACTCAGGGCAGCCAGACAATCAGGGCCGTAAAAAGTATCGCCAAGGTTTACAATGATCTGGAGCGCGGGTTTAATCAAATATACCAAAACAGTCAAATTCATAAAACACTCAAGCGGTTTTGGCAAGGGACGAAGACCAATTTCAGATACAGTTTTTTAGGCAGAATAACCGAGATTAGCGACCAGCCTAATCCGGCAATCTTAGAAAATAGCGCGGTAGTAAAAAAAGTTTCAAGATTTGTTTATTCCTGGCAGGATAAAATAACCAACTGCGCCAAAACCAGCGCGTTGGTGGATAATGCCCAGGGCTTAAAGAAAGAATTATACTCTTTACCGGTCCAAACCGGCAGTTTTATTGTCTTAAGCGCGATTATCACCAATATAATTTTATCTGCAGCCTTGCATAAAGAAATAAACACCTTAGGCTGGATTATCCGGATATCCCTTTTGATTGCTTCCTGGGGAGGATTGTCTTCGCCAGTCCAATGGGAAGAACTTAAGAAAACCAGCTGGGCTATAAATTATCTTAACCGTAAATAAAGGAGTAAGAAATGACAATGAAAACCAAACCCACAGCCTTTGCTCTGATTGTTCCCCGCTTTGAGGATGTTCTGCATTCTTTTTACGCCTCGGAGATCATTAAAGGGGTCAGCCTTTCAGCCAGCCACCTGAAAGCGGATGTAATTATTCATATCACCGAAAGGCTCCAGCACGAAGACTGGCTGAGTTGGCCGATTTTAAATTCCAGCTATATTGACGGGATTTTGTTTGCCGACATCAACGGAGACAAGGCCACTTTATTAAAGGTGATTGCCAAAGGCATTCCTTATTTAGTCCTGAATAACCACTTTACGGAAAACATAAATTGTATTTCAATAGATAACGAAAAAGCGGCCCTGGAGGCGATGGAATATCTTATAAAGTTAGGCCATAAAAAGATCGCCACCATTGCCGGAGACCTGAGCACTCAGGCCGGAAAGGCCAGGCTTAAAGGCTATAAAGAAGCCCTGGCCAAACATAATATTCCCTTAAAGGACGAGTATATTACCATAGGTAATTTTCTGCGCACCCCGGCCCGCCAGTCCGCGGAAAAACTTCTGCATCTAAACACCAGGCCCACCGCCATATTCGCCGCCTCCGATGTTATGGCCTTAGAGACAATAGACCTGGCTAGGAAAGAGGGCTTAGCTATTCCGGAGGACCTTTCCATAATCGGTTTTGACGATAATCCGGTGGCGATGTATTCTTCAGTCGGCCTGACTACAGTGAGACAGCCGATTGTCGAGATGGGCCAGTTGGGATTAGAAACCCTGCACCAGATTTCCCAGGGAAAGTTAAAATTGCCGACTAAAACAATCCTACCGGCCAAGCTAGTATTGAGGGAGTCCTGCGTTAAGCCAAGGAAAGAGAAATAATAGTCTGTAGCGGCGCCATTTATGGCGCTTATAGGGAGGATTCTTAAGTGAATACCAACAAATACCTCGCCGAGAGTATCCGCAGTATCCCGGATTTTCCCAAACCGGGGATTTTATTCCGGGATATCACTACCTTAATCAAAGATAAAAAGGCATTTAAGGAGTCAGTAGAGCTTATTGCTCAGAAATTCGCCCAGGAAAAAATTGATTACGTAGTGGGGGTTGAAGCCCGGGGTTTTATTTTTGGCGGGGCCTTGGCCACCAGGCTGAATGTCGGGTTTATCCCTATTCGCAAAAAAGGAAAGCTTCCCGCCAAGACTAAAGGTATTACCTATAATCTGGAATACGGCACGGATACCCTGGAAATTCACCAGGATGCCTTAAATCCGGGGGATAGGGTTTTAATCATTGATGATTTGTTGGCTACCGGAGGCACAGTCAGGGCGGTGGCAGACCTGGTTGAAGCCCAAGGGGCCAAGGTCCTCGGCCTGGCCTTTGTGATTGAGCTGGTTGACTTAAAAGGAAGAGAAAAGCTCAAAAAATACCCCATAGTTTCTTTGGTGGAGTTTGAAGGAGAATAACCTCAAGTCACAAAGTCACCAGGTCACAAAGTCACAAGGTCACAAGCAGACTGTGTCACAATTTCTTAAAATGACCATTTTGTCATTCTGAGGGAGCAGAGCGACCGAAGAATCTCGTCGGTGATTTAAAAGACGAGATCCTTCGCTAACGCTCAGGATGACATTATGACACAGTCTGAAGGTCACAAGTATGTATTAAAAACACTCTTTTTCCTTTATTTGTGACTTGGTGACTTTGTGTCTCAAAATTAATCCGCCCCTGTAGCTCATAAGGATAGAGCAGTGGTTTCCTAAACCGCGTGGGCAAGTTCGATTCTTGCCAGGGGCATAAATACAGAATTAAGAGTAAAGAGGTAAGAGTAAAGAAAAAGATGTATGATTTGCATATTCATTCCTTATTAAGCGATGGGGTCCTGCTTCCTTCCGAGATTGCCCGGCGTTATGAAGAAAAGGGTTATCAGATAATCGCCATTACCGACCACGGCGATTACAGTAATATCAAAACCAACACCCAGGCCATAATTGAATTTTGCCAAAACTGGCCTAAAGACTCCAAGATAAAAGTGCTTCCCGGAGTAGAGTTGACCCATATCCCTTTAGAACAATTTTTACCGCTGACTAAGTTTGCCCGCGAGGCGGGAATAAAAATTATTATCGGCCACGGAGAATCTCCGGTTGAACCGGTAACCATAGGGACCAACCGGGCGGCCCTGCTTGCGGACATCAATATCCTGGCCCATCCGGGCAATATCAGCGCAGCCGACGCTTTGCTGGCCAAAGAAAAAGGCGTCTTCTTAGAAATTACTACCCGTAGAGGCCATTCTCAGGGAAATTCTCACATAGTGGAAATAGCCAGAAAGACCGGAGCCAATTTAGTTATTGACAACGACAGCCATAAGCCGGAAGATATTTTATCCATAAATGACCTAAAGAATATCGCCCTTTCAGCCGGACTCAGCCAGGATGAGATTACCCGTATATACGCGGCAGAGAAAAAGTTCCTGGAAATGCTGTTTTAAAAAAGAGGAGATTAGTAAATGAAAAATAAGATAAGCTTTATTCTATGTCTCTGGTTTCTGGTTACGGGTTTCTGGTTACTTGCTCTATCCGGCTGTGTCTCTACCCCAAGCCGCAGGTCCGACCCCACCCAGGTTCCCTCTCTTGAGCCGGCGGCAATGTTGAAGATGCAGGATGTGCCGGTGCCGGCGGGATTTGTTTTTGTCCCTGAGGAATCTTATGCCTTTCAGAGCACTAATTTCCGGGCCGGATTATTAAGGTATAAAGGTAAAGGCGGCCAAGATCAGGTGATTGTCTTTTTTAAAGAGCAGATGCCGATGTATGGCTGGAATCTGGTTAATATAGTGGAATACGAAAGGCGCCTGCTCAGCTTTGAGAAGGACCAGGAAACCTGTATTATTACTGTTGAAGGCAAGGATAACCGCTCAGTCATAACCGTATCCATCGCCCCCAAGTCCCAGGCCACCCCACGCAAAACCGATAAACCCATAAAATAATCCACGAACGGTAGGGGCTGTTCGCGAACAGCCCCTACTTAGAATCCAGAGGCAGATTTTACTTTTAAGATTCTTCGCATAGCTCAGAATCAAGTAAAATCTAAGCGCCAGAGGCAGATTTTACTTGACAAAACTATCTTAAATTATTATAGTTAAGCTATGTTGAAAAGACATTACCGGATGATTTTGGTAATCAGCGCGGTAAACATTTTTTTTAGTTTCCGCGCTGGTTTTATTTTCGCGATTGAGTTGAGCGAATCTCAGAAACAGGCCAGAATGTATCGCTTGGATGGCCTAAGATTACAGAAGTCGGGAAATATAGAGGTAGCCCTAAGCTTATTTCAGAAGGCAATAGAAATAGATCCGTCCTTAGCCGCCGCTTATAATGATATAGGTATCATGTATGAAACTATGGATTCTCCGGAACTTGCCGAGAAAGCCTATTTAGAGGCAATCAAGTTGGATCAGGAGTTTACCGGCCCGTATGCTAACTTAGCCTTGTTTTACGAAAGCCAAAACCAAATGGATAAGGCTGTTTTTTATTGGGCTAAGAGGGCCGAGATGGGCTTAAGGGAGGATTTCTTATCCCCTCCTTTGCAAGGAGGGGTAGGGGAGGTAATTGAGGACGACCCCTGGAGAAAAAAGGCCCAGGATAGATGCGCTGAGCTGGTGGCATTAATGCCTGAACTTAAAGAAAAACAGCTTGAGGCTGAGGAAGAGGAGCTTAAAAATAAAATAACTAAAGAGCGAAAGCAAGCGAGAACGGAAAAATAAGAAGCCGGAGAAAAATAGTAAAATTTTTTCATTTTTCTCTTGACAAAGCCTGCGCGGTATGATAAAAATAGAACAATTATAGTGCTGGGATAGTTATAATCTTAGAGGCGAAAAGGAGGATGATAAATCAAAAGCCGGGTAACTATCAATAAAAACCAGCATTACGATATATGGCTTTGGCTATAGGAAGCCAAACCATCGCCTTACTGGCTTAAAGGCATTTTAAAAATAATCCGCGGGAAAAAAAGAGCCCGCGTGGAAATAAATAAAAAGATGAAAATACATATTAATCAAAACAGGAACACAGATGCAAACCAAAAAGGAGGCAAGCAAATGGTAAGACGCATAGGATTAGGTTTATGCTTAGTGGCCTTAGCAGGCTTTGTGGCTCTACCGGCATTTGCCGCGGTGCAGAATGTAAAGATCAGTGGTGATATCAATGTGTCCGGGGTAGCCCGTAGTAATCTGGATTTAGATAAAAGCAGTAGCGTGGCTAACTCTGTGGGAGTAAATAGCAATCAGGACAACCAGAGCGATTTTCTCTCGATTACCCGGGTGAAAGTTGATGCTGACTTGACCGATAATGTTTCTACCAGTGTTCGGTTAATCAACGAAAGAAACTGGAATGGTGATTCTATATCAGGAACCTCTAGAAACAATAGAAACATAGGCACTGCCACAGCAGTAAATGTTGCCGCGACTGAAAAGCAGTTTGATCTGGATTTAGCCTCTATTACCTTAAGAGAGTTTCTTACTCCGGCCATGACCTTGACTGTTGGCCGTCAGGAACTGCGTTTTGGTAATGGTTGGATTGTCGGTGATCCGGATACTAACGGTTTGGCCTTAGCTTCCAGCTTAGCCGAAGGCGATTTGAGCAGCCGGAAGTCTTTTGATGCCATCCGCGCCAGGTTAGATTATAATCCTTTAATTCTGGATTTAATCTATGCCAAGATTGCGGAGAACGCTTCTACCTTAAATGACGATACAACGTTAGGCGGCCTAAACGCGGGATATGAGTTAAGCGCCAATACTAATTTAGAAGGATTTATCTTCTCTAAAGTTAGGGGCGTTGCTGGTCTCACTGCTGCAGCAACAGGTGTAATTAATGTTGATAGCGGAGTTGGAAATAGTTTTGATACAGCCAAGCAGGCTACCGATGTAGTCAATACTGTCGGGGCTCGGGTGGTTAACAAGAGTGTTAAGAATTTAACCTTAGACGGACAGGTAGCCTATCAGTTTGGAACCTATAATCCCAAGCTGGATCCCAACGCTAGATTCGTGAGCGCTACTGATAAAGCAGAGACTT
>Ga0209212_1009254_pt1 | contig 10308 bp, 9 predicted proteins | sample RifGroC2_FD_183996 | JGI IMG/M metagenome (GOLD analysis project Ga0209212, IMG submission 183996) | Groundwater microbial communities from Rifle, Colorado, USA - Groundwater C2 (SPAdes) (version 2) | ecosystem: Environmental > Aquatic > Deep subsurface > Groundwater | place: Rifle, Colorado... | reverse complement strand
TGGAACATACGGCAGCCTGACCTTTGCCTTCGATCCGTACTCGCTCGCAATCTCGGTTGCAATTATGGTTATCCAGGACATTCTCTCGTGTGAGCAGGAGGAAAAGATGCTTGCCATGCGAAAAGGACAGAACCTGTGCCGTTTCACCGGGAGCTATTGCTCAATAAAGATCCCGATTATCGGCATCTGTTTGCAGACAACGGAAAGCTATTGCTGCTTCAATTCCCGTCTGGCGAGAATTATCAATACATCGGGTGGGGCGCAAATTGGAAAGCCCGTCACGGACTGCGCGGGCTTCACGCCAACCGAGTTTGCCAGCCTGGATTTTTCGCGTATTGACCTGGCCGAATTCACCAACGAGATTATGGCAAACGTGCGAATGCCGAGCGCATCCATTATCAACACCGACAGCGCCGCCACCATGCAGCGCAAACTGACCAACTACTACACGCGAGGTCGCCAATGATCGCAACGAGATACATTATCACCATTGCCACACTTGCTCTTTTGGCAACTACGGCAAGTGCAGCGGAAAGCTTTAGCGTGAAGACGTTGCTCATGCAGGCATTGAATGCGCCTGATGGCGCAGCCAAAGGGATTGTAGAGGGCAAAGAAGCCGATGCAATTCACGCTGCAACCGGCGCATCCGATCCGGTCAGAGCCGAGGTGTCAACGGTCAAGAAATTCAACCAGGAAGGGTGCAGTCGCCTCGCAGTCAGGCTGGTGCAACCGAACACGCCAACCAAAGAGGGCGGTAAAACTGACTTTGCGCTGAATTACGAACTGAATCTATGCCGAAACGGCATGCCGCCGAGTGAGGGGATTGATTTGGGGAAGGCGGCAAGGATTCTGGGCAATTGACAATGGCAGCAAAGAAAGATATATTAAATATATCTTTTTGCCGTTTTCGAGAACATCATGACTACTACAGCGAAACCAGATCAACTATTACTCCGTTTCCGGTCAACCGACACGCAGAACGGCATCAGCCGCTCAACCGTGGAAAAGTTGGCCGAATATCTCGGTTTCACCGGGGAAACGCAAGTGATTCACTATGCATTGCGCAAGCTGGCTAAAGAAGTGCTGCCGGCCTATGAAGCCGACGACGGCGAACTGACGCCGACACAGTTGGCAGCAATTCGCAAAGCGATACCCCAAGGCCGCGCAAAATCGGTCAAATCGAGCTTGTTCTGAGGCATGGGGAAACATTGGTGGCCAGTTCCGGAAGCAGGCGAAATCGTATGGTGTCACTTCCCGGAAAATAAGGGAATTGAGCCGGGGCCGAAGCCTCGACCTGCTTTGATCGTCAAGGTATTTGACGACCGGGCACCCCATTTCATTGTATTGGTGGCCTATGGCACCAGTCAGAAAACTGACCAACTCCGCTCGGGTGAATTTCTTATTGCTGATCGCGAGGTGGCGGCGTACCAGCTCGCAGGCTTAAGCTACTCGACAAAATTCAGTTTTCATAGCACGGTGGAACTGCCATACAGCAGCGAATGGTTCAAGGTGCCGCCCGGTGCCCCAAACGGCCAAACGCCAAAGCTCGGTGTGCTTCATCCAGGTTTGATGCAGCGTGTACGTGCCGCATGGGAAGCGGCTCAAGCAAGTTGACAGCATCCCCTTCCAAAAGGAAGGGATTTCTACGGTGTTCAGCTAAAACATGGCTGACTTACTTCGGCATTGCTGTCCTATAAGCAGCTGTTGGAAGTTTCATTCGGGGAATTTACTCAGTGCACCCCGAAGTCGTTCGCAAAGTATGCCCCACGACACTGAGCCGTCGGTCGAAGATGTTGTGTTGAGCGTTTGCTACCGGCCTAAGTGGTCGCGTGCAGGCAATAACTTGGTGATGGCTTATTTCCGTCTATCACGAATCCCAGCTTTCCGAGCTTCAACCAACTTTCGCCATGTATCCAGCTCCTGATTTGCCGGTTTAGTCAAACCTCTTGTCAGTATTTGTTAGCATGTAGCCACAACAATTTGATAATCTGATAAATAGTGTTTATCAGTTGTACGCGGGCTCAAGTTTGAAGTGCAACGCTTGACTTGAAGAATACCTGATTGGGTGTCTGGTATCCAAGCCGTTTTCTGGGCCGGTTGTTCAATCTATCCATCGCTGTATCGATTCTTTGGGCACAGCATAAAAATCAAGAGGAAATGATTATGAGCAAAGTGGCTAGGTATTCCAGTGCACTCTACCAAAATCGCTTTATATGGCTCGGCGCATTATTCGCAGTCTTGTTCTGGCTGCTGGACAGCCTGATCGATTCCATGTTTTTCGCAGGAGGACCGTATTTTGAAAACCTGCTACCTGCCGGGATGGAGTTATACATGAGGCTGCTGGCATCTTTCATGATAATTCTGCTTGGCTTCATTGTATCCAAATACGTCGAAACAAGTAATCGCTTGAACCGCTATTTGGAGCAAGGAATGCTGGACAGGCTGGATCAGAAAAAGTGTTATAGGGTTTGCTTTGAAAATGCGCCGATCCCGATGATCACTCTGGATGCAAACCTCCGCATCGTCAACTGGAACCGCGAAGCCGAAAACCTGTTTGGCTGGCGTTTGATCGAGGTGGCTGGAATGAAGATATTCGAGGCCGTGCTCCCGGTACAAGGCGATTCGGGATGCGCTTCGATCGATGACTATTTCAAACGGCACGGCAAAATGATCGCACATAACTTGCTCAGCAATGGGCGCAGCAATCTGTACAAGTGGGAACATGCTCCCGTATTGGACGATGCGGGCAAACTGATCCACATTGTGCTCATGGGAAGCACCCTTGGCGAGGCGGCTTGAGATACCAACGCGGCTGATCCCGCAAGGGAAGGCATATACGGAAAGTGCTGCCGTTCTGTGTCGAAGAAGCATCGGTATACCCCCCGTGCAACATAGCAATCCAGTTACTCAAGTAAAGACCAATGCCTGCCCCATAGATTTTGCTCCTCTGATTATCACCACGGATAAATTTCTCGATAAAAATGCGTTGCTGGATTTCGGGGGTAATGCCCGGACCCTGGTCGGTTACCTCGATGCATAGTGTATTTGCTTTGCCCTGCACGACGCTCAGGTCGATGTCGCTATCTGGAGGAGAATATTTGATGGCGTTGTCGATAAAATTGCCGATGGCAATACCGACCAGATACCAATCCGCCAGAAGCATGGTACTGCCGCTCCATGGCGAATAGCGGATGGAGCGGCTGTGATTTTCTGAAAGCGTGCCAGCAAGTTCCATACAGAAGATATTAAGGTCGCCCATTTGCAGATTCAGTTCATTGCCCTTCATGTCGATGCAGTCTTCATCGAGAAACTTGTTCATCAGCACCGTAAGTTGCAGTACTCCCCCCATAATTTTTTCAATGCGCGGCTGCAAATCGGGGCATTCAGATTGCACCAGTACGTTCAGCATTTGCGCTGTATTGCTGATTACCGTAATTGGGCTGCGGATTTCATGCGCCATCATGGACAGCATGTTTGACAAGTCCTCCCGATTATTTCTTTCCATCTGAAGTGAAATTTTCAGCATCTCCTTGCTTTCAATGAGCTGGCGAGTACGTTTCCTGATTTCATCTTCCATCCAGTTGTGCGTTTTATGAACGGCATGGCGCATAGCCTGAAATTGCGCAGTTAGTTGCCCGATCTCACCGCTGCCTTTTTTTGGCGAGGTGCCTGCGTAATCACCCCGGCGGATACGGTCGGATGCGGCAGTTAGCACAGCAACGGGATGCAGCACCAGCCGGCGCAGGGAAAGTAGCAATATGAACATAAGAGCCAGTGCAACTCCTCCAATTGCCAACCACATTTCCAGGAAATCATACTGTGGCAACAGGACAGACATATCCAGCAGGGTGATGTCGTACCAACCCACTTCCGGCAACGCCATCATGCCGGCAAGATAGCGTTTGCCATTGATGTACACGAATTTTGTCATCACAGATGAGTTGGTGAGATAGTGTTTGCCTTTGATATACAGGTTTTTTTCTATAGCCAAACTTTTATTTTCAAATTGGTCAATAGACTGTCGCACCCAAACTCTGTCTTCCGGATTGTCCAGCAGATAATCGATAGAATATTTCTGGTCGGGAAGCTTGATAAAGTTGGGAAAATTGATGCGATTGGCGTCGCGATAAAGCTGAATGGTTGCGCTACGATCAATGAAAATGTTGGATACGCTGGATTGGGGAACCTCAGTCTTATGAACAGTCAGGTCATCAATTACCAGGGTTGTTCCAATTACGCCCAGTACTTTGCCGCTATCGCGCAGCGGTACATGGATTGAAATTCTAGATGTGCCGGGATCCGTGTCGTTATCTACGTTTATATGATGGTCACCGCCGCTTTTGATGGCGGCATAAAACCATGCATCTGCCGTTTTTTCCGGATTAAGGGTGTAGTGCAGTTGCTCGCCCTGGTGCGTATTGCCCGAGTGTTGTTCATAGGAATAATAATGCCCTGATTGAGTGAGAGCCAGGAAATGGTTGCCATCATTGAAGTCTCGGCGAAGTATCTCCATTTCCGCTAGAGCTTGCCGATGCAGTTGTGGATCCTGCTCGTTTGCTACCCATCGTTTTATAACGGCGTTATTTGCCATCTTGCGTGCCAGTGTCACCTTGCGGATGAGTGGCTGCAGGGTATGTGCTTTATCGTTGAGCACCTGCTGTTCGGCAAACCGCGCACCAATACGTTCCATCATCCGTTCGGTGACGCTGTTGAATACAATCCAGATTACCAGCGCCAAAAATAGCGACGATGCCACGAAGATCAGCAAAAAACGAATTTGCAGGCTTAGTCTCGTTAAAAATAGTTGCGCGCTACGCAGTCGATTGTGTAGATTGAGCATGGGATTCGAATCTCCGTACACTGGATGGCCTTATGACACGCATTATCGTAGTAGAAGATGATATTGGACAACTTGAAGAGTTGGTCTCCTTTCTTGAATATTCCAAACATGAGGTGCGCGGCGTAGCGGATGGCAAAGAACTTGAAAGTTGTATATCGCAGTTCAGCCCTGAAATCGTGCTGCTTGACTATTATCTCCCAGGGGAAAATGGCGCCACGCTGGCAGAACAGTTGCGTGAGAGATTCGGAATATCAATTGGCATCGTCATGGTCACGGCACTCAACAGGGGGGTAGACCGCATCGAGTGTCGTCGCGCAGGGGCGGATGACTATCTCGTCAAGCCGATCAACTTCAACGAATTGCTGGCGCTTATTGATAACATGTCCTTGCGCCTTGATTCATCACCGCTCCTGCCGCAATCGTGGCAACTGCTACCGGCGAGATCGGCGTTGAAGCCCCCAGGAGGATCGCCGCATATTTTGCTGACCAACGGGGAACTGTCGCTGTTGAGAGTAATGGCCGAGGCATACAACCAGCAAACGGACCGCAACGCTTTGATCCGGGCGCTGGGCAAGAATCCGTTGCACTATGACACACGAGCCCTTGAAGCCAGCATAAGCCGATTGCGGCGAAAACTGCCGAGTTTGGACAACGGCAGCAACCCCTTGCAAGCAGTGCGTGGCATAGGTTATAAATTTACCCAGCCGCTCATTGTGGCGCACTAACGCAACACCTCGCTTTGAAGTATTCCATTTGCATCGTGCAGGATCAATGACAACCATTCGTTTTGCTTGTTCTGTAAAAGGGGCGAGAAGAATGTGACGTGATTGATTGTCAGTATTTGTCAGCATGTAGCCACAAAAATCTGGTAAATTGCCACGCCTTTTGGATGTCGGTAACGTAATGTGACATGGTCACCATTGATTCCGTTGCTTTTAGACATGAGGCGCGTTGGCGCACGCTTGAGAAAACGTTGTAATACGCGTCAAATTGGAAAATTTTGTCATAATTTACGTGATATATAACAAGGAGATACCATGTCTGATCAGGAAAAATTGGCTAAAAAATTTCATAAAATGATGGGGGCGTTCTATGTGAATGCTGATATGGATGAAACGACTGATGTAGGTTCTTTTGGTACTTTGAAACGTGATCTTTATGTTGAAGAGAATACTTCTATTCAAAACTACTTTGGGGTTCAAGTTCAAACCGAGGTTCGTGGTTCAGGCGGAGGCATGACATTTAGTTCGCAGGGCGATATATCGATCAGCGTAAAAATCACAGGAAGCCTTGATGGTAGTAACGGCGTGCGCGCTACAGCGATAGATGCTGGGGTGCCCGTGACAGCAAATATGAGTGAAACTTCTAAATACAGTGGCTCGGTTTCAATTACATTCCATAGAGCTAACGCTTACATTCTTTCATTTTCGAACTATATTGTCGAACAACTCACCAACGAAAGAGCTGTTAATGATGAGATTGTGCAGTTATATAAAGAACCGCCACACAATGATTGGAGAAAAGAATTTGCAATTGTGACTGCCGCCAGAATCGCTGAAAGCGGCTTAATCATTATGTCCAAGAAAAAATCCTTAACGGTCAATTTTGACGCAGAGGTGACGTCCGATTCAAGTGCTAATTTTTCGATTGGGCAAGAATTATCTTTATCCGAAATCCAGAATGTTGGTTTGACAGCCTCTGGAGGGTTAGCTCTAAATACTGCCGATGCAATACAGTGGGTGCTGCCTGAAAATTGCACGCCGATCGTTGAATTGAAGAAGTTGAAAGGCTACGGTAATAATTTACGTTTAGATAGGCTGTAATCACGATTTTTGATCGTGATGTCGTATGCGCAAGCCTTGTCCAATGACAGATGAGCCTGAACGAAGGGGTGTATTCCCACCGTGAGATGAGCCTGGAGGGGCGGAAGTTGGGATCATGGAGTACATACCCAAGGACTACAAACAGGAGAACGTTAATGGCTGAGTTCAGATTCGGTGCGCGTCAAGGTAATTGTCGCCTTGATGAAACAACGGTGATTTTTGCAAAGGGGAGGCCAAAAACCTAAGAGAGTAGGCGCGAGAAAAACAAAGGAAGAAATGTCATGGCTAAATCTGCGTTGAACCCAACAAGAATAGATTTACAAAACATTGCAGTGGGTGGACTAGGAACTGAGGCGATCTTAGATAGACATTTGGAAATCCTATCGAATGGATTGCCAATAGCGGTTCAAAATACAACCGAGAACATCAAGCCTGAATCTGTCATCAGTAACTTGTTTGGGTATGCATCCGTAATAAACACAAACAATACTTGTGGGCCAGCTTCCATGGCGAGCGTAATGGACTATTACGGATTCGGCTGGAATGATACCCCGATTGATAGTGCAGATGGTCATTATAGAAATGACCCTTATGTTCAAAGAGTCATGCAATGGAGTGGCGCCCCGGACGTGCTGCTTGGCTTCTTGGGCACCAGCCCTATGCGAATCGTCGATACGGTGAACAAACTTGGCCTCAAGGCTGTTTGGTATGGGAAGTCCGGTTTTCCCAATACGCTGTCACGTATTAAAAATGAAATAGACAACGGACGTCCGGTATTCGTTCTCCTCGACTGGGGGCAGATAAACCAGGGACACTTCATCCTCGACTGGCAAGTCGCTTTTGCCCATGACAACGCGGGCATTGTGTGCAAAATATCCTCTGGCCGCAATCATTGGCGCAAGTACGACTACGCAACCTTCGACAAGCTAATGCATAACAACATTCCGAACTGCGATCAGACGTTCATAACTGTTAACAAGTAAATGTCTAAAGGCAACAAATCACGCTTTCCTTGGAGTATTTAGCATGGATATATTACGCGTTTCACTGCTGGACCTCGAAATTGAGGTGAATTTCAGCAAACTGCTAATCTTCTGTGCCACTTAACATACCCTCCCGCCAAGTGATAGTGCGCCAAGCTCGCGCTGGCAATGTCATGGCCAGCGCCTTCACTGCCCGAATTCATTGCCGGACTCCCGACGCAGCCGCGCCCAGTCCTAGCTTGGGTGGCAGCGGCGCAGTTCCCGGCGCCCATCCCAGCGTCTGTCAGCACGACACCCGTGGGCACGCCCGTAGCGTTGGCTTGGCGCATCTGCTCCAAAGGCGATTTCGGGCTTGGTCGCGAACGCGATGTTGCCGGGGACACCAGCCGTCTCACGCCGATCAGGATCGCTCGCCCAGTCTTTGGGGAGGTAGAGTTGGTAGGCGATGGGAATGCTGTCCTGTTCGCTAAATAATCGGATACGTTAATCGTGCGTGCGAAAAAAATACCGGATTCAGGGGAATGTCTCAATAAAAATCACCCTATTTTCGATGGGGCTGGATGAAAAAATCTACTGAGCGTATTGAGATGCCATACCACACTTTTTATGCGCTAAAGCAACTTGGCGTGGCCGCGCTTTACGCGTTGTTGCTCTATGCCGGCGAGTTATATTTCAAGGATCGCGCTATTGTCGGCTATTTTGAACCGGCGAGCGGATTGGCGTTGGCCGTGTTGCTGATTGGCGGAAAGCGATATGCCTGGGGTGTGTGCATCGGTGCTCTGCTGGTAAACGCAACATCTGCTAACTCTCTTTGGGCGTCTGCCACCATTGTTTTTGGCGATACTTTTCAGGCATTTTGCGGCGCCTGGCTGCTTACCCGCAAAGGCAAGTTCGATGTGCGCCTCGAATCGTTGCATGACTACCTGCGATTGCTCCTGCTGGGAGGATGCCTGAGTATCGCCATTGGTGCATTGGCTGTGAACACGGTATTGCTGTATTCCGGATTGCTCGCCTCCGAGGACTATTTTTACAGCCTGATTCAATGGTGGATGGGCGACACGCTCGGAGCCATCCTGATTGCCCCGTTGATTATGCTCTGGTGGGAGCCAGGAAAAAATCAGCGCAGAACGGAGGAGATGGCCGAGGCAGCCTTAATGCTCGGCCTGACGATTTTAGCCTGCCACATAATTTTTCTTGATTGGGGGCATGACGCCATTGGCCATGTGGCCAAAGGCTACTGGATGTTTTTGATTATTTCCTGGGTGGCAATACGAATCGGATCCTGTGGGACGGTGATAGTTCTGCTGATAACGGCAGTCTATGCCTTGCAGGGAGCGACACACGGGAGTGGTTATTTCGCTGATGATATTGCCCAAACCCAGCTGGTCAATTACTGGCTTTACATGGTGATTCTATCCATCGTCGGTATGGCGCTGGCGACGCACTTTGCCGAGCACAAACAGGCAGAAGCCAGCTTGCGCGAAAGCAAGGCAAGCATGAAAGCCATTCTCGATAACTCACCCTATCTGTCATGGCTGAAAGATATCGAGGGCCGTTACGTCAGAGTGAACAATGCATATGTAGATTGCACCGGGTTGGGCAACATTCGGCAGATCATCGGTAAAACCGATTTTGATCTGTGGCCGAAGGAAATGGCGGAAAAATATCGTGCCGATGATACCGAAACAATTGCCACGCGCCAGCAGAAGCATATCGAGGAGCTGTCATTTGACGGCAACAAAGAACATTGGGTGGAGACCTTCAAGACACCCGTCATAGATGAGAATGGCAATCTACTGGGTACGGTTGGCTTTTCGCGCGACATTACCGAACGCAAAAAAGCCGAAGAGCAAACCAACAAACTGGCTTTCTATGACACATTGACGCAACTGCCCAATCGCCGCATTTTAAACGACCGGCTCAGGCAAGTAATGGTCGCCAGCAAGCGCAGCGGCCGTTATGCCGCACTTATGTTCCTCGATCTGGATAACTTCAAGCCGCTCAATGATACGCATGGGCATGATGTTGGCGATTTGCTGCTGATTCAGGCGTCGCACCGCATTGTCAGTTGTGTGCGCGAGGTGGATACCGTCGCGCGCTTTGGTGGTGATGAGTTTGTGGTGATACTTAACGAACTGGATATGGATAAGGCCGATTCCGCCATACATGCCGGTATTGCTGCCGAAAAAATTCGTGTCTTTCTGTCCGAGCCATACCTGCTGGCATGTAAGCAAGAGGGGGATACAACAATTACCGTTGAACATCATTGCACGTCGAGTATCGGCATAGTGTTATTCATCGGCCACGAGACCAGCGCGGAAGATATTCTCAAGCGGGCTGATATGGCGATGTATCAAGCCAAAAAAGATGGGCGCAATTTGGTTAGTTTTGTTAAATGATTTCAATATCAACAACATCAGAATTGTTTTGTCGGGGCCACAGGATTGCGAGGCGTAACGGCTGTATTCCTGAAATATCATGAGTGGTATACGGCCGGTTGCAGGCTTTGGGTGTGCGGCGATTTTCCTGTGCGCGTTGCTTGCGGCGGCGGGTGCCTGGGCGGCTACGCCTGCAGGTAATCCGGTGACGCGAGTCTTGACCCTTGCCGATATGGGTATGTCGGAGCAGGTCACGCTCAATAGCCGCAACTTTGAGCAACATT
>Ga0209212_1009247_pt1 | contig 10311 bp, 6 predicted proteins | sample RifGroC2_FD_183996 | JGI IMG/M metagenome (GOLD analysis project Ga0209212, IMG submission 183996) | Groundwater microbial communities from Rifle, Colorado, USA - Groundwater C2 (SPAdes) (version 2) | ecosystem: Environmental > Aquatic > Deep subsurface > Groundwater | place: Rifle, Colorado... | reverse complement strand
CGAGACGGGCGTTCCCGTCAGCACGATCTTCGACAAGCTGCGTCGCTACGAGCACAGCGTCATCACGCGCCATGCGGCGCTGCTCGACTTCGAGAAGCTCGGCTTCCTAACGCGCGCGGCGATCCTTCTCAAGACGAGCCCGGAGAACCGCATCCGGCTCGGCGCGTATCTCAAGACGACCGCGTGCGTGAACATGATCTATCGCGTGAACAACGGCTACGATTTCCTCATCGACACGATCTTCAAGACCGAAGAACGGGCCCGATGGCTCGACTTTTCCGGTGCTTACGACCGTCTGGAAGGCTCCGCTTTCTTCGACAAACAGGTCTCCGGCATTTCCGGCGCAGCGTCCTTGAAAGGGTTCGTGGTGGCGGTAAAGGCCGGCGATGCTGCCATCGATTTTCTTAAGAAGCATGGTGTTGACCGTCTCCTGCTTTTCAACAGCTACGAAGAGATCATCCAGGCGGCCAAAGAACACAAGGTCACCGTGTTCGTTCTGGACAACCCGCCAGCGCACTATTATCTCCACAAATTCGGCATTCACGATCACTACAAACAATCGCCGTCTCTCTATAGCGGCGAATTACACCGGGCCGTCAAAAAGGGGAACCGGGAACTGCTGAAGGTCGTGGAGGACGGTTTCGGCCTCATCACTTCGGAGGAACTGGGGAAAATTGAAAATACCTGGAGCGGCTCGCCCCTGGTCAATAGAAAACAGCTGCGCTATTTCCTGGGTATTGCCGGCGGTCTTTGCCTGCTGGTGCTGGCATTGTTCACCTGGAACCGTGCGCTGAACAGAAAAGTGGAGAAGCGCACGGCAGAGTTGAAGACCAGCGAAGAACGCGTTTCGCTGCTTCTCAATTCCATCGCCGAAGGCATCTACGGCGTTGATTTCCAGGGGAACTGCACGTTCTGCAACCCGGCCGCGCTCCGGCTTCTTGGATATGAGCGTTCGGAGGATATCGTCGGAAAGAAGGTCCACAGGCTCATCCATCATACAAAGCCCGACGGCGCCCATTATCATGCGAAGGACTGCAGGATCTATTGCTCCTCCTGCGAGGGGAAGGCCGCGCATGCCGAAGATGAGGTCTTCTGGCGGTCCGATGGGACCAGCTTTCCCGTCGAATACTGGGCACAGCCAATCATGCGCAACGGGGTCCCGATCGGGGCGGTGGCGGCCTTTGTGGATATCAGCGAACGCAAGCATACCGCGGAGGCCCTGCGCGAGAGTGAACGTTTTCTCAGGCAAACGCAATCAGTGGCTGAACTGGGCACCTATGTTCTGAGCCTCTCCACGGGCGCCTGGGTAAGTTCTGATATTCTCGACCGCATCTTTGGACTCGATACTCAATTTGCCCGCACCGTGGAAGGGTGGGCCTCACTGGTCCACCCCGAAGACCGCCGCATGATCGTGGAATACTTTACGAACGAGGTTGTTGGAAAAGGCCGCCGCTTCGACAGGGAATACCGGATTATCCGCAACAGCGACCGAAGTGAACGCTGGGTCCACGGTCTCGGGGAACTGGAATATAACGGTCAGGGAAAACCCGTCAGGGTGATCGGGATCGTTCAGGACATCACCGGCCGGAAGCAGGCGGAGGAGGACCTGCGCGCCAGTGAACGGCGCTTCAGAGAGGTACTGGAGAACGTAACGCTTATGGGCGTCATGCTCGATATCGACGGCAGGATCATTCTCTGCAACGATTATCTGCTTTCCGTCACCGGCTGGAAGCGCGAGGAGGTATTGCACAGGAACTGGTTCGAACTCTTCCTGCCTCCCGATGTCCGGTCCGAGATCGAACACGCGGTTTTCATCAAATCCATTCAGACGGGACAGGTCCCGGTCCATTACGAAAACCCCATCAGCACGCGGCAGGGAGAGCGGCGCCTCATTGCCTGGAGCAACACGATCGTCCGGGACAAATCAGGAGCGGTCACGGGCATTGCCAGCATCGGCGAGGACATTACCGAGCGGAAGCGGATGGAAGAGGCGCTCATGCGGAGCGAAACCCTGCTCCAGACGATCATCGACACCGAACCGGACTGCGTCAAGATGATCGATGCAGAGGGGAATCTGATCATGATGAACCGCGCAGGCCTGGAGATGCTCCAGGTCGATGAGCTCGATCAGGTCAAGGGGCACAGTGTTTGTCCGCTGGTGGCCTCGGAATACCGGCAGGCATTTACCGACCTTACGGCGCGTATTTTTCAGGGACAGTCGGGGACCCTGCTGTTCGAGATGATCGGATTAAAGGGGCGTCACCTGTGGCTGGAGACCCGCGCGGTGCCGTTCCGCAACGAGAAGAACGAGATCATCGCGCTGCTCGGCATAACGCGCGACATCACGGAGCGCCGGAAACTGGAAGAGCAGCTTCGCCAGTCCCAGAAGATGGAATCCGTCGGCACCCTTGCCGGAGGAGTTGCCCACGACTTCAACAATATCCTGACCGCCATCACCGGGTACGGCCACCTGACCCTCATGAAGATGGCCCCTGACGACCCGGGCCGGATGAATATCCAGCATATCCTGGAGGCAGCGGACCGGGCCGCGCACCTGACCAAGGACCTCCTGATGTTCAGCAGAAAACAGCCCATCCACAAACTGCCCGTTGATCTGAACGAGGGCATCCAGAAGCTGAGCAAGTTCCTGGCGAGAGTGATCGGCGAGGACATCGCGTTCAAGACCACGTTGTCCGGCGGGGCCATTCCGGTGCTCGCCGATGCGTATCAGATCGACCAGGTCCTGATGAACCTTGTCACGAATGCGCGGGACGCCATGCCGAAGGGCGGCGCGTTTACGATCACCACGGAGCAGGTATGGTTGAACGAATCCTTCACTTTCTCCCGCGGCCTCGGCATGTCCGGCAAGTACGCGGTGATCAGCGTGTCGGACACGGGCCAGGGGATGGATGAGGAAACAAGGCAGCGGGTCTTCGAGCCCTTCTTTACGACGAAAGAGGTTGGAAAAGGCACCGGCCTGGGGCTGTCGGTCGTTTACGGGATCGTACAGCAGCATGAAGGCCAGGTAACGGTCTACAGCGAACCCGGCCACGGCACGACCTTCAGGATCTACCTGCCCGTTAATGAAACGAACCTCTCCCCGGAGCCGGCGGCCGCCGCGGAAGAGCCCCCGATCGGGGGCACGGAGACCATTCTTCTGGCCGAGGACGACAGATCGGTCCGGGAGATGACCGTGCTTCTGCTGGAGGATTTCGGCTATGCGGTCATAACCGCCGTTGACGGCGAGGACGCCGTGAAGAAGTTCAGCGAGAACAGGGACCGGGTCGAGCTCCTTCTGTTCGACCTGATCATGCCCGGGAAATCCGGCAAGGATGCCTATGATGAGATCCGGCTGATGCGGCCCGGTATCAAGGTCATCTTTGCGAGCGGCTACGATCCGGACATGGTTCGCCAGAAGGCGCTGCTCGAACAGCACGTGCCCGTGGTCTATAAACCGGTGCCCATGGCCGTGCTGTTGAAGAAGATCAGGGGGGTGCTGGACGGAAGTGAGGCGTAGGAATGGACAGGTGGATAGGCTGAAGGCTGAAGACCGAAGGTAAAAACGAATAGAAATGCTCGATCACGCTTACAAGATCCGAAGGAAGAATCCTGTCTCCCGTTGTGTCACCGTCAACCTTTAGTCTACAACCTTCAACCTGATCCTCCCGGCAGCGTGATCGTGACTGTGGTGCCGTTCCCCTGCGCCGAGGACAGAGTGATGTCGCCCTTGTAGTTGTCCACGATCTTTCTGGCGATCGCGAGGCCGAGGCCGGTGCCGCCCTGGCCGGACTTCGTTGTAAAGAAGGGGTCGAAGACCCTGCCGACCAGTTCCTGCGGGATGCCGGGGCCGGTATCCCTGATCGTGACGGAGACGCCGCCGCCCTCCTCGCGGGTGCCGATGGTGAGCACACCGGAGTCGTTCATGGCGTCCAGCGCGTTCGTAATGACTGCGATAAAGACCTGCCGGAGGTCGCCTTCGCTCCCCTGCAGCGGCGGCAACCCGGGAGCAAACTCCTTATTGACCTGCAGGTCCTTCAACCGCCCCTGATATCCTATGAGTTCGATGGTCCGTTGCAGCGTAACATTGACGTCAATGGTGCCCTTTTCGTAGGTCGCATTTCGTGAGACCGAAAGCATGTTGGTCGTTATGTTCTTGCACCGCGCCACTTCTTCCTGCACGATCGTCAGGTACTTCTCGAACAGGACGGCGTCATACCTGCCTTTTTTGACCCGCAGATGCAGCGCCTCGGCGCAGCCCAGGATGGACGCAAGCGGGTTGTTGATCTCGTGGGCGATGCTGGCGGCCATCTGGCCCAGGGAGCCCAGCCGCTCCGCCATGATGAGCCGCATCTCTTTTTCCCGGTCTTCCGTTACATCCCGGATGAGGATGACTGCCCCGCCGAAGGACCCATCGAGCAGCGTATAGGGGAAATGAGACACTACCAGGGTCTTTTTCCGGACGGGGTCCGTGATCTCGACGTCGACTGGCGTGCCGGTTCTCTTCAGCGTCTGGTGCGGACAATGCAGATAGGGTTCCCCGGTCCCATGGACCAGGTCGTAGCACTTCCGGTCCAGGACCGCGGAAAAGGGCTTGCCCATAAAATCGATGAACGCCTGGTTGGCCCGTTTGATGGTATAGTCCGCGTCGGTGATATAGATCGGGTCCTGGATATTGTCGAAGGTATCCTGCCATTCCCGCTGGGAGTTTTTGACCTTGTCTATCAGCTTCTGCAGCTCCCGGGTGATGTTCTCCCGTTCCTTCTCGGCGCGCTTGTGTTCGATGCCGAGCGCGATCTCATGCCCGATCGACGCCAGTGCCTGCACAGCGGCCTCGGACGGTTCGTTCCGGAAGAACACCCCCAGAACGCCTACGAGCCGGTCCTTCACGACCAGCGGATGGCCCACAAAGGCGGCGATCTGCTCCTTGCGCGCCCACTCCTGGTCGCTCATGAGCGGATCGCCGGTCACCGCGTTGGTGTGGTGCGGTTTCCGGTTCTTTGCGATCCAACCGATCCGACCGTCATCATGATCGAGCGGAATGCGGCTCTGGGGGCCGTCGAGATGCGTAAAGGCCCCTGCGCTGGCCTGCAGCTCAAGGGTGTTCTTCTCCTCGTTCAGCGTCCAGATCCGCGCAAGGAACGCGTCAAGGTGTCTGACCTGGGCTTCCGCGCAGGACTGGAGCATGGGCTGGACGCTGTCCCCCCGGGTCAGGGCATTTCCGATATCAGCGCCGAGCAAGGCATGCCGCGTTCGTTCCAGCAGGTCCGCCCCTGAACGTTTTCTGGCGGTGATGTCCCGCGCTATTTCGATGCCGGCGATGATCTTTCCCGAGGGGTCCCGAAGCGGTGAAGAGGTGATCTCTACATGGATGGTCCCCCGCCCGGTGGGGGCGGTCCGTTCCACGGTATGGATGCCGCCATCCTGAAAGGAGAGGGCAACGGGGCATTCTTCGCAGACCGCGTCCCTCCGCTCGTAGGCCTCGTAGCAGAACCGGCCCACGTGGTCGCCCACCATATTCCGATGCACTGCATTTTGATAGAGAACGCGGTAATCCCTGTCCTGGATGCTGATACCGTCGCCGATGGCCGCAATGATCGCCTCGGCCCGGTCCTTTTCCGCTTCCGCTTTTTTCAAAGCCTGTTGCAGCGATTCAACGGTCGTGCCTTCGGGATGTTCGTTTTTGTCATTCATTTTTTTCATGCGCTCAAACGGTGAAGAAAAGCTGCTCAGGTGGATAGGCTGAAGGCTGAAGACTGAAGGTAAAAAATAGCAATGCAGTTTCTACCACCTTCAGCCTTCAGTCTTATAACCTTTAACCTGTCTCCTTACTCGTTCACTCCATACCCGACCAGTTTTCTATAGAGGGTCTTGGGATCGATGCCCAGCGTCTCGGCAGCCCGGTTCCGCTGGCCGCCCGAGGCTTTCAGGATCTTCAGGATATGCTCCCGTTCCACATCTTCAAGGCGGGCGCTGCCGCTCTGCTGTGCTCCGCAGAGGTCCAGGGGGAGGTCGGAAGGTTCGATGATATCGTTTTTTGACAGGAGGAGTGCGCGGTGAAGCACATTCTGCAGTTCCCGCACGTTCCCGGGCCAGGGGTACCGTGAGAGCATTGCCAGCGCCTCCTTGCTGAACCGCTTGTGGCGGAACTCAGGCGAGCGTTCCGTGAAATAGGCGATGAGCGCCGGGATGTCCTCCGGCCGGTCGCGCAGCGGCATGATATGCACAACGAACGACGAGATGCGGTAATACAGGTCCTGACGGAAGGAACCCCGGGCGATCTCGGCCTTCAGGTCCTTGTTCGTCGCGGCGACGATCCTCACATCCACCTTCTGCTCCCGCGTGCCGCCGAGCCGGAAAAAGGTCCCCGTCTCTATGACGCGGAGCAGCTTCACCTGGAGCGCCGGGGGCATATCGCCGATCTCATCAAGAAAGAGGGTGCCTTTGTTCGCCACTTCCAGCAGCCCGAGCTTCCTGGCCTGGGCGCCCGTAAAGGCCCCTTTTTCGTAGCCGAACAGCTCGCTTTCGATCATGTTCTCGGGGATGGCCCCGCAGTTGAGGGCGACAAAGGGCTTGTCCGGCCGTTTTGATCCCGCGTGAATGCTCGACGCGATGAGTTCCTTGCCCGCGCCGCTCTCGCCGGTGATCATTACCGGGTAGTCGGAGGCGGCGATCTTTCCCGCGGTCGCCAGGAGTTCCAGCATGGCGGGGCTCTTCGCCACGATGTAGCCGTTGTCCTGCTGCCGTTCGATCTGGGTCTTCAGGATAAGGTTTTCGCTGCGGAGCTTCTTTTTTTCAAAGGCTTTTTCGATGATCGGCGCAAGCTCTTCCAGCCGGAAGGGCTTGGTCAGGTAATCATAGGCCCCGAGCTTCATGGCCTCGACCGCGGCAGTGATGGTCGTGTTCGCGGTGAGGACGATCACTTCCCCGGGGATCTCGAGGGCCTCGATCTTCTTCAGGACGTCGATGCCGCCCATGCGGGGCATGTTCAGGTCCAGGAGCACGACGTCGTATTCCTTTTTTTCGAGAAGCTCCAGGGCTTTGACACCGTCCTCAGCCGTATCGACCTCATCTCCGTCAGCGGAGAGCTCGATGGCAAGGACCTGCCTCAGGTTCTTCTCATCATCAACAACCAGTATTTTCATCAGGCGACGCCTCGTGGACCGCGGGAAAGCTTGTGCTGTACTCTGCGGTTTTAAAATACAGCAGAAGGGTTCTCAGTGTCAACTGATTTGAGGCGGGAGATTCTAAATGCGCAATGCGGAATGCGGAATTCGAAATTTTTGCGGCGGGAAAAACGGGCGATGGTAGGGATAGTTACAAAATAAGATGGTCTCGTAAGATGTTTCCTCTGCCGTCATTGCGAGGAGCCCCGCTTTAGCGGGATAAACTCTGCGACGCGGCAATCTCGTTTTTTCATGCGGTTACGAACTGCGAGATTGCTTCGCTTTGCTCGCAAAGACGGCTTAAAGGACTTTTTACGAACACATCAAATAACGATACTCTGTCGTCCGTCTTTTCTGCTATTATGTTCCCGTGCAGAACTCCGACGACCTCGATCGTATAAACAGATTCAAGAACGGCGACACCGCGGCATTCGGCGAGATCGTCCTCGCCTACCAGGACAAGATATACAACCTCTGCCGCTACATGCTCGGGAACGCGCATGACGCAGAGGATGCCGCGCAGGACGTGTTCCTGAAAGCCTACCAGGCCCTGCCCAGGTTCCAGCCCGACGCTTCCCTCTACACCTGGCTCTATCGCATCGCCGCCAACACCTGCCTCGATTACCGGAAAAAGCCGGTCTTTGCGTCCCTCTTCGGCGATTCCGGGGAAGGGGAAAGGCTTGTCCATGACCGCGCCTCGGATGCTCCGTCTCCCGAACAACTCTATCATTCAAAACAGATAGGCCGGGAATTGCAAATAAGCCTCGGGAAATTGTCTCCGAAACTGCGGGCGATCATTGTTCTTAAGGAGATCGAGGAGCTTTCCTATGAAGAGATCGCCGAAATCCTCGCTATTTCAATGGGAACGGTCAAGTCCCGCATCGCCCGCGCGCGGGAGGAGCTGCAAAAATCAATGCAAAAGTTCAGGGAACAAAATCCATAGTAGATCGTTTAACCTTATAGGAGATAAAAATGAGTTGTCCAAAAACAGAACTTATCTCGGCATATCTTGATGAGGAAGTCCGGAGCGGCGACAGGGCCGCGCTGGAAAACCATCTGCCCGGCTGCGCGCAATGCGAAGCGGCCCTTCTGGATATGCGGTCTTTGCGAAGCGCATTCGCAAAAACGGACCGCCATCAGGCTCCCTACGGTTTCACGACCAGGGTCATGGCGCGAACCGCGGAACTGAAATCCCCCTCACCCCACCCTCTCCCCTCAGGGGAGAGGATAAAGGTGAGGGGTTGGTTCATCCCGTTTTCCATACGATTCGCAGAAGCGGCTGTTCTGCTCATGGTCATCTTCGTGGGAATTATGGCGGGAAGCTTCATGACGAACGGCTCATCCATGGCGCAGACCGCGAACCTGGCATCATCGCTTTCCCTCGATCTGTTCGATGCAGCTCCTCCGGGCTCTCTGGGCGGCGCGTACCTCGCCATGACGGAGGCGAGCAATGAAAAATAGCCTCCTCAAATTCGCCCTGGCGGCTTCCCTGGTCCTGAACCTGACGGTGATCACAACCATTGGATACCGGTATTACGCCCAGTCGCGCATGTGGGTTTCACCCTTCGGCAAGGTCATGGAGAAAGACCGGTTTATGTTCGAAGAGCTGTCCCTGAAACCGGAGCAAATGAAGGTCATGAAACAGGAAGCAATGCTGTTTCGCGCCGAGATAGACCGGCGAAGGCTGGAGATAGGCGAGAAGAGAAAAGAACTGGTGGCGCTCATGCGCTCCCAGAGCGCCGATAAGAAGGCGATCGACGGAACGATCAGGGAGATAAGCGGAAAACAGGAAGAGATGCAGCGGATGATCGTGGGCCACATGCTGGAGATAAGATCGTCTCTCGATGCGGACCAGCAGCGGAAGTTCTTCGAGCTCATCGAACGGAACATGACTGGAAGCGGACCGATGGCTTGCCCGCCTTCGCAGGGGCGGATGTAGTTCAGCAGACAAATCCCGAACCTTTCTCTCTCTATCCGCGCGCTCGATCCGGTATCTTTGAATACTTCGCGGAAAATAATCTTTTTTGACAAAAAGCTTCTCTGCATTTATAATTTCTGGCGTGAACTCGTGGGCCGGGTGCTTTTGGAGACGAACTCCTCGTTGTCTTAGGGTCCACCTAATGCCCGAGGTTGCCAGAGAGGGAATATGTCATACTGGGGATTTCCAAAATATGTAAGCGTCGCGGAAAAACGGGCAAAGGCCGCGAAGAAGCTCGAAAAACTGAAGAAAAAACGCGACGTGAAACCGGTAGTTCTTCAGGGGAAGGCAATCGCCCGCACGTGGTGGGGTAAGGCATGGAATGAAAACCTGGAGCGGTACGCCGACTACGAAAACCGCATTGGACGCGGCCGAAGCTATGTTCGGCACGGCGCGGTGCTCGATCTGCAGATCCGCGAGGGCGAGGTCGTCGCGCTGGTGCAAGGCTCTCAGTCCAACCCCTACGAGGTCGTCATTACCATCAACAAACTGGCCACGGATGCGTGGAGAAACATCAGCGACTCCTGCGCGGGCATGATCGAGTCGCTGTCCGAGCTGATGGAAGGGAAGTTCCCGAAGGCGATGGCAGAGGCTTTTATGCGTCAGGGAACAGGGCTGTTTCCGTCCTCAAGGGAGATCAAACTCAGATGTTCCTGTCCCGATTCGGCAACAATGTGCAAACATGTGGCCGCATCACTGTACGGCGTGGGCGCGCGGCTTGATGAAGACCCCTCTCTTTTCTTCAGTCTTCGGGGGGTGGATACCTCCGATCTGATTTCAAGGACCATCGTCTCCGGCACGGAGAGACTGCTCTCCAAAGCGGGAAAAAAGAGCGCCCGAATCATCTCCGATGCGGACCTCTCCGCGGTATTCGGTATCGAGCTGGCCGATGGCGCCGTGGCGCCCACCCATTCGGCCGCCTTGCCGCGAAAAGTAAAAGCGTCAAAAACCGAAAAGAAAATCCCGGAGAAGAAAGCCCCAGTCGTTAAGAAAGCGAAGTCCGGTCTGAAGAAAACCACCGCGAAAAAGTCAGCCGCTATCACGCGAAAGAAAATAGCAAAGAAGCGAACGAAGAAAACATGACTCAGGACCTGCAGGCCGTCATCACCTCGGAAGGACTGGTCCAACTCGAATGGACTGCCGGCGGGGAGGCCATCGACACAGGCCGGG
>Ga0209212_1009246_pt1 | contig 10312 bp, 9 predicted proteins | sample RifGroC2_FD_183996 | JGI IMG/M metagenome (GOLD analysis project Ga0209212, IMG submission 183996) | Groundwater microbial communities from Rifle, Colorado, USA - Groundwater C2 (SPAdes) (version 2) | ecosystem: Environmental > Aquatic > Deep subsurface > Groundwater | place: Rifle, Colorado... | reverse complement strand
GAGATGAAATTCTTATCTCTTCACCATTCGATTCCACCAAAGACTTTACTGACAATGGCCACAATAAATGGGGCAAAGGCGCTTGGACTCGAGTCAAAAACAGGTCAAATCAAGGAAGGTCTTGAGGCAGACCTATGTGGAGTCAGGCTACCGGATGCTCATGGTGGAAATATTTATGATCAACTCCTCGATGCCTCATCGAAAAACATCTTTACCATGATCGCAGGCACCATCTGCTATCAGACTCAATCTGGCTAAAAAAAGGTAGGGGCTGAAAATCTTCAGCCCCTACATTATGGTACGTTCATAAGACTTTTGGACAGCCCCCAAGTGGGTTGTGACTCTGCGCTCATTTCGTTAGTGGCGATGAGCTATCAAAATATTTCACCTGTAATTGTCATTTCGACCCCTTTCGTAATTGTCATTCTGAACGAAGTGAAGAATCTTTTTTTACTCAGAGTAAACTACGGGAGAAATCTTGAAGATTCCTCGCGGAGTTTACACTGAACAAAGTGAATGTGCTCGGAATGACAGCCAAAGGGGAGATTTCTTCCCCCTTTGTGACCGAAGGTCATGGATGTTTTATTTATCCTTAATCGCATAAATATATTTATCAGCGGAGCTAAAATACAGGCTTCCGTCAGGACCTATGGCAGGACAGTTCTCATTGATGCTGTCTCCGGTCGTATATTTCCACAGCACAGTGCCATCCGTATTCAATGCATGCATTACGCCATCCATTGCGCCAACATAGATAATCCCGTCCGCGCCAATCACTATTGTTGCTAATACGCCATATTGAGGATCTTTCGGGTCGCCTGTGTAATCCGGATTAAGGCCTGTCTGGTAGGGATTGGACCATTTTGATTTGCCATTAGAGGAATTAATAGCATATACCTTGCCTTCCGAAGTCCCTACATAAAGTGTTCCATCAGATGATAAAGACGGTGTCAGGCTCGATGCCGTATCCTTCTCCGATTCCCATAGTTGATTGCCACTTTCGTTAAAGGCATGAACTCTTCCTGAACCGGTAGCGTATATTGTCCCATCAGCACCGACTACGGCGCCGCTCACCCGTGCACCATCAAGGTTCTCTACCTTCCATATCAATTCTCCATCTGAATTTAGTGCATAAAGGGTACCGCCTTCGTCCTTATTCCGGTCTCCGCTGCCCACATAGATCGTGCTTCCGTCGTTACTCAATGTCGGAGACGCCAGCGGCGCTATGGCACCGTCTGTCTGATATTTCCATTTCAGCTTCCCGACAGAATTTACCGCATAAACATAGGTATCCCAGGAACCGACATAGATAGTACCATCTGAACCAACGGTAGGTTCTCCATAGATGTTATCCGTCGGTTCGGTAAAGCTCCATAACTGCTCCGCCCCGGACGAACTAAAGGCGTAAAGTACTTTACCACCTACTGCATAGATCGTAGACTCGTCAGAAGATATTGCCGTAGCGCCTATCCCGCCGACTTCTTTATTCCACAACAGCTCCCCGTCGGAATTTATGGCAAGCAGTTTGTTTGCAGCCGTTACGTAAAGAGTGCCGTTTGAATCTATGCTTATACTGTTTGGCACGGTTCCTTCCGTAATATCACTTTGCGTATATGTCCATTTCACAGTACCAGAATGCGACCCATTATAATGACTTTGACCTGTATGTTGGGCATTGTAATGAAACATTTGCCAGGGAATAGCCACGGTTTTGGGAGTCGGAGTAGCAGTTACAATTGCCGTAGGTTTTGTAACAGGCGTAGCTGTGGGAACTACTGTAGCTTTTGGAGTGGCAGTGGCAGTTGCCGTTGGTTTTGGCGTCGGTATAGATGTCTCTGTTGGCTTTGGTGTCGGCGTAGGTGATCCGCTCCTTTCATATATTCCCACAACAACCTTCTTTCCTCCAGGTTCAACATCGAATCCATGTATACCATTTTCGGGCGTTTTGATGACATAGCCTTTCACTTCTCCAAATTCCAGGGTATGTGTCTCACGAGCAGAAACCCGTATTCTTTTTTTACCCTTATCGTTCGTTTCATATTCTTCATCGTCCAGGTTAAAAGGAACTTTCACCAATTTATTTCCATTGGTATCTCTGGTTTTAACGACTAAAATTCCCGTGTTTCTCTTTTTTATGAGATTAGAACTGTGGGAAAAAGACGCGGTAAAAGAGAGTAATAAGAATAATATCGCAACGTACCTGACACTCTTCTTCATGGTTTTTCTCCTTTCAATAAGCGACGCACCTTTTGTAAACCCCAGGCACTAAGAAAACGCTAAATTTAGGCATTTGGAAACTTTTCAATGTAGTGCGAACTTCAGTTCGCACTACAACTGCAACCTTAAAATTCCTTAGTATTAAACCTACTATTTTTTCCTCAATATGCAGACACGCCTTTCCTTGCAGGTTTCATCCCAGAGATGTGACGGCACATGATTCAGCATTTTCCAGTAATTGTCGTCAATCAATGGTATGAGCTTGTTTAGTGCAGAGATAACATTTGACACGTAAGCTGTATCCATAACCAACGATTCCGTTAGCGGACACGTCTCATCGATGAGCAGCTCCAATTCACTATCAGTTGTTAAATTGGGATAAAAGGGATACAGCCGGCAGGCAATAGGGCGATGCTCGTGAATGAAGCATTTTACTCCATCCGTAAAATTACAGGTACTGCCGATAATTTCAAGCGTTCCCCCGAGTAATTCGAGCTTTTCGTTACAGATATGTTTACCGCTCCGCTTAAAAATAAATTCGTCTTCAAAAGGTAATAACACAGACAACGGCTTTTGTTCGCAGCGGCCGTCACACTTTTCTATGCACGGCATGAAGCCAAAATTCGTTGCATAGATTTCTTCGTAGACTTTAAAGAGTTTTCCCTTATCCATAGTTTTCAGTTAAAAAAATTGTAACAGTTCGTCCCCCTCCGCTAACTCATCCCACCGGAGGCGGGCAATGTCATTGAACTAAGATAATGTACCGCCCTTTCAGGGCTAAAATATTATTATTAAATCCTTATCCCAGAGCTATACCCTGTCAGCCCTTCGGGCTTTACCTCAAAGAGAAAAGCCCTCTGCCTTAATTCAGTGACATTGCCCATCAAGGGAAAGAAAGTTACCTTGCCCATTGTGGAAGAGGGTCTGGATGAGGGGTATTCCTGCTGGTTCTATCGTCATTGATTGAACCAAAACGTTTTGGTTCAGGCTGCAAGCCGTTCGGCTGAGCTCACGACGAAGCCTGATAATCATATAAAAGATACTTTAAAGATTGTTAAAAAACAATCCCAAAAATTAAATTGCACATGATGATGAATCCCTAATCAGTATTGTATCTGCCTGGAACTTATGTTATACTTTATCGCTTTATAAGAATACTTTGACAATTTAATTGTATAGGAATTTTCATTTTATTTAAGCGGGTTATACGATGTATGGCATAGAAAATCCCCCTTCCTCCCCCTGTCCCCCTCCGGAGGGGGATAAAGGGGGAGGACTGGGGTTGTAAACTTGTCCTCATGAAAATGGGGAATAGCCCGGAAAAAACACAACCCCCTGAATCCCCCTTTGTTAAGGGGGACTTAAACGGAATAATTTAAGAAGAATGAAGGTAAGTTAATTCAAATATCGAATTTCGAAATTTAAGGGATAAGACATGTTACGTGGAATTATATTTGATATGGACGGCACGCTTACGAAACCCAATGTGGACTTTGCTGCGATTGAACGGGAAATTGGTCAAAAAGTGGGGTTCATTATTGATTATGCAGAGAGGTCAAGTCCTGAGGAGCGTGCAAGGGCACTGGAAATTCTCGAACGCCATGAGGCAAAGGCTGCAATCGAGTCTGAGCTTAATGAAGGGGTGCTGGAGATGCTGGAATTCGTTTCCAAAAAGAAGTTAAAAAAGGCGCTTTTAACCCGTAATTCACGCAAATCAGTGGATACGGTTCTTCGCAAACATAATCTGCATGTGCATTTTGAGTTTATTGTCAGCCGGGAGGATACAAAACCAAAACCCGCGCCAGATCCCATTTTTTTGCTGAGTAAAAAGATGAATGTCCATACCGATCATTTGTTAATGGTCGGTGATTACAAATACGATATTATGTGCGGCAAGGCGGCGGGGACTAAAACGGCGCTGCTTCGGTACAGAGAGTATGTGGAAACCGAGATATCCCCTGACTTTGAAATAAACAGTATCAGGGAGGTTATTCATATTATTGAGCATTTCGAAAAAGTTGGGGCAGGACTCAAGGGGGGACATAGTGTATAAAAACAGATTGATTGTGTTTACGCTTTTGATTGCAGGTATTCTCGTTTTCAATACGCTGGTTTTATCTCGTGAGATTTCTAAGCCGAAAAACCTCGGTGATATTCTTTCCGAGATGGAAAAGGCCAATACGGCATTTAAGACACTCAAAGCAAGTATTGTATATACCCGTACGATTACCCTGCTTGAATCCACAGAAATTTCTGAGGGCGAGTTGAGCTACAAAAAGCCAAAAAGGATGTATCTGAAATTTTACCCGCCGCGCAACGAGGTGAATGTTGTGGACGGAAAATATGTATGGGTATATCATCCGTCAGAGAAACAGGTCGAAAAATATGAGATGATCGACAGCAGACAATCCTCGCAGGGTGTGAGTTTTTTTGAGTTTGGGTATGGTGAATCAGTGGAAGCAGCAAAAAAGGATTATACGATTACCCTGCTGGATACAAAGGAAGACGGCAAAAAACGGTTTTATATACTCGATTTACAGCCGAAAGACCCGAAGGCGCAGTATTCAGGCATCCGGTTATGGGTAGAGGAGGGGGTCTGGCTGCCGGGCAGGATAGAACTCTATGAAAGTCAGGGCGAGGTGGTTAATGTAATTGAGCTTAAAAATATCAAGCTTAACAAAGGCATGTCCGACAAGCTCTTTGTGTTTGATGTGCCGCGAGGTGTAGAGGTTGTTGAATTATTTAAGTAAAAGTGAGGATATTACGAACACATTGAATATACTATTGATATACCCTGAGTTTCCAGATACATTTTGGAGTTTTAAACATGCGCTTAAATTTGTACGTAAAAAGGCCGCTTTTCCACCACTGGGGCTGCTGACAGTTGCCGCAATGCTGCCGACAGAGTGGTCAAAGCGCCTTGTAGACGTCAATGTGACAAAGCTCACGGATGAAGACCTGGTATGGGCGGATTATGCGTTTATCAGCAGCATGGTTGTCCAGAGAACGTCGGCTCGGCAGATCATTGAACGTTGCAAGGAACTTGGCGTCAAAGTGGTTGCCGGAGGGCCTTTATTCACGAGCGAGCATGAACAATTTGAGAATGTCGATCATTTTGTACTCAATGAAGCAGAGCTAACCCTGCAACCCTTTTTAGAAGACCTGAATAATAATTGCGCCAGGCGAGTATACGGTACATCTCATTTTGCTGACATTCAAAAGACTCCAGCGCCTCTTTGGGAATTAGCCGATTTGAAACAATATGCCTCGATGAGCATACAGTACACCCGTGGCTGTCCATATCACTGTGAGTTCTGCAACGTGACGTCATTATTTGGACGAAATCCACGTACCAAAACTCCCGAACAAATTGTTGCCGAGATGGACAGTTTCTATCGTATGGGGTGGCGCGGGTCCGTATTCTTCGTAGATGACAATCTCATCGGGAACAAAAAAAGCCTTAAGAACGAATTGCTGCCTGCTTTAATCAAATGGCAGAGAGAACACGTGCCGATACCGTTTAACACGGAGGTCTCCATCAATGTGGCCGACGATGAATCCCTGATGCAAATGATGTCCGAAGCAGGCTTTAACACGGTTTTTGTCGGGATCGAGACTCCGGATACGGAGGGCCTGGCAGAATGTAACAAGAAACAGAACAAAAACCGTAACTTAGTTGAAGACGTGCGGCGTATTCAGCGAGCCGGGCTGCAGGTACAAGCAGGCTTTATCGTAGGCTTTGACACGGATACGAAATCTATCTTTCAACGGCAAATTGATTTTATACAGAAAAGCGGGATTGTGTCGGCGATGGTTGGCATGCTTCAGGCGCCAAAAGGGACACGGCTTTACGAACGTCTAAAGCAAGAGGGGCGTTTGCTCGGGCAGATGTCGGGGGACAATCTAGACGGCACAACGAACATTATCCCGACCATGGACATTGACACATTCCGGGAAGGATATAAGAAAATATTGAGACACATTTATTCACCCGAAAACTATTATCAGCGCATAAAGACCTTCTTCCGGGAATATAAAGCGCCAAAGATTAAAGCACAATTTAAATTCAATGATATACTGGCGTTATTTCGCGCCATCTACCACCTCGGTATCCTTGGCAATGAACGCGTCCAGTTTTGGAAACTCTTGTTATGGACGTCCTTCCATCGTCGCGAATTATTACCCCTGTCCGTTACCCTTGCAGTTTACGGCTACCATTTCCGCAAGGTTAGTAAATTACACGTCCTTTAATTTTACAAAAGGAGAACAATCCATGAAGAAACTGATCGTGCTGATGGTTTTGAGTTTGTTTGTATGTGGTGTTACAAAGGCAACGATTGCGGGCGATATTTATGGGTATGTGCACGACACTAATGGTAAAGGTTTGCCTGGGGTTCAGATATCAAGTAAAGACGATTATAAAGTTTGTAGTGAAAAAACATCTGGTAGTGGCAGTTATTACCTTTCTTTAAGTGTCGGAAGTTATACAATCAAATATGAAAAAGAAGGTTATCAAACTCAAAATAGTGATATAAATTTATTAAAGAATGAAAGAAAATCTATAGAGATTGTTGTAATGGTCGCAAACCCAATTCCGATTAATTAATTTCAAAATAATAGAAAGGAGTCTTATGGAGCAGTTTTTTAGCAGAACGGAGAAGATAAAGGATGGTAGCATTATTCTTGAAGAAGGTAGTTGGGCCTATTACGCTTACGTTTTACAATCCGGTAGGGCCAAGGTCTGGAAAAACATCAATAACAAACCGGTGCTTGTTGGCACATTAAAGGAAGGGGATATTTTTGGGGAAATGAGTTTCTTTGGTATGGCGAAAAGAACCGCCTCAGTGACAGCAGATGGCGATGTAATAGTAGGAATGATCACCAAAGACACTTTTATGGAAGCCGTTAATAAACTCCCTAAAGAAGCACATGTCAAACTCGACAAAATGACTCAAGACCTCTTATATCTTAACGATGCCTATAACCGTTTGACGAATTGTATACGTGAGATATCGGATATCAAAGGGCGGATGATCGATCCCAGGCTTTTTGAGAAAGAGGTTGAAAACATGCCGGATCTCTTGCGCGAAGTAGTGGGCCGGGCGAGTAAACGTTTCATTTCAGCTATAGACGGAAGTATAAAACTAATGGCGCAACTGGAAGAAGCCTCCAGGACTATCGATTCATTATCTACGACACTGATTCGAAATGTAGAAACAGGAAAAGGGCATGGAAAACAGTGCTGTTAAATTTCCAACGGAAAAGACGAAGCGGATTGTTATGTTCTGTGACCTTAGGAATTCAACAGATATATTGATGGATTTTGAACAAGGTATATACTGTGACATTGAAAATTCAGGAGTAAAAACCTTTACCTATGCAGAATTTATTATGGACGTCCATGAAACGTCCTATAAAGAACTCTATTTAGGGCATGAAAACACCTATGCGGAAATATATGGTGATGGTATGATGGGAATATTCCCGGAAGACAATGCAAAATACATTTTAGAAAATATTTATAGGCTGACAAAACGTATGCGCACCTATAATGATTCCTCAAGCATGGGTGTCTTTAAACCCAGAATCGATATCGGTTTTGGCATTACGGTAGGAGCGGTTTCGTTTGTTTATTATCCACTGGACAAACGCCATCATCCGGTGGGGCGATGTGTTCATGAAGCCGCCAGAATTGAAGGACTATCGAGATTATATGATGCCAGGGTTCTGATTTCTGACCGTTTTTTTAAATTTGCTGAAGGTTACATTTGTACCGACCAAAGATTCTCTTATCGTTTCATTGACCGGATTATATTAAAGGGATTCAGGGAACCCATTACCCTGTTTGAACTTCTTATAGACAATGACCCCCGATTTGAGATTAAAAAAAACTCCATGAAAGAATATTCGGAGGCATATTCGAGGTATTGCAGAAGAGAATGGGAAACAGCAAAGGAACTCTTTCAGAAAATCTCCCAGGAATATGGATTAGGTATAGGATCGGTTATGGCAAAAAGATGTGATATTCTTTCAAATAGCCCCTCCAATCAGGCTTGGAATGGAATATGGAATATGAAAGATAAATAAGAGCTACTGGGGGGCAGGTCTTTCGTCTTACTATTGAAGCGGGTTCATTTTTATCATGAAATAGGACACGGTTTGCATGGGTAATAAATATATGTTTCTTGCGTTGCCTCTTGAGGTAACGCGGTAAAGGTCATCGTCAAATTCTATTCTTAAAGGTCTTGCCATGGAACATAATCTATCTCTTGCACAACCTTAAATCAAGGTTAAAGACCTGGCCTCAATGGTTCTGTATTGCATCAGGTTTGTTAGAGACCGCAACACTTTTTGTATTTTTTCCCACTTCCACAGGAACATGGGGCATTCCTATTTGGCTTATGTATAGTGTGTATCGTTTTGTCTTCGAGGAATTCCTTCGTATTAATAAACGGCTTTAATTCATCAGGTAATTTATTGAATACGTCATTTTCAAGCGCCTCAAATCTTTTTCTCCCAACTTCCTTGCAAATCTTAAAAATATAATCGCTCGTTTCCTGTTCCTTTATCCCCATCTGGTTTTGCAAGGCCTTTGACTTGAAAAGATTCCTAATGGCTAAATTGTAATCTTTGTGATCAAAATATACCGTACCGATATTATAAAGAGATCTGGCAATACCCAACTTGTCACCTATCTCTTCTTTAATCTCCAGACTCTCCTTGAACTTTTTTAATGCACCATCTAAGTCGTTTTTTGCACGTAAAACCAACCCAATATTGTTAAGAGACGTGGCAATCCCTAACTTGTCACCGATCTCTTCCGCAATTTTCAGGCACTCATGGTACTTTTTTAATGCACCGCCTGAGTCGCCTTTTGTACGTAAAACTTCGCCAATATTGTTAAGAGAGATGGCAATCACTGGCTTGTCGCCTATCTCTTCCACAATTTCCAGACACTTATGGTACTTTTTTAATGCACCGTCTAAGTCGCCTTTTTCATCTAAAACTGACCCGATATTGTTAAGAGACGCGGCAATCCCTGACTTGTCGTCTATCTCTTCCCGAATCTTAAGACTTTCATTAAGTTTGTCTAATGCATCATTTAAATTACCTTTTTTTTCTAAAACCAATCCGATATTATTTGTGCTTCTAGCGATTCCTCTTTTGTAATTTATTTTTTTACATCGTTCACAACCCTCTTCAAAATATTTCAAAGATTCTTTCACCTCTCCCTTTCTAAAGAGCATTTCTCCATATTTGATATAAGCCATGGCGCTGGTTTTTTCATCAACACCTGTAAAGGTATATGATCTCTCAAAATATCTCAGAGCATCATTCCATTCCCCCCTTATCTGGGCAATATCGCCATAGTAGAGATAAAATATCGCCTGTTCTATTCCCTTTTCTCTGGCCTTATCCATCATCTCTTTGAGAGAGTTTGTATAACCAGAAGCAATAAATTTTTCCCCTTTCTCTGAAATCATCTCTACCCATTCTTGCAATAGATCACTATTTAAGAGATGATAAAAAATCTCTTCCTCTAATGATGGGTCAAGTTTCTCTTTTCTCATGGTTTTTAAATATTTGCAGGCTTTCATATGAAGCCCCTTTTTGTCTTCTAATCGGTGATAACAGAATTCCCTCACTAATGGATGGCTTCCATAAAGATCTCCATAACGGGTAATCATCTGTTTATCCATTAGTTTATGTAAAATGTTCATTTTGTTAGGGTCGTATGAGATGTAGTCAAATACCGCCTTATCTACCTTGGCCCTGAAAATGGAAAAATTTAACAAGAGTTCTCTTTCTTCTTTTGTGCTTTTAGGGTGGTTAAATATTTCATCAAGTAGTCTGTGGCTTAATTCCTCACTCTTGTCTTTGAAATTAATAAATTTCCTCACAATTTCATGAGGAGTTTCACCGTAATGAATGAGTTGAATCGCTAAATCTATGGCCAGGGGATGTCCACCATAAGCGCTAACTTGTTTTATTGACAAATTTTATTCATCATGGTATTTTTATATCAATCATCCTGCTAACTTATAGGAGGACAAAGCCATGATGAATGAAGATTGGGACATTCTCAAAACCTTTT
>Ga0209212_1009243_pt1 | contig 10316 bp, 9 predicted proteins | sample RifGroC2_FD_183996 | JGI IMG/M metagenome (GOLD analysis project Ga0209212, IMG submission 183996) | Groundwater microbial communities from Rifle, Colorado, USA - Groundwater C2 (SPAdes) (version 2) | ecosystem: Environmental > Aquatic > Deep subsurface > Groundwater | place: Rifle, Colorado... | reverse complement strand
CGATTATGCCGCCGATGCCTCCGAGGCGGACGCGGCGGATGAAATCAACTACGGTTAGCCGTTGAAAAATGAATTCTATCCTGGGCCAATCCATGAACGGTGATATGACAAACCATGGTGTTTCCCCGCGCCGGCTGTTTTCGCGGCGCGAGGTGCTTGCGCTGGGCGCCGGGATCGGCGCCGCCGCGGCGCTGCGGATCGCGCCGGCTTTCGCCGCGGCGGCGCCGCTGCTCACGCGGCCGATTCCGCGCTCCGGGGAGCGGCTGCCGGTGGTCGGTATCGGCACGGCGATCGTCTTCGATATCGCGGACGACCCTGCGCGGCTGGCCGAGCGGCGCGCGGTGATCCAGACCATGATCGAGGGCGGCGCGCGGCTGATCGACACCGCGCCATCCTACGGTGCGGCGGAGACTGTCGTCGGCGGTCTGCTCGCGGAAATGAACGTGCGCGACAAGGTGTTTCTCGCGACCAAGGTGCGCGCCGCCGGGCGTGACGGCTCGATCGCCGAGATGCAGCAATCGCTGCGGCGGCTGCGCACCGACAAGCTCGACCTGATGCAACTGCATAACGTCGGCCCCAGCGCGGGCGACACCGCGGCGCAGATCGCACTGCTGCGCGAGTGGAAGGACAAGGGCGTGTTCCGCTACATCGGCGTCACGCACTTCATGGAAAGCGCGAACGAGCGCGTGAGCGCAGCCATGCAGGGAGAGAAACTCGATTTCGTGCAGATCAATTACTCGATGGCCGAACGCAGCGTCGAGCAGCGGCTGCTGGGGGTCGCCGCCGACACCGGCACCGCGGTACTGGTCAACCTGCCGTTCGGCCGCGGCAAGCTGTTCAGCGCCGTGCGCGGCCGGCAGCTGCCCGAATGGGCGGCGGAATTCGAAGCGGCCAGCTGGGGCCAGTTCTTCCTCAAGTACATCCTCGCACAGGAAGCGGTGACCTGCGTCATTCCGGGAACGGACAAACCCGAATACATGCTCGATAACCTCAACGCCGGGCGCGGTCGCCTGCCCGACGCGGCGATGCGCAAGAAGATGGTCGCATTCTGGGAATCGCTGGGCTGAAGCCCTTGCGGGTTTGGCATTGACCGCCGTGCGGCGGCACACCCTGCGGGTGCGTAATTGCGCCTGCGTCAGGACGCGCGCAGCGCGCGCCACAACTTCTCCCGCGTCGCCGGCATGTCGATATGCTTCATCCCGGTGACCGGATGCAGCGCATCGACCACGGCGTTGATCACCGCCGGCGGCGCGCCGACCGCGCCGGCTTCGCCCGCGCCCTTCACTCCGAGCGGATTGCTGGCGCAGGGAACATGATGGAAACCGCAGTCGAAGCTGGGCACGTCGTCTGCGCGCGGCAGCGCATAGTCCATGAACGAACCGGTGAGCAATTGGCCCGACTCCGCATCGTAGAGCCCGAGTTCGAGCAGCGCCTGCCCTATGCCCTGCACCGTGCCGCCGTGCACCTGGCCTTCGAGCAGCAGCGGATTGATCGCGCGGCCGAAGTCATCGACGATGCTATAGCGCTCGATGTGCACTTCGCCCGTATCGGCATCGACTTCGAGCTCGCAGATATGGCAGCCGTTGGGATAGGTGAACGCTTCCGGGGTGCGCGTGTGCTCGGCCTCCAGCCCCTTGGTGACCTTTGCCACCTCGAACAAGGACACCGCGCGGTCGGTGCCGGCGATGCGATACTCGCCGTCGCCGTATTCGATATCGGCCGGCGCCGCCTCGAGCAGGCCCGCCGCCGCGTCCCTGCCCTGGGCTATCACCTCGTCCGCGGCGCTGATGGCGGCAATGCCGCCGATCGCAAGAAAGCGGGAGCCGCCGGTCAAGCCCGAGGGCACAACATCGGTATCGCCCTGCACCACGCGGATCTGACTCGAGTCCAGCCCGAGCTTGTCCGACAGCAGTTGCACGAAAGTAGTGATATGCCCCTGGCCGTTGTCCTGCATGCCGGAAATCAGCGTCACGCTGCCGGCCGGATCGACCTTGAGGATGACCGTGTCGCCGGTGCCGCCGCCGCAGCGCTCGATGTACATGGCGAGCCCGATGCCGCGCAACTTGCCGCGCCGCCGGGCTTCATCGCGCCGCGCGGCGAAACCCGCCCAGTCGGCTTTTTCCATGGCGCGGGCCATCACCGCGGCGAAATCGCCCGAGTCGTAGCGGCTTTCCACCGGCGTCTGATAAGGCATGTCGGCAGGTTTGATGAAGTTGCGCCGGCGCAGTTCATCCGGCGCAAGGCCGAGTTCGCGCGCCGCCAGGTCGACCACGCGCTCTACCAGATAGATCGCCTCGGGGCGGCCGGCGCCGCGGTACGCATCCACCGGCACGGTGTTCGTGACCACGCCGCGGATATTGGCGTAGATCGCCGGGATGCGGTACACGCCCGAGAGCATGGGCACCGCCAGTTGCGGAATGTAGGGCGCGTAGTTCGACAGATAGGCGCCCATGTTGGCGCAGGTGGTCACGCGCAGCGCGAGGAAGCGAGCATCGGCGTCCAGCGCCAGCTCGGCGATGGAGTAGTTGTCGCGGCCCTGCACATCGGAGACGAAGCCCTCGCTGCGATCGGCGGTCCAGCGCACTGCGCGCTTCAGCCGGCGCGAGGCCCAGACGACCAGCGGCTGCTCCGGGTGCAGGAAGATTTTCATGCCGAAGGCACCACCGACCTTGCCCGAAATCACGCGCAGCTGCTCCTTGCCGATTTTGAGCACGGCTTCCGCCACCTGGCCGTGAATCACATGCGGTCCCTGGCTCGGGGTGTAGAGCGTCGAGCGCCCGCTCGCGGGATCGAAATCGGCAAGCGCCGCGCGCGGCTCGATCGGGTTGGCGATGATGCGGTTGTTGATGAGTTCGAGCCGGGTGACGTGGGCGGCGCGCGCGATTGCCGCGTCGACGACCGTCTTGTCCGTCCCGGCGCCGATGTCGAAGCAAAGGTTGCCGGCGATGTGGTCCCAGGCGCGCGGCGCCCCCGGCCGCAAAGCACCGCGGGTGTCCGCCACGGCCGGCAATGGATCGTATTCGATCGCTATCAGTTCGGACGCGTCCCGCGCCTGCGCCAGCGTCTCGGCCACCACCAGCGCGACCGGATCGCCGACGTGGCGCACGCGTTTCATTGCCAGCACCGGCCGCGGCGTGTCGGCGCGCGGCGTGCCGTCGATGTTGGTGACCGGGACCAGACAGGGGATGTCGCCCAGGCCATCGGCCGCGGCGTCCTCGGCGGTCAGTATCGCCAGCACGCCGGGCGCCTCGCGCGCGGCTGCGGCGTCGATACTCAGGATGTTCGCTTGCGCATGCGGCGAGCGCAGGACGTAGGCGTGCGCCGCGCCGGCGAGCTCGAAATCGTCGGTATAGCGGCCGGCGCCCTGCACCAGCGCGGCGTCTTCGATACGGGTGATGGATTGGCCTAAAGCAAACTTGGACATGTGGGCAACCTTCTGACGGAATGTATGGCAGCGAAGGACTGGGATTCTACCTTTATATACGGCGTCTTAAATGCCGTCGCATGACGAGTAGCGGCCATTGCGCGCTCCGCGCGCCAACCGTGTTTTCTGTACGGATAAAAAACGCATCCGTACAGAAAACGCGGTTATGGATAAAAGCAAGAGCGGTTCGGGGTGGTTTTTATACAAGATCGTCGATCGCGCACGGACGGTTTCTCGTCCGCGCAACATCGAAACTCTGCATCAGCGGGGGCGCAATTTAAGTCGCCACGTATAGATGCTTTTCAGCTCCCGAAGCCATCCGCAACCATCACCTCGATCAGGCGCGGGCTGCCGGCCTGTAACGCCGCGCGCAGCGCAGGCACGATGCCCTGCGGATCGGTGACGCGCTCGGCCGGCACGCCGAGCGAGCGCGCGAGGCCGGTAAAATCGATTTCGGGATCGCGCAAGTCCATGCCGGTAAAACGGTCGCTGGCACGCATGGACACCAACCGTTCCTTGAGGATGCGGTAACTGCGGTTGTTCGCGATCACATAGGTGACCGGCAGTTTCAGATGCGCCGCGGTCCACAACGCCTGCACTCCGTACATCGCGCTGCCGTCGCCGATGATCGCCACCACCGGCCGCGCGGGCTGCGCCAGACTGATTCCCACTGCGCCGGGCAAGCCGAAGCCGAGGCCGCCGCTGGCAAGACCGTAAAAACACTTTGGGTCACGCAGGGGCAGAAACGCCGGCAGGGACGTCGATGAGGTCAGCGCCTCCTCCACCACGATCGCATCCTGCGGCAGCGTTTCGCTGATGCAGAGCATCAGGTAGCGCGGATCGATCGGCGCGGTTGCGGCCGCGCGCAAAACCTCGGCGCGCGCCTGCTCGCGCTGCGCCGTCCAATTGCGCGATTTGAGTGCTACGAGCCGGCCCTTGGCTTCTCCGGCCCCCGCCTGCGTGCGCCGCTCGCGCAGCAGTGGCAGCAAGGCGCGCAGCGTCTCCTTCACGTTCGCGCGCAACGCCAGCTCGGTCGGGTAGTTCTTGCCCAGCTCCCAGTCGCGCTCGCTGATGTGCACTACCGGCATGCCTTCAGGCAGTGGCGCGCTCGGGCTGTAGACTGACATGCGCAGCAAGTCTGCACCCAGACACAGCATCAGGTCGAACGGTTCCAACAGTGCGCGCACCTGCTTCTGGTTGCGCGTCAGCGCCCCAAGATAGGCCGGATGCGCGCTGGGAAACTGCGCACAATAGGGAATCGGCTGCTGATAGACCGCGGCGCCGAGCAATTCGGCGAGTTCGGCTGCTTCGGCGAAAGCCTCGTGGATAGCCAGCTCCTGTCCCGCGAGAATCACCGGATTCTTCGCGCGAAGCAGCTTTGCCGCGAGCTGCGCCAGCACCTCGTCCGAGGGCCGCACGCGCCCGTCGACCCGGGTCGGCTTGCCGAAATCGAGCTCGGCCTCGGCATCGAGCACGTCACCCGGCAGGCTGATGAACACCGGGCCGGTCGGCGGGGTCAGCGCCACCTTCGCCGCGCGGCGCACAATGCGCGGCAGGTCCTCGGCGCGCGTCACTTCGACCGCCCATTTGACCATGGGCTGCGCGATCGGCACGAGCGGGTCGTAGAGCAGCGGCTCGAGCAGTCCGTGGCCCTGCTCCTGCTGGCCCGCCGTCACGATCAGCGGCGAGCCCGAGAACTTGGCGTTGTAGAGCGCACCCATCGCATTCCCGAGGCCCGGGGCGACGTGCAGGCTGCAGGCGGCGAGCCGGTTGGAGGCGCGGGCGTAGCCGTCGGCCATCGCCACCACCACGGCTTCCTGCAGGCCGAGCACATAGGTCAGCCCGGGAAAATCCGGCACCACCTCCATCAGCGGTAATTCGGTGGTGCCCGGATTACCGAACAGATGGGTTACGCCCTCGTCGACGAGGAGTTGCAGAAATGCGGAACGGCCGCTGTGCTTTGCCATGCTCAGAAGGATCGCGGCAGGCCGAGCACATGCTCGGCGACGTAGGACAGGATCAGGTTGGTCGAGATCGGCGCCACCTGATACAACCGCGTCTCGCGGAACTTGCGCTCGACGTCGTACTCGCAGGCGAAGCCGTAGCCGCCGTGGGTCTGCAGGCAGACGTTGGCCGCCTCCCATGAAGCCTTGGCGGCCAGGTGCTTGGCCATGTTCGCCTCCGCACCGCAGGGCTGGTGCTGATCGAACAGCGCGCACGCCTTCCAGCGCATCAGGTTCGCCGCTTCCGTTTCCATGTACGCGTCAGCGATCGGAAACTGCACGCCCTGGTTCTGGCCGATGGGCCGGTCGAACACCACCCGCTCCTTGGCATAAGCGCTCGCCCGGGCGATGAACCAGTAGGCGTCGCCGATGCATTCGGCGGCGATCAGGATGCGCTCGGCGTTGAGCCCGTCGAGGATGTATTTGAAGCCCCTGCCCTCTTCGCCGATCAGATTCTCCGCCGGGATCTCGAGATTGTCGAAAAACAACTCGCAGGTATCGTGACTGACCATGTTGCGGATCGGTTGCAAGCTCATCCCCTTGCCGATCGCCTGGCGCAGATCGACGATGAATATCGACATGCCCTCGGATTTGCGCTTGACCGCGGCGACCGGCGTGGTGCGCGCCAGCAGGATCATCAGATCCGAGTGCTGGATGCGCGAAATCCACACTTTCTGGCCGTTGACCACGTAGCGATCGCCCTGTTTCACCGCCGTGGTCTTGAGCTTGGTGGTGTCGGTGCCGGTGCTCGGCTCGGTCACGCCCATGGACTGCAGGCGCAGTTCGCCCGACGCGATTTTAGGCAGATACCTGCGTTTCTGCTCTTCGGAGCCGTGGCGCAGCAGCGTGCCCATGTTGTACATCTGGCCATGGCAGGTACCGGAGTTTCCGCCGCACAAATTGATCTCTTCCATGATCACCGAGGCCTGGGCGAGACTCAAGCCCGAACCGCCGTATTCCTGCGGGATCAGCGCCGCCAGCCAGCCGGCTTTGGTCAGCGCGTCGATAAACGCCACGGGAAAATCACGCGCGTAGTCGAGCTTGCGCCAGTACTCGTCGGGATAGCCGCGGCAAAGGTCGCGCAGCGCTTCGCGCAGCTCCTGGTGTTGATCGGGAGCGGGAATGTTCATGTTTTTTTCTCCGGTTTTGCGTGGTTGGGAATAAGGCGGGCAAGCGGACCAGCCGGTGCTCCGGCGGCACAAGACACAACCTCTCAGGGTCTGGCTGCTTGTTGGCGTCCCCGGCGCGGAACTCGGTTGCGCCAAGGTAATGTCCTATTCATAATACCGAACGACGTCGAACTAAACAATGACCCAGAGAAGACCGGACAGGGAAACGCACATTATGGAATTCGAGGACATCATCTACACCGAACAGGCCGGCGTCGCCACCGTCACCATCAACCGCCCCAAGGTCTATAACGCCTTCAACAGCAACACCTGCGAAGAGCTGATCCGGGCCTTCGGCAAGGCCGGCTGGAACCGCGACATCGGCGTCGTCGTGCTCACCGGCGCCGGCGACAAGGCTTTCTGCACCGGCGGCGACCAAAGCGCCGACGCCGAAGACGGTGGCTACGGCGGGCGCGGCACCATCGGACTGCCGGTGGAGGAACTGCAGAGCATCATCCGCGACATTCCGAAGCCGGTGATTGCGCGCGTCAACGGCTACGCCATCGGCGGCGGCAATGTGCTGGTGACCATTTGCGACCTGGCCATCGCGTCGGACAAGGCGCAGTTCGGCCAGGTCGGCCCCAAGGTGGGCTCGGTCGATCCGGGCTTCGGCACGGCGCTGCTCGCGCGCGTGGTCGGCGAGAAGAAAGCGCGTGAAATCTGGTACCTGTGCCGGCACTACGGCGCGCAGGAAGCCCTGGCGATGGGGCTGGTGAACGCGGTCGTGCCCCACGACCAACTCGACGCCGAGGTCGCGAAATGGTGCACCGAGATCCTGCAGATGAGCCCGACCGCGATCGCGCTGGCCAAGCGCTCTTTCAACGTCGACACGGAGATGATCCGCGGCATTTCCTCGTTTGCGATGCAGGCGCTCAAGCTCTACTACGATACCGAGGAATCGAAGGAAGGCGGCAACGCATTTCGCGAAAAGCGCAAACCCGACTTCCGCAAGTACGCGAAATAACGATGGCGAGGCATCGCGCAGTATCCGGGCGATGCCGATTTCTTGGTACACGGCGCAGCGCGAGGCACGCGCCGTTAGACAGCCCGCGGTCCCTGATTAAAAAAAGCCGGGCTGCACGCCCGGCTTTTTCAAGGAGGAACCGGCTAGATCAAGCAGCTTGAATCTTGGCTGCCTGCTTGCCTTTCTTGCCGTCTACGATCTCAAAGGACACTTTCTGTCCTTCCTTGAGCGTCTTGAAGCCCTGCATGTTGATCTCAGAGAAATGTGCGAACAAATCTTCGCCGCCGCCGTCCGGGGTGATAAAACCGAAACCCTTGGAGTCATTGAACCATTTCACTGTGCCGGTTGCCATATTGCGTTCCTTTAAAAGTTGAGAATTCGGGCCGAGCCCGATCAATGTTTGAATCTCAAGACTGAAAAGGACGTACCGCTCAGGGAACCGCTCTCAAGCACTTGAAACTAAACACTTGTCCGCGTTATACCCGCTAAATGCCCAACCGTCAAGGGGGACTCTGACGACTGGCACGCGTCCGGGGCGCCATCGGCCTGGGACACAGGGCGCGGAAATGCGCGCCCTTCCTGCGTCGCGCGACCGCCTCAAACCCGCCGCTTGTACTCGCCGGTGCGGGTGTCGATCTCGATCTTGTCTCCGGTGGCGCAGAACAGCGGCACCTGCACCGAAAAACCGGTGGTGATTTTCGCCGGCTTGAGCACTTTGCCCGACGTGTCGCCGCGCACGGCGGGTTCGGTGTAAATGATCTCGCGCACCACCGTATTGGGCAGTTCGACCGATATCGCGCGGTCATCGTAGAACACGACCTCGCACTGCATTCCATCCTCGAGGAAATTGATGCCCTCGCCCATGTTGTCCTTTTCCACCTCGAACTGGTTGTAGTCGGCGTCCATGAACACGTACATCGGATCGGCGAAATACGAGTACGTGGATGGCTTGCGCTCCAGCACTACGACGTCGAATTTCTCGTCGGCCTTGTACACGCTCTCGCTGATCGACTCGGAGAGCAGGTTCTTGAGCTTCATTTTCACCACGGAAGCGTTGCGGCCGGACTTGCTGAATTCGGCCTTCTGCACCACCATCGGGTCGGCTCCAAGCATGATCACGTTGCCTGCGCGGAGTTCTTGTGCAATTTTCATATCTGTCGTCCTACACGGTTTGATTTGTCTAAAGCTTTCTATTTTAACAAAATTTCGCAAAACTGCACAAGGTTATTTGCGAGATCGCCGCCTCCGCCCAGTTGTCCCGCCCAACGCCGGGCATGCGCCTGCAACTCAAGCCTGTGCGCCCAGAAGTCTGGCCAGGCCGATTCGACCTCGGCCGCGTCGCCTTCGTTCCAGGCCTGCCACAATCTTGTGACGGCCGCCGCGATCTCCGGCGTCAGGCCTGCGCAATACAGTCCGAGAAAAGCCCGCAGCTTGGGCCAGTGCGCCGCCTCTTGCTGCGGGTAAATCTGCCATAGCAGAGGCCGCGCCGCCCATTGCCCGCGGACGAAGGAATCCTCGCCGCGCACAAGGTTGAAATCGGACGCCCACAGCAGCCGGTCGTATTGGTCCTGATCGAGGAAAGGGAATATGCTGATTTCGACGCCGGCCTTGCTCAGGATCGCGCCCGGCGCGAGACCGTCGGTGCCGAAGAACGCCGACAATGCGGCTGTTGCAGTGCCTTCGGGCACGAGGCAGCGCACCCGCGTGCCGCCGGCCGCCCAGGCCCGCAACAGTGCGGTTATCCCGCCGTGCGGATAGCAGAACAGGGAGACTTGCAGCTCGCCCGTGCGCGGCGCGGGAAGGCCCAGATCCTTCCAGAATCGCGCTTGCTCCGTGGCGGAACTCTGAAACCGCTCGCGCGCCTGCGCCAAGCCCCGCTCCGCCAGCAGTCCGCCCGTGCCGGCGACGAAACCTGGAAAGAAAAAATGTTTCAACAAGGGAAGGGACGGATGGGGCGAGGGCAGTCCGTGGCAGCCCCGCACCCAGGCTTCGGCGCTCAGAAATTCGAGATTGATCCACACCGGTTTCGGCTGTCGCGCAACCATCGCCGCGACATAATTCGCCGGCGGGTTGCAGGCGAATGCCTCGACCACGACGTCCGCCGGGTCGGCTGCCGGAAATGGGTCGTGCCACCACGCAACTTCCACGCCGTGGCTATGCTGCGACTCCAGGCCGGGCACGATGTCCGGACAAATCCTGCGAAAGCGCGCGAGATCGTCGACCCACAGACGCACCCGCAGACCGTGCTCGGCGGCCAACTGCCGCGCCAGGCGCCAGCAAACGCCGATGTCGCCGTAGTTATCGACCACGGTGCAGAAGATGTCCCAGGTGCGCGTTGATGGCATCGCCGGAGGGTGGGTCAATGGTGAAAGCAGACCGACGCGATTATGCGCCCGGCGGAAAAGAAATGGGGCGCTCGCGCGCCCCGGATGCATTCAGCACCTGAGCACGGTGAATGTCAACAGGCCCTAGCAGCGCTGAGTGGCGTAAATGCGCGCGAGGAAGGTCGGGGCATCCGCTTCGCGCAGCCGCTCCAGGGCGGCCGAGCGGCCGGGCGCCGCAGACTGCTCCAGCGGGCGCGCGACCCAGTTCGAGCACAGCACTTCAGCGCTATAGGGCTGCTCGGTGAATTCCTGTTCGGCAAACAGCCGGCTTAGCAAGCTCATGACTCATCCGTTCCGGGGGCGGGCGGAAACGCACCACCTTACCCTTGCTAACGAACCAGTCGCGAAAAGGTTGAGTGCCGGTCAAAAAAT
>Ga0209212_1009242_pt1 | contig 10318 bp, 3 predicted proteins | sample RifGroC2_FD_183996 | JGI IMG/M metagenome (GOLD analysis project Ga0209212, IMG submission 183996) | Groundwater microbial communities from Rifle, Colorado, USA - Groundwater C2 (SPAdes) (version 2) | ecosystem: Environmental > Aquatic > Deep subsurface > Groundwater | place: Rifle, Colorado... | reverse complement strand
GTTCCATTTTCTCTCGACCGGATCGGAAGATTTGCTGGCGGATTATGAAACCATCCGAAAGGAACTCGGCGCGCACAATCCGGAACTGCTGGCAAAACCCGAGCACATCCTGATCAGCAAGACCGATATGGTCACCCCGGAAGAGCTCAAGGAAAAAATCAAATCGCTCAAAAAACTGAAAAAGGAAATAACCCCTATCTCCATCCTGGACGAGGAGAGTATGGAGAAGGTGAAGAAAATTTTGAATAAAATCGGGGATGAAAAAACGGCCACTAACTGATAAACACGGATTTCAAACGGATTCAGCACGGATCGCGGATAAAAGATTTCCATCAAAAAAACTCCCTTTCGGGAGTTTTTTTTACAATCCGTGATCAGTGAAGATCCGTCATCAATCCGTGACCATCCGTTTACCGCTGCGCCCATCCGAAGATGTCTTGGAAGTTGTTGACGATGATCTGGATTATATTCTCTTTCCGCTTCGGGGTGAGGAGGGCGAAGTCTCCGGATTTGGCCTCGTTGCCTGCCGCGTCCACCGAGATGGCGTTGAAGTAATAAACCGTTCCCGCTTTGAAGGAAGTGATGACTGCGATATGCGAGGTGGTCATGACGTCCGAGACATTGACTTGGGTTTCCTTTCCGGCCTTTCCTTCCTTATACACCAGCTTGGTGTCGGCGCTCTCATCCGTCTTCCAGCTGATGATGGCCTGGACCTTATCGTTCTGAGCCAAGGCGCTGTCCGTTCTGACCTGCTCGATCTTCGGAGCGTTTTCATCGCTCGAAGTCTTGAAGTTTTGGAAGGTCTCCTCGGTCTCATTTCCATCTTCATCGCGAACCTTGAGTTTGAGTCCGAATTCAGTTCCCGATTCCAAGTTTTTCAGGACCAGTTCATGCTTGGTGGCGAAGTCCGGCTTTCCTTGGACTCCGGAATTCTCCTCGTCGTCCGCGTCCGTGTATTCCACCAGAGTGTCGGTCGGCACGTTCGTCGTAAAGGTTATCTTGGCCCCGTGCTCCGTGATCTCGTCGACTTTGAAGCCTGAGATCTTCGGAGGCGACTTTGGCTCGAAAGTGTTGTCATTGGAAGCGAACAGGTTTCCATTGGCATCTTCCCCTAGGACGCGGAAGTGGTACGTCTGACCGGATTGAAGATCCGAAATGGTTATCTCATGCTCCTTGGTCTTGGTCTTGCTTTCTTTCGTGTCCCCATAGGCCGTCGTGAGTCCGTATTCGACGACTGAGGTCGTTTCCTCCCCGGTTTCCCAGGTTATGGTCGCCTGATTCAATGCCTTGGAAAGGACCTTGACCGAGGATAGAGAAGAGGGCTCTTTGGTTGTGAATGAAGACTGCGCCGACTGGGCGATGTTTCCCGTGGCATCGGAGGAAATCACCGAGAAGACGTATTTGGACGCCGGTATCAGATCATTGATCGTCACCGTATGCGCCGTAGAATAATTCTCACTGCTCGTCAGCACCAAAGAGTCTCCGGCGATCTTATTGAAATCGCTGCCGTCCAAGCTGTACATCACAAGACTGTTCGCCTTCTCGTTCGTGTTCCAGGTCACGACCGCGCTTTCCCCTTTAAGATCGGAGATCGAGACCGAGCTTATCTCGGGAGCGGTAGAATCCCCGGAAGCGTCGATATCCCCCTGACTGAAAGCTTTGTCCGACGTTTCGAATTGATCCGCCAGGCTTGCCGGATTCAAATCCTCATCAAGACAAGAGATGGTGTAGTCATACGCCGTGTCCGGATATAGGATATCAGTTATGGTGACGGTGTGGTTCTTAGTATAAGATCCGACGGACTCCGGTTTTTCTCCTTCATTCGTCGTGTCTTCCGGCCTCTTGTATGTAATCGAACAATTGGCGTTCTGGTCCGTCCTGAATTCGATCACTGCCTTGTCATTGGTCGTCACGTCGTCGGAAACGAGGGTGACGGTCTGGAGCGCTCCGGTGGTGGTAAAGGTTAGGGAGCTGTCATCTGCATATGAAACGGTTTCCACAGATCCTATCGTATCCGTCGCAGTTATCTTCAGATAGTAATCAGTGGATGCCTCGAGTTCCGTCATCTTGATGATGTGGCTCACCCCGAATGTTTCAGTGAAGGTTCCTACGGGGGTCCCGGTGAGCTGGTCGTTGTCATATACCTCGACTGTGGCGCTGGTAGGCAACGGGTTGTCGGAATGATTGGCGTCGACGGTCCTGAAGGAGACGGTCGCGGAGCTGTTGGTCTCGGCTCCGATCGAGATGTCCTGGATTTCCACTGCCGTTCCCGAAAGGACCGTTCCTTCGCTAGGGCGCACGCAGGTGGTTTCAGAGAAAGCCGAATAGTTGCCAAACACGTCTTGAACCCTCAATTTATAGCAATATTTACTGTCCTCGCTCAACTCTTGATGCAGGAAGTAGTTCGTTTCAATAGCTACTCCCGAATCAAAGTCATCTTTATCTATCCTCTTAAGCGTCGCGCTCGGATCGCAGACGGAACCCGTGTCGGTCTCGCAAGACTTAAGATCATAAGCCTCGAAGTTTGCCAGGTCGTTGTCCTGCATGATAGTCGGCTTCGGCCAGAGGATGAATACTCCTTTGAACGGAGGAGTGATGTCCAAATTGGTTATGTCGGAGTAAGAAATGTTTTCGGGGGTTTCCGGAGCGACCGCAATGTAAGTGTTGGCGGATTCGTTTCCAACCGCGTCACGGAATCTGATACATACTTTTTTGGACGCGGAGTCGTTGTCAGCCAGGTCAATATCCTGTCCAGACTCCCCTCCCGTGTAGCTGTCCGCGTAAGCTCCAGGCAATCCACAAGAGGTGCCAAGGTCGTCCACGGCCGCCATTTCATATTTCATCCCGTCTGCATTCTCATCGTCCGCTTCCACATGCACCTGTCCGGAATTCTTTGACCTATCGAAGACTATTGATCCCTCCGGTCCGGTGGTGTCGATTTCTATTGCGGAAATATTGATCGACGGAACATCGGAATTATTCCTTCCATTCGCGGGCGAAGAGGTGTCAAACACAGATTCTTCCGTTATTCCGGTGACCTTGAGACCATCGCTTGAAGTAGTATCCTGTCCGCTTCCGGTGGCACCGACTTCATATGTTCCGGTTATCCTGTCTCCGGACACATTATCAAGAAGGACGGTGACGCCGTTGTTCAGATTGACTTTCAGGCTTCCGGACGAGAGCGTCTCATGGTATTTGGCTTCGATCGTGAAAACGCTTTGCGGTCCGTAAATCCCGGACGCGTTGGCGGTTTCCGGATTGGCCGTTACCGATTCGAGGAAGGGCTGTTCTTTGTCAAAAAACACGGTGGCGCTTCCGGTAGCCGAAACGTTTCCGGCCGCATCGAGAAAGCGGGCTGTCACGGTTTTATCCCCGATACTGTCAGTTCCTCCCCCGCAAGCCGCGGTGATATCAAACGATTTCGGATCTTCATAGGTAACAGGATCGCACCAGCTGTCGTTATTCTCATTTCCGTCATCGGAATAATCCAAAGAGAATTGGACGGAGGTGAGGTTGAAATTGTCCGTGGCATCCAAGTCAATCGGAATCACGTTATCGGAGGTCCTGCCTCCAGCTATGTTGATCGCGACCGGGGAAGCTCCGAGCTGGGGAGCATCGGTGTCAACCTGAACGTTGTCAATATTGTCTGCCGGCAGATTTTCCGTATCCAGGTAGTTTCCGATCAGATCCAACGCGTATTGGTCGTGCAAAGAGGTCACTTGGAGGTTTTGCGCCTTATGCCCCAATTCTACAGTGTATGTCCCGGTCAATTTGTCCCCGCTTATGGATCTTAATTCTACCTTCTGATCCCTTTCGGCACCATCATTCGTATTCAACTTCACATCCAAAACGCTTCCCACTCCCAAATCCTCGCTGTAATCGGCTGTTATGGTGACAGTTTCCCCTTCCTTATAAGCCCCAGCAGGAGCCGACAGTGATTCGAGCGAAGGAGGACCGGTGTCCACGATCAATCTCTTGTATCCGCCAAGTATGTTATTGTCTAGGGCGACACTGGAAGACTGCTGCGGGTTTCCAGCGATATCATAAACGTTCTCATTTCCGATTCTCTCTATGTTCAAAGGATTCACGTCATGTCCAAGATAAGGTCCCTGCACAGTATACGTTCCCTCAATAATATTTCCTGAGACGCTTCTGAGTTCGACGACGGTGTCTTCAACCGCGGTATTCCTCAAAACGACATCGACGGCGGAATCCCCTCTGAGATCCTCATCATAAACCATCTGTATGTTTATCTGGTTGTTCGTCAAAGAATATATGTTGGTGGTTGGGGAAACCGACTCTAGACTTGAAGTGGTGAAAGTACTAAACGACGGAGATACCGTATCAATGGCTATTCCTGAAGGAAGGTTGGTTCCGATGGTGAAGTCAGAAAGCGCGTTCCCTGCCCTATCGGCGACCGTACCGGAAACATTGGAAACGGACAGATTATCCAAATTAGTGTCAGATCCCTGGACAGTATAGGTGCAGTCCGCGGAAAGCAAATTCGAAACGGCTTCCGTCTGGCAGGATCCGCCACTGTTAAGTGCGACGATCACTCCATCCTGGGAATTCACATTCTCGGAAAAGTTTACAGTGATGATGATTTCCGTTCCGGCTTTATACTTCCCGGTCCCCTTGTCGGCGGAAACGCCGTCTATCGTCGGAGCGGTCGTGTCCAAAGTCACCGCGGCTTGGTATGCTTGTGAAACGTTTTGTGCTCCGTCGCGGAGCTCCACATAAACGGTCTTACTTCCGTCTCCTGAGGAAAGCGTCCAGCTCTCCTTGGTAGCCGCATAACCTTCCCAATCAGACCAGATTGAATTGTCATTGGAGAATCTCATATCGGAAACTCCCGATCCGGCTCCGTCATCCGCCGTAATCGAAAGAGTCACGCTCGAAGTGGTCGAATATTCTCCTCCTTCTCCGATGGTCAACGATCCGTTCGGGGCCTGCGTATCCCAGGAAAGATTCAGGGTCTTGTCCGTCGTGTTTCCAGCTTCGTCAGTGATCGTCGCCGTGATGACATATGTTCCGTCAGCGTCGGCCGAGATGGTTGTCGATGACTGGGTAGGGGTTCCAAAGGTTATGTTTCCTGTTCCGGAAGTCTTAGTCCATTGGTATGAAGCGATTCCCGATCCCGAGTCGGCGGCATTGGAGAGGGACTGGGTGAATTCTTCTTTCTTGATCAGATCGGACATGTCGTCGGCGGTAGGGGCTTCATTATCTATAGTGATTTGCGAAGAATCGGAAAGTTCGCCCTCGACCGGGATTGAAAAATTATCCATCTGATTACTCTTTCCATCCTTAATGATTCCGGAAACCCCGGTCACTTCAAGAAATTGGCCTTCCGGCGTATTTTCATCCGATCCGACCGAATATTGGCAGGTGGCGGAAGTGCCATTCGTCACCGTAGCCGTACAAGGATATCCGGTGTTGAGGGTGAATTCAATGTCTCCGGTCGATGTGACAGACTCGCTGAAATTGATCGTCACCGGAATCGTCAAGCCGGAGCCCGTCCTATATTCGTCCGGCTCTTGGGTGGTGGTGACCGAAGTTATGGTCGGCTTCTGGAGATCAAGCGTCTGCCCTTCCACCTTGGCCCCGGTTTCCAAACTGATATTGTTGACGTTGGTCGTGTTAGCGTCGTTCGCTACAACTTTGAAAATCATTGAAGCGTCGAGTTTTTTCGAGTTGAGTCCGAGGTATTGCTCGCCTCTCGGATTCCAACTGAAAGTCATTTCCCCAGTAGAAGCGGTCGCCCCCTCGGTTCCGTTTTCAGCCAAGGCGTTGCATCCTCCGTCCGAGCATCCTCCGATCGTCTGATATAGGTCGCTTCCAATCGTGCTGAGCGTGGCCATGAAAAACACCTCTTTTCCGGCGATGTGGATGGCCGGTGTCGTATAGAAATCCGTTCCGTTCGAAGGATCGTCGAAAGACAATCCCCTTCCGGTGATATTCATGGAAGTGGCCGTACCGCTGTCGAAAGAGACAAGCTCGTTTTCAATCAAAGCATACCCCTGGCTTGGAACAGGAATATTGTCCGGATCAGGATTATCCAAGGTGACGGGACCGGTGTAATCTGACGCGAGCGTGCTTCCGGATGCCTGGAGTTTTATTCCGGCATGGGGTTGATAGAAAAGCCTTGTCCTGATCGCGTTGCTTGTCGTTCCGCTCGTGATCGCTCCGTCGTCGTCATAAGTCTGGCTGAGCGTATATGGCACGGAAACCGATCCGTCGGAATTCTGAGTATATCCGGACACACTTATGGCAGGAGGCACGTTATATGAATAGGCGATCGACACGTCCTGAAGCACGGGAGCGGTAGTCCCCTCGTTTCCTTCATTCGATTTAATGAAAGCGGCGTATTGCAGCCATTGGTTGCCCGCGTTGTCGGTCTGGGCTCCGTTTATCGAGTTGCCCTCTTTCGTCGTATAAAAATTGCCATCTCCGCCCTCTCCCGGATTAGCCGAACATGAAAGCGGTCCGCACCATCCGCTGGCGCTCGGACTTGCCCAATCAGCTTCTCCCGAACCGTTATCGGGAGCTGTCCTGATTTGAAAGCCGACCACTCCCTCATTAGCTCCGGTTCCGGTTCCGGTCTCGTTCCAAGTTATATCAGAAACCGCGTTGTTCGGGTCGGTCGTGTTAAAAACCGATGAAATTATTTTTTGCCAAAAAGTCGGATGGGTCGCCTGCGTGCTGATCGTCACAGAAGAAAGCGTCGGGACTTCGGTATTCGTGCTTGAAAAAACAGCTTGGTATTGCACGTAGCGATGCCCGTCGATCACACATTCACTGACAGTCGAAATATCCGTCCCGCTCGAAGGGACATTGCAAGCGTCGCCCCAAACATGGGCTCCGCCCATCCCCGAATCATTGCTGGTCCTTGCTCTCATCGTCAATGTCGTCCCAGTCGGCACGTTTGAAACCCAGTCCATCTCCCCATATACCGGTTCGGTTACGCCTGAAAATTCCTTGATCGTCGAAGTATAGGAATTTTCCCATGACAAAATCACCGAACCGTTTCCTCCGTTATTTTGCCCGGTAGATCCGTGCGCTCCGACCGTAAAGGAAAGGGTTTGGCCCGGAACCACGGCCAAAAGTCCGGTGACTTTCGCTCCGCCTCCTCCGCCTCCTCCATTTCCATAAATACCTCCATTACCTCCCGCCCCTCCATTGGGCGATCCGCCGGTCATTCCGACTCCGTTCGAACCGTTCGTTACGGACTGGGAAAGTAAGCTTCCGCTTCCGGTTCCTCCTGCTCCTCCGAAACCATCGGTTCCGGCGCATCCGTAGCCTCCCCCGGCTCCTCCGTTGGCCGTCGCCTTCGTCGTCCCTCCATATGATACCGTGGAATTTCCTCCGCTTGACCCACCCGATGCCGAAAAACAGCTCTCCTCTTCATCATCCTCAGAGCCCCCGCTCCCCCCCGCTCCGCGGACTTCCAGACTTATATATGAAATCCCCGCCGGTACGGTCCAGCTATAATTTCCGGCATATTGGCAAGCAACGCCGGATCGGGGATTCAAACAGTCATTGACATCTCCTTCCGCGCAGGAAACGGTTATATTAGTGACGTCCCCGGTCGCCGTCCCGGAACCGCTCGAAACCGAACAAGTGTATCCGCTCGGCTGGGTCAGGATGGTCGCGTTATATGCCACGCCGTAGGCGATTTCCGTCGAAAAAGAAAATGCGCCGTTGGCCGAGATCGAAAGGTCGTTCCCTCCGTTGTTTTGAAGCACTATGGTTCCCGAAAGACCGCTCACCGCCCCTCCTATGGAATATGGTCCTGGATCTATCGTATAAATCTGCCCCCGTATAACCTCGGTATTGTTTGAAGCGTCCACAGAATAATATCTCAACGTCGTCGTGGTCGAAATACTTATCGGTGCGGAATAAACAATGGATGGATTAGAACCGTCAGTGGAATAATAAGTAGTCGCCGTTTCATTGGGCGTCAGCGTCACCGAAATGGAAGAAGGGTACGATCCCGTCCAATGACTAGGCGTCGTAAGGGGTGGCGTGGTATCAACATTAGCCTCTGCCGACCCGAAAAAGAAAGCCGAAGAAAAAACGGAAATGGAAAAAATCGTCACCGCGAAAACGGCTGCCGATCTCCTTCTTTTTGCAGATAACAGAAATTCATCCCCTTCCCTCTTTTTTTCCGCCGACCTCCGACCGATGGCCGACAATTTCTCTTTTATTCTTCCAAGCATTTTGTTTATATTTTATTTTCTTTAACGACAAATAGCCTATATTGGCATTAATCCTTAAGGCAACGAACGAAATTAACCAACGTTTTGACAACAGCGGTACTTGTGACCGTAGCTTGAGCATAGCTTAAGCTACGATAATATGCATACGAAGCTGTGGAGTATTGGGTCGCTGACCATATACGAGCGGACTGTCCATAACCAAGATATGACCCACTGGTGTTGCGGTAGCCACCGGCAAGCAAAGAAAATCCGGAGGTGTCATTGATCGCTTGGTTGTTTCCGACGGCGCATGCAGTGGCACTGGAATTCCAACTTGATGTTTTGGCGAGCGCCTTGGCGATATTCGCGCTGGCTCCTCCGCACCAATAACTGCTATTGGCGCTTAGGTAATTGGTCAATGACGTCAACTCACTGTCCGTTGGAATATGCCAACCGCTTGGACAAATTCCCCTGTTAGGAGAGGAGACTGAACAAGAACCGGCGTTGCAAGAACTAGCCAATCCGTTCGCTTCCGCCCAAGAATAAAGACCTCCTCCTCCCGTAGCAGTACCGGTATTGCAACCCCCGGAACCGTTGTTCGTGTCGTTGTTTCCGTAGCACAATTTTTCGATATTATTATAATCAAACGGATCTGATGGCAAACCTCCGGCCAACTTAGTTCCAACGTTAAGATTTTCCTTGAACCAGCATTGGGTGCCGATTGTGACAGAATTGTATACACCCCCGCCATAGGAGCATGCCGTGCCGCAAGCGGTCCTCGAGCTGCAAGCAGCAAGGCAAGTACCGCCTAAGCATGCTCCGCTCTGGCAATCTGAATTCGTCCCATCACAAGACCCGCCGTCTACGATTTTTCCACATGTGAGCGTATTACTTGGACAAACACCACTCGTACAATCAGACTCCTCAGTTGCGATGCATGTAGCCCCATCGGCAATCTTTCCGCAAGTATTAGATGCGCTCGGACACAGACCCAAGAGGCACTCCCCATCAGTCGAACATGATGCGGTTTCGTTTTTTTTCAAAGAGAGAGTACTGGATGCTTTATATATAGTCGTACTGTTATATGTCCCCGCGGCGGTTCCGGTTCCCGCGGCGGCGGAAGCATAACCAGAAGCGTCCCCTGTGGAAACCGGGGTCGGGGTTTTGAGCGTCACGTCCGTTCCGGCCACCAAACCGGAATCGATCGATTCATATGAAGTCCAACCGTTTTTCGTCGCATCCTCCCCGCTCACCTCCCCGCTCCAGTCCGTCTGCGCCCATTGGAAATTCGAAGCCTGGGAACCGCTCGGGTTGAAAATCAAAGGGGAAACCAAAAGCGCCACGACGACCATCGCCACCGCGCTTCCCAATCCGACCGTGTACTGCCTGAGTTTTTTCTGGAATTTTTTGAGATCCGAATAGGAGGAAAAGGAGACGGAGCAGACGATCTTCCCGCTCTTGTCAGCCTGGCATTGCTGGATGCGCAGATGGTTGTCCGCAGCGGGCTTGAAAACGAGATGGAAATAATCGATGAAGATTATTTTTGATTTGTGAAGGAAATTTTTAAGTTTTGTTTTTATTTCTTGCGACATTTTTTTGAAAATTTAAAAGACTCAGCGTCAAAGATTACATATGTAAATATTTTAGCATAAGTTTGCCGAATCTCCCAATAGCCGAAGGCGCGATCCATGGATAAAAAACAGGCGGGGTCATTCACCGCCCTCATTGAAATTCCCATTGATCAAGATTCTCCATTCTTGAAGTTTTTCCTTGCCGTATAGGCCTACAGCTTCCTGATGGGTTATCACGGGCATCCCCTCGATCCCCTTTTCTTCAACTATCTTGTCCCGCTCCTCTCTTGAAACCTGCTCCATGTACCGGGGGCTGTCGCCGATCATCCAAACGAAAGGCGAGAAATTCAAAAAAGTCACGGAATAGGCGGAACGGGCAGCGAATATATATTCCGGCACCTGAGCGGAAAAATATTCCCTGTCTTTCTCGAAAAGATATTCATCACTTTCCTCATCGCAAATCTCTTCCTGCGCCAATGTCGTGCCACTTCCGGTATTTTCAGCCGAGTCGGTCTTTGGGGCTTTTTTAGCTTCCTGCTTAAAAACATAGCT
>Ga0209212_1009239_pt1 | contig 10322 bp, 2 predicted proteins | sample RifGroC2_FD_183996 | JGI IMG/M metagenome (GOLD analysis project Ga0209212, IMG submission 183996) | Groundwater microbial communities from Rifle, Colorado, USA - Groundwater C2 (SPAdes) (version 2) | ecosystem: Environmental > Aquatic > Deep subsurface > Groundwater | place: Rifle, Colorado... | reverse complement strand
GATTCTTTCCCGTGCGAATGCGCCCCGGAATCCGCCGCGTAACCGTTGCCGCCTTTCCTGCCCGGACGGCCCGGCGAAGTGCCGCCACCGTCATTGCAGTTGTGGTCGTGGCCGGGCGGCGGCGCGTCTTCCCCAGCCTGTCCTGAGCCCGTCGAAGGGTCCACTCCCTCGTTGCCATGGCTGACCGAGATGCGGAAGATATCCGAGGCAGAGAGGCTGCCGGCCATGCTGCCATCGGCGGCAATGTCTGTCGCGGTGACCATGACATCCACGAAGCCGGCTTTTTTCGGCGTTTCGCCGGAGAAGGCAAGAGTAGCGGCATCGAAGCTCAGCCAATCCGGCAGCGTCGAACCGTCGGCCAGCATCGCCGCATAACCGAGCGTGTCGCCCTGGTCGATGTCGGTAAAACTCCCGGCTGGCATCTGCCAGGAGAAGTGCTTGTCGCTCCTGAGGTTCTGATCGGCCAACGGCACGACCAGAATAGGGGCATCGTTCGCCCCGTTCAGGAACACATCCAGTACCGAGGCTGTGCCAGCGATGCCATCCGTCGCGGTGTAGCCGAAATGTTCGACGGCCTGTGCGGTGCGTCCCAGCGATTGCACCGCGAGTGAGGCGTTGTCCAGAATGTAGCTGTAGTTGCCGTCGGCATTCAGAGTGAGGCTGCCGTAGTTACCGGTGAACACTCCGGCATTCGCGACTGTCAGCACCGTACCTTGGTCAACGTCGCTGTCGTTGGACAGCACGTTACCGGCGGCGCTGAGGCTGACATCCTCCTGCACGACAGCGGTATCGTTTACGATGACGGGGCCATCGTTCACGCCGGTGACGGTCATGGTGACCTGTGCGGTGCTGATGGCCCCCACCGCGTCGCTCACGGTGTAGCTGAAGGTGTCGGTAGCGGTCTGGCCTTGCCCCAGAGATTGGAACAGCGTGCCGATGTCATATTGCACCGTGCCGTTTGTCAGCGATACCGCGGCGGCGGAAGCGGCCTGCGAGACGCCGACGATGTTGAGCGCATCGCCATGGATGCAGTCCGGGTCGGTATCGTTGGCCAGCAGGGCTGCGGCATCGAGCAGCACTGCGCCGCCGTCTTCGGTTGCAGCACCCGCATCGGCATTGGCGATTGGCGCATCGTTGACGTTGACAACGTCGAGGTTGAATGCGCTGGATGCGCTCAAGCCTCCCGTGTCGGTTGCCGTCACCAGCACGTTCAGGCTACCCACGTCTTCGTCGAGCGGCGTACCACTGAAGGTCTGGGTGGCGGCATCGAAGGTCAGCCAAGCCGGTAATGCGGCACCATCAGCCAGTGTTGCGCCGTAGGTCAGAGCCTGCCCTGAGCTTGTCGAAGGGCCGTTGTCGATGTCGGTAAAACTACCTGCCGGAACGGTAAAGCTGAACGGTGCATCTTCGTTTGTCTGCTGGCCGGCAATCGGCGCAGCAACCACCGGCGCATCGTTCTCACCGATAACGGTGACATCCACCGTAGCAGTCGAAGTCAATCCCGCGGCATCGCTCACCATATAGGTAAAGCTGTCGTTGGCCGTCTGGCCTGCGCCCAGCGACTGGTAGTTGTTGCCGATGTCGAGCACAAGATTGCCGTTGACATCTTGAGTGACCGTATTGCCTTGTGCAGTAACCGCATCAAATCCGGTAAGGGATAGGGTATCACCGACATCCGGGTCGGTATCATTCGCCAATAAATCGGCGACAGCGATAGTGGTTTGCGCAGCATCTTCGCTCACGTTCACAGTGTCAGCCGCAGCCAAAGGTGCGGCATTGATTGGCCCATTGCCCGTAATAGTCAGCGCAAAATTCGTGGTCGCAGAAAGCCCGCCGCTATCGGTGGCGATCACGGACACATTGAGCACGCCCGCATCGCCATTGGCCGGCGTGCCGCTGAAAGTTTGCGTAGCGGCATCGAAGCCGAGCCAGTCCGGCAGCGGGTTGCCATCCGCCAGTGTGGCTGCGTAGGTCAGCGTATCGCCGTGGATGAAATCCACGTCATCGAACACACCCAACCCGGCAACGTAACCAATCCTGGTCAGCGTCTGGTTGCCCGTGCCGAATGCCGCGTCGTTCAGTTGCGCGCGCAACTCGGCTTCGCTCATGCCATCCAGATTGCCATTCTTGCCATACAAATAGGCCATGTCGCCGCCGATAGCCGCCGTGCCCGAACCGCCCAGCGAGAAATTCGCCAGATGCGGCGCAAGCTGCCATGTAGTGATGGCGGGGTCGGCAGCCAAGACTGTCTCGAATTGATTGGCCAAGCCGACGAAATCGAATTGCTGGATGCGCTTATTCATTAGCGAGTCGGAGGAATTGGGATCGTAGCCAGGCATTCCTTCGGTAATCACCTGCAATGTGCTGATCGCCTTATTGTCATGCCACCATGTACTAAACCATCCGTCGAAGATGATCGACTCACCGTTGCCGACATGCAGGATCAGGTTTCCCCACCCGTCGCTTTCAAATGACAAATCAGCATAGTTAATCCCGGCGCCCAGCGAAACCGTGTCCGTGCGTTGCGCCACCGGTACATCATTGTATGAAGAATCCGAGCGATACAGGTCATTGCCGTCGCCGCGATTGAATAGCATCACATCGTTGCCGTCGTTTCCCTCGACATAGTCATCACCGGTTCCGCCGATCAACAAGTCATTCGCGATGAACGAATAGAGGTTGTCATCGCCCGCGCCACCATCCAGCAAATCATTCGCACTATCCGTGTAGTTCCCGTCGGCAGTCATATAATCCGAACCGCTACCGCCTGTCAGGATGTTGCTTCCGCTCCCGCCATCCATATCATCATGGCCTGTGCCCCCCAGCAGCGTGTCGTCACCCGCCCCGCCATACAGGTGATCATCCCCGGACAACGCCCTGATGGTGTCGTTCCCATCCGTGCCGGTGATGTAGTCATTACCTGCCGTCGGCGAAAAGGAAAGCCTGGACTGGATGTCGTTCACGCCCCACACCGTCCCGTCCGCAAAGACAAGCTGCTCGATCTTGCTGTCATCCGAGTAAAGCCAACCGTCCAGCGTCAGGCTGTCGCCCGTGCCATTGACGGAGACGATCACGCCGCCCCATTCGTCCTGCGATACCGACACGTCGGCTGGCAGCACATCGGCAAGCTGGATGGTATCCACGTTTCCTGCGGTCGTATCCCAGTCGTAGAAGTAGACATTCCCGGCGCCGCGCGCAAACGAAAAAATATCGTTGCCAACGCCACCGCCCACATAACTGTCATAACCCGGCCAGACCTGGTCCGCGGTACCCGAGTCCGTCGGGTCGGCCAGCGGGCTGCCCGTCATGACAACGCCGCTTGCAATGTTGAAGCTCGAAGCCTGTCCTGCCGCGACAGACCAACCCGGGATTGGATTCACAACGATTGGCGCATCGTTCACATTCAGCACTTCCAGCGTGAAACTGCTGCTCGCCGACTGGCCCCCGGCATTCGTCGCCGTCACCGAAACATTCAAACTGCCCACATCCCCGTTGGATGGTGCGCCACTGAAAGTTTGTGTGGCCGCATCAAAGCTGAGCCAATCCGGCAACAGATTACCATCTGCCATCGTGGCCGTGTAAGTCAGGTTCGTCTCGCTGAATGCGCCTACCGGAATCGCAAAACGGTATGCGCCGTCTTCAAGCGCTGTTTGATTGGGCAGGGGCTGATCCGAGATCAATGCTCCCGTCATTCCCGCCATGGCGGTCTTGTTCCATACCGCCCCATCCGCGAACTGCACTTGCTCGACCCGGTAGGCGTTGTCCGCATACCAGTTGGACAACACCAATATGTCGGCAGAACCCGCAAGATGCAGCTCAAGATCATCGCCGTTGCGCACCACTGCGACATCATCAGGATTCACCGAAGCCTTGAACGACACCTTGTCCAGGCTCGCGTTCGTGCCGTAGTCGTAGATGCGATCGACGCCGTCGCCGTAACCGAACAGGTAGGTGTCGTCGCCTGCACCGCCGCTCAGAACGTCGTCGCCCGCCCCGCCATCAAGCGTGTCGTTGCCATCCAGTCCATCAATCCGGTCGGTGGCACTGGTGCCGGTAATCACATCGTCCTGCGCGCTCCCCTTGAGGTCGAAGCCCAGATCGATCAACTGACTGTACGACAGGGTAGTGCCGTCGGCAAAACTGAAACTCTGTATCTGGTTAGTCGCATACGCATCGTTGGGGTTAAAGTCTGCGATGTGCAGTTCATCGCCGCTAACCTGTCCTAAGCCTGTCGAAGGGCCTACGCGAATCAGCAGCGATCCCAGCCTGAGGCTGAGCATCGAAGGCGCGATGCCCACACCGAACGACACCGCTAATACAGGGTGGCCGCCGACGGTGACCGAATTGCCGTAGATCACCTGCGAGCCGCTGCCGGGTGTGTATTGGTATGTCCCTGTCTCGCCGCTCGTCCCGCCCCACATGCCGAAAAGGCGCATCTGGTCGTATGAATAATGCTGCCCGTTGGCGAACTCAAAAGATGCGCTGTTGTCCAGCCCGCCCTCGGCCAGGATGCTGTCGCCCGCCATGCCGTAATTGAGGATCAGGCCGGCGGCGGCATCTGAAAAAGTCAGCGAGTCCGGGTTGATGCCGCCGCCGAACACGAGTGTGGTGTTGCGCGGGAGGGTGTTGAAGGCAGAATTCTTGACCACGTTGATGGTGTCGTGCCCGTCGCCCACATTGAACACCAGGCTGGCAACGCCAGACCCGTCGTTTTCCGATACCTGAATCCGGTCGTCGCCCTTCCCGGCGGCGTAGATGACACTCGTGTCGTTGTTGGCCTGGACAGTGTCGTTGCCCGCCGTACCGACGATCAGCCGTTTGTCGCCGATATGCCCCCATGATGAATAAATCTGCGCGCCTCCTGTGGCCGGTTCCGCCGGGGCGACGAAGCCTTGCAGCGCGGCGAGTTCGGCGAAGCTGTAGCTCGTGCCATCCGCAAAGCTGAACCGTTCAATGGCGCCGCGTTCGCCGTTGAGAATCGAGATCGTATCGGTAGCACCGTAATAGACTTTGAACCCGGGCGAGTAGTCGCCCCAGTCTTCATAGACAAGGGTGATGTCATTGATCGTGATGCCCGCGCCGAAAGCCAGCGTGTCCTGTCCGGCGAGGTCGATCAGGTTGTCTTGGCCGTCGCCCGGGTTGAAGCGGTAGGTGGTGTCGCTGCCGCTGCCCAGCAGGGTGTCGTCGCCTGCGCCGCCCGCGAACGAGGTCGCCCAGTAATGCGTGTCCGCCAGGGTCTCGCCTGCTGCGGTGCCCGCCACTTCGTATCCGGTCGCGCCGCTCTGCACCGTTAAAAATTGGCTCGTGGGAATAACCGAGCCGTCGGCAAAGCGCAATTCGTCGGGATAGGTTCCGGCGAGCAATACCGAGTCTCCCCTGTCTCCGTAACTCAGGCGCAGGCCGTCCACCGAAACACTGGCGACCACGCTCGATGGCGCGATGCCCGCGCCGAGGACGATGCTGTCCATGTAATCCGAGTTGATAATGGTGTCCTGGCCTGCGCCCAGCCTGAGCATGAAGGTGTCCGCCCCGCTGCCGCTATCCATAATGTCGTTGCCCGCGCCGCCTTCCAGCCAGTCGTTGCCGTTGCCGCCGTTCAGGATGTCGTTTCCCGCACCTCCCATGATGGTGTCGTTGCCATCGTTGCCAGACAGGGTGTCGTTGCCGCCCTGCCCGTTGATGCGATCAGTGGTGTTGGTGCCGTCGAGGGTGTCGTCGAAGTTGCTGCCGTCGAGGTCGAAGCCGCGGGCGAGGAGTTCTTTGGTAGTAAGGATGGTGCCGTCTTCAAACTCGAAGCCGCTGATGGATGAGCTGTTGAACACGTCGTTGCGGTCGAAGTCGGTGAGGACGTCAATCACGTCCCCCGGCTGATATATCCCGGCGTCCAGTTCCAGTTGGGTGGGTGAACGAGGGGTCACGTTTTTGATATGCACGGCGTCGCCGTTGCCCAGGTCGAGCATGAGGGAGCCCAGGCGCAATGTGATGTCTTTTGCGCTGATGCCCGCGCCGAAGCGGAATACGTTGTTGTCCGCCTTGAGGTCGTAAACGGTGTCGTTGCCGTCGCCCCTGTTGAAGATGTAGGTGTCGCGCCCTGCTCCTCCGTACAGGGTGTCGTTCTCGGTGCCGCCGATAATGATGTCGTCGCCTTCGTTGCCGGAGATGACATCAATTCCCGCGCCTCCGTCCAGATAGTCGTTGCCCGCCGTGTCGGTGGCTTGCCCTTCGCCGTAGATAAAATCCGCTCCCGCCCCGCCCAGCAGGGTGTCGTTGCCCGCGTTGCCCTGGAGCACGTCGTTACCCCCTTCCCCAAAAATCACGTCGTTGCCCAGTTCGCCCCAGGCGTGGTCGTTGCCTTCTCCGGCATAGATGACGTCCGCCGCGCCGACGGCGGGTTGCGCGTTGCTGTTTGTAGGGTAGAAGTAGCGCGTGCCGTCCGGCTGGTCGGTCACCGTCCAGTTGAAATTGGTCGCCACCCAGTCGCGGTCGCCGAGGATGTCGTCGTCGCCCGCGCCGCCAATGAGCAGATCGCTATCTGCGCCGCCTGTGAGCACGTCATTGCCGGTGCTGCCGATTAAGGTGTCGTCCCCAGCACCGCCTGCGAGCCAGTCGCCTTGCAGCCCGCTGCCGCTGTTGATGATGTTGCCATTGGCAATAGCCTGGGCTGCGGTGAGTTGCGTGTCGGCATATATCCGGTCGTCGCCCGTCCAGCCGTCGAGGATGTCGCCATCGGCTCCACCGATGAGTACGTCCTTTCCGGCGCCAGCGGAGACGCTGTCGCGTCCGGCCCCGGCCTCGATCAGGTTGTCGCCGCCGCGCCAGGCGTAGATGAGGTCGTCTCCGCCGCCGCTGAGGATGCGGTCGTTGCCATCGCTGTCGTAGAGAGTGTCGGCGCGATCCGGTGCAGCGGCGCCAACCAGGAGGTTACCCAGCGCATCCGTCCAGGCGTGTACCAGGCCGTCCGGCTGCTGATGGGCGGGATCGGTGTCAAGCGGGGCGAGGTCGCCGTTGATGGTTTTGTTGGTGGCCGGGTTGACGTCGGCCACTGCGCCATTCATGGTGAGGCCCAGCTCGCCAGCTTGCTGGTCTTCGATGACGATGTTGCCATCAATCACCAGGCGGTTTGACCCGACATTCACGTAGAGGTGGCCGTTGGCGTCTTTGTGGACGCGGGCGTCGCCGTGTTGGTCGCCTCCGGCGAGGGTGGCGCCGTCAACGACGATGCTGCCTTGGCCGTCGCTATCGAGGATGGTGTCGAGGCCGTCGCCGGTGGTGTAGACGTAGGCATCGTTCCCCGAACCGCCGAGCAATGTGTCGTTGCCTTTGCCGCCAACCAGTGTATCGACTCCGGCATTGCCCACCAGCAGGTCGGCTGCAGTGCCGCCTACCAAAGCATCTCCTTGCGAACCTCCCAGCATGAATGCGCCGCGGTTCATCGTGTCGGTGGCGAGCATGCCCGATACGCCTGCCTGGACGTACCAGTCGCGCATGTTGGGAAGAAGTTGCTCAACGATTACCCGATCACTGACTGGCAGCGTATTGAGGTAGCTTTTGAAATACTGGGTGTATCCCTTCACCGCATCAAGGGTTGCCGCGACATCTGCACGGTCAAACTGCACACCGCCAGCAACATCGGTAAAGAATTGCTTGTCGGCTGGCATGGCGGTGTTTTCGTAATACGCCTGCATGGCAAACGCCGTCAGTGCGCGCCCGAGGTTTCCCTGATTGATGTCGTTGACGATGCTCGGCCAGCTTTGCTTGTTGCCCAGCGTGGTCATGTCTGCGGCAAAACGGTCGAGCAGGCTTTGTCCAACAGTGGTGGCTGCTCCGCTTTGCACCAGCATTTCGAGGAAGTTCAGCTCTTGCGTATTTTTGTTGCTTGGGTCGCGGTAATACAGCCTGCTGTCGAATATCAGCGGCAGCAGGTCGGGCAGTTTTTCAGTAGCGGCACGGAAGCTCTCACTTTGCAGGAAGGCTGTGAGCAGCGCCTGTGAATGCAGGTCGGTTGAGGTCAACCCGAAGGGCTGGTTGTTCAGCAATGAGGTTTGCTGGATTTCCTGCGGCGTACCCAGTTTATCGGAGAAGGATTGCAAGGCTTCGCCCTGCACAAAGATATTGCTGATAGCCGTCGCCCGATTCGCCAAGGTGTCTGTTCCGTTGATAAACGCATCCAGTTTTGCCAAGGCATTCACCACGTTCGGGTCGGTGCCGTAGCCCTTGTTCAGCCCGAGCAGGTAGTCTTTGATGATTTGCGCGTTGGCAATAGTTGCAGTGGAAGCAAACGGTGCTTGATCGAAGGTGGTCGCCTGTTCCCCGAAGAATGCCGCCATCAATGAGGCCAGACCACCGCCCAGCGAGTGCCCGGTAAAAGTAATCGTGGCATTGGGATTGGCCGCTTTGACGGAGAGGTAGTAGTCCGCCGCTTCCTTGAGTTGCGCTGGCACGCGCCCCAGGTACAGGGACAGGTTCGTGCCCCAGTCACCGTCGCCACCTGTGCCGGCGAAGGAGATGACGATTTCAGCATTGGCTCCTGTGCCACGTTGGAAATATCCAGCTTCAAAGCCACTACTCTTTACTACATGCTCAACCTCCGACCACCTCTGTGGAGTAGGTAACCAGTTCATTTTGTTGCGTGTATCTTGGTAAATCCGACCTGCCATCAGTGCACAATCAATTTCAAATTGAGTAGCCATGTTAGTTTTCCTTAAATTGGAATTTGGTAAACGTTATTGCTCAGAGTTATTTTTCTTTGCCCGTTTTTCTGCGTCAATTCGTTGCCTAACTGTTCTTTCTACATAACTCGGCGATGCCCATCCACCTTCAAAGGGGACCATTTCTGGGCAGGCGGTATCTCCTCCTTTCATCGGCTCGCGAATAATCATTTGGTATTCCTTAGGCCGTCGCGGTCGGTGGTTAACTCTGCGGATGGTTTCCGCCGACAGCACCGAAGCGTCGCGTTCGCTTCCTTCCAAGTTGTATTGGTTATAGCCACCGACCATGACATTGGCTTCCTTAAACTCAGCGGGAAATTCTTCCAGTGGGATGCGTTGCCATGCCTTACCGTCATATTTGAAGAATACGTAAGGAGGGTTTGGCCTGCCCCATTTGTTGTAGGCGATGCAACCTACCGGATAGGCAGCCAAGTAAGGCGTGCCATTCATCACATCCAGCGTCAACAAGCCTAGACTGGTTGCCTCCGGCTTACGGTCGTCAAAGTCTGTCTTCCAAGTAATGGTTTGGTTAGTCCAAGGAATGGCAAATGTGGCAGTGTGCTCGGCTACTGGTGCATCCCTGGTAGCAAGTTCGTGCGGAATGCTCCAGTCATGAACTTGGGTTCGATTGACGATCATCTTTCGTCCGTCATGCAGCTGCACCTCTTCTTTCCAGCTTATCGAGCTGCCCATAGCGCAGGCGCTCATGCTGATTGCCAGCACCGCAAGTGACATAGCCGCCCATTTCTTCATCGCTTGTCTCATGCTGCGATCCTCCATGCTTGAGTTGCTTCGTCGTTACCTGCTTGGTGAAAGTTGTAAATTGCCGCATGACTTCGCCATCGCATCCGCTCAGATCCTATCACCCCGTCGAGGTCGAAGCCGCGGGCGAGGAGTTCTTTGGTAGTAAGGATGGTGCCGTCTTCAAACTCGAAGCTGCCGATGGAGGAGCTGTTGAATACGTCGTTGCGGTCGAAGTTTGCAATATGCACTTCATCACCGTTGCCGAGATCAAGCATCAGGGAGCCCAAGCCAAGCCGTACCTGGCTGGCGCTGATGCCTGCGCCGAAGCGCACCACGCCGGCTTCGCCGAACGGAATCAAAGGGGTCAGCATCACATTAAGTTTTTGCATTTCACATCTCCTATTCAAAATCCAAAATCAGATTGATCCTCAATTTGCTCATTCTGCTCGTGCTTGACTACCGGCCTGCCCGGCCTTCTTTGCGCACGCCGCACACCGACAGCAGCACACATCATCTCGCCGAACCGCTTACTCCCCAGCGGCTGACCCTGTGCCAGCGCAAGGCGTATAAGTTAATGCGTGGGCGACGTGGCATGGTTGTTTGAAATTAAATGCGATGCTGACCCCTTTGCCCCCTACAATTATGCAAAAATCGCTTGGCCGGAAAGACAGTATCTACATACCCCTCAATTGCGATTTTTTGATTCATCGCGCTCACCGCTCCCTCCCCGCCTCCTGGAACGCGCCCGTCACGGGCGACAGCAGGTATTCGAGGATGGTTCTTGTGCCGAGGTGGATCTCGGCGGTGACCTGCATGCCGGGCGTGAGGCTGTGGCGCACGCCGTCGGCGATGAGGTGTTGCGCCTTGAGG
>Ga0209212_1009233_pt1 | contig 10328 bp, 9 predicted proteins | sample RifGroC2_FD_183996 | JGI IMG/M metagenome (GOLD analysis project Ga0209212, IMG submission 183996) | Groundwater microbial communities from Rifle, Colorado, USA - Groundwater C2 (SPAdes) (version 2) | ecosystem: Environmental > Aquatic > Deep subsurface > Groundwater | place: Rifle, Colorado... | reverse complement strand
TCGGGTTGGCCGAACTGGCTGACATGCCCGACGATATCGCCTTGCTGGTGTTGAGCAGGAACCTTGCATGAGTACTGGTAGAATCCAGTTCGCCGAGATGGATGGCACCTTTGTTCTGAAGTTCATAGGTGAAATCCGTTTGACGCTCTGTTCGGCGCTGGATGCAACGATCGAGAAGATCTTCTCGTCGCGCAATTTTTCTTCGATTGTCATTGATCTGACCGAAAGCCGAAGCATTGACAGCACCACCTTGGGCCTCTTGGCCAAGCTGTCGATACTGTCGCGGCAGAAGGTGGGTATGTTGCCGACGCTGGTCACCACCCACCCGGACATTACCCGGCTGTTGCAGTCTATGGGCTTCGATCAGGTGTTCAATATCGTCGATACACCGTTGCCTTGCCCGGAATGCCTGGCCGATCTGCCATCGCAGGATCAATCCGAAGAGGTGGTGAAGGCCAAGGTGCTCGAGGCTCACCGCATCCTGATGAGCCTCAATGAATCCAACCGCGAGGCCTTCCATGACCTCGTCACCGCATTGGAGCGGTCCTGATCAGGCCAGCTTGGCCAGCAGGGCTTCGAGCTTCTCCTGGTCCCGCGCGAACTGACGGATGCCTTCGGCAAGCTTTTCGGTCGCCATCGCATCCTCGTTCAGGCCCCAGCGGAAGCTCTTTTCATCCAGACTGATAAGCGCTTCTGACTCGCGACCGGGCTGCAGTTTGCGTTCCAGCGCGCCGCTGGCTGCGGCCAGGTCGCCGAGCAGTTCCGGGCTGATGGTCAACCGGTCGCAACCGGCCAGTGCCTCGATCTGTCCGACATTGCGGAAGCTCGCGCCCATCACTACCGTCTTGTATCCGTGAGCCTTGTAGTAGTCGTAGATGCGGCTGACCGACTGCACGCCCGGATCTTCCGCGCCTTGGTAGTCACGACCTTCGTGCTTCTTGTACCAGTCATAGATGCGGCCAACGAACGGTGAAATCAGGAACACACTGGCCTCGGCGCACGCCACGGCCTGGGTGAAGGAGAACAGCAGGGTAAGGTTGGTCTGGATGCCGGCTTTCTCCAGCTGTTCGGCTGCGCGGATGCCTTCCCAGGTCGAAGCGATCTTGATCAGAACGCGCTCGCGGCTGATGCCAGCCTGCTCGTAAAGGCCGATCAGGCGCTCACCGCGCTGGACCATGGCTTGAGTGTCGAACGACAATCGCGCGTCGACCTCGGTGGAGATGCGCCCGGGGATCAGTTCCAGAATCTGCTTGCCTACCGCGACGGCGAACAGGTCGCACGCCAGACCGATGTCGCCGTGGCACTGCTTCATCGCGTTCGCCAGGTCATCGGCATAACGCGGCATGGCCGCTGCTTTGAGCAGCAGTGAAGGATTGGTGGTGGCGTCCACCGGTTTCAGGCGAGCAATGGCGTCGATGTCGCCTGTATCGGCGACGACAGTGGTGAACTGCTTGAGTTGTTCCAGCTTGGAAGTCATGTAAGAGGGGCTCCGTCCTGTGAGTGGCATGACCTTACCCGAGCCAGTCAGCCCGCTCAACGAGCGGGTGGACCCGGATGCGCCTGGCCTTTGATTCAGATGCCGGGGTTGCGTTCCTTGAACGTGGAGCGTCAGTGCCCTTCGAGCAGCACCACCGCCTGATCGAGCAGCGCAAGGGGGTTGCTCGTCTTGTGGATGTCCACCGAGAGCAGCTGGCGGAAGCGCCGCGCGCCGGGAAAGCCCTGGCCCAAACCGAGCACATGACGGGTGATGTGATGCATCGCGCCACCGTCGCTCAAGTGGCGCTCAATGTAGGGTCGCATATTGCGTAGTGCCTGTGCCCGGCTGATCACCGGCGCTTCGCTACCGAACAGCTCCCGGTCGACGCGGGCCAGCAGATAGGGGTTGTGGTAGGCCTCGCGCCCTAGCATGACGCCATCGAAGGTTTCCAGGTGCGCGCGGCACTCGTCCAGCGTCTTGATGCCGCCGTTGAGGATGATCTCGAGGTCCGGGAAGTCCTTCTTCAGCAGCGCGGCGATGTCGTAACGCAATGGCGGCACCTCACGGTTCTGCTTCGGTGACAGTCCTTCGAGGATGGCTATGCGCGCGTGCACGGTGAAACTGCGGCATCCGGCGTCGCGTACCTGACCGACGAAATCGCACAGCTCGGCATAGCTGTCGCGTCCATTGATACCGATGCGATGCTTGACGGTGACCTCGATATCCACTGCATCGCGCATTGCCTTTACGCAATCGGCCACCAGTGACGGGTGGCCCATCAGGCAGGCGCCGATCATGTTGTTCTGCACCCGATCGCTGGGGCAGCCGACGTTGAGGTTAACCTCGTCATAACCCGCGGCTTCGGCGAGCTTGGCGCAGGCTGCCAGATCGCTCGGCACGCTGCCGCCGAGCTGCAGCGCCAGCGGGTGTTCACACTCGTCGTGGCCCAGGAAGCGCGAGGCGTCGCCATGCAGCAGCGCGCCGGTCGTCACCATCTCGGTATAGAGCAGGGTGTGCTGCGACAACTGCCGGGCAAAGTAGCGAAAGCGGCGGTCCGTCCAGTCCATCATGGGTGCGACGGAGAACTTTCTACTTGCAACAGACTGATTCGAACGAGGACTTTGCACTATCGGGCCGGATAACTTGGAGAGTCGGTGCAGGCGCACACGAGCGGTAAATGGGGGCAGCATTATACAGGATGCCGCCCATGGGCCAGCTCGGCTTGCAAGCCTGTCGTCCGGTCCGGATCAGCGGCGGCTGCCTTTTCCAGGTGCCCGTATTGCGGTCCGCCAAAAACCGTGCGGTCACCGAACGACGGGGTGTCGTTCGTTGGTCGAATCTCCTATGCTCGAACGAAGCGATAGTCTTGACGCAGATCAAGCCTGAGCATGCATGTGCGTGGCAGGAATCGCCGCCGGCGTCGTTGACGATGGACCGGCCGACTATAAGAACAATGCGAGTGCCTGGTGATGGAACGACTGCTGAACGAGAAAAGCAGGATCTTCGAGCATGCTGATCCGCATGCCGTTTCGGACTACGTCAATCAGCACGTGGGGGCGCACTGCATCCAGCTGCCGCGCACCGGCAGTCCGCAAGCCAGCCTCAGTCATTGCAAGTTCGGCAAGCTTGACCTGTGCCAGATCAGTTATGGCGGCAGCGTTCACGTCACTTCGCCGGCGCTCGAGACCATCTACCACCTGCAGCTGCTGCAGCGCGGCCATTGCCTGTGGCGTGGCCGGGGCCAGGAGCACTATCTCACCCCCGGCGAGCTGCTGCTGATCAATCCGGACGATCCGGTCGACCTGACCTATTCGGATGACTGCGAGAAGCTCATCGTCAAGCTGCCGGCTTCCTTTCTGGAGAAGGCCTGTAGCGAGAACCAGTGGCAGGCTCCGGCGGAGGGGATTCGCTTCGGCAGCAACCGTCACGCGCTTAGTGAACTCGATGGGTTTGGCAGCCTGCTTGGATTGATCTGCCAGGAGGCGGGGTCCGAGCAGAGCATTCCGCAGATTCAGGAGCAGTACAGCCGGATCATCGCCAGCAAGCTGCTCTGCAGCCTGGCCAGCAACATCCGCCGCGATCCGTTTGGCGACAGTTGCCCGTCCTTCGGGCGGATTGCCGACTATATAGATGAGCATCTGAAGCGTGACATTTCCGTCGAACAGCTGGCCGAGCTGGCCAACATGAGCCTGCGCTCGCTCTATCTGTTGTTCGAACGCAAGGTCGGCACCACGCCGAAGTCCTATATCCGCCAGCGCAAGCTGGAGCAGATCCATGGCCGGCTAAGCGATCCTTCGGCCAAGGTGCGCAACATCACCGAAATCGCCATGGACTACGGCTTCATGCACCTGGGGCGTTTCTCGGAAAGCTACAAGAGCACCTTCGGCGAGCTACCTTCGGATACGTTGCGCCGCCATCACTGAGTCCCCTTGAGTCGCTGCCGGTCCGACGGGAGCGGCTCTTTTTTCCTTCCCTGCCTTTGCGCATTCGCTGCTCGTCACCCCGTGTGATGCGGGGTGTGTTCCTGCGTGCCTGCGTCAATCTGTCCGCTTGCGCTTTGCAGAAAATGGATAAAGGTCCTGCAGGAAACGGATATTGATCCCTCTCCCCGCGCCGTAGCCTTCATCACGTAGACACAATAACAATGGAGGCCCCGGCCATGTCCCTGGGATTCGACTACCTTGATTCGCTGCTAGAAGAAGATAAAGAGAAGGGCGTCTTTCGCTGCAAGCGCGAGATGTTCACCGACCCTCGGTTGTTCGATCTGGAGATGAAACACATCTTCGAGGGCAACTGGCTGTACCTCGCTCACGAGAGCCAGATCCCCGAGAAGAACGACTACTACACCACCCAGATGGGTCGTCAGCCGATCTTCATCGCCCGCAACAAGGATGGCGAGCTCAACGCCTTCATCAATGCCTGCAGTCATCGCGGTGCCATGCTGTGCCGCTTCAAGAGCGGCAACAAGGCGACCTATACCTGTCCATTCCATGGCTGGACGTTCAATAACTCGGGCAAGCTGCTGAAGGTCAAGGACCCGAAGGAAGCTGGCTACCCGGATAGCTTCAACTGCGACGGCTCCCACGACCTGAAGAAGGTCGCGCGCTTCGAGTCCTATCGCGGCTTCCTGTTCGGCAGCCTGCGTGAGGACGTGGCGCCGCTGGAAGACTTCCTCGGCGAATCGAAGAAGATCATCGATATGGTCGTCGACCAGTCGCCGGACGGCATCGAAGTGCTACGCGGCTCGTCCACCTATGTCTACGAAGGCAACTGGAAGCTGCAGGCCGAAAACGGCGCCGACGGCTACCACGTCACCGCCGTGCACTGGAACTACGCCGCCACCCAGCAGCAGCGAAAGCTGAAAGAGGCCGGTGACGACATCCGCGCCATGAGCGCCGGCGGCTGGGGCAAGAAGGGCGGTGGCTTCTACTCGTTCGAGAACGGCCACCTGCTGCTCTGGACCCGCTGGGACAACCCGGAAGACCGTCCGCTGTATGCGCGCCGTGACGAGATGATCGCCGAGGTCGGCCAGGCTCGCACCGACTGGATGATCGAGAATTCGCGCAACCTCTGCCTCTACCCGAACCTGTATCTGATGGACCAGTTCGGCTCGCAGCTGCGCATCGCCAAGCCGATCTCCGTCGACAGGACCGAAGTCACCATCTACTGCATCGCCCCCAAGGGCGAGAGCGCCGAAGCCCGCGCCCGCCGCATCCGCCAGTACGAAGACTTCTTCAACGTCAGCGGCATGGCCACGCCGGATGACCTCGAAGAGTTCCGCGCCTGTCAGCAGGGCTTTGCCGGCCGGGCGATGGAATGGAACGACATGTCCCGCGGTGCCAAGCACTGGATCGATGGCGCCGACGAAGGCGCGCAGGAGATCGACCTGCATCCGCTGATGAGCGGCGTGCGCACCGAGGATGAAGGCCTGTTCGTGCTGCAGCACCACTACTGGCAGCAGCAGATGATCAAGGCGGTGCAGCAAGAGCAGGACCAGCTGATCCACGTGGAGGGCGCGTGATGACGCTCTCCTACGAAACCGCGCGCGACTTCCTCTACCGCGAAGCGCGCTATCTGGATGACAAGGACTGGGACGCCTGGCTCGAACTCTATGCGCCGGACGCCACCTTCTGGATGCCGGCCTGGGATGACCGCGACCAGCTGACCCAGGACCCGATGAGCGAAATTTCGCTGATCTGGTACGGCAACCGCAGCGGCCTCGAAGACCGGGTGTTCCGCATCCGCACCGAGCGCTCCAGCGCAACCATTCCGGACACCCGGACGAGCCACAACATCAGCAACCTAGAGTTGCTCGAGCAGGCCGACGGCGTCTGCAAGCTGCGCTTCAACTGGCACACGATGAGCTTTCGCTACAAGACGGTCGACCACTTCTACGGCACCAGCTTCTACACCCTGGATACGCGCGGCGAGAACCCGCTGATCAAGGCCAAGAAGGTCGTGCTGAAGAACGACTACATCCGCCAGATGATCGACGTGTACCACCTCTGAGGGCGCCGCCATGACTCACAAGATCGCATTGAACTTCGAAGACGGCGTCACCCGTTTCATCGACGCCAACTTAGGCGAAACCGTCGCCGATGCCGCCTACCGCCAAGGCATCAACGTGCCGCTGGATTGCCGGGACGGTGCCTGCGGAGCCTGCAAGTGCTTCGCCGAAAGCGGTCGCTACGACCTCGGCGAAGAGTACATCGAGGACGCGCTGAGCGAAGCCGAAGCGGAGCAGGGTTACGTGCTGACCTGCCAGATGCGCGCCGAAAGCGACTGTGTGATTCGCGTGCCGGCCGCTTCTGACATCTGCAAGACCCAGCAGGCCAACTACCAGGCTGCGATCAGCAATGTACGCCAGCTCTCCGAGAGCACCATTGCGCTGTCGATCAAGGGCGAATCGCTGAACCAGCTGGCGTTCCTGCCCGGGCAGTACGTCAATCTGCAGGTGCCTGGCAGCGATCAGACCCGCGCCTATTCCTTCAGCTCGCTGCAAAAGGATGGCGAAGTCAGCTTCCTGATCCGCAACGTGCCGGGCGGGCTGATGAGCAGCTTCCTGACCAACCTTGCCAAGGCTGGCGACAGCGTCAATCTGGCCGGGCCGCTCGGCGCCTTCTATCTGCGCGAGATCAAGCGGCCATTGTTATTACTGGCCGGCGGCACCGGCCTCGCGCCGTTCACCGCAATGCTGGAGAAGATCGCCGAGCAGGGTAGCGAGCATCCGCTGCACCTGATCTACGGCGTCACCCACGACCACGACCTGGTGGAGATGGAGAAGCTCGAGGCCTTCGCCGCGCGCATCCCCAACTTCACTTACAGCGCCTGCGTCGCCAGCCCGGACAGCGCCTATCCGCAGAAGGGCTACGTGACCCAGCACATCGAGCCCAGGCACCTCAACGATGGTGAAGTGGACATTTACCTCTGCGGCCCGCCTCCGATGGTCGAGGCGGTCAGCGGCTTCATTCGTGAGCAAGGGCTGGAGCCTGCGAATTTCTACTACGAGAAGTTTGCCGCCAGCGCCTGACAGCCAACCGTAGGGTGGGCAACTGCGCCGCATTGCCCACCGAATTCCTCGCCATTCCAGAGGTTGGGTAGATGAACACACGTTTTCAGAACAAGGTCGCCGTCATCACCGGCGCGGCCCAGGGCATCGGCCGGCGTGTGGCCGAGCGCATGGGCGAAGAGGGTGGACGGCTGATTCTGGTCGACCGTTCCGAACTGGTCCACGAACTGGCCGATGAGCTGGGGGCGACGGGCGTCGAGGTGCTGACGCTCACCGCCGATCTCGAGCAATTTGCCGACTGCCATCGCGTCATGAACGCGGCGAAGGCGCGCTTCGGCCGCCTCGATATCTTGGTCAACAACGTCGGCGGCACCATCTGGGCCAAGCCCTTCGAGCATTACCAGGAACACGAGATCGAGGCCGAAGTGCGCCGCTCGCTGTTCCCCACGCTGTGGTGTTGTCACGCCGCGCTGCCGCACATGCTGGAGCAGGGCGCGGGCGCCATTGTCAACGTCTCTTCGATTGCCACGCGCAGCCTGAATCGCGTGCCCTATGGCGCGGCCAAGGGCGGGGTGAATGCGCTGACTGCGTGCCTGGCCTTCGAGAACGCCGAGCGCGGCATTCGCGTCAACGCCACCGCGCCGGGCGGCACCGAGGCGCCGCCGCGGCGTATTCCGCGCAACAGTGCCGAGCAGACTGAGCAGGAAAAGCTCTGGTACCAGCAGGTCGTCGATCAGACCGTCGATTCATCGCTGATGAAGCGCTACGGGACGATCGACGAGCAGGCCGGCGCGATCCTTTTCCTGGCATCGGACGACGCGTCCTACATCACCGGCGTGACCCTGCCGGTGGGTGGTGGCGATCTCGGCTGAATCACATAGACCGGCCTGACCGGACAACGCCAAGGCACCTCGGCGGCGCGGTGATTCACCGCTGCGGCCGGCCGCGACTAACAAAAACAATAGAGAGTCTTGCCATGCGAAAAGTAGATGTACACGAAATCATCGATAACGCGCGCTTCAGCCGTTTCCATTGGCTCGTCGTGTGCCTCTGCGCACTGCTGCTGATCTTCGACGGCTACGACCTGTTCATCTATGGCGTAGTGCTGCCGGTGATCATGAAGGAATGGGGGCTGACCCCGCTGGAAGCTGGTGCCCTGGGTAGTTACGCGCTGTTCGGGATGATGTTCGGCGCGTTGGTCTTCGGCACCCTGGCTGACCGCATCGGTCGCAAGAAAGGCATTGCCATCTGCTTCGTACTGTTCAGCGGCGCCACCGTGCTCAATGGCTTCGCCAGCACACCGACCGAGTTCGGCATCTTCCGCTTTCTCGCCGGCCTCGGCTGCGGCGGGTTGATGCCCAACGTGGTGGCGCTGATGAACGAATACGCGCCGAAGAAACTGCGTAGCACGCTGGTGGCGGTCATGTTCAGCGGCTACTCGCTGGGCGGCATGCTGTCGGCCGGCCTCGGAATCTACATGCTGCCGCGCTTCGGCTGGGAAGCGATGTTCTTCGCCGCCGCGGTGCCGCTGCTGTTGTTGCCGGTGATCCTCTGGTATCTGCCGGAGTCGGTGGGTTTCCTCGTCCGCCAGGGCCGCGCTGAGCAGGCCCGTGCGTTGCTGAACAAGGTCGACCCAAGTCGCCAGCTGACAGCGGACGATGAGCTGGTGATGACCGATGTGAAGGGCAAGAGCGCTTCGGTGCTGGAGCTGTTTCGCGACGGTCGTGGCGTGCGCACCTTCTCCCTGTGGCTGGCGTTCTTCTGCTGCCTGCTGATGGTTTACGCGCTGGGTTCATGGCTGCCGAAACTGATGGCCAACGCGGGTTACAGCCTGGGCTCCAGCCTGTCGTTCCTGCTGGCACTGAATTTCGGGGGAATGGCTGGCGCGATTCTCGGCGGCTGGCTGGGCGATCGCTACAACCTGTCCAAGGTAGTGGTGGTGTTCTTCGCCGTGTCGGTGGCCTCGATCAGCCTGCTTGGCTTCAAGACCCCGATGCCGGTGCTGTACACCCTGATCTTCATCGCCGGCGCCACGGTGATCGGCACGCAGATCCTGCTGTACGCGACCGCTGCACAGTTCTATGGCCTGTCGATCCGCTCCACCGGGCTTGGCTGGGCCTCGGGAATCGGCCGCAACGGCGCCATCGTCGGCCCGCTGCTGGGTGGTGCGCTGCTGGGCATCAACCTGCCGCTGCAGCTCAACTTCATGGCCTTCGCCGTGCCGGGCGTCGCCGCCGCACTGGCCATGACCGCCTTCGCCATTTCCAGCAAGCGCAGCCCGGAAGCCGCACCAGTCGTGCTGTCGGCGGCCAAGGCGTGAACCCTGACATTGGTAAATCGGAAATCGATATGAGCCCCATCCTGATCGAAAGCATCCAGGCAATCGTCGTCGACCTGCCGACCATCCGCCCGCACAAGCTGGCGATGCACACCATGCAGCAACAGACGCTGGTGATCATCCGCGTGCGTTGCAGTGACGGTATCGAAGGCATCGGTGAATCCACCACCATCGGTGGTCTGGCCTATGGCAACGAAAGCCCGGAGAGCATCAAACAGAACATCGACAGCCACCTCGGCCCGCTGCTGGTGGGCCAGGATGCAGCGAATATCAATGCGGCCATGCTGCGGCTGGACAAGGCCGCCAAGGGCAATACGTTCGCCAAGTCCGGCCTGGAAAGCGCGCTGTTGGACGCTCAGGGCAAGCGCCTCGGCCTACCGGTCAGCGAGCTCCTTGGCGGACGGGTACGCGACAGCCTGGAAGTCGCCTGGACGCTGGCCAGCGGTGACACAGCGAGAGACATCGGGGAGGCCGAGCGCATGCTCGATATCCGCCGCCATCGCATCTTCAAGCTGAAGATCGGCGCTGGCGAAGTGAATGCCGACCTCAAGCACGTCATCGCCATCAAGCAGGCCCTTGGCGAGCGCGCCAGTGTGCGCGTCGATGTCAATCAGGCATGGGACGAGTCGGTGGCGCTGCGTGCCTGCCGCATCCTCGGTGACAACGGTATCGACCTGATCGAACAGCCGATCTCGCGGATCAACCGCGGCGGGCAGATTCGCCTGAACCAGCGCAGCCCGGCACCGATCATGGCCGACGAATCCATCGAGAGCGTCGAAGATGCCTTCAGCCTGGCCGCCGACGGCGCCGCAAGCATCTTCGCCCTGAAGATCGCCAAGAACGGCGGCCCGCGTGCCGTATTGCGCACCGCGCAGATCGCCGAGGCAGCCGGTATCGCGCTGTATGGCGGCACTATGCTCGAAGGCGCCATCGGCACCCTGGCCTCGGCGCATGCCCTCGTCACCCTCAATAAGTTGACCTGGGGCACCGAACTGTTCGGCCCG
>Ga0209212_1009226_pt1 | contig 10335 bp, 12 predicted proteins | sample RifGroC2_FD_183996 | JGI IMG/M metagenome (GOLD analysis project Ga0209212, IMG submission 183996) | Groundwater microbial communities from Rifle, Colorado, USA - Groundwater C2 (SPAdes) (version 2) | ecosystem: Environmental > Aquatic > Deep subsurface > Groundwater | place: Rifle, Colorado... | reverse complement strand
CAGACCGGCATCACGCGCCACTTGGGTCATTCCCTTCGCACGAGCAATATCGCCCAGAGCCTTGGCGATAAATGCAGCATCATCTTCCGCCTCCTCAAGGCAAGCTTCCAGATAGGCGGCCATCTCCTCCGGTGTTCGGAGATGTTCGGCAACATCGTATCGAGTGGTGATGATTTTTCTCATCGATGACTCTCCTATAAGTTATCTGCGAGGAGCCCCTCCCCCACAGCTTTCACATCTCCTGCATTTCCGGCAGCCAGGCGCTCGATTCTGACCTGAACTCGCGCTCTTGCACGGAGGTCACACAGTCCGTCAAGCCACTGAGCGCAAGTCTCGGTTTTGCGTATTTCGACCATGAGGTATGGTAGCCTATAGGCTACACCTTGTCAATGCCTTTTTGAGTCATCGGAGTTAGCCACCTCACGCGCGCCGAGCACAGCGAGAAACCGCGAACGCCGCGTGATTTCGCGGGTTCTCGTCTTGAAGCTTCGGAGCGCCTTGTCGCTCACCTTGCGCCGGTTGTCCCGGCGGCGGGTGAAGGTGAATCCCAGAAACCTGCGGTTCCAGGGACGGTCTACCGCACTTTTGGCGGTGTTGATCTTGAGTCGCAGCCGCTTCTCCAGATACCGGGTTACACTCACCATGACCCGTTCGCCCGCCGTTTTGCTTCTGACATAAATATTGCAGTCGTCGGCATAGCGGACGAAACGGTGGCCCCGTCTTTCCAGCTCCTTGTCCAACTCGTCCAGAAGCAGATTGGAGAGAATCGGTGAAAGGGGACTGCCTTGCGGAGTCCCCTCCGTTGCGGGTTCAAACCCTGCAAGCGTGACGGCTCCCGCGGTCAGAATCCGGCGGATGAGTTTCACTATCCGCCGGTCCCGCACCCGCACGGCTACCTTCGCCATGAGGACGTCGTGGTTGACACGATCGAAGAACTTCTCCAGGTCGATGTCTACCACGAAGGAGTATCCTTGCCGGGTATGCTCCTGCGCCGTGGCGATGGCTTGATGCGCCGAACGGTTGGGGCGAAAACCGTAGCTCGACGGCGAGAACCCATCGTCCCATTCCTCCTGTAGTACCTGCATAAGGGCTTGCTGGACAAACCGGTCGAGGACTGTCGGAACTCCAAGCTGCCGCTCCCCTCCCCCCGGCTTCGGTATGGTTACCCTCCGTACCGGCTGGGGCCTGTAGGCGCCATTCAGCAGGGATTCCTTCTGTCGCGGCCAGTGCTCCTTGAGATGCTCCGGAAGCTCTTCGACGGTCATCCCGTCGATTCCGGGAGCGCCTCCGTTGCGCCGAACCTGCCGGAGCGCACGCCGGAGGTTGTCCGCCTCCAATACACGTTCCAGAAGATTGTCTTGTACCACCGGAGCGTCCTCTCTTCCTGTCCCAGATGTGGCTTCATCCCCGTGGTTTCCCAGGGGCAACTCAAGCTGCCTGACGGATGCGATTCCACTTCTCGGCACGAAGCGACTTCTCCTTTCCTTCCGTTCGGGCCTTCGGCGATATGAGGCCATCCGGATTTCTATTCCGGCTCGTTTCCTTCGCCTACTTTGCCCTCTGCTGACTTCTCCCACGCGGTCAGGGTCGATTGCTCTTCCCTCAGCCATCGCTGGCACATGGGAGATCTCCCGGGGTAAAACACAGAACTTTCCGTGCGTAAACGCCGGATTTATAAAGCACGCCCCATTTGCGGATGGAGGGCTTCGCAGTCACGTGCCCGCTCGCCCCGAACGTACCACACCTCATATCCGGTTCCTGTTCGTCGCCCCGCACTTTTGGATTGGGCTTCCTCCAGACCCCGCCTTACGACGACGCCCTTGCCCTTCTCCTAACCTTCGGCTCCGCGATAACCTGGTTCGGGGACTTGCACCCCGTTAGTTCTGTGCCATGCCCGGCACACACGGGCTGGTAAGCGGCGGCGGTTCTTTTCCGCCGTCCGCTTGACCGCCGTGTTATGCCTTTGAAAGCGAAGGCTCAACCATGAATCGCCTGCGCCACCAGCCGCACCCCTAGCGCCCCGCAAACCTTTGCGATGGTGTCGTAGCGAGGTTTCGCATTGGGCCTGAGCGCTTTGTACAGGGCTTCGCGGGTGAGACCAGATGCCTTGGCGATCTCGTTCATGCCGCGCGCCCGGGCGATGTCGCCCAATGCGGCCGCCAGCAAGGCCGGATCATTCGCCTCCAGAATGTCCGTCAGATAGGCCGCAATCGCCGCCTTGCTGTCGAGATACGGCGCTGCGTCGAACTCGGGCAGGTCTGCCACCTTGATGCGTTGGGTCATGGTCATCTCCTTCAGTCAATCCAGCCGCGCAGCCAGTGCCTTGGCGCGCTTGATGTCGGTTTTCTGGGTACGCTTGGATCCGCCCGCGAGCAACACGATCACCTGCGCGCCACGCTGCACGAAATACACACGCCAGCCTGCGCCCACATGAATACGAAGCTCCAACACGCCTCCGCCGACCGGTTCCACGTCCCCCATCAAGCCGCGCTCCAGACGCTTAATGCGCGCCACCACCACCCCGCGCACCGCCAGATCGGACAGGCCGTCCAGCCATTCGGTGAATTCGGGCAAAGGCTTAATCGAGAACATTGTAGAAGTGTAATCGATCGATTACATATTGTCAAGCAGGATTCACCGCGATTTGACTCCCCGCATCGCCTTCGGCACGTGTGGGGCCTAACTTCTCTAATCAGCCGAGCGGCTATTTGCGTCGGCTGTATTAGCCTTGTTAGATTTTATTTTTCAGGGTGTTTATCAATCTTCACTGGATTTTTATTCAGTGCTTTTTTCGGTTGTTGATCTACTTCAATAGCGCTGTTGTTTGAAAGTTGTTTTTTTCTTAAATGAATACCATAATTACCCTTTATAAGAGGTAATTGCAAAAGTCTAAATTAAGTTGAATTTTCAGCCACCGATACATGAACCACGGGTATGACCCGGACCCTGATTTCGATATCAAACGGAGAGCGACAACAATCAAAAATAAATTACATAAATAGTTGAAAATATAAAGAGAGTGAGCTATATTTCCTTTCAAGTTCAGATCAATAAAAAAGGAGGTTAGCGGTAAGGAATGAGCCCACTTTTCGACATATGGCATAGCATACAGCACACTCTTTTCCCTTGGCTGGAAAGCGAACTGGATCCTCTGACCGAAAAGCAGCAGGAGTTTATACGGGTGATCGAACTGGCAGAAGTTCAGAAGCATATGAGTCCGTACCGGTGGCAAGGGGTCGGGCGCAAGCGGGATGATCGGCTGGCCATTTTGGAGGCGTTCGTGGCCAAGGCGGTTTACAATTTTCCGACTACGAAAATATTGATTGCTTACCTGTATGATAGCAAGAACTTGCGGCGGTTGTGCGGGTGGGAGAGCAAGGGAGAGATTCCATCGGAATCCACGTTTTCCCGGGCGTTTGAGGAATTTTCGCGCGGTCGTCTGGGGGAGAAGATTCACGAGGCGATGGTCAAGCAGCATGCCGGACCAAAACTTGCGGGCCATGTCAGCCGTGATGCAACACAGATCGAAGCTCGGGAGAAGCCACTTCGCAAAGATCCTAAAGAGGCCCAAAACAAGCCGAAACGCAAGCGAGGCCGTCCACGCCAAGGTGAGATCATCGCGGCAAAAGAACCTAAGCGGCTGGATTTGCAGCTTGGCCGTGGCCTGGCAGAGAACGTGGCCGATTTGCCAACGCGGTGTGACGTGGGTACCAAGCTCAATGCCAAGGGATACAAGACAAGCTGGACCGGCTACAAGCTGCATATTGATTCGATCGACGGGGATATTCCGGTGAGCGCTCTTTTGAGTTCGGCCTCGCTGCATGATTCTCAAGCAGCCATCCCCTTGGCGCAAATGACCGCCGAGAGAATCATCAGTCTTTACGACTTGATGGACTCGGCCTACGATGCGCCGCAGATCAGGAGCTACAGCGCCGGACTGGGGCATGTCCCAATCATCGATACCAACCCCAGGCGAGGAGAAAAGAAAGAGATGGATCCTGCGCAAGCGGTGCGTTTCAGGAATCGTACTACTGCCGAGCGGGTCAACTCGAATTTGAAGGACAATTATGGTGGAAGGTTCGTGCGAGTGCGCGGGGCAGCCAAGGTGATGACGCATCTGATGTTCGGGCTGATCGCGATAACGGCAACGCAGCTCTTCCGACTCTTGGAATGAGGTAAGGATAAATGATATAAAATGCTTACAAGTTAAGCGTGGTTGCAGCCAAGTCACCCGCACGGCATAGCCGTGTCCAGAAAATGGATATTTTGAGGGTTTTGGCGTCATATTGACCATATGTATCAATTCTGCCCCAGGTTCGACGTTATGGCGGTAGTTTGAGCAGTGTCAACTGCCAACGAATTTTGAGTTTTGCAATTGGCTCCTTATAATTACTTAAAAATTCAGCCTGATTCTCTTGGCAACTGAATTTTGCCTGCTGCATAGCATCCTCCTTAGGGTCATAATACTGGGCCTTAAAACTTGGCCCAAGTATAAGGACGTAACGGAAGAATGTCAACGCAAATTATTGAATTCAGAAATTAAGTATCCCCTAAACTACAGATAACTGGCGATCGAGCTGCCGGGGATGGCGGTGATGCCGTCCGCCAGGGGGTAGGGGCGGATTGTTCGGGAGGCAATGTAGCCGGCTTGCAGACTTTGCCGGCCATAGTCGCCGGCAAAGGCCCGCAGGCCTTTCATGCCGGATTCGTCGACCACTTCCGCATATTTGCACTCGATGGCCGTGAATCGGCCGTCCCGTTCGATGATTAGATCCACCTCTTCGCCGCGGGCCGTCCGCCAGAACCACAAGGGGATGCTCCGGCCCCGAGCGGCGAATGCCTTGACCACCTCCATGACGACATGCGTTTCCCACAACGCACCGACGGCTGTGTGGCGTTCCACCGCCTGCCAACTTTCAAATCCCATCAGGAAAGCCGCCAGGCCCGTGTCGCACAGGTAGAGCTTGGGGGACTTTACGAGCCGTTTCCCGACATTGCGGAAATAGGGCTCCAGTAGAAAAACCTGTCCGGACGCCTGCAGGACGGAGATCCATTTCTTGGCCGTATTCGGTGTGATGCCCACGTCCCGGGCAAGATCGGAATAGGAGAGGATCTGTCCCGTCCTCGCCGCTACGGCCCGTAAAAATCGGTCGAAATCGCGCAGGCTGCCGACGTTGAGGATGTTGCGCACGTCCCGTTCCAGGTAGGTCATCAGATAGGCGCCGTACCAGAAATGCGGGTCCAGCTCCGGGCGGGCGTGAAGTTCCGGATAACCGCCCTTGAACAGAAATGCGGCTTCGTCGAAAATCCCTTCACCCTGGAAGGACCGCAGCTCCGCAGCGGAAAGATTCATGACGGTCAGGGCGCCGCAACGGCCTGCCAGGCTCTCCGATATGCCCTCCATCAGGGGAAAGATCTGGGAGCCCGTGATCAGAAGGCGGCCCGGTTTTCGGTCCGCATCGATCATCGCCTTCAAATACCGGAAGAGAGAAGGGGCGTACTGGACTTCATCGATGATCAGAGGAAGGCCGCGCTCGCGGAAGAAGCCGTCAGGATTCTGTTCGGCCTGCGCCGCGATGGCGGGAAAATCCAGGGAAACATAGCCCAGCTCCGGAAAGACGTGCCGGACCAACCCGGTCTTTCCCGCCTGCCGCGCACCCGTAACCGCCACCGCAGGGAACTGTGCAAACAGGGCCTTCAACGTATCTTCATATTTTCTCGTAATCCACATGAGGATATTTTGCAATACGAATGCAAATATGTCAATTAAAATTTGGAACTACTGTCCACGGAACTACTAAGGATGGAGGAAATAGGTATTCACAAATTCCCGCGGCGTCAAAACTTTTATGCCCCGGAACCCGGATGCTTTCAATAAGTGCTTGTCCCCACTGACGATCAGCTTGCCTTCACGCCATGCCTTAAGCATCTGATAAGGCGGGCCGGCGAAGAAAATGCCAGAAATAACCACGTTCGTATCGAGGATCATTTTCACTTCCGTCCCCGCGCCGCGGCGACGGCGGCGGAAGATCCCTGACGAAGAAATTGATGGCCGTCCCGCCCTTCAGAGCGAAGACGGCCTCCCGATCGACCAACGGCAGAACTCGCAGGAGCAGTTCGGCTTGTCTGAAGTACACGGTATCGATCATGCGCTCATTCCTTCTCGATCAACGGGGACGGTGATCCGATATTTCGGATCATATCGGCCATGCGAGACGATCATCCGTTTTCCCTTTCCGAGATCGACTTTCGACAAATCCACCTTCGAAAGCCAGGCGTGTTCCTGGTTCTCGGCCATGTAAAGAAAGAGCCTTTTCACCTTGACCGAGCGGCATGCCTCCAGCAACCCCTGAACGACTTCCGGCCTGAGCGTGACGAGGTTTCCCATAACCAACCGGGCCTCGTCGAACCCGACTATCCGGAGCACCAGATGAAGCATCTCCAGCATCGCCCGTTCCGGCGCAGATATCCGTACGGAAAAGTCCTTCTCCTTGAATTCGGAAAATCCCTCCCCGAGATCTACGGGAAAGAGATTCGTCCGGGTTACGACAAATTCGACGCCGAAACGATCGCCCTTGAACCAAGCCGGCAGGGCGAGGCCACGCGGACCATACAGAAAGACCCTCTTTTGCCTCGCCGGCAGGTAGTGGGCATAGCCTTTCCGCTCCAGGGCCGTTTTTCCCCCTGCATGAACAGGAAGGCCCAATTGCGTCTGAAGCGTAAAAAGAGCGCCCGGCCAGTCCACCTTGTCCCCGGAGCGTATGTAGGCGCCCCGGCCAAACGGCTCCAACCAGCCGCTGTTCTTGTATTTTACGACCAGATCCCGACCGAAGCCGGAAGCAACCAAGTAGGAAGTGGCACTGGGGGCGCCCATCATCCACTGATTTATGAGGCGGTTTATTTTTGTCCTATTTTCAGTACCCATGGTCGTCATAAAGCCATATTTCCAAACCGTTGTCAAGAAGAAGTTTGAATATGTTTGCTTACGTTGACCAATATTCTTCGTATATCAATATTTTTAAACCGGCAATACAAGAATGAATTGCCCGACTGTAATTCTTTGCGGGCAAGACTTTCATAAACCGCTTTCAAGTTCCGCGTCTATCTTCAGGCGATCCCAGTGCTTCCTTGCCCGCTCCGTCAGGATAATCTCAAACAATCAGGTAATCCGCTTACGGGTGACCCATGAAATTCCTAATTTAATCCCATTTCTGCGTATTTCAAGACGAGAGACTTAGGATCAGAGGATAGGACTTTGGGGAAATTCCCACGCCCCTTGTTCACCGACTTGAGCAGTTAATCCAATCCTCGCCATGAAACAGGACCGCCGCGGAAGAAACTCCTGCGGCGGCCCTTACTTTCAGATCCTTCCTGTTCACGGAAAATGGGGAAAATGGGGACAGATTTCAAATCTGTCCCCATTTGTTCTTGTTACACCGTAAACTGATGCTCTGTGCCGTCGATCAACACACTCAACGGATCGGCGCCATCCGTACCGATGCCGGTGATCGTGTACACCTCACTGGCGCCGGCTTCGAAGCTGCCGCCGTTCACATCCACCCGGACGGTGATATCGCTTCCGCTTTGCGTCACTTCCACATAGTCTGTCACATTCTTCCCTGTGGCGATGTCGAGCAGAGCCGAAAGGTCGATCTTGTCACCCTCTGCTGCGTTGTAATCGACGATGTGGTCTATGTTCGCCGAACCGGTTTCTCTGAAGACAAACGTATCCGCGCCCGGACCACCGGTCAATGTATCGTTGCCGATCCCGCCGACCAGGATGTCATTGCCGTCGCCGCCCACCAGAAAGTCGCTCCCGCTGCTGCCGGTAAGGATGTCATTTCCTGTCCCCCCCAGCACCAATTGGTCGAATTTTTCAGATTGGGGGACAGATTTCAAATCTGTCCCCCCGGTATGGTAGCTCACGGCAGTGCCGCTGCCTTGATCGTACGCGCCTTCGAAGCCGGCTGTCGTATACTGGCCCTCGAGCGCGATATGGGCGGTGTTCGCTCCGTCGCTCACAATGGGGACAGATTTCAAATCTGTCCCCACATACACGTTCCCCGCGTCATTGGCTGAATAGCTGAGCATCGTACCCGTACCGCTGCCGAATGCGATATCCCCGAGATCGAGCGAATCGCCGTGGTTGAACCCGGAGACGGCGCCGGGGAGGCCGTCAATCCGGGAGGTCAGGGGAAATCTCCATTTCCTCCTTGACATTACTTATCATGGATGTCCCAGAACTCCGGCTGCCATCAGCGCCCCGGTTCGGTGTTTTTCCCAGCATTGTAATCTTCCCTTTTCTCTGCCGCCATTGCCGAGACGAAGAACTTGGCCGCTTGCGAGATTAGCGGTTGACGATTTATACGCTTTTCGAGTTGCCGAGCAAGCATGGCCAAGTTCTTCGTCTCGCACTCCCAGACGACAATCACATTCCACCCTTGTTGTCGAAGTTTTTCTTGATTCCTCCGATCCCGTTCTATGGTGCGGTTGAATTTCGGGAGCCAGTATTCTTGCCGACTGGACGGCGTCGTTGCATGAGGGCAGTTCTGATGGCGATGCCAGAAGCACCTGTGCACAAAAACCGCCGATCGGCGTTTCGGAGGGGTGATATCCGGCTTGCCAGGCAGATCGTTTCGGTGCAAGCGAAACCGGAAGCCAAGACCGTGGAGAAGGGAGCGGACCTTCCTTTCGGGCGTCGTATCGGTCGAGCGCACACGGCGCATGATATCGCTTCGCTTTTCCGGAGAAAACGTATCCAACACGTTATCCCATCGCGATCCGCAAGTTGGGATCGGTCTCGCACTCGTCAATGATGCGATTATAGGTTTTCACAAGAGTTGCTGAAGAATGTAATGGTAAACATATTATTTCTGGATTTCACTTATTTCCTCCAGACGTTTGATGAGCCGGGGCAGCCGCGCCTGGCTTGCCCGGTCAGAGGGCAGATGACCTGGAAGAGCATCGCGGAATCCTTCCTGGGCCAGAAACCCGTGAAAGGTGTCTGCTAAAAAGGGTTTCAATTCTTCGGATGAACTCCTGATCTCAGAAATGATTTCGGGGCGGCCATCCAGGACAGTGATTATATCTTCCATGTCATGACTGTCCATATAATCGCCACCACCACGCCCCTTGAATGCTTCAACCTTGGTTGCCAGAAAATAGGGGGGTGAAACAAGCTGAATCGTCAGTCCCTTTTCCAACTCAACACTTTCAGCATTCTTAATGGCGGGATCTGTAATGAACAGACCCGTGGCGCAACCTCCGACGAAAACAACCTTTTTTCTCAGATCGCCGAGACATTTGGCGACATGGATAATCAACCGGATATTGATGTCTTTGTTATTGATCATGCCGATCCTAAACGTAATTTCAGTTCCTTGATGGCAATTTCTCTTTCACGGGCTCTCCCGTCGCGGATCGCGTCCACTATGGCCAGCAATTCATAAAGAGTATTATCCTTTTTGACAGCCTTCGGGACGGACTTGTAGAGAGGAGAGAATTCATGGCCGAGGGTATTGCCTTCCGGGTCCGGCCATACGGGGGGTGGTTCATTCGGTTGAGAAATCATATCCCTGAGAGGGGGGGCGGCATATCCGGTGGGGATGCCTCTGGTCAGGCCGCCGTGATCCGGGGGGAAGGCGTATTTGACGCCATGAATGAGGAATTCTTCCAACGATTTTATAAGGGGGCGTCCCCTCTGCACATCCATAAGGCGGGCGGCAACAGCGCGCTTTATGCCGGCATGGACCTCCGAGGCGCTCATAGCGAGGTCAGCGGCAAGGGATGCATAAGACCACTGGCCTTCGCCCAGCGCGACAATTTTCAAGAGAATAACTATGTCCTGTGGTTTGAGAATCATGGCAGGATTCTATTCGCAATTCGCGAATAGCGCAAGCAATATTTCGTTAAAGAAGATCTTCCCGCCGGGCCTTGCCGTCCGGGGACTGTGCATGTAATAACCGCAATGCAACGCTTATTATGTTTCGAGGCCGGCGGGTTGACCCAAACTCAATCTTCTGCAGAGGTCATCAAGGATAGGGTGTAAAGCTGACCTTATCAGACCTTGGTACAGCAAATGGATGTCTGGTCGCGTGATCGATTAACCCGGACCAATCTCCGTTTTCCCCTTGACATTACTTATCGTGGATGTCCCCGGAATTTCCGAGGTTGCCCCATGACTTCCATGCAGGTCAAAAGAAGAGAAATCTATTTATCCTTGTAAGGCAGCGCCTCCATTTTCAGCAAACCTGTCAAGGCGTCAAATTCCGGGTCTTTGTGCATAAGAATTGCGTCCTTTCGGATGGCAAACGCAGCAATGATGGCGTCAGCCAA
>Ga0209212_1009225_pt1 | contig 10335 bp, 9 predicted proteins | sample RifGroC2_FD_183996 | JGI IMG/M metagenome (GOLD analysis project Ga0209212, IMG submission 183996) | Groundwater microbial communities from Rifle, Colorado, USA - Groundwater C2 (SPAdes) (version 2) | ecosystem: Environmental > Aquatic > Deep subsurface > Groundwater | place: Rifle, Colorado... | reverse complement strand
CCGGCCCGGGCCGAAGCCACTGCAACAGAGTGCTTCTGGTGATCTTTGGGATGGAAAAAAGAGTTGCGGTAAGCGGCTGTGACAAGTTCCGAACATGCCTTGCTGCTGGAATAGGGGTCATACCCGCCGAGAGGTTCATTTTCCCGATAGCCCCAGTGCCACTCGCGGTTCTCATAGCACTTGTCCGTGGTTACGTTGACGACTGCCCGAACAGAGGGGCATTGGCGCACCGCCTCGAAGAGGTTGACCGTACCCATGACGTTTACTGCATAGGTTTCCGCTGGAAGCTTATACGACTCACGCACCAGCGGTTGAGCCGCCATGTGGATGACGATCTCGGGGGCCGCCTGTTGCATAGCTTTGGCCAGGGTCTCCGAATCACGGATATCAGCCGTGACCGAGTTGACGAGTTCGTCGAGGCGGCAGAGCTGAAAGAGGCTCGGCACCGTCGGCGGGGCAAGAGCATAGCCGGTGACTTCAGCCCCTAAGGAATGCAGCCAGAGCGAGAGCCAGGAACCTTTAAATCCTGAATGTCCCGTAAGGAAGACGCGTTTGCCGCGCCAGAAACCGCTGTTCATGCCCATTGCCTCCATGGGGCTTTTCCGCTGGCCCAGAGTTCTTCCAGGTGAATTTTGTCTCGCAGGGTGTCCATAGGTTGCCAAAAGCCGTGGTGAGTATAGGCCGCGAGTTGTCCTTCTTCGGCCAGTCGCTCCAGCGGTTCCCGTTCCCATATGGTCCGGTCACTGTCGATGTAATCGATGACATCGGGGGAGAGCACGAAGAAACCGCCGTTGATCGTGGCGCCGTCACCGCCTGGCTTCTCCTTGAAGCTTCGAACCGAATGCCCTTCCAGATCCAGGGCGCCAAAACGCCCCGGGGGGGTGGCAGCAGTAAGCGTGGCCTTGACACCCCGCGCCCGGTGAAAAGCAATCAGGTCAGAGATGTTCACATCGCTGACACCGTCCCCGTAAGTAAAGCAGAACGCCTCTTCGTCTTTCAGGTATTCCCGTACCCGCTTGAGGCGACCGCCGGTCATGGTCTCCTCGCCGGTATCGACAAGAGTTACCCGCCAAGGTTCGGAATAGCACTGATGCACATGCATCTTATTGTTTTCCATATCGAAGGTGACATCCGACATGTGCAGAAAATAGTTGGCGAAGTATTCCTTGATCACATACCCTTTATAACCACAGCAGATAATAAAATCGTTGATGCCGTACACCGAATATAGCTTCATGATGTGCCAAAGAATAGGTCTGCCGCCGATTTCGATCATGGGCTTTGGTCTCGTCACGGACTCCTCGCTGATACGGGTCCCCAGTCCCCCAGCCAAAATTACTGCCTTCATATGATTCTCCTTTTTCGATATTTGGCTTAAATACATCGGCAAAAGGGGCTTAGTGCCCCAACTTTTCATGCAACGCGTCTATACCTAGCCGACATGCACCCGCGGCGATATCGGCGTCGATTCGGGAAACGGCGACTCTTCTCCATCCTTCACGATCCCCAAAAAGGCGGTCCCGCATAGATGCGCCGCTTCGAAATCCGTGGTGGCGTCACCGATGAAAAGGCAACTTTCCAGCGGGAGCGAGTGGCGAGAGGCGATGTCCTGCACAATCTCCTGCTTTTTCCGTGGAGATCCGTGCGTCTCTACGAAGTAGGAGCCGAGATTTCTTGTCTCCACGATGAGCTGAATTTCTTCGTGGGGCGTGCCAGAGACCACGAAGGCAGGAACTTTTTGCTGCTTGAGTAAAATCAAAGTTTCCAAGGCCCCATCGATGAAAGGAGCCGCCAGCACCCCCTCCAGGGCAAGCCGGTTGAATTCCAGGCCCAGATTGTCGAGGATCTCCTGCGTGATGGGCGCTTGCAGAAGCTCTCGGTAGTAATACTCGAATTTTCTGAACCGGGAGATCCCCCCGTTGGCCAGATGGTAGTCGACCACAGCCCGCTCCACCTCTGGCCCGTAGACCCGGAACATGGCGGCAAAAGCCTGGGTCTTGACGTCCACGGAATCAAGGATCACACCATCAAAATCGAAGAAAACTGCTTGCCACTTATTTTCCATCTGAAACCTCCGCCATCACCGTACATGGCACCGCGTCCGCCCCACGAACCATCCAGGGGGCAACAATCGTCTGCCTGATCAATGATGTTTTTTCGACCCGCGACAGATCCATGTCCTCCAGGGGCAGGATGGGACGTTCGTGGTCCAAGAATCGTTTATGTGCCTCACGTCCCAGTTCCCGGTGCGAAAAGGAGGAGAGGGATATGGAATCGAAACCCAGGACTCTCAAGCTGGGAAAGGCTTCCCGCAGGCAGTCCGCCAACCCCGGGCTGAAACCAGGATTTTCCCGACAGTAGGCCGGCAAGCTCCTCTTGTGGCAGAAACCGGTTTTGATCAGTAACAACTCGATGTCTTCCGGGAGGACCACCGATTCCAGATCCTGCCAGGAGATGATCCGCCCGCCCTCAATCTGGCCCAGGTCCACGAAACCTATCCGCCTGAAAATAAAGGAGTCGATGGAGTAATCGTCCAAGGTCCGCCCCTGTTCCGCAAAATGACGGGGAAAGTCCAGGTGCGTCCCGAGATGGTTCGAGAAGGTCAAGGTAGCCGTATTGCAGGAATCTCCACGGGCCATGCTTTTGTCTAGCGTTCGCTGAAAACCCTTGCCGCCCCCATAAGCCGGAGTGTATTCATCCAGTGGATAGGAAAGGGATATCCAGTTATTCGACATTGACTTCCCTCCGTGTTCCGTCCTTAATCTCCGCTTTCAAAAAGCCCCTCAACCTCAGCCTGCCGCGCAAATCTTCTTATGCACCATTGACCATCAACCCGAGTTCTTCATGCTTAGGCTCTTCCCTTTCATAAATCTCGGCCATGCATAGAAGGAGACCCTGCCCCATGTCGATGTGCGGGTTGGACACCAACTTCTTCCCCAGTTTCGGACTGAAGTTGTAGGGAGTGATCTTGTAATGGGCCTTGCGAACCGACGGGACGGTTTCGATCGTGATCCTATGCCCGAGAATCTCCTTGATCATTTCCAGAAGCTCCCGATACGACATTTTTTCGTTGCCGGTCAATATGATATGGCTGTTTTCGAATTCGGGCTCGAGGATTTTGACGCTGTTTTTGGCGGCGTCGCGGACATGGATGAATTCTCGCAGTTCGTCGCCCTGCCCCTGATAGGTGATCTTTCCGTCATGGATGGCCTGCTTGATCAGCTTATAGATGCTGTTGTTCGCATCGGCCCGCTCCCCATAGAGGGAGCCATAACGCAGACAGGTATATTTAAGGTCGAAGAGATTGGAGAAATCCTCGATGAAGGACTCGCAGGCCCTCTTGCTGCTGCGATAGAAATAACCGGAGTCGCTGAACACATAGGCGGAGCTGGCAAACACGAAGCGCTTCACCCCGGCCCTGCGGCATGCTTCCAGAAGTTGAACCGTCCCCAGGATGTTGATCCGTGCGGTGTCGGTGGGGCGCTGGGCGCATATATCAATGTCAGCAATGCCGGCGAAATGGTAGACCACGTCCTGCCCACAGGTCAGTCGGGTCATAAGGGCCTCATCCATCAGATCGCCTACGACCATTTCTTGATCTGTCCTGAGATGCGGCGATTCCAGCCTATCGAAGATGGTGACCTCGTGACCGGCTTCGCTCAAGGCATCTGCCACGTGACTTCCCAAAAAACCGGCCCCCCCGGTAACAAGAATCTTCATCGACTTCTCCTAAATTTGAGACCCTATCGAACGTAAGTTACGAGAAAAGCCTTCAAGCTTCAGCCTTACTCAACTCCAGCAGGAGGTTGTCCACCGCCTGCTCCTCCATGATGACCCGCCCTTCCTTGGCATAGGAGCCGATATGGCCGGTCAGTATCACATTTCCCAACTCCTTCAGGGGACCGGCATACGGCTCGTTTTCAAAGCAGTCGAGCGCGGCACCGGCAAGGTGTCCGTCCTGAAGGGATGCAAGAAGCGCCTCTTCATCGATCAAGCCACCGCGAGATGCATTGACCACCAGAGCACCCTGTTTCATGGCACGAAGACGGGAGGCATCGAGGAGGTGGTGCGTCTTCTCCATGTAGGGGAGATGCAGGGTGACGATGTCCGACGCCGATAGCAGGTCATCGAGGGAGACCAGTTCCAGAAGGTCGGACGACTGAACCATGGGATCGTAGCCAAGGAGCCGGCAGCCGAAGGCGGAGAGGAATTTGGCAACACGGGTGCCGATGCGACCGCAACCGACGACGCCGACCGTCTTCCCCAACAGGAGCTGCCCCATGGGCCGACTCCATTCCCCCCGGCGAATGCCGGCATCCGAGGCGGGAATGCAGCGCAGCAGAGAGAGGATCAGGCCGAGGGTCAGTTCGGCGACCGGCACAGTCGGGGCATCGGGGGTGTTCGTGACGGCGATCCCGAGTTCCCGGGCCGCTGCCAGATCGACCGAGTCGAGGCCGATGCCGACACGGGAGATGACCCTCAGGCCGTCGGCTCCACCCAGGACGTTCCGCGTCAGCGGCTCGACGCCTGCGATCATCCCCACCGGTCGAAATTTCTGCAGCAACTCGGTCACCTCCCCTTCGGAGAGTTTCCGGCCAAGAGGATTGATGATGACCTCAAGCCCCCGGGCATTGAGCCGGGCGAGGAGATCAGGGTTCTGGTCGGCAAAGGACGAAGTGGTGACAAGGATGTTATTCATGATCTGCTCTCCTCGGGAACGGCCGGAGCCTGTTCCCTGATCTGATCCAGCCCCTGCACGCACGAATTGAGAAGCATGGTGATGTCCAGACTGTAGGCTATGAACCGGTATCCTTCTTGAGCGCGGGAAACCGCCTCGGCCGGATTGGGCTGGACCACGTGAATTCCCGGGGCCACGCCGCGCCTCTGACAGGCCTTGAGAATCATCCTGGTCGCAGCCACCATTTCAGGATGATCGAACTGCGCGGTGATGCCCATAGAGGCGCTCAGATCGTAAGGACCGATCATTACGGCATCGATCCCCTGCACTCCCAGTATCCCGTCGATATTGGACAGGGCGTCGGCATGCTCTATCTGGACGCAGACAAAGGTCTGGTCGTTGGCAGTGGCGACTGCCTCCTTGAGGCGCAGCCCGTAATCGTTGTCCCGGCAAAAGCCGACCCCGCGCATCCCCATGGGAGGGTACTTTACGGCGCGCACCAATTCCTCAGCCTGCTCCCGGGTGTTGATGAAGGGAGCAATCACCCCCGCAGCGCCGGCATCGAGAAACCGTTTGGTGTCGGCGTAGACGTTGCCGGCCATGCGGACAAGGGGGGCGCAGGAAGGGTTGCCGGACCGGATGGCCTGAAAAAGGCCCTGCGCCTGGGGGAGGTCGACTGGCGAATGTTCGACATCCACGGTCAGGAAATCGAATCCAGCTGCCGCCATCAGTTCGGCGGCGATCGGACTGGCGGTGTTGATCCAGGAGCCCAGCGTCAGGCGGTCGTTTTTGAGACGTTCTCTAAGCAGCATGCTCCCCCCTTTCGGCGCGCATCCGGAACAGGACCTCGGCCAGAGTGAAATCGACCTCCTCGTCGATATCGACCGCTTCCAGCTTATCCATAGGGAACATCGCCGGCTTCAAGCCGATGCGTTTGTTTCCGGCGGCAGCGAAAGAGCTTTTCGAGAAGATGAATAAGTTGGAATTTTCCTCGAAGAGAGGCGGCAGGTCCTGGGTGCGCAGCAGTTCCGCGGGGTTGTGATTTACCGGCTCTCCGGAAGCCCAGTAAAGGCGGGTCTGTAACCGGGTGACCGAAAAGAGGGAGTCGAAATCGCCAAGGGAGCGGAAGTATTGCTCGATGGCTGCCTCGACCGTTGCGCTGGTCAGGAGGGGATTGGTGCTGTGGGTCTGCAGATAGTGCGTAGCACCGGTCATGGCCAGATCGTAGCCGATGATGTCGTTCATCGGCACGAAATCCCCCTGGAGCTCCTGGGGGCGCATGATGATGCGAACCTTGGAGAAATGCTCGCGGGCATCTTCGGCGATGAGATCGCTATCGGTGTTGATGATGATCGATTCGATCCGGTCGCAGGACTGAAGGGCTTCGGCTACCCGGTGGTAAAGAGGCCGGCCCGCGAAGGGACGAATGTTCTTGTTCGGGACTCGTTCCGAATGTCCCTTCATGGGCAAAAGGGCGATGATCTTACTAGCGGAGGTGCTGTTGTCGTTTTTCATAGTCACCTTTACTTATTAATTTTGTTTTGTTTGCCAGGTGGTGTTAATTGCAAAACAACAAAAACTTGCCTGTTCTCAGTTGTGACACTCTCGGCAAGGCCTGTATATTTTTATAAAGCACTAACACATTAAGCACGTTTCAGTATGTGCAATTTATGCAAGGGACAATTTGAGATCTAGAAATTTGACCAGATCTTAATTGTTTTCGTTCTTTTTTATTGAAAATATCTATTGCTTTTTCGTATTTCACGTTACCATAAACATATTCTGCCTCCCCATCCATACAGCAGAAAGACACATCACCAGTTGAAGTTATTGATATATTAGTATATTGTCCACACTTTTTAGAACATATATGCTTATCTTCTATAGGATTTTCTATATTTCCGAGCCAGTTTCCTCTTCCCTTTAGCCATGGTGAAAAATTTCGAAAATTTTTCTTAACATAATCTTCAAACTTGTTATCGTATTCTGTACCATCGCATACACGTGACAACTGAATCGGAAATTGAAATTTGTTTAATGAATATAACTCATCACATTCATGTAAATTTTTAATTATATTTTCAAAATCCAAACACATATTTTTCTCATAGTTATCTTTATCAAAAAAATTAAGCGATACACATATCATCTTTAAATTATATTTTGAAACCATTATCAGTTTTTCAGGAGTTAGCAATGAGCCGTTAGTTGGGATATATACAGTTGCTTTTGGTAATTTATCAGAAACTAATTGCAATATTTTTTCTAATCTTGTGTCTAAAAATGGTTCTGAAAGTTTTACTGGAATAATCGTATACATATGATCTAAATTCTCAGTGAGGTCATTTATTATTTTCTCTATAAGAGAAAAGTCCATAATGTTTCCGCGCCTCTTACTTGTAGGGTAAGGGCAAAAATTACACCTTGCATTGCATACAGTAGCTGGCTCTATATGAACTTGATTTGGATATTCACGATTAATCATATAACCCACTCTCCATGTTGACCTTTCCCCCTGTAAACTGAACTGACCTTACCTATGCTCGCTGGCCCAAAACAGTTATTCCTTAAAAACAATTAGATGTCGGCATTGTAACGCACCAGAATGGCGACATTGTTGGCAAGATGAGTCACTTGGAATCCATTGGCCAGCAGGTAAGGCATAGCCGTTGTCCCTTTTCCTCGCCAGGAACCATCCTTGAACCATACATCGTCGAATGCGATTATCCCCCAACGACTCAATTTCGAGGCGAGCGAGATGGCGCAATCCAGGTGCATTTGGTGACATGCGGCATCGTTGATTCGTTCCCCTAGAACTCTCTCATACCTTGTCTGCCGGGCACTGGAGTGGTTACCATGATCGAAATCGTAGGCATCCAGAAATACGAAGTCTATTTGCTCCTTGTACCCGGCGAGATAATCCTCGCCCTTGGCTGCCACCAGTTCAAACTCCGGATCAATTTTTTGTACAAACTCGCGAGCGCTCTCAGTATTGATTGGGTCCATGTCGACGGTGATGAAGTGGAGTTTACGATCATGACAGAAACGAGCCAGCTTTTCCGTCGATCCCTGCCCCCCCACTAATTCTCTGGTTGTGCCGATTTCAATCATGACCAGCTTTTTATCTCCGGCTCTTTGCCTGATCATTGAGATGTGGTCATCAACAGCCTTCATCAGTGCAAGGTGGCCATGCTCCTCGACTGGTTTCATTTTCGAGCTTGCCTTCTCGAACAACTCGAGAAGGGTTGCTTTCTCTGAGGAAGAGATGCCGAACTGTTCGAACACATTATCCAACCACACCCCAACCGCATGCGTTGCCTGGTTCATTTCAACCAAGGCTTCCACACACTGCTTCGCCAACCAAACATCGCCATGGCTGAATTTGAGGGCCAAAGAGTAATAATGGCTGGCCTTCAGGTTGTCTTTTCCACGCCGGTGAAAGTCAGCGAGAACTTTGCACCAGAAATATTTGGTCCGTTCTTCTACCTCCGCATCAGAGGTGAAGAAAGCGATCAAGGAAGAGAGATCTATAATTCCCTCCAGCACATTGAAGGTTGATCGTTTGTCATAATTTTCGATCAGCCATCCTGCGTTGATCCCCGACATATCCCCAGAAATCTCGTCGAGCTTGTTGAGTCGCAGCAATTCCGAATAAATGCGCATTGCAGACTTGTAATCACCGACTGTCATCAAAGATAGGCCCAGAAGCTCAGCGCTTCGACAAAACAGCCATTCGGTTATCAATACTGGATCATAATCAGCTTTGTACAGCTTGCCGATCAGTGCAGATGAACCTGCCTCGGCCAAGAGCAACCCGTCAGCTTCCCTGATGAATTCGATGGCCCCATCCAAAGGGCCGCCTTTTTCTTGCTGTCCCCTTTTCCCCCCGACTAAGGAGAGCAGGGCTCCCAAGAGTCCGAGCCGCTCCTGATCGACGCAAAATGGCGCCGAGGGGCCCTTCGCCGTTAGAAAATCAGCCACGGCCTTTTCTAGCCAGACACAATCCTTGTGCAAGAAACTTACTTTGTCAGCCGATCTCTCATTTTCAGACCGATCAGCTGCCCGTCCCTTTGCATCTTTTTCGCTTCTGATTCTTGCAAACAGATCTTCAAGCTGAGCAACTCTTTCCCGCAGCTCCGTGGGGCGGGCGTGCACCAATTCGATGCTTTCAATCTCCCCCTCCGCTTGCTCGAAAAACTGGTCCAAAAGCCCAAGATGATGCATCTCCCTTGATGAGCGGGCGCTGGCTGCAAGGGCGGTCTCCTTTTTATCGGGGGAGATGGCAACCGCTTCATGGAAATGTTTATGAATCCTTTTCTGGTCTCCCTTGAGGGCAGAGGCGCGCCCGAGCGTATTATGCACTCCTGCGACGAGGACCTGCGCCACAGCTTTGGGGGGGCACCCCCACTGCAGTGCCAAACGTGCGAATTTGCGCGCCAGGTCGTGGTTAGCAAGCTGTTGGTGGCCGCTGGCGGCAAGCAAGGCGAAGCGGTCCCTGTCCGGATGGCTGCTCAGATCCGTCATGTCCAAATCGGCCAAGGCCTTCCAATCGCCGAAGAACCAACTGGTTTTTGCTCGGGCAAGGCCCCCTGGATCGTATCCTTCGAGCACCGTTGCCCACTCATGGTCTTCAAGCAGTAGAGCATCGATGGTGGTTTCTGACGCTTGCCGGGAGGGCACGGATTCTATCTCCCCAGGCTGGTTGCCCGGTTGCTTTTCCGTTTTGCGGCATCGCGGATTGGTAGGGCTGGCTTCAGAACGCTTTTTCACGTATAAGGATATCCTTTATTAGTTCGATCTGCGCCTCAGCTTTTATCAGCTCCTCGTCCAGCAATTGCTGACGTTGTGCCAAGGAGTTGTTTTCCTGTTCCAACTGGCCGGCTTGATATTTATATTCACCCACCATCCTCGACTGCTCAATGTTCTTCCTTTCGGAGACGGCCAGTTCTCCCTTGGTCGAGAGCAGATCCTTTTCCAGCTGGTCGCAGCTAGCTTTGAGCAGATCAAGCGCTTTTTGCCGCTCAGCTGCCAGAGTTTGGACCTCAGTTTTTGCCTTGTTAGCTTGCTCAAGTTGCGCCTGACGGTCTGCTGCCAGCTTCGCCTGTTCGTCACGTGCAGTGGTAAGTTGTGCCATCTGCTGTTGGCGGTCTGCGGCCAATTTTGCAGCCACATCCTTGGCCTGGACCGCCTGTTCGAGCTGAAGCTTTAGTTCGGCGGCGATCTTCGCTTGCTCGTCCTGTGCCTTGGTGAGCTGCTCCACTTTCTGTTGCCGGTCGGATGCCAATTGGGCCTGCTCACCTTTTGCCTTGTTTGATTGCTCAAGCTGCGCCTGACGGTCGGCTGCCAGCTTCGCCTGTTCGTCACGCGCAGTGGTAAGTTGTGCCATCTGCTGTTGGCGCTCTGCGGCCAATTTTGCAGCCACATCCTTGGCCTGGACTGCCTGTTCGAGCTGAAGCTTTAGTTCGGCGGCGATCTTCGCTTGCTCGTCCTGTGCCTTGGCGAGCTGCTCCACTTTCTGCTGCCGGTCGGACGCCAATTGGGCCTGCTCACCTTTTGCCTTGTTAGCTTGCTCAAGCTGCGCCTGACGGTCGGCTGCCAGTTTCGCCTGTTCGTCACGCACAGCGGTAAGTTGTGCCATCTGCTGTTGGCGCTCTGCG
>Ga0209212_1009224_pt1 | contig 10337 bp, 7 predicted proteins | sample RifGroC2_FD_183996 | JGI IMG/M metagenome (GOLD analysis project Ga0209212, IMG submission 183996) | Groundwater microbial communities from Rifle, Colorado, USA - Groundwater C2 (SPAdes) (version 2) | ecosystem: Environmental > Aquatic > Deep subsurface > Groundwater | place: Rifle, Colorado... | reverse complement strand
CGGCGGCTGCCCGTGAACTGGTCTACGCCGTAGCCGCGCAGGCCGTTGAACTCGCCGAGGGTCAGCGGCAAGGCCGCCCCGGTGCGCCAGGTGTGGTCCGCGCCGGTACGGAAGGCCAGCGTCTGGTAGCGCAGCCCCCGCAGGAAGTACGACGCGTCCAGCGAAGCCCGGATGTCGCTGTTGGAGCCGTTGGCGTACCTGGAGCTGTAGGAGGAATTAAGGAACAGCAGCTGGTTGCCCCAGGTAAAGCCTTTGGAAACCCTGATCCCGGGCACCAGTTGCGTCTGCGCGGCGCCGAGGGAACGGATAGCCGGCGCCACCCCCAGGGTGGGGAAAACCCCCAGGCCGAGGTTGTAGTCCTCGTCGTGCGTGAATTTACGTATGCGCCGCACCGTAAGGAAGTCCAGTTCCTCCCACTCCGCGCCCAGTTGAAAGGTGACCGAGCGGTAGCGCTCGGGCAGGGGGCCGGTGGTTTCGGCGCGCTGGGCCAGCAGGCCGAACTTGAAGCGGCGCGTCCTCTCGGTGGAGGGGGCCATGGAAAAGCCGTAGTAAACGCCGGCTTCCGAAGCGCGCCTGGTCCCCTCGCCCGACGGCGCCGCGGAGTAGGCCGCGGAGGCCCCCATGGCCGTACGGGCGATAGAGGCGTAAAAGGGGCGGTCCAGCGCCAGGGTCAGGCTCTGCGTGCCGGGCGCGGTGTGCGCGGCCATGGTATACTGCGTGCGCTTGTAGTTGAAGAACTGGCGGTCCTTGTACTTGAAGTCCGCCGAGGCCGCGCCCCAGTCGTTGCTGTAAACGGCGGAGCCCGACCTGCCCAGGCCCAGGATATTGCCTTCCGCCAGTCCGGCCTTGATGGCGGTCGCGGCGCCGGCGCGCTTGTAATTGGCCACCACTTCCAGCGTCCAGGAATCGTAGGTGCGCACCGTCACGGATACCGTGCCGTCCTTGTTGACCACCGGCGTTATCTCGGCGCGGCGGATGTAGGGCAGGGCGCGGAGAATGCGCTCGGTTTCAGCGGTTAGGGCCGCGTCGTACCGGTCGCCCACTTCAAAGAGCAGCTCGCGCCCGATGACATACTCGCGCGTGATGCGGTGGACGCGGTTGGCCGTCCTATAGAGGAGTTTGTCCTCTTCCGGAAGGTCCGTTTTGAAGACGTTGTGCGTCTCTATGGTTATGGAGGAAATGACAAGCCCCGCCGGCAGGCGCAGCGCGGGCCGGGGCGCGGCGGCCGCCGGCCCGGCGCACAGACAGAGCAGCAGGATCAGGTATCGCATAGGGCCGGCGCGCAGTGCGGGCCGGCTTAATGAATATAGCCCTTCCGGGGGCGGGAATCTATTGGGAATTGTCCGGGGTTTATACGTAGTATTACGGATATTGCGCCGCCCGGCCGGGAAAAGCCGGTTACGGCGCGGGGGCAGGCCGCCCGTCACTTCAGGGAAGTCAGCCCGTGCTGGATAGCGTACTTGGTAAGGCCGGCTACCGTAAGGATATTGAGCTTATGGGAGAGGTTCTCGCGGTGCGTCTCTACCGTGCGCACGCTGATGCCCAGGCGGGCCGCCGCCATTTTGTTGGAGCAGCCGCCGGAGAGCAGCGCCAGCACCTCCAGTTCCCGCCCGGTCAGCGCGTCGGCGCCGGTCCTGGGGGAAACCTCCAGCTTCGGGGCCAGCAGGGCGTCCGTCATGCCGGCGGGAAAGTGCAGGCCTCCCCGGTAAACCTGCTTTATGGCCTCAAGGAGTTCAGCCGTGGGCTGGTCCTTCGTGACGTAGCCCCGCGCGCCGCAGCGAGCCATCCGCACCACGTACTCCTCGCTGGCATGGATGCTGAAGGCTATTATCCGGCTCTTCGGGACGCGGCGGCGCAGGCGGCGCGCCAGCTCGCCTCCGTCCAGGGAGGGCAGGTTCACGTCCAGCACTATCACTTCCGGAAGCAGCTTTTCGGCTTTCCGCAGCGCCTCCCCGGAGTCGGAAGCCTGGCCTACCACCTCGATGCCGTGTCCGCACAGGTAGGCGCGCACCCCCTCGCGGACTACGGGATGATCGTCCACCAGGAGTACCCTGATCTTATCGCGGCCAGTTTGCTTCACCGGTTATCACCTTCTCCTAGAAAGAATAGTTCAGCGCCAGGGTCGCCATATAAGCCTTGCCGCTGAGGTCGCGGCCCAGCGGGTGCGACAGGTCCCGCGAACTGATATCCTCGGCCCAGAGATAGCGGCAGCCCGCGTCGGCCGACCAGGCTTCGTTGAAGAAATACTCCACCCCGCCGCCGGCATGCGGGCCGAAGCGGAACTCGCTGCGCGCCTCGGGGCCGCGGATGCGCGTATAATACCAGCCGCCGCCGCCCAGGATATAAGGCGCTACCCTGTAGCCGTGCGGCATGAGGTAGATCAGGACGGAAAACTGCAGCGGGACCACGTCCACCCTTGTGTCCCCTGCCTCCGCCCTCAAGAAGTCAGCCGAGCCTTCCAGGGCCCACCTGCGGGTAAGGTGGTAGCGCGCCTGCGCGCCCTGCATCAGGTCGCCGGAGCCGGAATCCGTGTCGCGGTAATACGCGGCCCGGCCGCCTACGGACAGGCCCGGCCTGGGGCCCTTGCTCTCTCCGTGGCCGTCCTGCGCGCAGGCACCGGAAGCCTGAAATAAACCGCCGGCCAGCAGCAGGAGGAAGGTCAGTTTCTTGCCAGCGATCATAGCGATATCCCTTACAGCCCGCTATTGCGCGGGTGTACTCAAAGCATACCGCTAAACGGCGGGCGCCGCCAATTAGGAATTGTACTCGGGAGAGACGGGGGTATTACGGAGTTTTTTTCGGCGCGGGGTCCGACAGCGACGTCAGCCCGTGCTGGATGGCGTATTTCGTAAGCCCGGAGATGCTGGAAATGTTGAGCTTGCGCGAGAGGTGCTCGCGGTGCGTCTCGGCGGTGCGCACGCTGAGGCCCAGCCTGAGCGCCACCTGTTTATTGGCCAGGCCTTCGGCCAGCAGGGACAGCACCTCTTTCTCGCGCGCGGTCAGGGCGGGCCCTGCCGAGGGCGCGGCGCCCGGCGCCAGGATGGCGTCGGACATGCCGGCGGGGAAGCAGAGCCCGCCGCGGTGCACCTGCCGTATGGCCTCGATGAGCCTGGCGGTAGGCTGGTCCTTCGTAACGTAGCCGTGCACGCCGCAGCGGGCCATGCGCACCACGTATTCCTGGCTGGCGTGCATGCTGAAGGCGAGTATCCTGGCTCCTGGCGCGGCCAGGCGCAGCCGCCTGGCCAGCTCGCCGCCGTCCAGGGTGGGGAGACTGACGTCGAGGATTATAACTTCGGGCGCGGCCCTTTTCACCTTGCGCAGCGCCTCGGCCGCGTCTCCGGCCTCGCCCACCACCAGGAAAGAACCCTGCCCCGTCAGGCAGTTGCGCACTCCTTCGCGCACGGAAGGGTGGTCGTCTACGAGGAACACTTTGATCCTGTCGGGGGTCTTTTTCATTTCTTGCTCCGCGCCGGCGGGTCCAGGGGGACGCGCACCGTGATGTAAGTGCCCGCCTCCCGGGCCGAAAGCAGCTCGAACGAACCGCCTACGGATTCAGCCCTCTCCCGCATGCTGTGCAGGCCGAGCCCCCTGCCCGACGGGCGGCTTTTACTGCCGGGGGCGACGCCCCGGCCGTTGTCGCTGATGTTGAGGAGCAAAACGCCGCCCCGTACGAACAGCGAGACGGAGATCCTGGTCGCCCGGGAATGTTTCGCCGTATTGTTAAGCGCTTCCTGCGTGATGCGGAACAGCGCCAGCGCCAGGTCCGGCGCGATATTTTCGGGCAGCCGCCCCGTGCGCATTTTCAGACGGACCCCCGCGGCCTTGAACTCGCGGCAGAGGGTGCGCAGGGCCGGCGCGAGGCCGAGGTTTTCCAGCTCCGAAGGCATCAGGTTCTCGGAGACGCGGCGGATCTCCGCTATCGCCCTGTTCAGGGAAGCGCTGACTTCGAGGAACTTCCCGGGCTCGTCGTTGCGGGCGGGAGAATTCCCGGAAAGGGACTCCAGCCTGAACTTCACGCCGGAGAGGATCTGCCCGACGCCGTCGTGCAGGTCGCGGGCTATGCGTTTGCGTTCGTTTTCCTGGGCGGCCACCACGCGGGCGTGCAGGAGGCGCATTTCCTGTTCGGCTTTTTTTTGCGCGGTGATGTCGCGCTCGGTTATGGCTATCTCGGCCGGCGCGCCCTTGTCGTCGCACAGCAGCGTGACGGTAAAAAGCACGTCCAGCAGCCGGCCGTCCTTGGCAAGGCGCTTGGTGGCTATGGGGGCCGCCGTCTTGCCGCGCTGCGACAGGCGCAGCAGGTCCTTGGTGCCTATGCGCGCGTTCTCCGGCATAAGGCGGCTGACGTTCATGCCGAGCGCCTCCTCGGCGCTATAGCCGTACATCTGCTGCGCGCCCTTGTTCCAGGCGAGGATGCGGTCCTTGAGGTCGCGGATGATGACGGCGTCGTTGGAGTCGCGCACCAGGGTGGCCAGGCGCATCAGGGTCTTGTCCGAAAGTTTGCGGTTATGTATATCGAGGAAGGCCATTACCGCGCCTTCGGTCCGGCCTTTTTCGGTGCGGTAAGGCCGCAGAAGCAGGGTGTACCAGCGGCCGCGGTTATCCTGCACTTCCAGTTCCCGGGCGATGCCGCTCCTGACCACGCCCAGGAGCAGTTTGCGCAGTTCCGGCAGCCGGACCGGGAGGCTGACCTCCCTGACGTCGTGCCCGACCAGGTCCGAGGAAAGGTCGAACAAGGCCTCGGCTGAAGGCGTAAGGCGCCGGACGGCCATGTGCTGGTCAAGCATTATCACGGGGATGTCGATGCTGGCCAGCAGGTTGGTGAGATCGGTATTGGAAAGGTTGAGGACCTGGTTGTTGCGCACGGCCTCCTCGTTGGCGGTGACAAGTTCTTCGTTGGCCGACTGGAGTTCTTCTTTGGCGGTCTCGAACTCCTCGTTGACGCTCTGCAGCTCCTCGTTGCTGGAGAGGAGTTCCTCGTTGGCGTCCTTGAGCCTGGCGTTGGTGGTCTCCTGCTCCTCGATGATGGCCTTGAGGTTCTCGCCGGAAACCGCCAGGTCTTCCTTAAGCTCTATGACCCGGCGGCTTTCCCTGGCGGCAGGTTTTCTGTCGCGCGGGGCCCCGCCGGGGACCGCCGGGGCGGCATCTTCGAAAAGGATCAGGAAATACTGCTTGTCCTGGCCGGGCACTTTTATGGGCAGGATCTCGACGCGCAACCCGGCGGCGCCCGGGGCGGGCGACAGCTCCTTGCGCACGGCGCAGGCCGAGCGCTTGGCCACGTGGATGGCCGCGCGCAGTTCCAGCAGCAGTTCGCCCGAGGCCATGCTGCGCAGGTTCAGGCTGGGCTTGCCTGGCGCGGGCCGCAGGTAGCGGGAGGTGTCGCCCAGGAAACGGAGTATCTCCATTTCCCCGTTCACTATGACGCCGTCGGGGATATAACGGGCCGGCAGCACGCGGGCCAGCTCTTCCTGCAGACAGGGGACGTCGGGGGCCGGTTTATCGGTTCCCTGCCAGCCGTAAGCGGGGGGTTTGAAAGCGGTCTCGGGCTCCAGGAAGCGGCCCGTAGTTTCGAAATCAGGAAGGATCCGGGACCCCGGGGCGCGCTCCGAAAAGACTTTCTTTTTGACGTCGAGCTGGGAAAAAGAACCGGAGAGGCTGCCGATGGACTCCGAGCGGCCCAGCATCAGAATGCCGCCGGGCTTCAGGGCGTAATGGAAGATCTTCAGGGCTTTTTCCTGCAGGGAAGGCCCCAGGTAGATAAGCAGGTTGCGGCAGCTGATGAGGTCGAGGTTTATGAAGGGCGGGTCCTTGAGCAGGTCCTTGGCCGCGAAGATGCAGCGCTCTCTTATTGCCGGGGAGATGCTGTAGCCGTTCTCCGTCGGCACGAAGAAGCGCTTGAGGCGTTCGGGGGAAAGGTCGTTCTTGATCCGGGCGGGATAAAACCCGGCCCGGGCGCGCTCGATGACGGCGGGATTAACGTCGGTGGCGAAGATCTGGAAAGGCACGCCGGCGGCGCGCTCGCCGAGAAATTCGACGAGGTTCATGGCGTGAGAATAGGCCTCTTCGCCGGTGGAACAGCCCGGGACCCAGATGCGCAGCGGGGCGCCATGGGCCCGCTTCTTCAGGAGGCGCGGGTAAATAAGGCGCTTCAGGTCCTTAAAAGACTCCGGCTCCCGGAAAAAGGAGGTCACGGAAACCAGGACGTCACGGTAGAGCAGTTCCAGTTCGCCATGGTCTTTTTTAAGTTCACGGAAATAGGCGCCGGGGGCGAAGATCTTTTTCAGCGCCATGCGCCGCTGTATGCGGCGGCGCAGGGTGCTGCGCTTATAGAGACCGAACTCCACGCCCTTGGCCGAACGCAGCAGTTCCAGGATGCCGCTCATGGCGTCTTCGGATGGCCTTGCTGTCGGCACGGCGGTCTTATGGCCGCGGCCTGTTTTAACGGAAAGGAGGCTTTTAGCGATCTCCGCCGGGGACAGGACGAAGTCCGCCCAGCCCGCCGCGGCGGCCGAGCGGGGCATGCTGAAATGGGCCGCGGTGCCGCCGCTCTGAGCGAAAGTGGCGCCGCCTGCCGCTTTGATGGCGCGCATGCCCTGGGTACCGTCCGTACCCTCGCCCGACAGGAGCACGCCGACGGCCCTTTCGCCCTGGTCGGCGGCCAGCGAGCTGAAGAAACTGTCTATAGGGTTGCGCCAGTCGGATTTGCGGCCGGAAGCGTACAGGTGCAGTACGCCCCTTTTTATCAGCATCGCGCGGTCGGGGGGGAGGATATAGATCTGGTCGGGGCGCACTTTGTCGCCGCTTTTCACTTCGCGTACGGGGAGGCGGCTGCCGCGGGAGAGGATCTCCGACAAATGGCTTTCATACTGCGGGGCCAGGTGGGGCACCAGTACGAAGGCCATGCCCGGCCTGGGCGGCAGGGCGGCCAGGAGTTCCTCGAAAGCCTTCAGGCCGCCGGCGGAAGCGCCGATGGCGACCACATTGAAAGCTTTTTTGGGTCCGGATCTTTTCATAAACTCTTGGGCCTTTCCGCTCCTGCTGGCGGCGGGGGCGGCCGTTTTACCCGGCCTTGCGTATATAATAGCAAGAAAGGCCCGCCGTCAGGGCGGGAAAGATACCGGCGGGGCGCCCGCTGTTATTGCGCGGCCTCTTTGAGAGAGGTCAGGCCGTGCTGGATGGCGTACTTGGTAAGGCCGGAGACGGTCAGGATATTGAGCTTATGGGAAAGGTGCTCCCGGTGCGTCTCGGCGGTGCGCACGCTGATGCCCAGCTTGCGCGCCACCTGCTTGTTGGCCAGGCCTTCGGCCAGCAGCGAAAGCACTTCCGTCTCCCGCGGCGTCAGGGCGGCTGCCCGGGCGGGACCCGCGGCGGCGGGGGCCAGGATGGCGTCCGACATCGCCGGGGGGAAAGAGAGCCCGCCCTTGTGCACCTGGCGTATGGCCTCCACAAGTTCGGAGGAGGGGCTGTCCTTCATGACGTAGCCGTGCACTCCGCAATGCGCCATGCGCACCACGTACTCCAGGCTGGCGTGGATGCTGAACACTATGATCCTGGCGCCGGGCACGGCCTGGCGCAGCTGGCGGGCCAGCTCGCCCCCGTCCAGGCCGGGCAGGCTGACGTCGAGGATGATGACGTCCGGGCGGGCTTTGCCGACCTTGCGCAGCGCCTCTTTGTCCTCGGCGGCCTCGCCCACCACCGTGAACCCCGGCTGCGCGGACAGGCAGGCGCGCACGCCGTCGCGCACCACCGGGTGGTCGTCCACCAGGAATATCTTTATCTTTTCACGGTTAGTTTTTTTCATATTTCAGTGTTCCACTTTCAGTGCTCCACGTGACCGGACCGTTGTCAGGCCGGGGCCGACTGGTCCAGGAACCCCGACGACGAGAGTATGCGCTGCGCTACTTTTTCGTCCAGGAAAATGCCCGCGGGCAGAGCGTTCAGCCTGCCCTTAAGTTTCACGAATAACCTGGCCAGGCCGCAATCCTTACCGGCGGCGGCCCGCCTGCGCCTAGCCAGCGGCGCCGGGGCGGCGCAGGCGCGCGCCCTGCGGAACTCCCGGACCAGCCGCTGTTGCTGCCTGGCGCAGCGCGCAGCACCGCGCCGCGCCTGGCAGCCGGGCCGGGGCTGCGCCCAGTCCGCCGGAAAATATACTTCCTCGAAGACCGGTACAGCCTGAACAACTGATACTTTCATAATAACCCCCATTTTAGCCGCTTACCGCGGCCCCCTTTACCGAACCTGGTCAGGTTCTTTCCCGTCCGGAGCACCCCCATGCTCCTGACGGCGCCTGACCGGTCTATTTAAGTTGCTTGCCGAGATGCTCCCACGCGCCGTTGAGTTCCTGCGTCAGGTGCTGCGGCTCCGAAACGGCCGCCAGGCCTGCGCCTTTTTTGTGATATTTCCGATTTTTGCAATATTCATCCCCTGTGAACAGGATATCCAGAAAGCGGCGGACAAGTCAATGCCCCGCCCGCGCCGGGGCGCCCGGCAGGGAAAAGACGCCGAGCGCTGAGCCGGCGGCCGCGGCGGCTATTTACGACGGGGGCAGGGAGCGCGGCGGCGGCGTCACCGCTATACCGGTATACGTATAATTACGTATCGTGCCGGTTAGAATTCCGGATAGTTGCAAAACGGGCTATACGTTATACTTATCTCACCCGCCCGGCCGCGGCGCAGTTCAGGCCGGGCATTCCCGGACAGGGAACCCGACGGCGCCGCGGGCGGCGCCCTCTTAAGGAGACTATAAAATGAGAACTTTTCACTACGTGTTCATAGCGGCGGCAGCCGCGGTCCTGCTGCCTTCCGCGGCGCTGGCCGGCCCGGCGGAAGCCGACAGGCGCATCGAAAACTCCGCCCGGGAATCCTATGTCTTCACGACATACCTTAAATCGGACGCTGTCGCCGTGGAAGCCAAAGACGGGATCGTCACACTGACGGGCAGCGTGGCGGCGGACTCGCGCAAGGCGCTGGCCCAGGAGACCGTGGCCGGCCTGCCCGGGGTTAAGGGTGTGGAGAATAAACTGGAAGTTACCGGCGCGCCTACGGCCAGTTCGGACGCCTGGCTCAGCGACAAGCTCAAGATCACGCTGCTGTTCCACCGCAGCGTGCGCTCCGGCAAGACCGAGGTGGAGGTCAAGGACGGGGTGGTCACCCTGCGCGGGAGGGCCGAGAACCAGGCGCAAAAGGAACTGACCTCCGAATACGCCAGGGATATCGAGGGAGTGAAGGAAGTCATCAACGAGATGACCGTCGCGCCGGAGGCGGAAAACGGCCCCAGGACGGCGGGGGAAAAGATAGACGACGCGTCCATCACGGCCCAGGTCAAGCTGGCCCTGCTGCTGCACCGCTCCACCAGCGCCGTCGCCACCACGGTGCGGACAAAACGCGCGACGGTAACGCTGTGGGGCAAGGCCGCCAACGCGGCCGAAAGGGACCTGGTAACTAAACTGGTCAGGGACATCAACGGCGTTAAGAAAGTTAAGAACCGCATGACCCTTGAATAGATCCGCTTTAGGAAGATAAGGGGGAATAACAATCATGAAAAACAGAAACTGCGTAGTCCGCGTCCTCATCCTGCTCGCGGTAGCCGCCGGCCTGGGGGCCTGCGCGGGGAACCGCCCGCAGGAGAGCGTCGGCGAGTATATCGACGACTCGGTGATCACGACCATGGTAAAAACCCGCCTGGCCGAGGACGACCTGCTCAAGTCCTTCGAGATCGGGGTCGGGACTTACCAGGGCGCCGTGCAGCTTAACGGCACCGTTCCCTCGCAGGAGGCTTTTTACAAGGCCGCCAAGCTGACCATGAGCGTAAAAGGGGTCAAGTCGATAACCAACAACCTGGTAATAAAATAGCCGGGAAGGAATTCCCCGAGGAGGGCGGTTGAGCATGACCGAAAAGACCGGGATCCCGGGAGGACTGCGCCTGCTTATCGGCGCGGCCGCGCTGGTCGTAGTCATCTGGGGCGTCAACCAGGCCCAGGCGGCGATGGTCTCCTCGCTTGTGGCGGTTTTCCTGGCCGCCCTCGGCACGCCGCCGGTGCTATGGCTGGAGCGCAAGCGGTTGCCGCCGGCCCTGGCCGTGCTGGGCGTGCTGGCCGTAATGATGGCGGTACTGCTGGTAGTCGGCGTATTCGTGGGCACCTCCCTGAGCGGGTTCAACGCCTCGCTTCCCGCCTATCAGCAAAGCATACAGGCCCAGGCCTCGTCGATCACCGCGGCGCTGGCCGGGAAGGGCTTCGCCGTTACCGACAAGGTCCTGATAGAGTACCTGAACCCGGCGGCGGCCATGCGCTATGCCGCCGAGGCGCTCGGCGGGCTCGGGGCGGCCGTCTCGAACGTAG
>Ga0209212_1009223_pt1 | contig 10338 bp, 8 predicted proteins | sample RifGroC2_FD_183996 | JGI IMG/M metagenome (GOLD analysis project Ga0209212, IMG submission 183996) | Groundwater microbial communities from Rifle, Colorado, USA - Groundwater C2 (SPAdes) (version 2) | ecosystem: Environmental > Aquatic > Deep subsurface > Groundwater | place: Rifle, Colorado... | reverse complement strand
TGATCAAGGAGCTCGGCGGCTAGCCCAACTTCCACACCCCGCGCCGCGTCAACGCTGTTTTTCGGGCGCGCGCGCCGCGCAACCCCCTGAAATGTCGTGGGGTGACTCCGGGAATCTCGAAAATAGTCACTAATCAGGGGGGCCCTGTCTGCCGGCGCCGCCGGCGACGAGCCCGCGGAGCTTGAGGCGGTAACCCACGAGGGCATCTCGCCCCGTGCGGCCGCGGGAATGTCCCGTCGATTTTTCTTGACAGGACGGGGTCAGAGTAACGAAATAGCGTCAGCGTGTTCATCAAGCGCACGAGCCGGCGGGTGGGCGGCAAGACCTACGTCAATCATCTTCTCGTCGAGTCGATCGCCACCCCCCAGGGCCCGCGCCACCGCACGATCTGTTCGCTCGGCTCGCTCGCCCCCGCCCCCGAAGCCCAGTGGCGCGGCCTTGCGCAGAAGCTCTCGTCCGCGTTGGGCGGCCAGACGACCTTCTTGCCCGATCCCGCCGTCGCGGCGGTCGCCGCGCGGGCGCGCCCGCCGCGCGGCCGCCCGCGCCCCGCCGCGGCCGTCGGCGCCGACGTGGTCGCCGTGCACACCGATCAGGTCGAGACCGAAGACCACCGGGAAGCGGGCCCGGTCCACGTGGGCCATCACATGTGGCGCGCCCTCGAGCTGGACCGGATCTTGGCGGAGGCCGGCCTCTCGGCCCGGGCGCAGCGGCTCACGGAGCTCATGACACTGAACCGCCTGGTGCACCCGGCCTCGGAGCACGCCATGCCCGCCTGGATCCGGCGCACGGCCCTGGCCGACCTCCTCGGCGCCGACTTCAGCACGCTCAGCGACGAGGCGCTGTATCGCAATCTGGACCGGCTGCATCCCCAGCGCGTGCCGATCGAGCGGGCCCTGGCCGCGCACGAGCGCACGCTCTTCACCCTGGACGACACCCTCTACCTCTACGACTTGACCTCGACGTACTTCGAAGGGCAGTGCCGGCTCAATCCGCAGGCCACACGCGGGTACTCCCGCGACCACCGCCCGGACTGCAAGCAGGTGGTCGTCGGCTTGGTCCTGGATCGCGACGGCTTTCCGAAAGCCCACGAGGTCTTTGACGGCAATCGCGTCGATCGGGCGACCCTCGCTGACATGCTGACGACGCTGGAACAGCGCACCGGCCGCCGCGGCGGCGCCACCGTGGTGGTCGATCGCGGGATGGCCTTTGCCGACAATCTCAAGGAGATCACGGACCGGGGCTATCACTATCTCGTGGCCGGCCGCCAGGCAGAGCGCACGCCGCACCTGGCGGCGTTCGAGGACGACACGGGCTGGGCGGACATGATTCGTCAGCCCTCGCCGCGCAATCCCGGGCAGAAGAAATCGCGGGTCGAGATCAAGCGCCAGGTCGTCGACGGGGAGGTCCACATCCTGTGCCGCAGTGAAGGGCGCACGGAGAAAGATCGCGCGATCCGGGAGAAGCACGAGCAGCGCTTCCTCGCGGACCTCCAGAAGCTCCAAGCACGCGTCCGCACGGGGCGGCTGCGCGTCGCGGCCAAGGTGCACGAAGCGATTGGGCGGCTCAAAGAGCGGTATCCGCGCGTCGCGCGGTACTACGACGTCACCTTCGACGCCGCGGCCCCCGCCGTGACGTGGACCCCGCACGCGGACAAGAAAACGAAGGCCGAGCAGCTCGACGGTGGGTATCTGCTCAAGACCGATCGCCAGGATCTCGGTGACGAGGAGATCTGGCGCCTGTATATCCTCCTCACCCGCGTCGAGGACGCCTTCCGCGACATGAAGAGTCCGCTCCTGGAGCGGCCGATCTTCCACCACTTGGAGCATCGGGTTCAGACTCACATCTTCCTCTGCGTGCTCGCCTACCACCTGCTCGTCGCGATCGAGAAGCGCTTCCTGGACCAGGGCGTGCACACGTCGTGGGCGACGCTGCGCGAGCAGATCTCCACGCACCAGGTCGTCACGGTGGTGCTGCCGGCGACGAACGGGCAGACCTTGCGCATCCGGAAGGGCTCCACCCCGGACGCGATCCATCGGCAGATCTACCGCACGCTCGCGATCCCGCACGAGGTCATGAAGCCGGTGAAGACGTGGGCCCCCACCCCGTCACCATAGTCACTCACAAACGGCGTAACCTGCTGACATATCAGCACTCCGGTCTCGGGACCGTGGAAGTTGGGCTAGCCCGGGAGGGTCCGCGGCGCTGGCGGTGGTGGCCGCGGGCTCGCAGAGGCATCCCATCCTCCGACACCGGCACCTGCTCGGCTGGCTCTATGCGGGGCGGGCGCGGGCGCGCCACGGGGCGCATGCCGGCCATGGCGGGACGGCGTGGTGGAAGGTGCTCTGCCTCACCGGGGTGGATTACTTCTCGACGCTCGGCTATCAGCCCGGCATCGCCTTCCTCGCCGCGGGCCTGCTCTCCCCCGTCGCCACGCTGCTCCTGGTCCTCGTGACCGTCTTCGGGGCGCTGCCCGTCTACCGCCGCGTGGCCGAGCAGAGCCCCCACGGCGAGGGCTCCCTCGCCATGCTCGAGCACCTCCTCCCCCGGTGGCGGGGCAAGCTCGTCGTCCTCTGTCTCCTGGGCTTCCTCGCCACCGACTTCATCATCACGATCACGCTGTCGGCGGCGGATGCCGCCGCCCACACCGCCGAGAACCCGTGGGCGCCGGCGGTGCTTCACCACCGCCTGGGCCTGACCCTGCTCCTCGTCGCCTTCATCGGCGCCCTGTTCGTTCGAGGCTTTCACGAGGCCATCGGGCTCGCGGTCATCCTTGTCGCGGTCTACCTCGCCCTCAACCTCGTGACCATCGTGGCGGGGCTGGCCGCGGTCCTGCGCCACGGCGCAATCGTCGACGACTGGTGGCCGGCGCTCCTCCGTGCCCACGGCAGCCCCGCGGCCATGGCCGGGGCGGCCCTGCTCGTCTTCCCCAAGCTGGCCCTGGGCCTGTCCGGCTTCGAGACCGGCGTGGCGGTGATGCCCCTGGTCCGGGGCGAGGCCAACGACGCGCCAGAGCGGCCGGCGGGTCGGATCCGGAACACGCGCCGACTGCTGGCCACCGCGGTGCTAATCATGAGCGTGTTCCTGATCGGCTCGAGCGTCGTCACCTCCGTGCTGATTCCCGCGGAGGAGTTCCGCGCGGCGACGCCGGACCGGCCGGCGGGCAAGGCCAATGGCCGGGCCCTCGCCTATCTGGCGCATGCGCAGTTGGGCGAGCTCTTCGGGACCCTCTACGACCTCAGCACGATCGCCATCCTCTGGTTCGCCGGCGCCTCGGCCCTGGCCGGGCTCCTCACGGTTGTGCCACGCTACCTGCCCCGCTACGGCATGGCGCCCGAGTGGGCCCAGGCCCGCCGCCCGCTGGTCCTCGCGATCACCACCATCGGCCTCGGCATCACATGGCTGTTCGACGCCGACGTGGACGCCCAGGGCGGCGCCTACGCGACCGGCGTCCTCGTCCTGATGAGCTCGGCCGCGGGGGCGGTGGCGCTCGCCGCCTGGCGGCAGCGCCAGCGGGCGCGATGGGCGTTCACCGCCATCGTGCTCGTCTTCGCGTACACGACCGTCGCGAACGTCATCGAGCGACCCGAAGGTATCAAGATCGCGTCCTTCTTCATCGTGACCATCGTCGCGACGTCGTTCGGCTCGCGGGTGCTTCGCAGCACCGAGCTTCGGACGACGCACGTCACCCTCGACGAGACGGCGGAGGCGTTCCTGGCGGCGCTCGCGCCCCTGGGCCCTCTGCAGATCATCGCCAATCGCCGGGACGGCGGCGATGCCGAGGAGTACGAGCGCGAAGGGCGGGCCAAGCGGGAGAGCCACCACCTGCCCGCGGCCACTCCGGTGGTGTTCTTCGAGGTCCGCGTGCAGGATGCCAGTGACTTCTCAGGCGTCCTCCGCGTCAGCGGCGTCCGTGTCGGCGACCATCGAGTGCTCCGGGCCGATAGCCCGGCGGTGCCCAATGCCATCGCCGCCTTCCTCCTCCACGTGCGGCAGCGCACCGGCGCGATCCCGCACGTCTACTTCGGCTGGACTCACGGCAATCCCATGCTCTTCCTCATCAAGTACGTCGCCTTCGGCGAGGGCGACATCGCACCGGTCACGCACGAGGTCCTGCGTCAGGCGGAGCCCGACCCGGCCCGCCGTCCCGTCGTCCACATCGGAGGGTGAGCCCGCCCCGCGCGGGCCCCGGCTCTCCTGGAGCGCGAGCGGCCGGACGTCCTGGCGCTCACGTCCCGACCGGATCGGAAGCCGGGGAGGCCGGGTCGGGCATCCCCATCCGGCGCAGCCACCGGAAGTGCGAGACGAGCCCGGCCCCGAACGACCGGTGCTCCGCATACCTGATCCCGAACTCCCGGCAGGTCTCCTCCACGAGCGTCGCGAGCGCCGGGTAGTTGACGTGGCTGATCCGCGGGAAGAGGTGGTGCTCGATCTGGAAGTTCAGGCCCCCGAGGAGCCAGGCGGCGACCCGGCTGCGCCGGGCGAAATCAACGGTGGTCTCTACTTGATGAACCGCCCAGGGGCGCTCGACGCGCCCGGTGGCCGCCGCGGGCACGGGGAAGTCCGCCTCGCCCACGCAGTGGGCCAGCTGGAACACCACGCTCAGCACGATCCCCGCCACGAGCGCGGCGATCGCATAGCAGGCGACCACCGTCCACGCCGCGTGAATCATCAGCGGAATCCCGAAGGCCACCGCGAAGAACACGACCTTCCCGGCGACGAAGGTCAGCAGCTCCCCGCCGCGCGGGCGAGCCACCGGGTGGCCGCCGATCCGGCCGGTGATGAGGCCGCGGAAGTCCCCGACGAGCTGCCACTTGACGGGCAGCAGCCCGTAGAACGCCCAGAGGTACACGTGCTGCCAGCGATGGTGCGGGAGCCGCCTCTGATGGGGGCTCAGCCGACCCAGGATGCCGAGGTCGATGTCGGTGTCATGGCCGTGGACGTTGACGTAGGCGTGATGCAGGAGCCCGTGCTTCCAGCGCCACAGATAGGAGCTGCCGCCGAGCAGCTCCAGCGTCATCGCCGTCAGCGTGTTGACCCAGGGATGATTCGAGTAGGCCTGATGGCCGCCATCGTGCTGGACGTTGAAGCCGATGCCGGCCGAGACCAGTCCCAGGAGCATGGCCAGCAGGGCTCCCTGCCACCACGTCTGGGCCACGAAGACGAGAAGCCCGTACGACGCCGCGAAGGCGCCGAGGAGGATGGCGCTCTTCAGGTACATCTCCGGGCAGTCACGCTGCCGCCGCCCGGACGCTCGGAAGTACTCCTCGACCCGTCGCCGGAGCGCGAGCTGGAAAGCCTTGTCGCTCCGGAACTTCAGAGCGCGTCCCGGTACCGCAGAGAGATCCGGTCGGCCCGCATGGCCCGTGAGTCGCCCCTGCCGCTGCATCATCCCGACACGCCCGATCGATCCTCCCATTCTCCACACTAGCGGACCCACGGCGGAGCGCCCATTGGACTTTGGTCCAATGCGGCAGCCGCCGAGCTCGCGCGGGACCGGCAGCGCGGAGAGGAGGGCCCTTGTCCTGGCTATGCGCTCAGTCGTGCCTGGGTGTGACGGAGCTCGCAGCGTCGAACGGCTTGAGAATCCTGGCGAACGCGTGGCCGTGACCAGACACGGGCCCGAATCCCGTCGGGGCCACCACGCTGTTCTTGTTGAGGTTCTTGGCTTCGTGTTTGAGGAGGAGGCCGGGGGCCGCGCCGGTCGACACCGACACAGCCCCTGGCGCCCTCGATCAGGCGGCCTTGACTTCGATCGTTCTCGGCATCACGGCTCGCGGCGCGGGGATCCTCACCTCGATCATGCCGTTCCAGTACTTCGCCTCCACCTGCGCGGCGTCGACGCCCTCGGGGAGCGCGACGCTCCGCTGGAACGCGCCGTACGTGACCTCGCGGACGAAGTAGTCTTTGCCCGCGGTGTCGTGGTCGGCCTTGCGCTCGCCCTTGACGGTGAGGACGTTGTCCATCAAGGACACCTCGACAGCCTTCGGATCCACACCCGGCAGAGCGAACTGGATGACGTAGGTGCCGTTCTCGAGCCGCCCCTCTGCGGCGGGGACCCACGACGCGGCAGCCTGAGCGGCCTCGTCCGTGGCGCCGTCGAAGAACCCCTGGAACAGGTCGTCTCCGGCGTGGCGGTGGAAGTGGAACTTCGGGGTGAACGGGGACCAGCGAAGCATGGTGGTCATGGCGGCTTACTCCTTACTGTATGTTAGCGACTATCACTCAGATCGTCTTAGCTAGATAGACTAATATCATCACCGAGAGCTCATGTCAATCTCCAATCTAGCCGCGGCCAACTATGATAGTAACTACCTGTTACTATTGTGTTCTATTCCTGTGAGATGCCACATCAGCTCGGGTCAGTGGCCTATCTAGCACTCCTTGTGTATGAGAGCTAGCAGCGGTCCTGATTCGGGCTGTTTACCAGGACCTCGGGCGCTCGGTAAATACTCGGGTAGGAAGAGGCGCCGGCGAGCCTAGAGATGCGCAGTCGGCGCGGTGCGGGACCAGCGCCTGCTGCTCGGTGCTCGGGGCCAGGTCGCGCGGCATCGCCAGCGCACAGAGGGCCTGTGTCCTGACTAAGCGCCGTGGCGATGGATTCGAAGATCAGGACGATCATCAACGTCGTGGTCGTAATCTCGGGGTGGATCGCCCATGTCAAGGAGGTTCACGGCGTACCGACGCTGCGTGGGGCGAACCGGGCCCGTCGGGAACGTGACATCGAGCCGGGCCCGCCCGAAAAGCGTGAGGCGATCGAAGAGGCGCTTCGGCATTTCGGCATGATCTGACGGCGGCCGCCGTCTCCTTCACACGCTCGGTCCTTTCGCGCCCCCCAGGTAGTCGCGCTTGGCGCGCTCGAGTTCCTCGACGATCTCGCGGCGCTCAGCGAGAAGGCGCCTCGCGTCCTGAGCGCGCGTGACGAGGAGCGCGCCGAACCTGAGCTGGTGGCGCAACCGCCCCGTGCCGACCAGATACCGATACGCGATCAGGCCCCCGAGCGGGAGTGAGAGGAAGAAGGCGAGCGCCCAGCGGAGACCGGCCGCCCACCCGACAAGCAACGTCTCGAGCGCCCAGAAGAGCGGGAATGCGACAACGCTCGCAAGGAGCCGGGTCGTCGCGTAGTCCGTCTGCCTGCGCGACATCCGCCCCGCGAGCCACCCGGGCAGGTAGTACGGGAGGAAGTTCACGGCCGCGCCGTACGCGAAGAGCGGGAGACCTACGATCGTCTGCCATGACCGTGCAACCCGCTGCCGCTCCGCCATCCGCTCGAGGCGAGTCCGCACCGCCTCGTCACGCAGCCGGTAAGCGGCCAGTCCGGCGTGGTAACCGAGTATCCGCTGCCAGAGCCGCTCGACGCGCTCGGGGTTCTGTTTGCGGAAGTGCTCGACCGCGTCGGCGATCGACCCGGAGAGCTGGAACGGGTCGATCTGCCGTCCCGAGAGCCCGCGCTCGTCCCACAGCTCACGTTCGAGGTCGCCGCGATAGAGCGCCTCCACGGCGCGCGCGAGCGCCGCCGTGTCGATGCGTTCGGCGTGGACCACCTCGCGCTCCATCGCCGACTGGATCGCCGTCGTGAGCGCGTGGAGTGCCTTCACTGGCTCCTGGCGGTAGACGGCGAGGTACGACGAGAGGTCGACCGGCTCGCCGAAAGAGACGAGGACGCGCCCGCGATACCTCTTGCGGGCCTCGAAACTGAGCCCTACCGGCACGACCGTGAGGCGCCCCGGGTCGTGCGCCTCGTAGCCGAGCACAATCCGCGCCGCGCCCGTCTTGATCCGTTGCAGGTGCGCCTCCGCGCGGGTGGCGCCTTCCGGGTAGATGGCGATGAGCCGCCCGCGATCGAATGCCTCGTCACACGCCGCGAACATCTCCACGTTGCGACCCATCTTGCCCGAGGCGTCCGCCTTCCGGTCGACGGGAATCACCCCCAGGGCGACGAGGAACCGCGCGATGAGCGGGGTGCGGAAGAGCGCGGCGGTGGCGAGGTAGTGCACCTTCCGCGGGAGCACCGACCCCACGAGCAGCGAGTCGATCAGGTTGTTCGGATGGTTGATGCAGAGGAGCACCGGACCCATGGGCGGGACCCGCTCGGGATGCCGGACCTCGACGCGCTCGAAGAAGAACCAGATCCAGAACCGCGCGATCACCCTCACGACGGCGTAGAAGGGGTCCACTATTCGCTCGTCCTTCGACCCGGTGAGCGGTCGCCGTCCCGAGCGCTCAGGGCGGCGGCGAACGTCTCTCGGCCCGGTCCTCGTCCGGAGGCTCCTTCCCGACGCGACGATACCATCGCCACACGCCGACGACCAGCATCGCCGCAAGCGCCAGGAGGCCGGCGAGACCGAGCCAGCGCTCTGCCCGGCGCACATCGGCCATGATGGCCTTGATCTGATCCGTGAAGAAGTACGCCAACCCGAATACCAACGGGACGCCGAACAAGGCGGCGCCCGCGTCCGCCACCACGAACTTCCAGAACGGGACGCTCGCACTGCCCGCGGTCAGAAACGCGGCGGCGCGAAGTCCCATGACGTGCCGCGCCGTGACGACGGTCTTCAGTGCATGCCGTCGATACGCTGCCTTCAGCCACTGCTGGCGCTCGGGCGACAGTACCAGCCGGACGAGTCGCCAGTGGAGGACCTGCTCACCCCAGTACCGGCCGACCCAGTAGAGCACCATATCGCCGGAGAGCACCCCCAGCAGACAGACGGGCAGCGCAAGCCACCACCGGACGATACCCTCGTGGCTCAACACAGCGGCCGCGATGATCGGCATTTCCTCTGGGATGGGCACCCCCAGGCTCCCGAGCAGGAGCACGGCGAAGATGCCGAGGTACGTGAAGTTGTCGACGAACTCCTGAAGTGCCTCCACGGCGTCCTCGCCCACGTGGCCCACTCGGGCGCCCCGGCGCCGCCCGGCCCCGCCCTGCCCGCGCCCGCCGCACTCAGGTCGCCCGCGGCTCAGCCCCTCTCTCGACGCCGCCCCTGATGCGCGCCGGCCCCCCCCGGGTCGCACGGCGAGGGAGCCCAGGGAGCTGCGCAATCCGATGTCGTCGATATCCCTTCGCGCTGGCCACGAAGTGAACCTCAGCGTCGCCGAGCTAATCGCGCTCCCCGAACCCATGCCCCGTTGCGACTGTTTCGCAGGGGCAGTATTGCGGTGGACGCAGCGCACCACCCTGAGGACTCGCGATGCCCTGTGACTGAGAAAGCCTCCCTATGAGGTTGTGGGACTGGACCCGGGGGGAGACGAACGACTATCGGTGCCACTGCTCCGAGCCTTCTTCAGCTCGGCTTCGCGGCGCCGGCGCGCGAGACGTCGGAGTCGCTGAACAGCGCGATTGGTTTTCGAGTGTGTAGCCATGACGCCCCACCCCCTCGAAGAAGAAGGACATAGGCGACCACATTGCGCTATGCGCCCCGGTCCACGAGCCACACCAGCCGACCCGACTCCGGCTGGATGAGCTGAGCCGGACACCGCTCGGGCGCCCGCGGGCCATGGAGCACAGCCCTGAGCGCTCCCGCCTTGTCAGCCCCCGTCACCAGCACGCGGACCTCGCGCGCCCGGTTCAGGATCGGCGGCGTCAGCGTGATGCGCTCGGCGCCGAGGGCGGGGACGAAGTGGCTGACGACCCAGCGCCGGGACTCGGCAAGCGCCGCGCTTCCGGGGAACAGCGACGCCGTATGACCATCGGCGCCCAGGCCGAGGAGAACCAGGTCGAGCGCGGGGGCAGGGCCGTCGGCGGGCAGGCCGAAGACCCGCGCGATCTCTTCCTGGTACTCGCGGGCTGCGGCCTCCCGGTCCGCGCGCTCGGCGTGGATCCGGTGGATGCCCTCGGGCGGGATCGGCACCCGCGAGAGCAGTACCGCGACGGCCAGTCTCGCGTTGGAGTCGGGGTGATCGGGCGCCACGGCCCGCTCATCGCCCCAGAACACCTCCACCCGGTCCCAGGGGACGCGCTCTCGATGCGGGGGCTCGGCGAGCCGCTCGTACAGACGTTGCGGCGTGGAGCCGCCCGACAGCGCCACCGTGAAGCGCCCGCTCCGGGCCACCGCCTCCACCGCAAGCTCGGCAAACTCCTCGGCCGCCGCGCGGCTCACGCCTTCCGCATCCGCAAACCTCCTGACAACGCTCATGCCTCTTCCGCCGGGCGCGCTACGAGCCCCACCACGTCCGGCCGTCCCGCTGGATCAGCTCGTCCGCGGCCGCCGGCCCCCGGGAGCCGGCCGGATAGTTGGGGAAGTCCCGCGGCGGCAGTGACTGCCAGAGATCCAGGATCGGGGTGGCCACGGTCCACGCCGCCTCGACCATGTCCGCGCGGTGGAAGAGGGTGCCGTCGCC
>Ga0209212_1009222_pt1 | contig 10338 bp, 10 predicted proteins | sample RifGroC2_FD_183996 | JGI IMG/M metagenome (GOLD analysis project Ga0209212, IMG submission 183996) | Groundwater microbial communities from Rifle, Colorado, USA - Groundwater C2 (SPAdes) (version 2) | ecosystem: Environmental > Aquatic > Deep subsurface > Groundwater | place: Rifle, Colorado... | reverse complement strand
CCGTGGCCCTCGATGTGGCTGTACCGGCAGAGCGATGCCCTGATCGCCGTCAGCCGCCAGATCGAGGAGCGCTGCCGGCTCCTCGGCCTCGACCCGGCGCGCGTCTTCCGCGTGGGGGGAGTGGTGGACCTGGCGCGCTTCACCGCCTGCGCTGACGGCAAGGAGGTCCGCGCGGAGCTCGGCCTCGGCGCGGGCCCCGTGATCGGGTCGGTGGCCCGGCTGGCCCACAACCGCGGGCAGGAGCTCCTGATCCAGGGCTTCCAGCGACTGCTGGGGGACTTCCCGGAGGCGCGACTGCTGCTCGTGGGGAAGGGGGAGGCGCGGCCGAAGCTCGAGGCGATGGTTCGCGAGCGAGCCCTCGGTCCCCGGGTCCTGTTCACCGGCTACCGTGACGCCGATCTTCCGGCCGTGCTCCAGGCTCTCGACGTCTTCGTGCTGATGGCCGCGGGCTCGGACGAGTCCTGCCGGGCGGCGCTCGAGGCGATGGCGGCGGGCCGTCCCGTGATCGCAACCCGGCTGGGCGCCCTGCCGGAGACGATCGTCCACGGCGGCACCGGACTCCTCGTGGACGACGAGCGGCCGGAGTCGGTGGAGGCGGCGCTGCGTGCTGTCGTGGGGGACCCCGCGCTGGCCCGCGCCATGGGAGAGGCCGGGCGGCGCCGCGCCGAGGAGACGTTCAGTCCCGCGCGGCATGCCGCCGATGTGGAGGCGATCTACCTCGGCGTCCTCTCGCGGCGGGCGCCGTCGCCATGAGAGTGCTGCAGCTCCTGTCCTGCCGGGGCTGGTCCTCGGATGCGTACTGGGCGGCGCGCATCAGCGCCGAGCTCGAGCGGGCGGGGCACGAGGTGACGCTCGTCTGCCGGCGCGGGACGGAGGCCCGGGTCATCGAGCGCGCGCGCCGGGTCGGGGCCAGCCGCATCGAGACGCTCTCCTTCGCGGGAGGCGTGAGCCCTATCGCCGACCTGAGGGACCTGCGGGGCGTGCTGGCCGGGCTGCGCCGCGCGGATGTCGTGCACGTCCATCGCGGCAAGGAGCACTGGGTGGCGGCCCTTGCGAACCGCATCTCGCCCGCGCCGCGCCCCCTCGTGAGGACCCGGCACATCGTCCAGCCGATCCGCCCGCATGCCCTCAACCGCTGGCTGTACCGGGAGGCGACTGACCTCGTCGTGACCGTGACCGAGGCCATCCGCCGCCAGTACCTGGCCGCGGGGCTGGCGGCTCCGGAGCGCGTGGTGGCGCTGCCCGGGGGGGTGGACCTCGATCGCTTCCGCCCCGACCTCGATGGGCGCCCCTGGCGCCGCGCGCTGGGGCTGGCGGAGGACATACCGCTGATCGGGCTCCTGGGCGGCTTGCGAGTCATGAAGGGGCATGCGGTGGCCGTGGCCGCGGCGGCACGACTGGCTGCCGAGGGGCGGGACTTCCAGCTGGCCTTCGTGGGGCAGGGGGCGATGGAGCCCGCGATCCGCGCGGCCGTCGCCCAGGCCGGACTCGGCGAGCGGGTGTCCTTTCGGGGTGACGAGCCGAGCCCGGAGAGCGTCGTGGCGGCCTTCGACGTGGCGCTCTACGTGCCCATGGAGTCGGACGGCATGTCGCGCGTCCTGTTCGAGTACCTGGCCGCGGGCAAGCCCGTGGTCGCCAGCCGCGTCGGGGTCGTCCCCGAGGTGCTCTCGGACGGGAGCACGGCGCTGCTCGTGCCTGCGGGCGAGCCGCTGCCCCTGGCCTGCGCGCTGGGGCGGCTGCTCGACGACGCCCCGCTGCGGGCCAGGCTCGGCGGGGCGGGCCGGGCGCTGGCCGAGTCGCGGCTCTCAGGCGCCCGCATCGCGCGCGAGCTGGCCACCCGCTACGCCGGGCTCGCCGCGCGTGGGAGGGATGGGCCCCCGCGATGAAGGTCTCCGTGCTCTGCTTCGACGCGTCGAGCAATGCGGCCGGGCGCGCGCATCTCCTGGCGCGCCTCCTCTCCCCGCGCCACGATGTCCAGGTGGTGGGCCTGCGCGCGGGGGCGGGGATCTGGCCACCCGTCGCCGATGACGGCATCCCGTACGCGACGCTGCCGGCGACCCGGCTCCCGCGCTTCGCCGGCTCCATCCCCGCGCTGCTCCGGCTGGCCGACGGCGATGTCCTCTACGCCTCGAAGCCCAGGCTCCCCAGCGCGGGGATCGGTTATCTCAAGCGCCTGACGGCGCGCAGGCCGCTGCTCCTGGACATCGACGACTGGGAACTCGGGTTCTTCCTGCGCGGCGGCCCCTGGGGAACCCTGGGGCGCGCCCTCAACCTGAGCAACCCGGCGGGGCTCGCATGGACCTGGCTCATGGAGCGCCTGCATTCCGTGGCGGACGGGATCACGGTGGCCTCCCGCTTCCTCCAGGAGCGCTTCGGCGGCGTGCTGCTCCCTCACGTGAGAGACACCGAGGCCTGGCGGCCCGGCGGCGCCGACCCGCGTCCGGCGCGCGAGCGCCTGGGAGTCGGGGGCGAGCGGCTCGTGATGTTCCTCGGCACGCCGCGCGAGTACAAGGGCCTCGAGGATCTCTGCGAGGCCGGGGCGCGACTCGGGCGGAAGGACATCGTGCTGGCGCTGGTCGGCACCGATCCGTCAAGCGACACCGGCCGACGGCTGCGGGCACGCTACCCGCAGGTGAGGCTCGCCGGCCTCATCCCGTTCCGGGAAGTGCCCGCCTATCTGGGCGCGGCGGATGTCGTGGCTGTTCCCCAGCGCGGGAGCAGCGACACCCGGGGGCAGGTGCCGGCCAAGATCTTCGACGCCATGGCCCTGGGACGTCCCGTGGTCTCCACGCGCGTCTCGATGATCCCGGAGATCCTCGAGGGCTGCGGCCTCCTCGTCGCCCCGGGGGACGTGGACGGGCTCGGGGAGGCCATCGCCTATCTCGCGGACCACCCGCAGGAGGCGGGCGCCCTCGGGGCGCGCGCCCGGGAGCGCTGCGTCGAGCGCTACAGCTTCGAGGCGGCTCGCCGCCTCCTCTTCCCGCTGCTGGAGCGGGTGGCCGGGTTGCGATGAGGCTGGCTCTCATCTGCCGCCCCTTCGTCTTCCATGGGGGCGTGGAGACGGCGACGGCGGGGCTCCTGCGCGAGCTTGTCCGCCAGGGGCATGCGGTGGATCTCATCACGACCCGGGGGCAGCCCGCTGTCCCTGGCGTCACCGTGCGCGTGCTCGTCGTGCCGCCGCAACCCTCGCTCGCCCGGCTCCTGGCCTTCGGGCTGGCTGCGCGCTGGGCGACGCGGAGCCGCCCCTATGACGTGGTCCAGAGTCACGAGCGCTGTCTCTGGCAGGACATCTACCGTGCCGGGGAGGGGACGCATCGCGGCTACCTGGCCGCCATGGGCCGGAGCTGGGCCAAAGTGGATCCATACCATCGGACGGTCATGCTGCTGGAACAGAGGATCTTTTCCCTCAGGTGGGCCAGGGAGATCGTGGCCATCTCTCATCTGGGCAAGTCGGAGATCGAGCGGCTCTATGCCACGCCGCCCGAGAGAGTGACAGTCGTCTACAACGGGGTGGACCTCCACCGCTTTCACCCGGACAACCGGGAGAAGCTGGGCGCTCTGGGTCGCGAGGAGCTCGGCCTGGCTGGCGAGGCATGGGCAGTCCTCTTCGTGGGGTCAGGGTTCGAGCGCAAGGGTCTCGGCCCGCTCCTCGAGGGCCTGGCCCTGATGCAGGACAGCAGGGCCAGGCTCGTGGTGGCGGGCAAAGGGTCCACCGAGCGGTACCAGAGCCTCTCGGCCCGGCTGGGGATCTCGGACCGGGTGGTATGGGTGGGGCCGCGCGCCGACGTGGAGCGGCTGTACGCGCTGGCCGATGCGGTGGCGCTGCCGGCGCGCTACGAGCCCTTCGGCAATGTCCACCTGGAGGCGCTCGCCTCGGGCGTGCCTGTCCTCTCAAGCGCCGCCGCGGGGGGGGCCGAGCTGATCCGCGAGGGCGAGAACGGTGTGGTGGCGGCCGAGGTCACGGGGGTTGCCATCGGGCGCCTGCTCGATCGGCTCCGCGACTCGGACCCCGGCAGGCTGCGCGAGCAGGCCAGGGCCACGGCATGCCGCTTCACCCATGCCGCGCAGGTCGAGGGGCTCAGGCAACTGTACCGTCGCGTGTCCAGAAACATGGATGTTCATTGATCATTCGCCCGGCTGGCTTTACACTGCCTGTCAATGTCAGGACAGTCCGGAGTCTTCATGGACCGTGACGGATGCCTCACCGAGGAGATGGGGTACGTCAACCACGTGAGCCGCCTCCGGCTGCTGCCCCGGACGGCCGAGGCCGTGAGGCGCCTCAACCAGGCCGGGGTGCCAGCGGTCATGGTCACCAACCAGTCGGGCATCGCCAAGGGGTATTTCTCGGAGGAGATCCTCGGCGCCGTCAACGCCGAGATGCTGAGACAGCTGGCGGCACTCGGCGCTCATCTCGACGGGCTGTACATCTGCACCCACCATCCCGAGGAGGGAGAGCCCCCTTACCGCGCCGCCTGCGATTGCCGGAAGCCCCGCCCGGGTCTCTTGCTGAGGGCGGCCTCCGATCTGGGTCTCGATCTCCGGGCCTCGGTCGTCATCGGCGACAAGATCTCGGATGTGGAAGCCGCTCACGCGGTGGGCGCCGGCGGGGTGCTGGTGCTCACCGGCTACGGGCGCGGGGAGTGGGAGCACCGGCGCCAGCACTGGCGGCTCAAGCCCGACCACATCGCCGAGGACTTGCTCGACGCCGTCGAGTGGGCCCTGGCCCGGAGGGGCCGCTGATGTACCCGGTCCGGCAACTCGAGGCGGCCATCGCCGGCTTCGCGGGCCGGCGGGTCGTGATCGTCGGCGACCTCATCGCCGACGAGTACCTCTACGGGAAGCCCGCGCGCATCTCCCGCGAGGCGCCGGTTCTCATCCTGAGGTTCACGGACCGAGAGGTGCGGCTGGGCGGGGCCGCCAATGCCACCCACAACGTCCACGCCCTCGGAGCCAGCGCCTCGCCGGTGGGCGTGCTCGGCAACGACGGCCCGGGGGACGAGGTGGCCGGGCTCTTCCGAAAAGCGGGCATCTCGACTGCCGGGATCCTCCGCGCAGAGGGGCGGCTCACCCCCATGAAGACCCGGATCATGGCGGGCGGCTACGAGTCGACGCGCCAGCAGGTCGTGCGGCTCGATCGCGAGCCCGCGGGGGGGCTCGACCCCCATGTGGAGGATGCCCTCGTCTGGCGTCTCAGGGAGATCGGCGCCGCTGCCGATGCCTTCGTGGTCTCCGACTACGGGTACGGGGTGGTGTCGCCCAGGGTCTTCGAGGCCGTGCTCGAGATCGCCCGTCCCCGGAAGGCCGTCGTCGCCGTCGACAGTCGCTACGATCTGCTGCGCTTCAAGGGCATGACCGCGGCCACCCCCAACGAGCCCGAGCTGGAGGCGCTGGCGGGGAGCGAGCTCGCCGACGAGCGCGCCATCGAGAAGGCGGGGCGCGCCGTGCTCGAGCGGCTCGAGGCGGCATTGCTCCTCGTGACGCGCGGCAGCCGCGGGATGGCGCTCTTCGAGCGGGAGGGGCCGGTGACCTTCATGCCCATCCACGGCAGCGACCAGATCGCCGACGTGACGGGGGCCGGCGACACCGTGATCAGCACGTTCGCGGTGGCGCTGGCCTCGGGCGCCAGCGCGGGGGAGGCCGCCTGGCTGGCCAACGTGGCGGGGGGCGTGGTGGTCATGAAGCGCGGCACCGCCACGGTGTCGCCCGGAGAGCTCGTCCAGGCCCTGACTTGCGATGGCGCCGCGCTGTAGCCTCGAGGAGGCGCTCAGCCTGGCCGCGACCTGGCGGGCCGAGGGCAAGCGCATCGTCCTCGCCAACGGCTGCTTCGATCTCCTGCACGTGGGACACGTGCGCTATCTCCAGGCCGCCCGGGCGTTGGGCGATGTGCTCCTGGTGGCGCTCAACTCCGACGCCTCCGTGCGCCGGCTCAAGGGGGCCGGCCGCCCGGTGGTGGGCGAAGGGGAGCGGGCGGAGATCGTCGCCGCCCTCCGGCCGGTGGACGCCGTCGTCGTCTTCGATGAGGACACCGTGGACAGCCTCGTGAGCCGCCTCCGCCCCGACGTGCAGGCCAAGGGAACGGACTACACGGAGGAGTCGGTGCCCGAGCGCGAGAGCGTCCTCGGGGCGGGAGGGCGCGTGGCCATCGCCGGGGATCCCAAGGACCACTCGACGCGCGACCTCATCGCCGCCATCCTCCAGAGATTCGCGCGGTGACCTCGCCTCCCGCCAAACTCGCCATCGTCAAGCTCTCGGCCCTCGGGGATGTCATCCACGCCCTGCCCGTGGCCCGGGCGCTCCGTCGCGCCCTGCCCGCAGCCGAGCTCACGTGGATCGTCGAGGCGCGGGAGTACGCCATCCTGCGTGACCACCCCGACCTGGACCGCGTGATCCCGGTGAACACCCGGCTCTGGCGCCGCCTCGTCTGGCGCCCCGGGGGCGCGCGCGAGGTGTGGGGGAAGGTGGGACGCCTGAGGCGCCGCGTGCGCGGCGCGGGCTTCGACGTGGCGCTCGATCTCCAGGGGCTGCTCAAGAGCGGGGTGCTCACCGCCTACACGGGCGCCCCTGTCAGGATCGGCTTCAGCGCCTCCCGCTGCCGGGAGCGACTGAGCGCGCTCTTCACGAACCGCCACGTGACGCCGCCGCCCGAGGCCGTGCACGTGGTGGACCAGTACCTGTCGCTGCTCGGGCCGCTCGGCATCCGCGGGATCGCTCCGGAGTTCCACATCCCCGTGCGGCCGGCCGCCGAGGGGGTCATGGACGACTTCCTCGCCGAGCAGGGGCTCAAGCCCAGGGAGCGCCTGGTGGCCCTGAACCCGGGGGCGGGGCGGCCCGAGAAGCGGTGGCCGGTGAGCCATTTCCGGACACTGGCCGAGCGTCTCGGCGGCGAGGCCGGCGCCCGCGTGCTGCTTCTCTGGGGGCCCGACGAGGTGCACATGGCCCGGCAGATCGCCACCGGGCTCTCGAGCCGCGCGGTGCTGGCGCCGCCCACCGACCTGGACGAGCTCACCGCGCTGCTGCGCCGCTCTTCGCTCATGATCGCGGCCGACACGGGACCGCTCCACCTGGCCGCCGCCGTGGGCACACCCTGCCTGGGCCTCTTCGGTCCGACGCGCGCCGAGCGCAACGGCCCCTATGGGGCCCGCTGCCGCGGGCTGCAGAGTCCCGACGGGACGATGGCACGGCTCTCGCCCGCGGAGGCGCTGGCCGCCGCCCAGGCGCTTCTCGACGCGAGCGACCCGTGAGTCGCGCGCGGCTGTCCGTCGCGGTCATCGCCTGGAACGAGGAGGAGCGGCTGCGCGCGTGTCTGGAGAGCGTCGCCTGGGCCGATGAGATCCTCGTGGTGGATGCCGAGTCCACCGACAAGACGGTGGTCCTCGCGCGCGAGTTCACCGACCGCATCTGGGTGCGGCCGTGGCCCGGCTTCGCGGCGCAGAAGAATTTCGCCCTGGATCAGGCCGGCGGCGACTGGGTCCTCTCGCTGGACGCCGACGAGCGCGTGACGCCGGCGCTCCGGGAGCGCATCGTCCGGCTGCTGGCCGAGGGGGGGCCCGCCGCCGGCTACCGCATTCCCCGGCAGAACGTCTTCTGGGGCGCGTGGGTGCGCCATGGGGGGCTGTATCCCGACTACCAGCTGCGCCTCTTCCGGCGCGGCGCCGGGCGGTTCGCCGACGATGCGGTGCACGAGTCGGCGCGGGTGAGCGGGCCCGTGGAGCAGCTCAGCGAGCCGCTCCTCCACCACTCCTACCGGAGCCTCGAGGACTTCGTCCAGCGCGCCAACCGCTACTCCACGCTGGCGGCCCGGGACTGGCTCGCGCGGGGCCGCCCCGTCGGGCCCCTGGATCTCATCTTCCGTCCCCTCGGGCGCTTCCTCTCGATGTACATTATGCGCCTGGGGTTCCTGGATGGCTGGCGGGGTTTCGTGCTGGCCGTCCTGTACGCCGACTACGTCTTTCTGCGGATGGCGAAGGCCTGGGAAGCCCGCCTCTCCCGGAACGACACGAACTGAGGGCCGTTCAATGCCGTCATCGAGGCCGCGAGTGCTGTCGGGGATGCGTCCCACCGGCAAGGTGCACCTGGGGAACTACCTGGGGGCCCTGGACAACTGGGTGCGCCTGCAGGACGACCACGACTGCTTCTTCTTCGTCGCCAACTGGCACGCGCTCACGACGGACCCGGCCAACAGCGTCGAAGCGCCGGCGAACACGCTGGAGATGGCGGCGGACTGGCTGGGCGCCGGGCTCGATCCCCAGCGCTCCACGCTGTTCATCCAGTCGCAGATCCCCGAGCATGCGGAGCTGCACCTGCTCTTCTCCATGGTGACGCCGGTGGGCTGGCTCGAGCGCGTGCCGACCTACAAGGAGATGGTGGACCAGCTGGGGCTCGAGTCGCCGTCCTACGGGCTCCTCGGTTACCCGCTCCTGCAGGCCGCCGACATCCTCATGTACAAGCCGCAGTGGGTCCCGGTGGGCATGGATCAGGTGCCGCACGTGGAGCTGACCCGCGAGGTGGCGCGGCGCTTCAACAGCACGTGGCGGCCCGTGTTCCCCGAGCCCCAGGCGAAGCTGACGGAGATTCCCAAGGTGCCGGGCACCGACGGCCGGAAGATGTCCAAGTCCTACGACAACGCCATCTACCTCTCGGACTCGTCCGAGGAGATCGCCGCCAAGGTCCGCCCCATGATGACGGACCCGGCGCGCAAGCGGCGCAGCGATCCCGGCACCCCTGACCTCTGTCCGGTCTTCGACCTGCACCGCATCTTCACGCCGGAAGCGGACCGCGAGGCATGCGCCGTCGGCTGCCGCACTGCGGGCATCGGGTGCCTGGACTGCAAGGGCGTGCTCCTCAAGCACCTGCTGCCTCCGCTCGGAGAGATCCGCGAGCGGCGCCGGCGCTTCGCCGAGCGTCCCGGGGAGGTGCTGGAGGTCCTCCACGAGGGCTCGCGCCGCGCGCGCGCGATGGCCCGGCAGACCATGGAGGAGGTGAGGGGCGTGGTGGGGCTCGAGCCGTGACCGGCTCGCTCGTCGAGACGGCCGCCGGCCTCACGGTCCGGGTGGAGTCCTTCGAGGGACCGCTGGACCTGCTCCTGCATCTCTGCCGGACGGAGGAGGTGGACCTGGCGCGGCTGCCGATCCGGACGATCACCGACCAGTACCTGGGCCATCTGGAGTCGGTGCACTTCCAGGACCTGGAGATGGCGGGCTCCTTCATGGTCATGGCCGCCACGCTCATCTACCTCAAGTCGAAGCTCCTGGTGCCGGACGCCGGAGAGGCGGACGAGGGCGCGCTGGACGACGAGGGCGAGCTCCTGCGGCGCGAGCTGGCCGAGCGGCTGCAGGAATATGCCCGCGTCAAGGCGCTGGGCGCCTGGCTCGCGCAACGCGAGGCGGAGCAATCGCTGCTCTTCGGCCGCACGGTGGGCGAGCTGCCGCCGCCGGAGGCCATCCCGCTCGAGGATCTCTCCGTCCACCTCCTCCAGCGCGCCCTGACGCGGCTCATCGAGGACCAGAAGGGCCAGGGGCCCCGCGAGGTGGAGGCGAGCCCGCTGTCCATCCTCGAGCGCATGGCCGAGATCGTGTCCCTGCTGCACCACACCTGGTCGCTGCTCTTCTCGTCGGTGGCGGGGGCCGAGCGTGTCCGCGCGGAGTGGATCGTCACGCTCCTGGCGCTGCTGGAGCTGGTGCGGCTGGGCCAGGCCCGGGCGCGCCAGGCGGATCTCTTCAGCGACATCGTGATCGAGCGGCGCATGCCCGAAGCCGCCGCGCCAGCCGGCCTGGGGGACGCCGGGCGAGACGGAGACCGAGCGGATGAGTGAGCCCGTCGACATCCTGGAGGCGCTCCTCTTCGCCTCCGACATCCCCGTGGAGGCCGCGACGATCCAGGAGGTGCTGGGGCTCGCCGGGCCGGCCGAGGCCCTCGATCTCGTGGAGGCGCTGCGACAGCGCCTGGAGGGGCGAGGGCAGGCCCTGCAGGTCATGGAGGCCGGCGGGGGCTTCAGGCTCGTCACCCGCCCGGAGGTGGCGCCCTGGCTCGTGAAGCTGGCCCGCAGCCGGACGCGCTCGCGCCTGTCCCGCCCCGCCCTCGAGACGCTGGCCATCATCGCCTATCGCCAGCCCGTGTCGCGCCCCGAGGTCGACGCCATCCGCGGCGTCAACTCCGAGGGCGTCCTCGACAACCTGCTCGAGCGGCGGATGATCCGCATCGGGGGACGCAAGGACTCGCCGGGCCGGCCCTTCCTCTACGAGACGACCCGCGACTTCCTCGTGGCCTTCGGGCTGCGCGACCTGGCGGATCTGCCGAGGGTCGAGGGCGAGCTCCGCGTCCCCGGAGCGGCGGGTGCCG
>Ga0209212_1009221_pt1 | contig 10340 bp, 7 predicted proteins | sample RifGroC2_FD_183996 | JGI IMG/M metagenome (GOLD analysis project Ga0209212, IMG submission 183996) | Groundwater microbial communities from Rifle, Colorado, USA - Groundwater C2 (SPAdes) (version 2) | ecosystem: Environmental > Aquatic > Deep subsurface > Groundwater | place: Rifle, Colorado... | reverse complement strand
TAAGGCTCGTAACGACATCTGAAATTAAAATTTCATGCCTGCTCGAAGATAAATATAAAGAAAAGGCCATCAAATCGCTGATCGCCGAATTCAAACTTTAGGGATCGGACGGTGTATAAATGGTTATCAACGACAAATTAAAAAAAGCCATAACGGCCGCGGGTGCGAAGTACGGCACTCCGATTTACGTATATCTGCCGCATATAATCGAAGAGAGGATCCGGCAGGTGTATATGGTTTTCAAGGGAATAGATTTCACTCCGACGTTCGCCGTTAAGGCTAACTACAATCCTTCGCTGCTGGGCATAATTGGCGGAAACGGCTTCGGAATGGATATCATAACTCCGGGCGAGCTGGCTTCCGCGCTTATGGCGGGCGTCGCCGCTGAAAATATAGTCGTGAACGGCTGCGGCAAAAAGCCTTCAGAAATGGCTGCGTATTTAAAGGCCGGCGTCGGCGCGGTGAATATCGATTCCATCGAGGAACTCGCGCCGTGGAAAGCCGCGCTCAAAGGCTCGGAGCACAGACCTGAATTTTTCGTCAGGCTTAATTCAGAAGTGGACGCCATGACGCATCCGTTCATTTCTACCGGGCTGAAAAAACATAAATTCGGCGTACCGCTGAAGCTTTTAGACGATTTTTTCACCGAAGCGGCCAGATGCAAGATCAAAATAACGGGTTTTCACATCCACATAGGCTCCCAGATAACCGAGGTTTCGCCTTATTACGAAGCGCTGTCGCAGATATGCAATATAGCCTCGAAGCGCAGGATCAAAAAGATCAATATAGGCGGCGGCTGGGGCATCGACTATACCGGCGACAAGCTCGACCTGGAAGAATACAGGCGGACGGTCGTGCCGCTGCTGAAAAAATTCAAGATAACCTGCGAGATGGGCCGCTTCATAGTTGCCGAATCAGGCCTTTACGTCACGCGCGCGGTATGCGTCAAAAATAACGGCTATAAAAATTTCGTGGTGACCGACGGCGGAATGAACCATCTGATAAGGCCCGCCATGTACGGCGCGATACACGAGTTCGAGATCATCGGCAAGGTCAACGAGCGCTGCGAGGCCAACTATGACATCGTAGGCCCGCTGTGCGAAACGGGCGATGTGCTTTACAGGAGCCACGAAGGCTGCCTGCCCGAGACCGGCGCGCTGATGGTATTCAAGAACGCGGGCGCCTACGGGTTTTCGATGTCGAGTAATTACAATTCGACGCTCAGGCCGGCCGAGGTTCTCATAAACGAAAGAAACGAGATAAAGCTCATCAGAAAAGCCGAAACCATGGACGATTTTCTGGCGGCGGTCCGCGTATGAGCCTTTCGCCAGTCGAGTTCAGGCGCGTCCTGCACAGGCGGCCGGAGCCTTCATTTGCCGAGTTCGCCACCAGCGCGCTCATCGAGGAAAATATAGCGCTCGCCTCGGCGGAAACCGGAACCGCCGTCAGGGTCCATAAACCTCTTGCCACAGGTCTTATCGTCGAGTATTCGGGCGCGGAACCGTCCGAACCTTACACGCTTTTGCGGGCCGATATCGACGCGCTGAAGATGGACGAAGACAGCGGCTGCGATTACATGTCGGCTAACGGCTATATGCACGCCTGCGGCCATGACGTCCACAGCGCCATATTATACGGCTTCATTCTGGAGGTCCTCGCCTCGAAAATAAAGAAAAACTTTATCTTCCTTTTCCAGCCGGCCGAAGAGACCGGCGGCGGAGCGGAACTCATCATTAAATCAGGAATATTAGATAATTTTAATATATCTTCGGCATGCTCGCTTCACGTCACTGACGAGTTCGAAGAAGGAACGGTCGCAAGCGCCCCCGGAGTTCTTTTCGCCTCGGCGCGCGAGGTGGATATCGAATTCATCGGCAAAGCCTCCCACATAGCGTTTCCGGAGCGCGGCCTTAACGCTGTCAACGCGGCGCGATCGTTTCTGGACGAGGTCGATCGCATGATCGAATCGCGCGGCGGCGGGCTGATATTCGGAATTGGAAAGTTCGGCGGAGGCGAGGTCCGTAACATCCTTCCGGCGCACGCTAAAATCGAAGGCAGCATCCGCGCTTTGAGCACGGTTCTTTCCGACGGGTTTTATGACGAGATGACGGCGGCCCTCGAAAAAGTCAAATTGTCCACGGGCGTCGATTTCACTATAAAAACCGGCTCGTATTATCCCGAGGTCAGCGTGGATGAATCTTTTTTTCGCGCGGCCTGCGCGAAACTCTCTTTAAGGCACAAATTTATCAACTGCGGCCATAAACTGACCGGCGAGGATTTCGGGTTCATATCCCGACGCTATCCTTCATTCATGTTCTGGCTGGGCACAGCCAGGCCGGATCGCGAATCCGCGGGACTCCACAATCCCCGCTTTTTTCCCCCGGAGAGCGTGATCGGCCGCGGCATCGAAATATTCAAAGATCTCTTTATAAAGGAACTGATGAAATAAAATGAAGCAGACTGAAGTCGTTTTTCAAATGTCGCCGCGAACCTGCCGCGGCTTTTTTTCATTGATATTTGCGCTAATACTTGCATTCGCGCTTTTGGCCGCGCCGATTTTTAATGACTGCCGTGCCGCCGGGAACTCCCGCGTCGAAATGTCCGCTGACCGTTCGGCCGCGCTTGACGGCGAGACGTGGAAGCGGCATTATATCGAAGACATACTTCCTTACTGGTCTGATAAAAGCGCTCTGGGCGAGCCTTTCGGAAATTTTCCGACAAGGCGCGACATGAACGGCGTTGCGTGCGGATCTATTCGCTACACGCGCATGATCGCCCGCCAGGTTTACGCTTATCTTATAGGCTTCAACCTTACAGGCGACGAAAAACTTCTCGAGTATGCGATGTGCGGAGCCAGATGGATGCGTATGAAAGCGAAGGACCCCGGCAGGGGCTACCACGCGCGGCTTGACGCGAAAGGGAATCCCGAGCGCTCATATTGTAAAACCGCGCAGGATCAGGCTTATTCGATGCTGGCGTTTTCGGCGCTTTATTACGTGACCCGCCATCCGTCGGCCAAAAAAGAACTGGATGAGAATATAAGCCTTATCTTCGAAGGCCCTTTCTTCGACGCTGAAAAGCGGATGATAAAAGACGCTCTGTCAAGCGATCTTTCGAAGACGGTTGAGTTCGAGAACCCCGGCCATGACATAGTCACGGTTCTCGACCAGGTCAACGCCTATCTCGGGCTATATGCCGCCTGCCTCGAAGGCGTTGAGCGCAGGGCCGTTTTAAAATATCTTAAAACCTGCGGCGACATTCTGGCCGAAAAGTTTTTCGCAGACGGCATTTTCTGGGATACCGACATAAACCGTAAAAATTATAACGTCCGCCACCTTGACGCGGGCCATGTTTTAAAGACATACTGGATGCTTTACGAGATCGCCGGCATGTGGCGGCGCGAATACGGCGAGCCGCTCTATTCGAAGATCCTTGACGAATATATGATAAAGGTCCTTTTAGCGGCCTATTCCGAAAAATATACCATGTGGGGCAAAAAGTTCAGAGGTTCATGCATGAATGTGATCTGCGCAAAACCCGACTGGTGGATGCAGTGCGAGTGTAATCAGCTCGCCTCGCGCCTTATCGAAAAGGACGCGCGCCTCGCCGCCGTCCTTGAAAAAACCGCCGGGTTCTGGTTTTCTTCTGATTTTATCGACAGGACTCGCGCGATCCGGGGCATCCGCGACGGAGTCGGTCTCGATGGGAAATTTATTAAGAACCGTGATTCAATGACCGTAAAGGCCTACGAGTGGAAGAACGGCTACCATGAAAGCGAGCAGGCGATAACGCTTTATCTCGCGCTCAATTCTTACAATAAAAAACGTTCCACGCTCTATTTTGCCGTGCCGCGCGCGCTCGCGAAAAAATTCGTTCCGACGCCTTATATGTTTGGCGGCAGGGCCGTTTCGATAAAGGAAGAAGGGCCTTTATCGGGCGGCGAATTCGTAAAGATAAAGGCCGTTTTCGAACATATCGACTGAGTTTTGAAGTCTGTCATCCGTTGTTGCCGCCGCTATATTTTTTTGTAGAAAAAATATTTTTATGGTATAATAAAATCATATAAACAGCCTGCTTGTATTGTTACATACCCGGATCTTCAACCGGTTCTGAAAATTAACTTTGACCTTAACGGAGGAAAACCATGAACTGTCCGAAATGTCAGTGCGCTCTCGTAGACACTTATACGCCAAAAGGCGTCGTGGTCGATTACTGCCCGTCGTGCCAGGGGATCTGGTTCGACAAGGGCGAGCTCAACCACTTTTCGAAATCCCCGATGACATTCGCAAAACACCTTCAGGCCGGGCTCAAAAACCCTCAGGCCTCGTCATGTTCCTGCCCCCGCTGCAACGTCGCCATGAAAGAAGGCGGCTTCATCAAAGACGAGCTGCTCATAGACCAGTGCCCGTCCTGCGGCGGTGTGTGGCTTGACGCCCAGGAACTCACGGCGGTCCGCCTGGCCGAGGCCGAGGCGCGCGGCCTGGATACCGCGAAAATGTTCGCCAGAGGTTATAAGGGGGCCACCGCTTTAGAGGAACTCACGGGCGAAAAGGTAGCAGGCGCCTCCGGCGGCTCGTTCTCGAAAGCCAAAATGCCTCTTCCAAGGCTTCCGAATCTGGTCATTCGTTCCATCGCGACCATGGTTATCCTGTACGCCATGCTCGGCGTCGTTATGATAATACTGGCCGAAGCGGAGGTTCTTACGACCGAGGCCGCGGTCATTACCACGATCGCGATGATATTTCTCAATTTCCTTCTGAGTCCTTTCATTCTTGATTTTTTCATGAGCTGGTTTCAAAACCTTACTTTTGTCGAACCCGGCGCGCTTCCGCCGAGGCTGCGCGAATTCGTCGATGAGCTGTGCAGAAAAGAAAATATCCCCTTTCCGCGTTTCGGCATAATCGGCGACGGTACGCCTAACGCATTCACCTACGGCCATTATCCGGGCAACGCCAGGGTGGTGATAACCGCCGGCCTCATCGAAAAGCTCAATCCGGAAGAATTGAACGCCGTAGTGGCCCATGAGATCGGCCACGCCGTCCACTGGGATATACTTGTAATGACGCTCGCTTCGGTGGTTCCGATCTTATTGTATTACATATCCAAAACTCTTATGAGAATGAGGTCGAGCGGCAGGAACGGCAAAAATCCCTTTCCTATGATAGGAATAATAGCCTATCTGATGTATATCATCGCCCAGTATGTGGTGCTCTTCCTTTCGAGAACCCGCGAATACTGGGCCGACAGATATTCCGCTGAAAATACCCGCGACCCGAACGCCCTTGCCAGCGCGCTGATAAAGATCGCCTACGGCCTTTCCGCCGAAACTTCACGCCAGCAGGAATACGACGCCTATGACGGCGGCGGGCGGAGCGAATCGCGCCACAAAGCTCTCGGCGCGCTCGGCATCTTCGATTCGACCGGAGCGAAAGCGCTCGTAGCCACGAGCATCAGAAATATCGACCGCGACTCTCTTTCGCCAGATAACGAGGAGATCTCCAAGGAAAATATAACGGGCGCGATGCAGTGGGACCTTTGGAACCCGTGGGCGCTTTATTACGAGCTACATTCAACGCACCCGCTTCCGGCGCGCCGCATCGACGCTCTGGCAAAGCATGCGGTTAACCTCGATCAGACGCCTTATGTCGTATTCAACCGCGAGCAGCCTGAAAGTTACTGGGACGATTTTCTGATCGATTTCATAGTTCAGTATATGCCGCTATTCGCCATCGTCGCGTCTATTGCGATCGCCGGCGCCCGCGGCGCGGATTTCTGGCTTACGCCTTTATTGTTCGGCGCGGCCTATCTTTTTCAGGTTTATTACAGTTATCCTTCGGCCGATTTTCCCGAGCACAGCGTTTCGTCGCTGCTTAAATATATAAAAGTCTCGGCCGTAAGGCCGGTTCCTTCAACCATCAGGGGCCGCATCATCGGCAAGGGTGTTCCCGGGCTGATCTACTCCGAAGACCTGGTCATGCAGGATAATACGGGCTTTATTTTTCTCAATTACGAGCAGCCGCTGAATATCTTCAACTTTCTGTTCGGCCTCAAAAATACGGCCTATATCGGCACCGACGTCGTCGTGACCGGCTGGTACAGAAGAGCGCCGGTCCCGTATTTCGAAATATACAAGATGCAGGCCTACGACGGGGTCAGTACATGTTACATTTACTGGTACAAGATAATAACGGCCATATTTTTTATAGGTCTCGGCATTTTTCTGATGGTTTCGATGTAAGGGAGGCTAGTTTTAATCATGTTTAACTCAGGTTTCGGCGATATAAGCGTAACTATTATAGTTTTGTTCGTGCTTTCATTTTTTTCGCTTTCGTTCTATCTGGAAAAACTATATACCATAATCAGTTTCGACCGCAGAAACGGCGATAATTTAAAAAAGATATCCGGCGCGGTCCTGGGAAAAGTTCCTGAAGAAGCGGATAAGAACGCGGCCGGGATATTCGCCGAACTGATAAGCGAAAAAAGCGTTCCTCTGACCCGAAGCGCGCGCGGACTTATATTCAACTATAACATCGAAGCCGACCTGGCCGTCGAAACGCTCAGGGTTTCGATCGCGAAACTCGGTTCCATAGCTGTTTTATCGCCTTATATAGGCCTGTTCGGCACGGTCATGGGAATAATAGAAGCGTTCGCCGCCATCGCCAGGACCGGCTCTTCGAATTTCGCTTTCGTGTCGAAAGGGATATCCGAGGCGCTTATCGCCACCGCGGCAGGGCTTTTTTTAGCGATAATGGCCTCTTTTTTTTACAACCACCTGACCTCTAAACTTAAATTGATACAGACCTACAAGGATTGTTTCATAGAAAGGCTCGAAAACGAAGCTGCAGAAGGCGGCATTAAATGAGCAGACGCGGCCGCCACGGAGAGGATTTTATCGCGGACATCAACATCACGCCTTTTACCGACGTGGTGCTGGTGCTTTTGATAATCTTCATGGTCGCCGCGCCTTACATCCCCAAAAACGCCATGACGCTCAATCTTCCCGAGTCGAAAGAGTCCGCTCCGATCGGCGCCGACGAAAAAAAAATACACGACATAATCGTTTTCAGCTCGACTGAAGTGTCTTTGAACGAAGCCACGATGCCGGTCGAACTGCTCGCTAAAAGCGTCGAAGCCATAATATCTTCGGGCACGGCCGAGATATTTACCGTTTCCGCCGACGCCTCGGCCAGCTATCAGGAAGTGATAACCGTTTTAGACGTTTTAAAAAAACAGGCCGTGAGTGAAGTTTACTTAAAAACCGAAGCCGCGGAGGGCCGCCGGCGCTGAATGATACGCGATGATAAGGGTAAAGAAAAATTACGTTTTTCTAATATATCTGTATTCTTTTACGGCCCATATTATACTTATCTGGGCCGGGTTTTCATGTGTCCATGCGATGCGCATAGTTTCCGGCGAAGCGGCGGCCGACCTTTCTAAAAGCGCGCGCGCGCCTTTCGCATTTAAAATTTCTCTAACCGGCCGGCGCGGCAATTCATATGACGAGTCAAAAATTGGCGTTACCGTCGAATTCGATAAGATCAAAAAATTGATCTCGCGCGAACTGCCGGAACTCATAAAGAAATTCGAAATTAAAGAACGTCCGTCAGAGACTGTCTTTGAACCGCCGGACCTCGAGCCGGCGAAAAATGCGTTTGGAAATTTGAGATCGAAATTTGCCGAAATGAAAAAGGCGGCCGAAGATTCAATGAAGACTTCCGAAGCGCTTCTGGCGGCGGATAAGAAGAAAATTTTCCCGGCTTCGACAAATAAAAAAAACTCGCAGAGCAGCCGGATGGATAGAAAAAAGAAACCTTCGCAGGCAGAACCAGTTCATTCGGAAAATGCCCGTGATAGAGCCAAAGCCGGTCCCGACGCGCAGGCGGAAGTCGCGAAAAGCCCTTACACCGGATCGGGCGACGGAACAGAAACTGAAGTTTTCGGCAATTTATCGGGCGGCGAAAATAGCGGAATGCGTCTGGCGGGAACTCCCGACGGAGCGCTCGACCCTTCGATCGAACTTAAAAGCATCGATCTTTTCAAATCGATAGTCGGCTCTAAGATCCGTTCTAAAGTTAAATATCCTCAAAATTGCAGGCGCCTTGGGATCGAGGGCTCGGTGCGGATCAAATTCGAAATAAATTCCGGCGGAACGGCCGTCGGGATCGAGATAACGCGTTCGTCGGGCAACCGCGACATCGACGCCGCGGCCGTCGATGCCGTAAAAAACGGAGCCCCGTTTCTTCCTTATCCTCGTGATATTTCACAAAAATCGCTTTCGTTCCTTTTGCCGCTAAATTTTAAATTAAACGATTGATAAAAAAATAAAAATGGGGTATAATTTTAAAAAATAAAATCACGGGGGTAACGATATGTTAAAATGTAATGTGAAACGCTCTGAAAGAGCGTTTTTTATATTTAAGGCGGTGTGGACGGCCGTCTTATTTTTATGCTGTTGCGCCGGCGCCGCGGCCGCATTTGAAAACGCCGAAAACGTCACGACGGCTGCGGTCCTGAAAGAACTTAAGCCCATAGCGGTCATTGACAGCAGAATCGCGGATCCGGCCGAAGAGGCTTATTCGCCGGTAAAAAGCCAGGAGCCTTTTACCGTTAAAATAACCGGGGCTGAAATTAAACAGAGCAATCCCGCGAGCGCTTCCGATATAATCAAATTTTCCTCGCCGAATGTTTTCGTGGGTGTCACTAACCGTAAACTTAAAAAGATATTCAATTTCAGGGGCTCCAATATTTCACTTTCGCTCGACGGAATGCTTATGCTCGACGGCAGTTCGAATTACTCATCCGTCAGGATGGACGAGCGCATGCTCGAAACCATAAACCCCGAAATAATCGAATCGGTAGAGCTGATCAAAGACTCGACTTCGCTCATATACGGCCCCGCCACTACAGGGCTTTTCATGATCAAAACGCGGAAGCCTTCGGAAAAGAAGAACCGCATAGTCCTCGAGCACGGCTCTTTCGGTCATGTCAACACGAGGTTTTCTTCGGGGGCGCCTCTCAACGAAAGATCGGCCTATTACCTTTCACTTTCTCACAGGGCCTCGACCGGGCCGGACAACACAAACGCCGATGAATATTACAAGAACATATTCTTTAAATACTTCTACGACTTCAATAAAGACGACTCAATGGTCCTTACGCTGAGCCGCGACCGCTCGATGTATCAGACGCCTCTCGACAGGCCCGATTACTCCCAGCTCAATCCCGTTTTCGTCAATATGACCTCCCGCCTTAACCTCAATATGAACGCCGCGCGCAGTTTCGACCCCATGAGCGCCTCGCTCGCGTCTCTTGATTACCATAAAAAATGGAATACCAGGCATAGCACCGATTTCAGCGTTTCGCGCGCTGAGAACAGGAACGATTTCCACAATCCGCGCGGCATTCTTCCCGCTCCGACAGGCCACATCGACGGGCACAGCGTGTATGAAACGCTTACCGATATGGCCGCGCGCCACGTTATAAAAGCCGGCCCGAAAACGACCGTCAGAACGGGTTATATACTATCGCATTATTACAATCCGACCGGAAAATTCTGGTGGGAGTTCATGAACAACGAGGACAAAAATCACTCGCTTTATCTGCAGGCTGAACACCTGATCAATTCCACTACGACTTTCGATATAGGCGTCCGCCGCGACAGGCGTTATATCGTAAACGAACAGCGCGCCCGCTTCAAGGTCGGCCAGCTTTACAAAGGTATAAGCGGCCAGTGGGAGCCCGCGCGCTTGAATTACTCTGCCGGCCTTACTTTCAGGCCGGACAGCCGGAACGTTTTTTCGATCAGATACGGCGAGTTCACTATCACTGCGCCCGAGCGTTTCTCATCGTTCACCGGCGCGGAACTTTCAGACGAGAAGGACCGCTCCGTCAATTTCGCTTACGAACGCGATTTCCGCCTTGCGAAAAGGCCGGCTTCCGTTTCAGTCAATCTGTTCAGAACCGACATGAAAAACGCCCTGATAGAAGATTCGCGCACCAGATACGCCGACGCGCCTCTCAACACGACCGTGATGAGAATTTTCTTGAATCAGTCGACCGTTACCGAAGGATTTGAAACCGGCCTCAAGATCGAGCCGGCGAATAAATTGTCGCTTTATCTGGGCGCCGGAAAGATGAAATTCACGCCCGATATAACTACAAAGCCCCGTACGTCCTACAATTTCAACGTTTCTTACGACGCCGGGCGCGGCGTCGATTTAAGCCTCATCGGCCGCTATATGGGCGGATTCAAATCGAGCGTCAGCCTGGTAACCGGTAAGGACGCGGCTGGAAAGAATGTCGAGAAAAATTTTGAATATAACCTCGGCGATTTCTGGGAC
>Ga0209212_1009220_pt1 | contig 10341 bp, 13 predicted proteins | sample RifGroC2_FD_183996 | JGI IMG/M metagenome (GOLD analysis project Ga0209212, IMG submission 183996) | Groundwater microbial communities from Rifle, Colorado, USA - Groundwater C2 (SPAdes) (version 2) | ecosystem: Environmental > Aquatic > Deep subsurface > Groundwater | place: Rifle, Colorado... | reverse complement strand
CCGTCCTTATGGACGCATTCAAACGTGATGAGATACACCTTAGGATAGGCATTACAGCGAGGGATTGTGCGGGCCTCTTGGCACTTGTCTACGAGCGATATCACAAAAATTTACTCCGTGAACCCCTTGACTCTAAAGAGCTACCACCGGAAATCGAGCAACTTTGCACGATTTGGGTAGAATGAATCTGAACATAAAATTTAATCGGAGGTAATACATATATGGACATTTTAACATCATCACAATTAAAGAAGGCCGGGGAGCTTCTCTTGTCTGCATCATCCCGGCGGCCTGTCAGCGAATTTGATAATTTCAGTCTGGCAAGAGTCATTGCGGGGATGTCCCGGGAAAGTCTACCGGGATATGAAGAAGAAATTTTGCAAGAATTTGCTCACAAAGAAGGAGGGCATTTTGACAAGCAGCGTATTGCTCTCCCCTTCGCTCTATTCCGTGGCCTGAGTAAAGGCACGGCAACGGCAGGGGGCTATCTTGTATCAACAGAAACACAGGACGCCGTTGATATTCTACGGCCGTTCAGCGTAACAACAAAGGCCGGAATTACAGTCGAAACTGGGCTTGTCGGTGATCAGGTTATACCGAAAACAACGGTTAAATCAACCCATGAATGGTTATCCACAGAGTCCAGTCAGGTCACACCATCTACACCTTCGCTGAGCCAAATTGGTTGCACGCCAAAATCAGTGGGTATCGTTGTTAATTTTTCACGACAACTCTCAAAACAAAGTAACGCTGAAAATTTTGTGAGGCGTGAACTGATGAATACAGTCGGTACGGCCATTGACCAGGCAGTTATCAGCGGTTCGGGTGCAAATGGCCAGCCCACAGGCATTCTTGGCACAACCGGCATCGGTAGCATTTCAGGAACATCGCTTGCTTACGCGGGCGTGACGAACATGAAACGCAAGGTAGCAGATGCGAACGCACCCGATGAGGGTATTTCTTTTATAGCACACCTGCTATCAGAGAGCTTCTTGAAACTCGCGAGAAGGCGACAAATTCGGGTGTCTTCATTTGGGACAATGACAAGGTTGCATCACGTCCAGCGTTCGTTTCAACTGATATGCCTGCCTCAACACTAATATGCGGTGCATGGTCTCTAATGTGGCTTGGTATATGGGGTTCAGGGTTTGTTTTGGAGATCAACCCATACGACAGCACAGGTTTTAAAACTGGGACAATACAGGCAAGGATTCTTGTTAATCTTGACGTTGCTGTTTTACATCCGGCGGCCTTTTGCAAGGCTGAATCAATAACCTAACAGGAGATATATAATGTCCTTATCAATGAAAAGGAAAATGGCTCAGTGGCAGACAATGCAACAGGCCAACGATTATGAGCGGCAGTGTTTGGCAATTCTAAACGGGCCGCTTCCAAAGAACGACCCACGTTTATTTGAGAAGATTAAAGTCAAAGTGATTAGACCCTTTTATATTGATGGTGTCCTACAAACACCTGAAATGGGAATTGTTCTGATTGCAAGGCATATTGCTGAGGACATGTTGGCGATTAAAAAAGTTGAACTAATTTGAAAGGCTGCGGGCAATCAGCCTTTACCTCGACAATTGCCGGTAAGTGTCGCATGCAGATTTATTACTGTCATGTCGGGGTAATGATACCGCTTGACGATGCGGTTTTTTGAGCCTGAAATCGTCAAAGGGACACACTCCCCTTCTTCCGTTCAGGCTTCCTCCTTGGTTGGTTCGGGAGGTCGACGATGTTCGGCCTCCCCTACTTTTAACTTGAGGTTTAACTATACTACATAACTCATTGACAATAAAAGGTACTTCCTGGATATATTTCTTGTGGATAGCAAAGCTCGCACGGATTAGTTAGTCACTGGAGGAATTTTCACTATGAATTGTGAAACGGAAAACGTAAGCAAAAAACAAATAGCAACCCTTTTCCGGGTGCATATAAATACGGTTGATAATTGGTGTAAGGCCGGTCTTCCCTACAGGAAAGAGGCCAGAGAATACCGTTTTGACCTTGCTGATGTGATAGCCTGGCATCATAATTTTATTTCAAACATTGCCGGGGACATACCATCACTTGTTGAGGCTAAACGCAGACGGGAACATTATCAGGCAGAACTTAAGCGGCTGCAATTAGAGACGGCGGAGGGTGATCTTGTCCGAACAGACCTTTTAATGACCGCATGGCTACCGATCATTACGACCATGCGGTCTAAATTGCTCGCCCTACCGTCAAGACTTACACCCCTATTATTCGGGTGTCAGACCAAGGGGGAGATACATGCGAGTTTGAAAAAATATATTTACGAAGCATTAGAGGAATTAGGGGATGAACAAACATATCGCAAAACCATTAAGGGAAAAAAGAAAGGCAAAAAATGAAAAATGTTACTAAAAACTCTGTTGAATGGCAGGCGATACTAAAAGCTCTTTTAAACCTGAAACCGCCGAAGAAGTGAAGTGCCCTAAATGTTCCGGCCTGATGATTCCTGAGCTTGCCCGTGACGGTACTTTTACAATCACCCTATTGCGTTGTTTAAATTGTGGCAAGATGAGCGATCCACCAAAGCCTAAGCCTACCCCTTCCCTACCTCAATAAACAGGCTATTTGAGGCTGTTCTGTAAGCCGTCATTGATAATATCCCCCCCCTGCTACGCTAACGAGTTCGTCATAGACGCTTAGCAGAGCTTTTTTATTTGCTGATTACATAACTTATATGTTATAGTAAGTTACATGATATGGAAGGTTGAGTTTTACAGAGATATGGCCGGAAAAGAACCGGTAAAGGACTTTTTAAATTCTCTGTCAGAATCGGCAAGGGCAAAGGTAGTTAAATCAATTGAGATGTTGGTTGAATACGGCGTCCTGCTTAAAGAACCATATACCAGGCAGGTAAGAGGGAAGATAAGAGAACTGAGAATAAAGGACAGTCAGGGGGCCATAAGGGTTTTATATTTCACTTATACCGGTAAGCGGTTTATTTTACTGCACGGATTTATTAAGAAGGCAGAGAAAACACCGGTAAAGGATATTGTTCTTACTGAAAAGAGGATGAATGATTTTATAATCAGGGAAGGGGGGCAATTATGAAAAAGGCTACAACAAAAGGTTATACCAGGGGAACTACTTTAGACGAGTATAAAGCAGAACAGATGAAAGACCCTGAGTTTAAAAAGGCATGGGATGACCTTGAACCTGAATTTGAATTGTTAGGGAGTATGATCAAGGCGCGGGAGAGAAAGAAAATATCACAGGCTGAACTTGCAAAGAGATTGGGGACTAAACAAAGTGCAATCTCAAGATTAGAGCGGGGGGCATTTAGTAAGGCCACAGTAGAGACCCTCAAAAAGATAGCAGATGCACTGGATAGCAGACTGGTTATTAAGCTCCAGGCAAAGAAGGCGGGTTAGAAGGTGCGGTATCACGTGATACCGCACTGGTGAAGGTTAAACCTTCACAGTTGCGGGCCTTCCGGCTATTGACTTAAGCAGCTTACCTTGACAATTGACAGTAGTTACTCACTTAACATAAAATATACCGTGCTTACTGATCCTCTTTCAGTCCTTCGTCAATTACCTCCTGGGTCTGCCATATATTGCCGTGAGATTATCTCCGAGCGATGGGAAATAGCCTGGCTTATCAGGGAAGAGACAAAACGGATAAGTGAACTCGGCAGTAATCCTGCAATAGAGTTCCGTGCAGGCCTATGTGGGCGGGACGGTGTTATGTTAATTCCAGTCCTTGTACGAGTCGGTCCCGAGACACAAGAGAATATTTATGAAACGTGGATCAACGCTTATCAAAATGGGGATGGGTTAAAGTATCTGATGGACTTATCTCTACAGGATCGGATTGTTGTGCATTTCCATGGTGATAATTGTAGGTTGGAGCGCTCACTGGTCGTCTCTAATCAATTACGAGAATTTATCACTAAGGTTATCGGTCTGGTGAAGGAAGCTGCCCCCTGGTCAATGTCTGCCTTTGATTCAGCACGGGAGAAACTCTATATGAAGTATCCTGATGTTCTCTCTTTATATGATGCACTTAACAACCCTCTCTTGCCTCTCTAACCTCTTTAGCACGTCATTTTAGCGTCCTGGACGCCTTACCTATGCAGTAAAAAGCCTCATTGGGTGGCTGTTATACCTCATCTGTGACCAGAAAAGTCTTACCTATCCCTTTTATCATTATGCCTCTTTAGTGCAAGAAGGGCCTCTTGTAATACCTGCCAGTTCTCACTTGAGTTATCAAATTCATACGCCTCTTTAGCGGCCTGGTATGCTTTGAGTAACCGGTTATATTCTATGTAGACACGTTCAATTTCAGGGTTAAGTGGTGGGGGCATATTTAGCTACGGTTCCAGCTACGGTTCCAGCTACGGTTAAGGGTATTTCTCTATCACAACAGGTATCAAATGAAAATGCCGTATTCATGTTATTTTTCAATAGAATATCTCACTTAATCACACTCTATCACAAGTGGTCAAAAACCCTATTTTTCACATTGCCAAGGCGAGGGTCGCGGGTTCGAATCCCGTTTCCCGCTCCATTTATTCAACGAGTTACAGTAATTACCTTCTTCTCTTTATCACCGACTGTAACCAAAATGCCGTCAGACTTGTCCAGCACATAGACTGCCTGTCTTAGATCGTCGTTTCCTTTAACATACTAATCCCTTCCAAAGTCAGTTCAACTTATGCTATATTTCCATCAGATGACCCTTGAGGTAAAAGGCAAACATGGATGGAAGGCAAGGTATGTTAAAGAAGTGGATGTTATGGAAAAAACGGTTAAATTTTATCAGGAAATCTATGATGAGAATAGCAACTTAAAGGCGCGCCATATAACTGTTATGCCATACTCCAGGCCTTAAATTATCTGGATAATTGTGTGTATAAATATAACTTTTAACATGCATAGTATACTATACAGGATGTTGCTGCCAATATTGGGGATGGTCTTAATAAATCCTTTTAATGCGGCAGCAGGAGGACTTATAAAGGAAGGTGAAGTAATCACACTGGAAAGATGCATGGAGATTGCCCTTAGTAAACATCCAAATATACTTGCCACCAGGAATACTGTAAGTATAAATCAGAGTAAAGTTGGCCAGGCAGAAGCCAACTACTATCCCCAGTTAAACTGGTCGGTTGGTTATAAGAGATATTCTTCTATCTCCGGCGGGACTACCGGCACCATTACCTCAAGAGAAGCAGCAGATTCCTTTGACCAGTATTCCAGCAGTGTCACACTAACCCAGAACATCTTTGATTTTGGGAAGACCCCGGCTCAGGTGAATATCCAGGGATTGCTCCTGGATTCATCACTTTCAGAACTTGGGAATGTATCAGACCAGATAGTTTTTAATGTCAAGCAGGCATACTACCGGGTATTACAGGCAAAACGAAATAGAGATGTTGCGATTGAAACCGTTCAACAGTTCCAGAAACATCTTGAACAGGCAAATGGTTTTTATTTTGTGGGCACAAAACCGAGGTTTGATGTAACAAAGGCAGAAGTAGACCTGAGTAATGCAAGGCTTAATTTGATAAAATCCGAAAATGCCCTGAGAATCGCAATTGTGAACCTCAATAATACAATGGGTATACCCAATGTACCCGATTATACCATTGAGGACAATCTTTCCTTTAAAGAATACAATATATCCTTTGAGGATGCAATTAAAAGGGCCAATGAAAACAGGCCTGACCTCAAATCAATCATTGCAAAAAAGGATGCAGCAGGAAATTCCATTGAGCTTGCAAAGAAGGGATACTATCCTGTATTAACAGGTAATGCATCTTACAACTGGTCCGGAGAAAGATTTCCCCTTGAGGATGGATGGAATGCAGGTGCAACCCTTTCATTCCCTTTATTCAGCGGTTTCCTGACAAGGTATCAGGTAGAGGAATCAAGGGCAAATTTGAATGTCTTAGAGGCAAATGAAGAGTTATTAAGACAGAATATATTCCTTGAAGTGCGGCAGGCATATTTAAATATCAAAGAGGCAGAGGAGAGGATTACTGCGACAGAACTTACGGTGAAACAGGCAGAGGAGAACCTGGAGGTAGCAAACGGAAGATATGCAGCAGGTGTTGGAAATCCGATTGAGGTTACTGATGCAGAAGTGGTATTGAGTAATGCTAAGACAGCCTATATCCAGGCGCTATATGACTATAAAATTGCGCAGGCAAGCCTTGAGAAGGCAGTGGGGGTAAGATGAAAAAGATTCTGATTGGCATAATTATCTTAATAATAATTGCTGCAGGTGTATTTGTCTTATTCAGGGATAAGGAACCTGAAATAAAATTCAGAACCGTCAATGTCTCCATGGGAGATATCAGGGAGGTTGTTACTGCATCCGGCACTGTAAATGCTGTGACCACTGTGCTTGTGGGGACTCAGGTCTCAGGGACAATAAAAAATATCTATGTTGATTTCAATTCGCAGGTAAAAAAAGATCAGCTTATAGTCCAGATAGACCCTGCCATATTTGAGGCGCAGGTGGAGCAGGCAAGGGCAAATCTACTGTCAGCCAGGGCAAATCTTGAGAAGGCAGATGCAGCTCTGGTGGATGCGAAAAGGACTTTTGATAGAACTAAAGAGCTCTATCAGAGAAACCTTATTGCAAGGAGCGAACTTGATACAGCAGAGACAAATCATGAAACATCAAAGGCACAGGTAGAAGTTGCAAAGGCCCAGATTGTCCAGACAGAGGCGGCCTTAAAACTTGCTGAGACAAATCTCAAATATACAAGGATAGTTTCTCCTGTGGATGGGATTGTTGTTTCAAGGAATGTGGATGTCGGCCAGACTGTGGCTGCAAGCTTTCAGACCCCGACACTGTTTACAATAGCACAGGATTTAACAAAGATGCAGATAAATACTAATGTAGATGAGGCTGACATTGGAAAAATAAAAATGGGACAACCAGTTGAGTTTAATGTGGATGCGTATCCGGAGATCATATTTAATGGGAAGGTGTGGCAGATAAGGATTGCCCCTATCACTGTACAGAATGTTGTTACCTATGATGTTGTTATAAAGATGGATAATCCAGAACTCAAACTAAAGCCGGGTATGACCGCCAATGTGTCCATTCTCACAGCAGTTAAGAAAGATATTTTAAAGATACCGAATGCAGCCATGAGGTTCAGGCCTTCTGATAAAAATAAGGTGAATGCGCAGCAGAAGGGTTTTGGTGTCTGGCAATTGGTTAATGGAGAACCCAATCGCATTCCTGTATCTGCAGGGATAAGTGATGGGAGTTTTACCGAAGTGATCTCAGGGGATATAAGAGAAGGTCAGGAGATAATCATAGAATCCCTGGACGAATCAAAAGGGACATCTCCGCCTGTCAGTGGACCAAGATTCTTTTAAACATGGCAATGATAGAGGTTAAAGAGGTTAGCAAGATTTACAGGCTCGGTGATATTGCCGTGAATGCGCTCGATGGTGTATCTTTAACATTTGATAAGGGGGAGTTTGTCGCTATAATGGGCCCTTCAGGCTCCGGAAAATCAACATTTATGAATATCATAGGATGCCTTGATAAGCCCACAATAGGGAACTATTTTTTAGATGGCATCGAAGTCATTAGCCTTAATAAGGATGAACTTGCAGAGATAAGAAACAAAAAGATAGGTTTTGTTTTCCAGGGATTTAACCTGTTGCCACGGATATCCGCCATTGAGAATGTTGAGCTCCCGATGCTCTATGACGGCCTCCCTGCAAAAGAGAGGAGGGACAGGGCGATGTCAGCCCTCAGGAGTGTGGGGCTGGAGGGGAGGGAGAACCATCATCCCAATCAGCTTTCAGGTGGTCAGCAGCAGAGGGTAGCTATAGCGAGGGCGTTGGTAAATGGTGCGCCTGTAATACTTGCAGATGAGCCTACAGGGAACCTTGATACAAAGACAAGCACAGAGATCATGAGGCTTCTGACAAAGCTAAATACAGGGTCAAACATTACTGTAATCCTTGTAACCCATGAGTCAGATATAGCAGCATACAGCAGAAGGATTATAAAATTTCTGGACGGCCGCATTGTCAGTAATATAGAAAATTTATAGCAAACGTATTCGCTGCAGTTTGATATGATGGGCTTCAACCGGAGGGATCGTGATTAATATACCATCTACATTAAAGATATCCATCAGGGCATTAATGGTGAACAAGATGCGTTCAGCCCTTACTATGCTCGGTGTTATTATCGGGGTCAGTGCAGTTATCACCATGCTCGCTGTCGGAACAGGTGCAAGAACGCAGATAGCAGAACAAATCTCAAGCATAGGAAGCAATTTACTCATAATCCTCTCCGGTGCAACTACATCAGGAGGGGTCAGGATGGGACCTGGCACACAACCTACTCTTACAGTTGGTGATGCGGAGGCCATAGAGAAGGAATGTCCTGCAGTATCATATGCAGCCCCTATTCTAAACGGGATTGCACAGGTTGTCTATGGTCACTGGAACTGGTCGACCGGTGTTACAGGGACAACCCCAAGTATGTTGTATGTACGGGACTGGTCGCTTGCATCGGGCAGGTCCTTTACCCAGCAGGATGTTAAGAGTGCTGCAAAAGTGGCAATGCTGGGGAGGACTGTTGTTGATAACCTTTTCGGGGATCTGGACCCTGTGGGTCAGATTATCAGGATCAAACAGGTTCCATTCACAGTTATTGGCGTTCTTGCAGCCAAAGGACAGTCACCATCCGGCCAGGATCAGGATGATACTATTTATGTTCCTGTTACAACAGCACAAAAAAGGCTTTTTGGCACTGCATTCCCGGGGATGGTCAGGATGATAAATGTCAAGGCTAAAAGTTCCGGAGATCTAACTTCTGCTCAGGAGCAGATAACTGAATTACTAAAGCAGAGGCATCGTATAGGTTTAAAAGAGGAGGATGATTTTACTGTAAGGAATCTTACCCAGATGATGCAGGCAGCAGAGCAGTCCTCACGTGTAATGGCCTTATTGCTGGGATCCATCGCCTCTGTCTCTCTGATTGTTGGCGGGATAGGGATAATGAATATCATGCTTGTTTCAGTTACAGAGAGGACAAAGGAGATAGGGATAAGGATGGCAGTGGGTGCAAAGACGTGGGACATAAGACTCCAGTTCATAATTGAGGCGCTTACATTATCTTTAATCGGTGGCACTATAGGCACTGGCATCGGCGTATCCGGTTCCAGGATACTGTCAATACTTGCAGGGTGGCCCACAATAGTGTCCCCCCTTTCCATTTTGCTTGCCTTTAGTTTCTCAGGCCTGGTAGGGATATTCTTTGGATTCTATCCTGCCTACAAGGCCTCACTCCTTGAACCTATAGACGCACTGAGATATGAATAGCCCCTAGCCCCTGGCCCAATTATCCTGTTACCTTCTGGTCAGGTGTCTGTACTTAATGCGGTGGGGCACACCACAACAAGCGAAAATTAATCACAATCAATATCCCTGAGGTATCACTATTGACAGCAAATTCTCATCCTGCTACTTTAATCTCATGAAAGTAAATTCATATTGCAACAAATTGCTTCGTTTTAACACAGAGGCTGACTTTAAAGATAAAGAATGAAAATGGGAAAGACATTATCGAGAAATAAAGAATTGCCAACTTTCTTTGGAGAGTTGCAACTCAAGGGGGAGAAAAAAGAAATTGATTTTGCAAAAAGAAATGGCGACAACCCCATTTTATTTTACAAACATCCAGGCGGTGGATTATGGCAAGGGAATAGTATTGAATGGCTAAAAAGCCTGAACGATGAAAGTATAGATTTGATTTTTGCTGACCCGCCTTACAATATTAAAAAAGCCAATTGGGACAGCTTTGAAAGCCAGGAAGAATATATAAAATGGTCATTGCAATGGATTGAGCAAGCTGCAAGAATTTTAAAACCTACAGGAACACTATATATATGCGGTTTTTCTGAAATACTCGCGGACTTAAAACATCCGGCATCAAAGTATTTTACATCGTGTCGCTGGATTATCTGGCATTACAAAAACAAAGCAAATCTTGGTAATGATTGGGGACGAAGCCACGAAAGTATTTTGCATTTCCGAAAAACGAGGGATTTTATTTTCAATATTGATGAAATTCGTATTCCTTATGGCGAACACACTTTAAAATATCCAAGCCATCCACAAGCCGAAACAAGCCAATACGGAAAGGGTAGAAACGGCAATCATATTTGGGAGCCAAATCCGCTTGGAGCAAAACCAAAAGATGTGTTAGAAATTCCTACTACTTGCAACGGAATGCACGAAAAAACACCACACCCGACACAGAAACCCGAAGAACTTTTAAGAAAATTTATTCTTACATCTTCAAATGTTGGTGAGGTTGTTT
>Ga0209212_1009218_pt1 | contig 10342 bp, 9 predicted proteins | sample RifGroC2_FD_183996 | JGI IMG/M metagenome (GOLD analysis project Ga0209212, IMG submission 183996) | Groundwater microbial communities from Rifle, Colorado, USA - Groundwater C2 (SPAdes) (version 2) | ecosystem: Environmental > Aquatic > Deep subsurface > Groundwater | place: Rifle, Colorado... | reverse complement strand
TTCTTGGATTCCAGTACGATCGTGAAAAAAGTTACCGGGTTGGCGAACTCGAAAGTATTCTAGATAATACCACCGAAATTACTTATCGTTTCATTGAGCATAAAAAGATATTTGAATCGGGTGATTTTAAAGCACTCGACACACTGAAGCTCCTTTTACCTGACCCAAACACCCGGATTACCATTGTTGATAAAACAGGCAAAGTTGTTTACGACAGCTTTGTACCCGACGTCAGTAAAGTTGAAAACCACATCAACCGTCCTGAAATACAAAAAGCGATACAATCAGGGAAAAGTTCAAGTATCCGCCTCTCTAACACGACCAACCAGAAATTCTATTATTACGCCAAAGACTTTAAAAAATACGTCATACGAACTGCTGCAGTTTATAATGTCGATACAGCCAAATTTCTGAGCGCCAGTCGTATATTTTTGGTTTTCATCGTTTTCCTCTTTTTCCTAATGTGGTTCTTACTTCATTTCACCACCCGCCGCCTCAGCGAATTTATCACCAAGCTGAAAGATTTTGCCTTGAAAGCCGGGCAAAATGAGGATATCTCGAAGATGGATATTAATTTCAAGGATGATGAACTGGGCGTAATCCGAAGACAAATTATTCAAATATACGACAACCTTAAAACAGCCAAAGACGAGTTAACCAGCGAAAAGGAAAAATTGTACGGACATTTGCAGGTTCTAAAAGAAGGTATTTCCATTTTTTCTCCTGAAAATCATAAAATATTAGCCAACAGTCATTTTATTCAATTCATAAACATGATCTCGGATAAATCGACCATTTCTGCCGAGCATATTTTCTCGATTCCTGAATTTGGCAGAATCGTCGAATTTGTTGAACAGGTCCGGAATCAGGATAATCAAATCCCGGCAAAAGAGCTTCCCCAGATTGAATATACCATCGAAAAAAACGAAAAATTCTTCCAACTCCGGTGTATCATTTTTGTAGATAAAAGTTTCGAAGTACTGATCAGCGATGTAACCCGTCCTGAAAAACAGCGATTGCTGAAACAACAACTCACCTCAAACATAGCCCACGAGTTGAAAACACCCTTGTCGTCCATCAAAGGCTATCTCGAAACGTTGATTAATAACAAAAGTATTCCGGCCGATAAACAGCGATATTTCCTTGAAAAAGCGTTTGTCCAATCTGAACGGCTCACCGACTTGCTCAATGATATTTCATTGCTGAACAACATAGAAGATGCAGGTGGTTTATTCGAATTTAAGCCAGTGATGCTGAAATCTGTTTTGCACGATGTTATTGAAAACCTGAAAAGCAGGCTTACCGCGAAAAATATGGAATGTAATCTTGATATTGAAAAGGATGTTGTTGTTAACGGAAATGAGTCCTTGCTCTTTTCAGTCTTTCAGAACCTGGTTGAGAATTCGATTAACTATGCCGGAGAAAACACAACTATTTCCGTTCGAAAATATCTTGAAGACGATAAATACTACTATTTCCAGTATACCGACTCAGGCATTGGCATTTTGGATGAACATCTTCCCCGCATTTTCGAACGGTTTTACCGGGTTGATTATGGCCGGTCGCGCGAAAATGGCGGTACCGGTCTGGGACTTTCCATTGTTAAAAATGCTGTATTACTGCATAAAGGGGAGATTTCAGTCAGAAATAAAGCCGAAGGCGGATTGGAGTTTTTATTTTCACTTTCGAAAAAGTAGTAAATCCTTCACATGTTTGATAGTACCTTTGTATTCATTTCAGAATATTTTTTTAAATTTAACAACAAGTGCATTGCAGCAAATGTTACGAATTTGAAAAATATTAATAATGGATATAATACACATTAGTGCAGAATGTTACCCAGCCGCCAAGGTAGGTGGATTGGCAGATGTGGTAGGTGCATTACCCAAATATCAAACCTTAATGGGGCATTCTTCCACGGTAATCATGCCGTTTTACCACGGTAAATTTAAAAGCGCCAATAAATTTTCTACTTTCTTTTCCGGTTTCGCACGGTTAGGACATTCAAATCTAGCTTTTAATGTTTTAAAACTTAAGGATAACAATTTGGGATATGAGTTGATCCTGATTGATATTCCAGGTTTGTTCGACCGTGAAAATGTATATTCTTACCACGATGACACTGAACGATTTATAACTTTTCAGGTTGCTGCTTTAAACTGGCTGAAAGAGCGTGAAAAAACTCCGGATGTGGTACATTGTCACGATCAGCAAACCGGATTTATCCCTTTTATGATGTCGAAGGTTAGGGAATACCAGAGGTTCGAGCATGTGCCCACTGTATTTACCATTCATAATGGCCAATATCAGGGTCAGTTTGGATTCGACAAACTTTACTACCTGCCTCCATTTCATTCCTACTTTAATGGCCTGATCGAATGGCACAACCTGATCAATCCACTGGCATCGGCCATTAAATGTGCCTGGCGCGTAACTACTGTTTCTCCAAGTTATCTGGATGAAATAAGTTACTCAATGAATGGCATGGAAGAACTGCTACGTACAGAAAGAGGCAAATCTCTTGGTATTTTAAACGGGATTGACTCAGATGTCTGGAATCCGGCGACTGATCCGATGCTTGAGAAAAACTTCGACTCAAAAACATTTGAAGAGGGGAAAAAAGCAAATAAAGCAGTGCTGTGCAGTCAATTTGGCTTAGATCCTAACAAACCCCTTTTTACTTTTATCGGTCGTTTGGTTGGTGAAAAAGGCGCTGATATATTACCCTCAATAATTTATGATGTATTACACTATAAACCCGGCGAGCAAAATATACTCATTTTAGGTTCGGGTGAAAAGGTGATAGAACATGCCCTTCTCCAAATGGAGGACCATTACAAAGGAAACTATTGCTCTTATATCGGATACAACGAAAAGCTTTCCCATCTCATTTATGCAGGAGCCGATTTCCTGCTGATGCCCTCGCGGGTTGAACCTTGCGGACTGAATCAAATGTATGCCCTTCGGTATGGTACAGTTCCAATTGTGAGGCGGACAGGTGGCTTACGCGATACGGTCACCGACATTGGCGACCAGGGATTTGGTATTTGTCACGATCAGTGCAGTACAACTGATGTTAGCCACGCCATTCACAGGGCTAAATTATTATATCACCAAAAAAGGATATTCAAAAAGGTTCGGAAACAAATGATGGAAATCGATCATTCATGGAATAAGGCAGCCATGGATTATCTGGAGCTATATCAATCACTAAAATTATAAACAGAATGAAAAAAAACACGTTAGCCATTATTCTGGGAGGTGGTCAGGGATCAAGGTTATCCCCATTGACCGAAGACAGATCGAAACCTGCTGTTCCCATTGCAGGGAAATACCGTTTGGTTGATATACCCATATCGAATTGCATCAATTCCGATATCAATCGTATTTTTGTTTTGACTCAATTTAACTCGGCCTCACTCAACCAACACATCAAAAATACCTACCAGTTCAGTTTTTTCAGCAATTCGTTTGTCGATATCCTGGCCGCCGAGCAAACTCCTGACAATAAAAATTGGTTTCAGGGAACAGCCGATGCCGTCAGGCAGTGTATGCAACACTTCCTGAATTACGAATTTGATTATGCCCTGATCCTTTCAGGAGACCAGCTTTACCAGATGGATTTCAATGAAATGATTGAAGCCCATAAAAAAGCCGGCGCTGCCATAACCATTGCCAGCTTACCGGTGGTTGCCAAAGAGGCATCGGAGTTTGGAATTTTGAAAGCTGATGCAGAAAATATTATCACTGAATTTATTGAAAAACCTGCACCATCGTTGCTGCCCGACTGGACCTCAAATGTAAGCGAAGAGATGCAGCGCGAAGGGAAAATTTACCTGGCTTCGATGGGTATTTATGTGTTTAACCGCGAATTACTGGTTGAATTGATGAAGGATAAAGAAACCAAAGATTTCGGCAAAGAAATTATTCCACAAGCCATTCAATCTCAGAAAGTACTAAGTTTTCCTTACGAAGGATACTGGACCGACATCGGTAACATCGATTCCTTTTACGAAGCCAATCTGGGCCTTACCGATGATATTCCGCAGTTTAACCTTTTCGATAATATGAAACCGGTTTATACCCGCGCCCGCTTGCTGCCACCTTCCAAAATATCGGGAACCCAACTCGAAAAAACCGTTGTTTCCGATGGATGTATTATTCACGCCAGCCGTATTGAGCATTCGGTTATCGGAATCCGTTCGCGAATTGGAAAAGGAACTACCATTGCGCATTCGTATATCATGGGAAATGACTACTATCAGAACCTCAACGAGATTGATACCAACTACAACAACGGTACCGTGTTGGGAATAGGCGAAAGATGCCACCTGAATAATTGCATTATCGATAAAAACGTTCATATCGGTAACGATGTCAGGATAAACGGAGGTAAACATTTGCCCGATTACAACACCGACCTCTATTCAGTAAAAGAAGGGATTGTTGTAGTAAAAAAAGGAGCTGTTTTGCCTAACGGATATGTTATTTAATCGCACAGCATAAATTGCATTTGAAAACCGCCACAGCTATTTGAAAATAATTGCGGCGGTTTCTTTTTTTGCTGAATGTCATAAATGAAATAGTCAAAATGCTACCTTTGATAACATAAATTAATTCATCAAAATCAAAATTCAAAACCCAAATGAAAACAAAACTGATTACACTTATTATTACCGTCATTCTTTTCCTTGCCAACGCAGTTGGGGCAGCGCCAAAAGTGCAATTGCGACTTAATCTTCAGAAAGGTACAACCTACGAAATGAAAATGAACTCGATCAACCAGATCGAGCAGGAAATGATGGGTCAAAAAATGAAGATCGACCAAAAAGTAGATATGGTTTTTGCTTATACCGTTTTAGATGTTTTACCTGATAAAAATTTTCTGGTTGAATATTCATTCCTGAGCATGAAAATGGACATGAACATGAATGGCCAGCAAATGAACATGGACTCTGAAAGCGCTGATGGAAATCCAATGAATACAGCAATTAAAGACCTTCTTTCGCTAAAGCTGAAATTAACTCTGAATCCAAAAGGACAGGTTGAAAAAGTTGAAGGCCTGAATGAATATGCCCAAAAACTTTCCGGGAATCAGCAATTGGCACAAGCCATGAAGATGTTTACCGACGAAAACAGTTTCAAATCGTTTTTTGCCCAAACATTCAGCTATTTTCCTGAAAATGAAGTCAGTGTTGGCGATCAATGGAAGTCTGCCATTAAAACACCGGAGCTGATGAATGCGGAAATAACTATGGTCTATGAAGTTGCAGCTATCGAAAATAATCAGATTTACCTGAATTTTAAATCTGTGGTTGACATGGAAACTCCGGTTGAACAGATGGGAATGAAAATGAACGTGAAAATGGCGGGTAACCAAAGCGGGAAAATGACAGTCAATTCAAAGGATGGATGGATTATTACCACCAACCAGATTCAGAAGTTCGACATGAAAATTAAAATGAAAAATCCCCAGTCAGGAGAAGATATGGAAATCCCAATGGTAATCAATTCGGTTACAAATATTGTTGGGATGAAAAAATAAATTCTGTTTTTACACCATCCTCCTCATAATGAAACAGAAGAAGAGCATCGGCAGCACACTCTTCTTCTGTTTTATTTGGCATCAGCCGGAATTTGACTCTATTCTGCGGCCTTTTCGACTTTCTTTGTGCTGATCTTCAGCTTATCAAGGGCTTTTTTTAATTTTTCTTTCAAAGCCTTTATCTTACTTGGTTTTACGTCTTTTTTCTTCGCTTTTTTAACTTTTCTCTTCAGTTTGTCAACCCTTTCCTCGGCCTTTTTAGCTTTCTTTTTAATAACTTTTACAGAATCAGGCTTTTCTTCTTTCAAATCAACCGCAGATTTCTTTTTAACCATCGATTTTGTTTCAGCTTTTTCCTTTTTTAGTGTTTTCTTGCCTACAATTTCAGAATCATTTTTTCTTCCTTTTTTTTTGACTTTTTCTTTCGGCTTAGGTTCGGCAACAATAATCGCAGTAGTTTCAACAGCAGCCACAGGATCACTTTTGAGTGCTGGTTTGGTTTTTGTCCTTACTCTGATGCGCTTTGGCGGCACTTTTGGCGCATTAATCGCAGAATCCTCAGTAGGTTCTTTTTTCAAATCACTTTTTATCACAATCGGCTTTTCTGTTTTGGTGTTCTTGTTTAAATCTTCCATGTTTATTCGTATTATAAATTTGAGCTAAAAATAGCATTTAAAAATTTAGATGTCAGTCTGTTGAGTTCTGATTTAACGACAAAATTGTTACAATCCGATTAATATTTCAATATGATTTCAGTGTTTAACCGAACTGCAATAGACTTTAATAATTGTTTAGTGTTTAACACTACTTTAGTAACAATCTCCTAGCTTATAACACCAGGGTCTTCATTAAGTTTGAACTGAATTGCAAAGCTGGATTGATTTCAAATTGGCCAAATAGCAATCTATAAATCAAACTATGAAACGAAGAAATTTCCTTACAGCCTCTTTACTTGGAATTATAGGCAGTAATGCATTGAATTTGCATGCCAGCGAAAAACCGCTGAACAATCGGTCGCTTCGTTATATACAAAGTAAATTTAAATCGAGGAAATTATTTGCTAAGAAGACCCTAATTTCTATTTTAACAACCTTAGTAGCACGCATAATTCCCTTTGTTTTCACCTTATTTATTCATCATTGACAAAAGAAGTCTCCCGGACAAAGCTTTATACTCACCGCATTCGTTATAGTACAAATAAAAAAGGTTGCCTCCATCTTTTGGGACAACCTCTCTTTGGTATATTTTAAATATCAATTCGCTATTTTGATGCCTGAAGTTCTATTTTTACCGGCTTATTAGTTGATTTCAACTCAATAGATTTTTCCTTTTTACTGTATGAAGTGTAACTGGCAACCAACTTACATTCGCCTGTTTTTACGTTTTTAAGTGTAAAATGCCCGTCAAAATCGGTATAGGTTTTCAGGTCAGAGCCTTCCACTTTCACTTCCACGCCAACCAGAGCCTCGCCTGAAACTTCATCAATAACGTTTCCGCTCACTGAAATAACCGCAGCTTCTGCTTTTGAATCTGTTTTCGTTTCTGCTTTTTCTGCAAATGCCGATGTTGTTGCAAATGCTACAAGAAGGGCAAAGATTACATTTTTCATAACTTGTATTTTTTGTTTATTGTTTCCGATTAATAATTCCAAAAGTACCGCCAACCGATTAAAGCGGAATTAAGCATCAGTTAAAATATTATTACAGATGAGGTAACCTGAAAAGCTGAAAAGACAAAAAAATTACAATAGAATTACAAATCGTCCTTTTTGTGCCGAAAAAGAGTCCAAAAACACTGAGCTAAGCGGCAACCATTGAAAACATTTCTTAATACCTCGAACCGGATTATTTCTCTTTCGGTTTTTCTGGATATTCGCGTTCGCTGACGATCTCTCCGTTTTTGCCGAAGTTCCGCCAGATGCCAACTTTCTCGCCCATGTTGTAGTGCAACTCATACAGCAAACTGCCCGAAGCATCCCAAATCATCCATGCGCCGTGTTTTAGCCCATCTTTGTAATTGGCCAATCCAATCAATACTCTCTGTTCGTTGTAAGTTATCCATGATCCATGCATCAGATTGTTTTTGTACGATCGCACTTCATTTAACTGGCCATTCTCGAAATAAACATTTATGGTGCCATTCTTCATACCATTTTCAAGGTTCAATTCTATTTTGGTTTTGCCATTCGGGAAATGAGTCATGTATTTTCCAGTGTAAGCCACACTGTCGGCATAGTAAATGCCATTTATTTCTTTTAGTTCCTGGGCTTTGGTTACTGTTGACAGGAAGCCGATAATCGCTATTAACAATCCAAGTTTCTTCATGGTGTACTTTTTCCTTTTTCTGACTTATACTATTGTCAGCCGATTAATGTTTAAAAGAGGCTGTCTCAAATGTCATTAGTCCCGTCATCCTGAACTTGTTTCAGGATCTCAACTGCATCAGACCCCGAAATAAATTCGGGGTGACTTGATTTGCGACTATCTTGACTTTTGATACTGCCTCCTGTATTTTTTTATAATTTCTTATTTCGAAATCATTTTAACCACTTTCTGTTCGTTGCCTGCAACCACTTTTGCGAAATACATTCCTTTTGGAAGTGCAGTCCCGTCAAACAAAAACCAGTGTTTGCCTTCGGTCAGGTTTCCTTCCTGAAGACTGGCTACTGTGCGTCCGGCCATATCCATTACAAAAACGCGAACATAGGATTCATGGTCCAATTGAAGTTCGATGTTTGTACTTCCGGAGAAAGGATTTGGATAATTTACCAAACTGGCTCCGGTTGATACTGCAATTGGATTTACAGCAGTCGGAACCCAGTATGAAGCATCTAACACCAACGAACCTGTGGCAGGCTGGAAGTTCAATACAGTGTAATTGTAAGGGTCGGTGATTTTCACATCAACATTGTTGGTAACCAATTGGTTTTCTCTTGAAGCGGCCAGGAACCATGCCTGTAAAGTGGTGGGATCGAATACCGTTCCGTCTTCTTTAAACTTGTCGCCACGGATGCCTGAAATGATCGTATTTTTGATGGTCAGCACATCGGTATTGGCTGCAGTCTGGCTTCCTTCTGATTCCAAACGAAGGCCCATTCCCCAACCCATAAAGGCCGAGTTGTAGATTTGCAATTTGGTGTTGCGGCGTAAACGCAATGCAGAACCTCCCGCATGGTTTGTTTTTAAAGTTGCAGGTTCGGTAGCGCTTTTGGCAGGACCGAAGGCACTGATGTTGCTGAAAATTGCCGATGTAAATGGCAAAGCGCCGCTTCCCGAAGCATCGTTGTCTGATTCAAAGCCATTGGCGGCATCATCAACTTCAGCAATATCCGGATCGCGTGAAATCAAGCCGTATTGGATCATCCCGTTGTAACCGTTGTCGGTATCAAAATCGTCGTCTTCGGTTTTGTACGAAATCAGGTATTTGGCATTTACAGAACCTCCAAACCATTCGTAACCGTCGTCGCCCGAGTAAGAAACCTGAACGTAATTGATTTTGGTTGCGCTACCTACCGAACAAAGTGTCAGTCCGTTTACTTCTTTACCGGTTGCTACTTCGTAGCCCGGGAACTCGATACGAACGTATTTTAATTCGCCTGAATTATCATCAGCCATAGTACCGCCATATTTGGATTCAATTCCACCTTCGGCAGTTCCTTCGCCACCGGCAATGTTGTTGATCGCTTTACCGCAGATAACAAGTCCGGCCCAGTCGCTGTTTGCACGCAGGCCAGCGCCTTTGTTCGATGTAAATACAATCGGGCTGGTTGAAGTACCAACAGCCATAATTTTGGCGCCGCGTTCAACTACCAGCACGCTCTTTTCGGTACCGCGAATAACGGTTCCGGCATCAATGGTAAGGGTTGCACCTTCGTCAACATATACCCATCCGTCAAGTTTAATTACCCCGCTCCATGTTTCGTTGGCAGTGATGTGCACACCGGCAGAACGTGAGAACTGTCCGTTACCTTTGGTCACGGTTGCATCAGCATAAACTTTAGTTACAGGGTTCCATTCGGTCCAGCCGGCAGTCCAGTCGGTAACTCCGTTGAAAGCTCCAAGGTAACTTGCTTTATCAAAAAATGCGTTGTTGATGTCCTGAGCAAAAAGGCCACCAGCAAGAATAAGTGATAAGATAAATGAAAGGAAAAATTTTTTCATAATTGGAAATTTTAAGAATATAAAATATCTGACTTGTTTTCTGTTGTAGTTTTTGAACATACTTCACATATGCTTCAATATTAGAGTTTTACCACAACTCCGAGCGAGAAATTCCGGTTCGGTGTATATCGGTAGGTGTCCATTTCAATATCCTCAGCCGGTCCGTAATATTGTACAAAGCGAACTGGCTGGTTCAGGATGTCTTTTAATCCTGCTTTCAGGCTTAAGCGTTTGCCAATACTTTTTTCGACTGTGAGGTCAAGCGAGTTTCTTGGAAGTTCCCAGGTGTGTGGATTAGTAGGAGTGCCTACATAAACAATGCGTTTTCCGCTCAAGTTGTAGTTTAGGCTTGCTGTTAATCCAGACTTTTCGGGTTGGTAGTTCAGTCCCAGGTTAAGGATGTAGGGTGATTGCCCTTGCATAATGCGTTTTGTGTCGCGTGCAAAACCTTGTTTTTCCGTATTTATTTCACTCTTGATAAGCGAGGTGTTGAATATTATAGTCAAATCTTTGAGGTAATGTAAAACACTTCCGGATTTTTCGAATTCGGTCAGTTTCTTTCTGACATCCAATTCAAGACCCATGCTGTATCCTTTTTCGGTATTGTATGGTTTGTAATCGTAACCTGTTCCGGCCG